>Ga0247680_1000187_pt1 | contig 23676 bp, 18 predicted proteins | sample CNK21_metaG_FD_182803 | JGI IMG/M metagenome (GOLD analysis project Ga0247680, IMG submission 182803) | Soil microbial communities from Purdue University Martell Research Forest, Indiana, United States - CNK21 | ecosystem: Environmental > Terrestrial > Soil > Temperate forest > Bulk soil...
CCCACCCACCCCACCCCCACTTGTGCCAAAATGCACAACTCCACCACATGCCTGAAAACATTCTCGTAGTCGAGTACGAGCCGCGCTATACCGACCGGGTCAAGCAGGCCCTCGCCGGTCAGCCGTTCGAGGCATGGTTCGCGAAAGACGGCGAGGAAGCGCTGAAGGTCCTCGACGCGGTCCAGCCCAGGCTCATCATTCTCTCTTCGGTCGTTCCGAAAGTGAGCACCTCCGATCTGATCCGGGCCATCCGCGGCCGCAATTCGCTGGCGCGCACCCCCATCCTTCTCACCGTCTCCGGCTATCGTGGCGAGAGTCCCCGCTCCGACGCCGGCCGCCTCGGCGCGTCGGACATCCTTCCCAAGCCGTACACTGAGACCGAGTTTCTCGGGAAAGTGCGCCAGATGCTCGGCGTTGCATCGGTCTCCGGGTCGACCGTGCTGGACGGCGATTTCACCGTCCGCATGGCCTCTCCGCCCGCCGCGGAACAAGGGCAACTGACATCCAACGAAATTTTCGGCGAGCTACTGGACGATGACAGAGCTCCGTCAAACGCAGCGAGGAAACCGATGAACCCCAAGGACGACGTCGACAAAATGCTGGCGGATACGCTCGCCGGCATGATGCCGCAGCAGAAGAGAAAAGACACACCAGCTCCCGCGCCTGTCGCCCCCGCCGCGGCTCCGCCGCCGCCGGCGGCTTCGCCAGCCAAGCCGCGGCCGAGCTCTCCCACGCTCGACAAGCGCTTTCAGGACACGCTCTCCGGTCTGGAGAAAGACGCGCGGCGCAACACGTCGCCCGGAACGGCTCCGACGCCGGCGATTCCGACTCCCGCGCCCGCGGCCCCGCCGCCCGCTCCCCCGCGTCCGCAGCCGGTTCCGCCGCCGCAGGCCGCGGCGCGCCCGGATCCCTCTCCCGCCGAAACCGTGCGCGTGGCCATCCCCACGCTCGACCGGGTGCCGATCTCGCAGCCGGTGTTTCCCGCCGCCGTTCCGCCTCCGCATCCCGAGGAGGAGGAACCGGCCGACGGCATCAAGTTCGGCCAGTACGTCCTGCTCGAAAAGATCGCCACCGGCGGAATGGCCGAGGTCTGGAAAGCGCGCATGCGAGGCGTGGAAGGATTCCAGAAGATCGTCGCCATCAAGAAGATCCTGCCGCATCTCTCCGACAACCAGGACTTCATCGAGATGTTCGTCGATGAAGCGAAGCTGGCCGCGCAGCTCAACCACAACAACATCATCCACATCTACGACCTCGGCAAGATTCAGAGCTCGTACTACATCGCCATGGAGTACATCGATGGGTACGACCTGAAGAACATCCTGAGGAGAGCCCAGGAGCGCGATCAGCCGCTCTCCACCGAGATCGCGCTCTTCATCGCTTCGAAAATCGCCGCGGCGCTCGATTACGCGCATCGGAAACACGACTTCGAAGGGAAGGAGATGGGCCTCGTCCATCGCGACGTCTCCCCGCAGAACGTCCTCATCTCCGAGGAAGGCGACATCAAGCTCTGCGACTTCGGCATCGCCAAGGCGGCATCGAAGGCATCGCACACGCAGGCCGGCGCGCTCAAGGGAAAGCTGCAGTACATGTCGCCCGAGCAGGCCTGGGGACGCAACATCGACCGCCGCTCCGACATCTTCGCCCTGGCCACGGTGCTGTTCGAGATGCTCACCGCGCGCAAGCTCTTCAGCGGCGACAACGAGCTCTCCATCCTCGAGCAGGTGCGCGAGGCCCGCGTCACCGCGCCGTCGCAATACAACGATGAGGTGACGCCGCAGATCGACGCCATCGTCCTCAAGGCGCTGCAGAAGGATCCGGCCAACCGCTACCAGACCGCCGGCGAGATGCAGCGCGATCTCGACGCCATTCTCTACAGCTTCAAACCGACGCCGGCCAGCGCCGACGTCGCCATCTACATGCACCGCCTGGCCACCAGCGCGCCCGTGCAGCAGCATCCGGTCGAGTACCACGCGCCCGAACCGGTGCTGGCGGCCAATGAACTGAAACCGCTGAAGCCCGCTCCTGTCGTCGCCATTCCGGCGCCGTCGCCCGTCATCGCGGCGGCGGCCGCGGCGCCGGCGAAGAAACCGCCCATCGTTCCGATCGCCATCGCCGCCATCGTCGTCATCGCCGCCATCGTCGGTTTCCTGATGATGCGCAAACCGTCGGCGACGACGACGCCAGGCAAGACGCCGGTGGTGACGAAGCCGGCCACCACGACCAATATCGTCACGACGACGGCCGCCCCGGCCCCCGCCCTCGGCACGGTCGTTCCGACGTCGACCTCACCGGCCATCGATCCATCGAAGGTGAACGAAGAGGTTGCCAAACGGATGGCCGCCGAGAAGACCAGGCTCGAGCAACTCGCCAAAGCGCAGAACCAGCCGCCCGGGACGACGACGCGTCCACCGGCGCCTGTCCCACCACCGCCGCAGCAGGTGGCCACGCAAACAGTCGCTCCGCAGCCGGTCGTCGAGAATCGCCCCGCGCCCGCCCCGCAGCCGCAGGTTCCGACGCCGCAGCCGGTGGTCGAGTCGCGTCCCGCGCCGCAACCGGAAGCACCGCGCACGCAGGTCGGCGATCTCGTTCCCGCCGGCACGCCGGGACTCGTCCCCGCGCACACCACGCATCAGGCCCCGGCGACGTATCCGCCGATGGCCCGCCTGCAACACGTGCAGGGGAGTGTGATCATCAGCGTCCTCATTTCCGAGACGGGCCGTGTGCTGGAAACGAAAATCATCCGAGGGGGAGCGATGGGACTCAACGAAGCGGCGGATCAGAGCATCCGCCGATCGACGTTTGCGCCCGGCCAAAAGGATGGCGTGCGCGTGAAGTCGTGGACGACGGTGAGCGTCGACTTCAAGCTATAATCGCCACCCGTCCGCACACGACTGAAGGAGAAAAAATGGCCGTCATCACGGATCAGCAAAAGAAGTTCTACGAGACGACGCTTCAGGTCACCAAGCAGGAGATCAGCGACCTGAAGGACCAGATCGAAGAAGAGCTGGCCAAGGTGAAGGATCGGATCGCCGAACTGCAGAACGCGATCAACGCCTCCAAGCAGATGTACGCCGCCGCCTGCGCCCGCCTCGGCATCCACAACGACATGGAAGACGACGAAGGCGGCGAGTCGTAGCCGTGATTCAGTCTGTTCCTTGCCAACCGCGGCGGCGACGCCGCGGTTTTTGTTTGGACGCTTGTATTTTTCACACGACGAGTGAATCGCCGGCACCCTTTACATCGAGAGCCCTTCTCCCCCGCGGGTTTCTTCGCGGGGGAGAAGGTGCCGAAGGCGGATGAGGGGGCGTTTCACGGGAGCTTGAATTGAGACCGATGCGTGTTCATCTGGTGATCATCGTGTTGTTGGCCGCGTGCGCCGTCCACGAGCCGGCCTCCAAACAAACGCCCCAACGCATCGTCACCCTCGCCCCGAACGTCACGGAGATGGTGATCGCCCTCGGCGCCGGCGACCGCATCGCTGGTACGGACGATTTCTCCGCCGACGCCATGCCCAACCGCAAACTCCCCCGCGTCGGCGGCCTCCAACCGAACCTCGAAAAGATCGTCGCCGTCCGGCCCGACCTGGTCATCGCCAACGCCGCCGGCCTTCAACCGAACCTCGGCCGCTCGCTGGCCACGGTCCATATCCCGCTCCTCGTCGTCACGAACGAGCGCCTCGACGACATCACAAAATCAATGACGTCGATCGCCAACGCCCTCGGTATCGACAGCAAACCCGCCGTCGCCACCCTGCAAGCCAGCCTGGCCCGCCAGCTCCGCACGCGCCGAAACCCGACCCGGGTTATGCTCGCCGTCTGGACCGACCCGCTCTACGTGGCCGGCCGCAACACCTTCGCCGACGACCTCATCACCCTCTGCGGCGCCCGAAACGCCGTACAGGTGAACGGCTGGCCCCAATACTCCCTCGAATCCTTCGTCGCCCACCCCCCCGACCTCCTCCTCTACCCCAACCACTCCGTCACCCCCGAAGCCGTCCACGCCCTGCTCACCCGCGCCGGCACAAAGAACGTCGTCGCCATCGCCGTCGACGAGAACCTCTTCACACACCCGGGGCCTCGGGTGGGGGAGGCGGCGGTGAGGCTGAACGGGATTCTGGATGGTGAGCGGTAAGAGGTGGACGAAATAGCCGTTCGCGCGGCCAGCCTTTCGGCAATGAGAGGTAAGGAAATGGTCGCCATCGTCACTCCCTAATAGTGGCTGCTTCGGGAGGACGTGATGACAGAGATACGAATGCTGTGGTTGGAAACCGGAGATCTGTACACCATACGGCGTGGTGTCGAAGCCGGAGTACAGCGTGGTTACTACGTTGACCATCTCGAGGTGCTGGACCTTAGGTTCGAAGCCACGGGCGGCGGTTCGTGTGTAACTGGCCCGGGCGGCAACCTACTCAACTTGTATGACGCCTTGATCATTCGAAGCTTCATGCCATGGCTCGCCGAGAGCCTGACGCTAGCCAAGTTATTTGCGTCCGCCGGCAAAGTAGTTTGCGATCACGCGTTGGTCGATGAAGGTTACGCGATGAGCAAGATGCACGACTATGTTGTCCTTGCGGCATCGAGTGTGGACGTGCCCAACACCTTTCATTGTTTCGATGCATGGCAAGCGGAGGCCGCTTCGGAAGTCTTAGGTTTTCCGTGCATCCTGAAGGGCATTCATGGTTCCGAGGGGCGTCACGTTCACAGGATTGACACGCGGGAACAGTTCAGGAAGCGTTTGGGTCAATATAGAGGCGGTGAGCTGATGGTTCAAGAGTACCTTGATGCCCGGTCGGACTATCGCGTGATCTGCGTCGGCTTCAAATCTCTCCCTCTGGTCGTGGAGCGCACGCCAAGACAGGGCGAGTTTCGTACCAACTTCGAATACCAAGAAATTGTGACAGCTTTACCGGCAGCAGAAGTACCGGAAATCGTCGCGTTGGCTGAACGAGCAGCCTCTGTGTTGCGTCGCGAATTCACTGCCGTTGATATCCGGTGTCGTGGGATGAAGCCGTTGATTCTTGAGGCAAATCGCCGCCCCGGATTTAAAGGATTTGAAGAGGCCACACATTACGACGTAGCTGGTCAATTAATTGACTACGTCGCGGATCGTGTACGCCAAAACAAAGGTGGGTTGAGCTAATGATAGTCTGCGCGTTTTGCTGTTGGATTTCGCTCGACATAGTTAAGAAGCTGGCGGAGATTGGAGCTTATTTGAGCGCCTTGGGATTCTTCATTTATAAGGCGCTGGCAGGATACAACATCGTCAACGTGGCGATCTCCGTCCACGTAGACCGACGCGGACGCGACACCAATAACGACGACCTAGCTATTGCTGTTACCTTAAGGAAAGGAGGGCACGGAAGCTTAAAACTTCACGATGCGCGCGTACGTGTCACTTGGCCGAGCGGCGAGGTCGAGCTGCCGTTAATAGGTATCGAACGACTAAGCTTCACAACCGACTCCGACGAAGTGCAGCGGCACCGTGTCACGATGAACCGCGCCAGTAAGTCGAAACCATACTTGCACATAACGCCTGATGAGGAGGCGACATTTTCGTGCGCGACAATCATTCCGCGATCGGCCGTGTGTGTGGTCCAGGCGGCTGTCTTAGGATCATCGGTGTTTTGGCGCTCGGTCGGTCAATGGCGCTCGTCCGTAATAGCCTTGCCCGTAACTACCGAGGTACGGACCCAGTAACGTCGGCTTAAGTTAATCCACGCGGCGCGGCACCAGCACGTCCACGCTGTGAGTTTTGCCTATAGTGAAGGAGGGTAGTTCGGCGGTCGAGCGATCCTTCGGGTTCTCTTGTTCTAGCTCAAACTGCTATCGGAGGCGTGAGGCTGTTGTTCACTGGTTACGGAATACTCTCCCGAAGCTTTACGAGTATCGCGCTTTCCGCTTCGGCGTGAAGTATGCGAGCGCGTTCCCATGCAACATCAGCGCGTTCTACCAGCGCCGCGCGGCGCGCGGCATCGGTGAGTGCCGCCAGGTTGATACAGACGTTTTGATACGCCCCCGCCGCTGCCGCCCTCCCCATCTGCGCGCCGACGCCGGCGTCCGAGAGCGAGGCCTGCAGGCCGACACGGCCGATCTCGATGCAAAGCTCGATGACCTCGGGGCACGACTCGAGGACGCCGAGGGGGACTTCGGTGGCGGCGACGGTGGCCTCGGTGATGGCGGCGTCGCGCGCCTCCGACTTCGGCATCCGCATGGCGTCGAGGAGTTGATCGAAGGCGGCCGTGTCGGCGTCGACGGCGGCCAGGAACTGATCCTTTAATGTCTGCGCGCGGACGGCGATGCGGTCCAGGTCCGTTTGTTTCGATTCAAAGCCTTTGCGCGTGTGCGAGAGCACAGCCACCATCGCCGCCAGCCCCGCCGCCATCGACGCCGCCAGTGCGGAGACCGAGCCGCCGCCGGGAGCGGGGGAGTCGCTCGAAAGTTCGTCGACGAAGTCGTTGACCCGCATCGCAGCCAGCCGCGCGGGCGGTGCCAATCGATACTCGATGACGCGTTCGCGCGGATCGAACGGTTTCAGTTCCGAGAGTCCCAGCGTGCTAATCGCCGCATGCATGAGAGTCGCTTCGGGGACGCCGGTCGGACGGCCCATTCGCGACAGATAGTGGCGTCCGGCGGTGAGCAACACATCGCGCGGAACCAGTCCGACGATCTCCGATCCCGTCACGCGCAGGCCGCGTTCGCGCGCGCGCTCCTCGCATGCATCAAAAGCCACGTGCAGCGGCGTGACGTCGAGATCGGTCAAATTGATCGACACCTGCGCGCAGCCGAATTCGGGGATGACCCATCCGACCGCTTTCACCGACTTGAGCAGGCCCGGTTTCCACTTCGGCTCGCCTTTTTCGTCAAGGACTGGATTCCCCTCCTTGTCGCGCTTCATCCGCCCCCGCTCGCGAACGTCGAAGGCGACGCGCGTGGCCAGGCGTTTGTCCAATGTATTGAGGTTGACGTTGTAGGCGACCAGGAACTTGCGCGCGCCGATGATGATGGCGCCCGATTTCGGAACGAATTCGGACGGCCCGAAGTCGGGCGCCCAGCGCGGATTGGCCAGCTTGCGCGCACAGCCTTCGTACTCCCCCTCGCGCACGTCGGCCAGGTTTCTGCGTTCTGGCATCGTACAGGCGGATTCGTAGAGGTAGACCGGCACGCGCAGCTCGCGCCCGACGCGCTCGCCGAGGCGGCGGGCCAGATCGACGCAGTCATCCATCGTCACACCGGAGACGGGGATGAACGGCACGACGTCGACGGCACCGATCCGTGGATGCGCGCCGCGATGAGTGGTCATGTCGATCAGTTCAATCCCTCTTTTAATGAGCTGATACGCCCCTTCGAGCACCGCCTCGGGATCGCCGACGAAGGTGATCACGGTGCGGTTCGTGTCGGCGCCTGGATCGACGTTCAGCAGCGTGACCCCGGCCACGCCCGCCGCGGCCGCGGCCACGGCGTCATAGATCTCGGGACGACGCCCCTCGGAAATGTTCGGAACACATTCGACGAGTTTCATGCGCGGGGAAGGCTATCGCATTGCGAGCCGAAGGCGTTGTTTGTTGCCCCACGCCGTCATCACATCACTGTCTTCCTGAGCCGCCGGAGCCTCGCCGCGCGGAGCGCGGCGCGGCGGAGGACGGTCGAAGGACCCCAAAGTTGTATCCCGGTTGGGCGGCGGAATAGTCGACATTCCCGCGCCCTACCCGGGTTGCAGGCTGGGGGTCCTTCGGCGCGCTCTGCCCCTCCGGGGCTGCCGCCGCCTCAGGATGACAGTGCATTTGACGGTGCTATCTACAGTGCTATTGATGATGCTGCCGGCGCTTCGCGCTTCTCTACGCCTCTTCCCCGCTTTCCCGCACCGAGAGCCAACTGCCTAGGTAGCCGGCGAGCATGCCGCCGGCGAGGAGGGCCAGGAGCTTCTGCCAGGGGAGGAAGCCGTTGAAGAGGAAGCCCCACAGCAGCGACTTTTGCGGGGCGAGGAAATGACGGCCGGAGAAAAACGCGGCGAAGAGCAGCGTCACCGCAAGCACGGCGCCGATGAAGCCCTGCAGGATCCCTTCGATCAGGAACGGGCCGCGGATCATCCGCTCGGTGGCGCCGACGAGGCGCATGATGTCGATCTCCTCGCGATAGAGCAGCATCGTCAGGCGGATCACGTTGGCGATGGTGAAGGCGGCGGCGACGGCCAGCAGTCCGCCGGCGACGAGACCGGCAAGGTTCACGAGGTTGATCAGTTTTTTTAACTTTTCCACCCACTCCCAGTCGAACTGAACCTCCTCGACGCCATTCAAACCACGCAGCTCGGCCGCCTGCCTGGCGAAGGCGGCAGACTGCGCCAGGCCCGGCGTCACCTCGCATTCGAACGATGCCGGAAAGGGATTCTCATCAAGCTGGCCGACGACGCCGGAGAGGTTGGCGAAGTACTGGCGAAAGCGCGCCAGCGCCACCTCCTTCGAAACGAATTGGCGCGCGGCGAAGTCGTGGTGCGCGGTCAGCCAGGCATCGACAGCGGCGATCTGCTGCGGCGTGGCGTCGGTGTTCAGATAGATGTTGACGCGCGACGTCCCGCCGGCCCGCGCCACGGCGCGCCCGAGGTTTTCGGCGACGAGGAGAAACGCTCCGACGATGAATAAGGAGATGGCGATCATCGCCACCGCCACGAAGCTGGTCCGCTTCGATACCCACATCCGCCGCGTCGCTTCGCGGAAGAAATAGGCGAGCGTGTTTTTCGGCAGCGACTCGTCGTGCAGCGGCATCGCTGTCAGCCGCCGATCCCGAAGATCGACTCGGCGCGCGCCGCGCGTTGCGGCACGGCCACCTTCTCGTCGGTGATGCGGCCGTGATCGAGCGTGATGACGCGCCGTCCGCTCTGCTCGATCAGCTCGCGATCATGCGTGGCAATCAGTACGGTCGATCCGCGCAGGTTGGCCTCGGCGAAGATCTGCACGATCTCCTGCGTCAGGTCGGGATCGAGATTGCCGGTCGGCTCGTCGGCGACGATGACCAGCGGATCGTTGATCAGCGCCCGGGCGATGGCGATGCGCTGCTGTTCGCCGCCGGAAAGCTGCAGCGGATACGAGTTCAGCTTGTGATGCAGGCTCACCGCGCGCAGTGCGGCATACGCGCGCTTCTTGTGCTCGCGCGCCGGCAACCCGAGGACCGTGAGAATGAAGGAGAGATTCTCGAAGACCGTCATCCGCTCGATGAGCTTGAAGTCCTGGAACACCATCCCGATCTCACGGCGGAAGAAGGGGAGCTGCGATCGCCGCATCGATTTCAAGTTCCGCCCGTTGACGACGACCTGCCCCTCGGTGGGCTGCATCTGCCGCAGGATCAGCTTCAGCAGCGTCGACTTCCCCGCGCCGCTGGCCCCGGTGAGGAAGACGAACTCCCCCTTCTCGATGTGGAAGGTGACGTCATGAAGCGCCGTCGAGTAGGCATCGAAGCGCTTGGTGACGTGGTAGAAGTGGATCACTGCCTTCGCATTTTATCCTGACGGCGTCTGAGCGCAGCGAAGAGCCGCCGTCAGGATCTCCGGTGGCGCTTGGATCGAGGTTCGGTTCGACGCTTCGCGCGTTGTCGGTTGTCGGTTGTCGCTGATTTCCGATCCCTGACAACCGACAACCGACAACTGACAACCGTCGACAGACAAGCCTCACGATAAAGTAAGCACCACCATGCGTCTCATCCTCATCTGTCTCGGCGGCGCGATCGGCACCGGCGCCCGTTACCTGACCTCGCTCTGGGCCGCGAGCGCGTTCGGCGTTGCGTTCCCCTTCGGGACATTCATCGTGAACATCGCCGGCTCGTTTCTCATCGGATTCATCATGGAGACCTCGGCGACGACGGAGCTGATCTCGTCCGACGTCCGCCTCATGCTCACCACCGGCGTGATGGGCGGCTTCACGACGTATTCGACGTTCAACTATGAGACGACCAACTATTTCCGCGCCGGTGCCTGGGGCCTCGGCATGGTGAACGCGGGAGCGACATTCTTCGGCTGTCTGGCCGCGGGCCTGGCCGGGCTGGCGCTGGCGCGGCTTCTCTTCGGGAGGTAACGATGCGCACATTGACGGGTGAACAGGTGATGGTGCGGATTTTCTTCGGCGAGTCGGACCAGTGGAAGCATCAGCCGCTCGAGATCGCGCTGATCGAGCGATTGCGCCGCGAAGGCTTCGCCGGCGCCACCGCCTTCCGCGGCTCGGCCGGCTTCGGCGCGAACAGCATCATCCACACCACGCACCTCCTCGACCTCTCCTCCGATCTCCCCGTCGTCGTCGAAGTCGTCGACACCGAGGAGCACGTGGAGCGCCTGCTGCCAATCCTCGATGAAATGATCGACGACGGTCTGGTGACGATGGAGAAGGTGCGCGTGCTCCGCTATCGCGCCGGCAAGCAGTAACGACGAGCGCCTGCGTCTCGCCGCTGAGGTTGCGAGCGATTTTCATGGCTCGCCACTTGCTCTCTAGTCGTCCTGCAACGACTCATGCATAAGGAGAAAATGAATGAACCGTCCAGGTTGGTACACAGAAGAGCATGACAACGGCTGGCAGCGCGTCAAGGCCGCGTTCGGCAACGACTGGGAACAGACCAAACACGACTTCGGCTCCAAGACCGCACGCGAGCTCGACCAGGATGTGGACGACACGGTGAAGCAGGCTGTCGGCGCGGATGACGCGTTCGAGAACCACGAGCAGGCCTTCCGTTTCGGCTACGCGGCACAAAGCCACTACAAGAAGCAGTATCCGGCGTGGAACGATGACCTCGACGCGCAGTTGCGGAAGGACTACGGCACGGACTACGACCGCGACCGCACTTTCATCCGCCGCGCTTACGAGTATCACTACGCGGGCACCACCAACAGCCCCGGGCAGCGCGACGAAAACCGCGATCGTCCGTAAGACAAGCAATCAGAAAGGAGAGGCGCGGGCGCCTCTCCTTCTCTGTCTTTACGTTCATGAGCAGAGGCCCGAGCGCGTCTGTGCGCATGGTGGCCTCATCGAGAATGACGAGGACGTCGAGCCGGCCGAGTCGCGCGTGATCCAGGCCGCGACGCCGGTGATCGATGTACCTTTGGATTAGCCGTTGTCCTGGACGATGTCATCGAAGAGGCGATCGCCGCGCCAGTCTCTGCCGCGCTTTCTCGCCTGCTCGATCCCGCTGGTCCCGAAGATCGAATCCATCGTCTCTTTGGTCAGACGAAACGGCGGCAGTTGGACGTCGACGTGCGGATTGCGCAAATCGTTGAAGATTTTCTGGAAGCTGATTCCCAACTGTTCCGACTCCGATCTCTCCCCCACGTGTATTCCGACCACTCGCCGCTGTTCATCCAGGATCGGTGCACCGGACGAGCCGTTGAGCGTTGTCGTCTCGTATCGAAAGAGATGCGGGAATTCGCGATCGACGTGATCCGCCGGAATGTAGCCCTCCGCGAATTTCTGGAGACCGCCCAATGGGTGCTGCACCACGAACACCTTGCCTTCGGGTGGTACGTCGGCGCGGCTGCAATTGTTCCATCCACGGATGCGGTGCGAATACGGCAGAAAGGACAGGCCCATCGGGCGATCGAGCCGCACCAGGACGTAGTCCAGCCCATTGTCGTCGTACCGCCGGCGGCACCTGGGGTCAGTCTTGATCGAAGAGGCGACGACATCCGGTTGATCGGTGAAAGGAATGTGCCGGAGCTTGCACTGATCGCCTCTGGCGCGTGTGTGTGTCTTTTCATTCCAGATGAATTGGTCGAACTTGACCGTCACATGGTCGGGATCGGCGAAGATCCCCTTGGTTCCCATGAGCGCGTGCGCGGTGGTGAGCATGAGGTCGGGACCGACCAGAACGCCGGTGGCCTCCGAGGCGTCGTCGCGCTCGATGAGACAAACGCGCCGCGATAGTTTCATGAACTCGAAGCGGGGGTTCATTTCCCGCGGATCGACGTCACGCAGTTGGTCCCTCAACTGGTCGAAGACGTCATTTTCGTCGTTCCCGGCCTGGTGGATGTGGATGCGTTCATTTCCGAATTCGTTCATTGCTAAATCCCCCCCGGCTTGCAGTGATCGCCGCTGGTCTGATGGGGACCAGCCTGCGGCAACGGGCGCGCTGCTTTCTCAGGAATCTTCAGAAGCTCGTAGTGCAGAAAGAAATCATCGTCGCGCGGCTTCAGCACCGGCTCGCCTTGCAACGATCGAACGCGTGCGCTGCAGCGCTTGGGAGACGTCACCAGGCGGGCTTCCAGTTTCGTGTCGTTGCCGATGCGAATGACGAGATCCCCGGTCTTCGGCCATCGAAGCGTCAGCTCGTTGAGGCTGATCCCCGTCATGAACGCATCCATTCGCAACGGCCGCAACCGCAACTTCACCTGCGGAGTCTCTTCCGGATACGTCATGTCGATGGAGAACTCGCTGGCCAGCACGCGTTTGATTCCCGGGATCGTTTCGTCGCCGGCGGCCCGGAACGTCTGCGTCTGCACGGACTTGCACGGAAAGCCTGCCTTGAGCGTCCCACCGGTCAGCTCGACGATAGCCGCCACTTCCGGTCCCGGCGCATTCACGGGACTCTTGAGCGCCACATGGGGCAGGATGTCGCGAAGGTCCGCCAGCCACCGGATATCGTCTTCGCCAGCGACGTCATCCGAGCCAGGCCGTTCACCCGGGTCGTGCTTAGGGTCGATGTAGTAGTGAAGTTCTTCCGTCGGAGAGGGTTCAAAAGTGACCCTGGCGTTTTCGAGATAGTAGATGTTGCAAGTGCCGAGCTTCTCATCCTCGACCCGCTCATCCGGCTCGGAGACGAGACCCGCAAGAAGGGACTCGGGCACGTATACGAAAGGAAAATGCGGCTCGATGGTCCCCTCCCAATCGTTCTTTCGGGTTTCATAATTCGCGGCCATCAGTACGAAGGCCTTGGCCGGCGGCGTCTCGTCCCTGGTTCGAGGCGCACCGGGGTACAGCGTGGAGATGCCGTTGAAAATGATCCTCAATATCTTGTCAGCCATAGATCCTCTCTTTCGGACTGCCGGGATTCAGACGCCCGCCCCAACGAGCCGCAATGTTGCCCAATCACGGAACTTCCAACCTCGCGAGGCGAGGGACAACTGCGCTTGACGGAGTGACTCGGCAGGCGTGTCGCCTCCGAGCAGATGTTGATGGAACGTGCGCGCGGCGAGCCGAGCGGCTTCGTCGTCGATGGGCCACAGGGTTCCGATCACGACAGGAACGCCGGCGGCAAAGAATGACCTGGCGATGGTTACGCTCCCCTCGGATTTGAGAATCGGACCGCGGTCCGTCTCGCAGGCGGAGAGGTACACCAGACGCAATCTCGGAAGCGGCGCGCCGGCGATGTCCGCCATTCCCAGCCGCGACTCCTGCGCCTCTCCCAGGCGAAGCGTTCGCGATGAGGGATCGGCGTCCACGACCGTGTGTCCGACGAACTGGAGGATCGACGCTTCCTTGATCTCGCTCAGCAGAGAGCCACGCGTGGCGCGCGAACCGTCGATGATGCGCGCGCTCCGATACAGTCCGGCGATCGATTTTGCTTCCGTCGCCGCATAAGGAAGAGCATCAACGTCCGCGCCCCCGGCCGAGGCTTGAACCACCACAATGCGGTCGTCGTGGCTGGAACGCTTGTTCCAGCGCAGTCTGCTCTGTGCGAACAGTTCGGCGCTCGGCGCGACGACCGTGGCGCATGTGTCCAGCAGCGATCGTTGGCGGACGCGATCGTAGAGTCCACTGTACGCAATCCGCTCCAGGTCATCATCGGGCACGATGACCAGAGTCTTCGAATCCTTCAGCAGGGGATCGATGCGCCGAACGAGGGCGTCGTAGAGAAACGACGCATGGATCCTTTGCGCCGGTTCCTGCGCGGGGGACTCCATGGCGGCGATGGCCGGCTCGATCTCGCCGAGGGAGACGGGAAGGGTAACGGTGGTGAAGGCGTTCGGCGCAACGATCCAGGCCACGATGGTTTTGCTCAGGACGCGGTACTCGATCAATGTCGCGTCGAACGGCAGCGAAGTCTGAATATCAGGCAGGAGCGCGCCGGCGCCAGGCGTCTCCCACCGGGCGGTCGGAGAGTCGATGAGCTCGCGCAAGCGCCGGCGGTCGGCGACCTCGAAGGCTTCCTCTTCGTGGTGTTGCCGCAACAGAAACTCGACGTAGCCGTCCTCGATCTCATCCGCGGTCGCGGTGAACGACATACGGAGCAGGCGCTCGTCGATCTTCGCGCGGCTTGCGTCACCCTCTTCCAGCGCTGCCCGGAAGTCGCGCTCCGCTGCCGCTGCGTCGCCACGTTTTTCCAACCGGCGCGCGCGCGCGAAATACGCGGTCCTGAGCCACACGTGGCTGCTCGTTCTCTGGTAATAGCCGATCGCATCATCGAGGCCCGTCAGCGGTCCGGTGGACGATTCGTCGGAACCGAGCGCCGACTTCGCGAGCTCGAGATTCGCCAGCGCACGGTCCCGCATCGATCGGTCGCGGATGGAGCGGCACACCTGTTCCGCCTCGGCCAAATCGGTTGCCGCCGGTTCGAGCACGCGGTGATGGAATCGGAACGCGCTGCGCCACATCAGCGCCGTGCAAGTACTCACGGGGTCGCCGGCCGCCGTGTCGTGGGATACCAGGGCGTCGAGGAAGAAGTCGGCGGCCGCCAACTGCTCGTTCCCGATGGCGGCTTGAGCGGCTACGTAGATCGTGTCATGCAGATGCTGGGAGTTTCCGGTGCGCTCGAGGATCTCCAGCGCGCGTTGCCGAGAGAAATCCGCCCGCACGGAGTCGCCCGCGCGATCGAGGGCCTCGGCCAGCCCGTTCAGCAGGGAGGCTTCGAAGTCACGCTCGCCCGCCGCGCGGAAGGCATCGGCGCCCCGCGCGTAATGATCGGCCGCCTCTTTGTAAGAGCCGGTCTGCAAGTCGACGATTCCGAACAGCGCATGGATGAGACCCTTGCACGCACTCGAGAGGTGGTCGTCATCGAGTGGAAGCTTCTGTAACTCGGCACGTGTCCGCGGGTAATCGTTGGACATATAGACCATGCCGGCGTGCTCCGTTCGCGCCCGCCAGGCAAACGGCGTCAACTCGGGCGTGAGCGCGGTCACGGCGGCGTCCATCTCGCTGATCGAGTCCGCGACTCGGGAATTGCGGTCCGCCAGTCGGCTGGCGCCGTAGGCGATATGCCCTCGGGCCAGTCGGCGCAAGGCAGAGGCATCGGCCCTTTGAATTGCTTCGACCGCGCCGGCGACCTCGCTCTCGCCGCCGGCCTGTTCGAGCGCCTGTCCCAATGCGGCGATTTTTGCAAGTTGTGACGAGGCCGAAGCACTGCCGTGCAACACTGCCTCGCCCCACTTCGGCAGCAGTTCGTCCTCACACCAGAGGCGTACGTCCTGCCGAAAGCGGTCGACGTTCCGGAGCATCTCCGGATCATCGTTTTGAATCACCCAAAGACGGCGTTGCACGGACGGCCATCGCTCGGCATCGGTCGGCTGCTGCAGCTCGCTCAGACGCTGCCGTGCGAAATCACTCCATTCGGAGCGCGGCTCCAACGCCAGATAATCGCGCCACGCCGCGACGGACGGTTCACGGAGGTGATACGCGTCGATGATTACGGCGCGGGTCCAGGCTATCTGTGGAGTTCTGTCGAGCTTCCATGCTCGCTGTGCTGCCTCGAGAGCCATCGGCCCGCTCTTCTGATCGCCCTGTCGTTCCGCCATCGTCTCGTATGTAGCGGCCAGATCGTTGAGAAGCGCCGGATTCCGGGAACGCCGAATCGCCTCCACCACGCCGCCGCGCTCGCTCACTTCGCTTTGGATCGTCTCTTCGAGGGTCTTTACGGCCAGCTTCAGCTTCCCGACCAGCAGGTAGGAAACGCCGAGCGCATGACGCCGATCGAGCGATGCTGGTTCGCCTGTTCCAAGAAACCGCGTGATCAGGCTCCACACCTCCCCGGAGCCGGGCTCCCCGGCTGCATCTACATCGCTTCCCCGAACCGGCCGCTTCGCCGGGCGATACGGAAAGTCCGCGCTCAGCCGGGCCAGCGAGGGGCGAACATCCAGCAGCGCGCTGGCGGTGACAACCGCCTCCATATCGCTCCTAGAAAAGAGTCTTCGTTCCAGCGATGCGCGATACCGCATTGCCAGCAGCGCCCAGGCCACAAGCGCGGCAACCAGAGCAAGGCGGCGCGCGCTGAACGTCCACTTCTCATCCGCCGGTAGTGTCGCGCTGCGCCATGCCTGAATGTCTCCAGCAGCCAAGACAAGCTCCTTGCAGGTACCGCATGCCGCCACATGTTCGATCAGCGGGCGACGGTCTTCAGCACCCAGGCGGCCGGCGGTGAAGGCCGCAAGCATTTCGTGACTCGGACAAGATGTCCCACCCATGTAAATGCACGCAACCAGCGCCGCCGCATCGGGACCGCCCTCCGTATCGTGAGACGGACCGAGGCATGCGATTCCGACATGCGTTCCTTGAATCGTTTGCTTGGGAAACGAGGTCAGTGTATCGCAACATCGTGGGCAGGGGGTCGTGACAGCGCTGCCCCTTTGAAGCGAGCCGATGCCCTACCTCCGCGACGACCGGGACCCTCGCGGGCCGCGCGAAGGCCATGCTTTGACGCTTACAAGCCTGAAGTCTCTATCCTGACGGAAAGGCCCTGTATCATTTCCGTAGCATGTCCATTAAAAATGCATTCATAAGCTACGGCACGGCGGACATCCAGGCGCAGCCGCGATGGGTGAAGGCGTTCCGCGCCGTGCTTTCGACACAAGTGGCCTGGTAGCTGCCCGACAAGAAGGTCTACCTCGATCAAGAATGTCGTTCGTCACGCGGGCGCGTCAGGATTGCCTGTTGCCTTCATTCCCGTTATACTCGTACCCAAGGTCTTTCATCCAACTCAATACAGCAACCGTTTCTTCGGCGTCACGCTTTCCGTTGGAACGTGCGCGAAGAGGCGAATGAACAGCCATCCCTTGGAAGGAACTCGATCGTGGGTCGCATTTCCGGAATCGCATCTGCCAGGAACCACCGTCGGGTGAGCGCTCGAGCCGCTGCCTTCGAGCGAGGATCCTCATGAATCGTCCGTCGTTTCTCAAGCGTCTGTCGTCTGTACTGCTCGTTGCTCTGCTCTCCGTCGACATCCTGGGACTGCAGGCCCAGTCCCCATGGCGAGCTGACCCGAAGACGAATCACATCGGAACCGTGATCGTGGAGCTCCTGGCCGGCGCGAACGGTGACTCGAGCATTCAGTTCATCGAGATGGAGTTTGGCGGTTGCGGACAGAATTCATGGGGACCGACATCCGGTTTTTCCGGCAGCGCTTCCGCGGCAATGCTGGTCTTCTTCGACGCCCAGGGTAATGAGACCTACCGTTACAAGTTCCCGAGCAACCCGCCGTGCGGGAACAATGATGTCTTGATCGCAACGCAGGGCTTTGCGAACCTTCCCGGGGCGCCGACGCCGGAATTCATCATCCCGCCGGTGATCTCGCCGGTTTCGGGGAAAGTCTGTTTCAAGGGAAATACAACAGAGGCGTTCGCCTTCAACAGAAACTTCTGCGTCTCCTACGGAAGCTTCACCGGGAACACGGAGACCAATTCGTCAGACGGCGGACCCACGCAGGCCGCGGGACCCCCCGCGCCCGCGCTTCCGATCGTAGGTACGACCAGTCTCAATTTCCCCGGGGGCGTTGCGGAGACGAACGCGAACTTCTCGCTGGGGACCGCAACGCCGGAGAACCATCTTGGCGCCACGTTCACCATGCCCACGGCCACACAGGCCGTGGTGGGTGGGAATCTCTTCAACAAAGAGACGTTCGGCGGAAACGGCCGCACCTGCGCCACATGCCACGTCTCATCGCTCAATCTGGGCCTGACGCCCGCGAACATCCAGAGCCGGTTCGCAACGCTTTCGACGGTGTTTGATCCACTGTTTCTCGGCGAAACCACCGTGAACCTGAACACGCTGGTGGTCACCAACCCCGTTTCGACGGGAAATCGCGGCAAACGCGACTTCGAAGGCGTCATCACAGGTTCCGGCGGTGGGAGCGCCAGAGTCCTCACCAAGCTGATCGCGCAGGGGAGCTCGACCATTCAATACCTCGTTTACGGGGGACTCTCGCCGGCCCTCGCCGGAACGATCAGCGATACGAACGGCAACTCGGCCACGTTCGGCAGCATCACGGCAGGAACCCTGGCCTGTTCTGCCGCCGGCAGCCCCACGGCCACCTGCACCAACCAGCTCGAGCAGCCGCTGAGAATGCGGACGAGCAACGACACGACCAATTTCCCGCAGGGACGCAGCCTGATCCTCGAGAACATCGACGGGTTTGCGAACCCGGCCGTGTTCCGCAAATCGCCGGTCCTCGACAATGCCAAGTTGACCAGCCCGTTCGGCCTGTCGGGGCTTGTGGGAGGAGCGGCCACACTCGGCGATTTCGCCGCCGGCGCGGTGGCCCAGCATTTCCCGCGCTCGCTCAATCGCGTCAGCGGCGTCGACTTCCGCCCGCCGACGACCGAGGAAAAAGCGGCCATGGACGCCTTCCAACAGACCAGGAACGTCCCGGCGGATGAAAACTTCGATCTCAATCGCTTCGCTACGACCTCGGCACAGATCGCGGGACGGGCGCTCTTCTTCGGAAGCGCGAAATGCTCGAAGTGTCACAACGGAACTGTCCTTGCCACCACCGATGGATCGATTTCCGGAAAGACCGGCAACGCCAACTTCAACACGGGCGTCGATGCATTGCCGATCAACACCGGCATCGATCTTCTCCCGACGGAAGCGTCCGGCCTGCGAGAATTCAATACGCCCGCGCTCTTCAATGTGAAGAACCATGCACCGTTCTTCCATAACGGAGCGGTGGCTACCGTCCATCAGGCCGTGGAGTTTTACTCTACCTCCGCGTTCCAGAATTCTCCGGCCGCCACGCAGATCGGCGGTCTGACATTCAACAATGTCACCGAGATCGATAACATCGCCGCCTTTCTGGAAGGACTCACCGTCAGGCCATACACGCTCACGGCGGGACCTCTCGCCTTCGGGTCAAAGGGCGTTGCCGGAGGACCAACGGCGACCCAGGCGGTGACGATCACCAATACGTCGGGATCACCGATCACACTGACCAGTCCCTTCGTGAGTCTGACCGGCACCGACAGCACGCAGTTCGTGATCAGTTCTCACAATGTCCCCGCAAGCCTGGGCGCCGGCGCTTCGGCCACGGTGAACGTCGCCTTCGATCCTTCGACTGTTGGCGCGAAGAGCGCCGTTCTCGAGCTCCTGGCCGATACCCCCTCCGGTGTCGCTCTGACCGGAACAGGCACCCTGGTCGCGCCGGCGATCACCAACGTGAGTCCCGGCATCGGAGAGACGACCGGCGGAACCTCGGTCACGATCACGGGAACGGATCTCCAGGGCGCGACCGTGACCATGGACGGTATCAGTACCACGGTCAACTCCACGAGCGGGACGACGGTCGTCGTCACGACGCCATCACATGCTGTCGGATTGGTGGACGTCGCCGCCACGACGGTCGCCGGAACCGCCACCGCGACGAATGCGTTCAATTATGTGACCTGCGTGCCGCCCTCGATCACCACGCAGCCGGCGAACACGAGCATCAACCTCGGATCGTCGGCCACGCTCTCCGTTGTGGCCAGTGGTACCGGGCTGTCCTTCCAGTGGTTCGTCGGGACGAGCGGCGACACCTCTTCGCCGATCGGCGGCCAGACCAGCAGCAGCGTGACCGTTTCGCCGACGCAGCAGACCAACTATTGGGTGCGGCTGACCGGCTCGTGCGGAACGCTCGACAGCGGGACGGCCACGGTGAGCATCAACGGAGCGAAGCTCTTCCTCCTCACGCCGTGCCGCCTGGTAGACACGCGCGATCCGAATGGGCCGCTGAGCGGCCCGGTGCTTGCCCCGGGTGCGGTTCGCATTTTCCAGGCCAGCGGTAATTGTGGCATTCCCGCCGGCGCCAAATCGGTCGCTTCCAACATCACGGTCGTGAATGCTTCAACAGTAGGGTGGTTGACACTCTTTCCGGGCGACGGCTCGAGCACGCCGTTCGTCAGCACTCTCAACTACATCAGTGGCCGGGTCCGCGGCAATAACGCCGCGGTGACTCTTTCAGCAGATGGTAAGGTCGCTGTATTCAACAGCGGTCCCAACGTCGTTAACGTCGTCATCGATGTGACTGGATACTTCAAATGAACACACCGTCTTTGTCTCGTTATCTTCTTCTCTCCGCATTTGTCGCCGTTGTCGCGCTTTTCTGGACGTCAGCAGCGAACGCGCAGACGGGATTCTCCTACTTCCCGCTGACGCCATGCCGCGTCGTGGACACGCGCAATCCGCCGGCCGTCAACGGCGGACCGAACCTGACCACAGCGACACGCGACTTTCAAGTTCGCGGCGTTTGCGGCGTGCCAAGCACGGCGAAGGCGGTGGCAATCAACGTGACGGTCGTCAATCAGACGGCGGTCAGTTGGCTCACGCTCTGGCCGTCGGGACAGACAAAGCCATTCGTCTCTGCTCTCAACTTCGACCCGAACAGTGGTGCGGTTGGGAACGGAGCAATCATCGGGTTGTCGACGAACACGCAGGATCTATCGGTGGCCAACGCCATCGGCATTTGCCATGTGATCATCGACGTAACCGGCTACTATCAGTAACGTCCTGCGACACCGTCAACTCGATGATCGATCCCTCCCTGGCCAGATAGAGCATCTTCCCTGCTTCGGGTCGGACTCGAGGAACTGCTTCTCCGTCGTGTAGACACCGATGGGCGCGTAATCGCCGATGAACGCATCCGCCGACTCAGTCTCCTCCGCGCTGTAGATCGGCACCGCCGCCGCCGAATACGGGAACTGCGTGTTCGGGGTGATGTTGCGGTAGACGAAGAGGATCTCGTCGTGCGGGCCCCACGGCAGGAAGTTCATCCCCTCGGTTTTCGCGAGCAGTTCGGGTGTCCGCCGGCCGAGCACGATGTAGACAAAGCCGTCTTCCGCCACGACGGCCTGGTAATCCGCGAGGCATGCCGTGACGTTCGTGATCTTGATGCTGTAGACGTTGAACGACCAGTAGCGCACCATCGCCTGCGCCGGGATGATGCCTGCGGGGTCGGAGGTGTCGGTGTAGGTCGGCGGCTTGAAGCGGATGATGGCCACGGAGTCGCCGATCTGCTTGAAGATCGTGGCCAGATAGGCGCTGTCTTCGTTCGGGTACAAACCGCCTCCGCCGAGGCGGTAGAAGCGCACCTGTCCGTCCGTGTTGGCGCCGGGGTTCGGCGTATCGTTGCCGTCACTTCCGCTGTCGTCGCCGAGGATGGAGCGCGTGGGCAGGCATGGAGCCGGCTCGCCGGTGGCGGTGTCGAAGGACTCGATCGCCGGCAGTGGCACGCCGCCCGAGAGGTAGAGCGGCGTTCCTTCGAGATTCTGGTCGGGGAGGTAGACCCGCAGGAAGATCGAGAGCTGCGTCACGCTCGTCGGAAAGGTGATGACGTTGGTCAAACCCGTCGTCTCCGCTCCTTCGGGCACCACCCACACCGTGTAGTCGCGATCGCGTGTGTCGCGCGGTACGGCCAGAAGAAACGGATTGTTGCTGCGGGAGTCGGGGACGATGTTGACGTCGCTCAGTGCCGAGGCGTGCGTCGGGTCGTCGCCCCATACCAGGTCTTTCGTCTCGTCGTTGTAGACGTTGTAGGCCTGGTACCGCGCGTGGGCGAACTTGCCGTGGAAGCGAAAGCCGGTGGTGTCGTTTTCCGTGCGCGTGACGGCGTAGTACCAGTAGGTCGCGTTCATGTCGGGATCGAAGAGGACCCATCGCTTCGTTCCGCTGAAGGGGATGCTCCAGTCAGAAGTGCAGTTCATGGCCGTTCTCCTTTATGCGTGCGGCGCTGGGATGGGGGTGAGCTCGACGAGAGCCTTGAAGGTCTGGGCGAGGTAGTAGAACTTCCCGCCGTAGCCCGGACCGACCGTCGAGCCGTTGAACATCGGGTCGAGATACGAGCTACGCACGATCTCCTCGCCGCTGGCGGCATCGCGCCACACCACCTGATCGCCGTACGAGGAGTCGTAGTCCGTGCCGACGACCTGGCGGTGCTCGGCGTCGCCGAACAGCGAAAGGAAGCAGAACATCTCCTGCGGTTGCGACCACCGCGTCGTAAAGCCGTGTACGGGATGGAGATCGAGGCAGACCAGGAATTGCGCCTTCCAGTCTGCGGCGTAGACCCGCATGTTCTCCGGGTCGACCGCGGCCTTGGAGCCGACCTGGCTCATCGGATATGCCTCCAGAGGCATGTGCGTGAAGCGCACGTTGCTGTCGTGGATGCTGATGGCGGACACGGTGAACGGCTCGTCGGAGGAGACGAAGCCGTTGTTCATGATGATCACCCAGTCGCCCATGATCGCCGGGGCGGTGCCGGGCTGGCCGTTGCCGGCGTAGGGGATGGGTCCCCAGGAGCGGTCGAGCGTGAAATCGCGCCCGTCGAACGTGTAGCGCCAGAGCTTGGTGAGGGCAGGACAGTAGATGTAGTCGATGCCGTCACGCCGCTCGGTGGAGATGCGGCTCATGATGAGCTCGACGGTCTTGGTCTGGGCGATGATGTGCGGATCGCCGGACTTCGTCTCGACGGCCACGAGGTACGACGGGATCTTGTGATAGGCGACGCAGGCAATGCCGAGGTTTTGATCGAGGGCGTTCTGGCGGCAGGGCTTGCCGCGCTCGAGCGACTTGGTGAAGATCACCCCGTCGGGATTGACGACGAAGCCGTTGTACGCCGCGCCGCCACCGTGGTCATGCTGTGGCAACGGCAACCGGTAGGCGTCGCCCGTCTCGGCGTCGACCTTCATCAGCAGGTTGCCGGCCACGGCGTAGGCGTTGCCGTCGTCCAGCACCGCCATCGCTCCCGGGTAGTTCCAGTGATCGGGAAGGCGCATCTCCGCGCGCCAGATCTCCACGAGCGAATCGGCGTCGAGCCTGGCCACGAACGCCCCTCCTTCTTCGCTGACGTAGCCGCCGTACGCGAAGAGCTCGTTCGGTCTGCCGGTGGAGACGTTGTAGAGCTTCGGGTAGTTGCCCGAGGTATAGCGCGCGTTGAGGGCCACGCGCGGCGCGCCGGCGATCTCCTGCACGGTGCGCGTATGGTGGAAGCGCGCCGTGCGTGCCGAGTCGTATTGCTCCTGCGGATTCGGGTTATGGGCGTTTGTCATGATGTCCTCCTCGCATGCTCTCCAATTTAGGTGCGGAAGCGTCAAAAAGCATCGGTCGATGGATCAGCGGTTTACGGTCGGAGCGCTGGCGTCTCGCCGGCTGGCCCGGCGCGCGTCCCGCCGCCGCGGTTACCGCGAGCGTTGGAGTCTTGACGGGCGGGAGGCGGTTATTTCCAAAGGGCTGGCATGTCGAGGGTTGGCCTGTGGGCGTCTCATCCCAAACCGGCAAGACTCCCAACATCGCTGGTAACCGCGGCGGCGGGACGCGCGCCGGGCCAGCCGGCGAGACGCCAGCGCTCCGGACGGTAAACCGAACGTCCGCTTATGGCTCTTCATCCGCCGCCGGCGGCGCCTCGGGCTCCGTGCGGCTGGCCGGTTTCCTGCGTCGTTCCAGCTTCCGGAGCCGCTGCATCTCCTCCACAAGCGGAATCAGGACTGCGTTCGCCGGATCGCGTGCGAGCCGGGCGGCGATCGCGTACGCGTGTC
>Ga0247680_1000189_pt1 | contig 23385 bp, 20 predicted proteins | sample CNK21_metaG_FD_182803 | JGI IMG/M metagenome (GOLD analysis project Ga0247680, IMG submission 182803) | Soil microbial communities from Purdue University Martell Research Forest, Indiana, United States - CNK21 | ecosystem: Environmental > Terrestrial > Soil > Temperate forest > Bulk soil...
TCCGGTTGCGTCGGCTCATCCGGCCGGTCGCTTCCAACACACGTTCAACGTCTTTCAAGGGAAACACTTTGGTCATTGCGTCGAAATCGAGACGTAGTACCTCTCGCTTGCTGTGTCCGCCCATCACGCCCTCCCACGGCAAGTTTGCGCTCATCGCACGCTTAAGTTAAGGCCATTGGGCTGGCCCAGCGGCGTCTCGCCGCTGAGGTCGCGGCTACGAGAAAATGTCCCGTATCTCGCCCGGTCGGCGGCGAGACGCCGCCGGGCCAGCCGCCGAGACGGACGGCGCTCCGTTACCTCTTCGCGAGCGGCGTAACCCCGCATCGCGGATCCGCTTCGACGTGCAACGCGCTGAGCGGATCGCTGGCCACCCAGACGATGTGCTGCGACGCCAGCGACGCGCGCAGCTTCTCCACCGCCGCCCGGAATTGCCTCGGGTTGGAGATGTCGTCGACCTCTCCCCACGACGAGGCCAGATCGGGACGCGGACCGGTCAGCGACCAGACGAACAGCGGTACACCGATCGCCTCGAGGTAGTGCCGTACCGAGGCCGGCTCGATAGTGCTCTGGTCCGCGGACCGGCTCAGCACCAGGACCACGGCGCGGCGATGTGAGCCGGTGCTGGCGTTGAGGCCGGCCACCGCCACCGCGTCCGCGAAGCGCCGGCGGCTGTTCGGGTCGACCACCCCCTTCTGCCCGCTGGCCTCGACATAGTCGAGCAGCAGAAACCCCATCATCCCGGAGTCGTGCGACGACACGGTCGCCGAGGTCTGGAAGACATTCGACGGGACATGACCCGCCGCTTCGAGGTGCTTGGCGATCGGCCAGGTGTAGCTCATGGTCGTCCCCGGATCGAGGGCCATCCGATGGTTCAACTCCTGCGTCTCGCGCCAGCTCCGGCTGCTGGAATGGCCCGGATCGAGCGCGGCCAGCGTCTCGGCGGCGTTCGGTTCGCGCACCACCAACACCTGCGCGTCCGGGGTCTCCACGCCCCTCGTCTGCACCGGGTTCCCGTTCAATGACAGGCATCCCTCGAGCGTCTGCTGTTTTCCGGGAACCTTTCCCGTGAAGGCCAGCGGCGTCAGCTCGGTGCTGATCGAATCGCCTGCCTGCCCGCCGGCGATTACCAGTTCGCGCCGCGCCGTCACGCCGTCGTCGAAGCGCAGCTCTGCCTCGATCACGTGAGGATGCGCGGCGTCGAGTGCCGGAAGACGCGCGTGAAACTGCTCGTCGACGCGCAGCTTCTGTCCATCGATGCTGGCCGTTGCCCGCGACGGTTTCGCGGCGAAGGCATGCTCCCAGCGAAACGCGACCGAGACGGGGGCTCCTTTCTCGTCGCTCTGCAGGCCGAGCGTCAGCTCCGCCGAGGGGCGCGGCAGATTGATGGTCTGCGAGGTGCGGCCGATCTCGTCGCCATCGCGATCGTAAGCGACCGCGACCAGCCCGCGCGGCTCGAATGCCCGTCCCAGATCGACGATGGCCCGCCACGGCGGAGCTTTCAACACCGCCGACTCGCGTCCGTCGACGAGGATGCGGATCGATTTCACCTCGGGGCCGGCATGCAGTTCCACCGGCTGCCGCCCGGCAATCAAACCGAGGTACAGCGAGATGAAAACGATCTGTGCGGACATGGAGAGAGTCTACCTACGCATCCGTTTTAGTATGGAAAACGTTCTGATGCGATTCATTGCCCGAAGCGTCTTCGCGTTCCGGCATCGCGTTACGCGCGAATCCTGCGAGTAAAGGCTGAAATTACGGGATTTCGTACACGGTAAGCTCGTCGGCGATCCCGCGTAACAGAGCGCGGTGGGGCGTCGGAAGGAGTGCGTTTGCGGTCAGGAGCCCCTGTACCGCGGCGTTCGTAACGACCGGCTCGGTGACGAAGATGGAGCGTGATGTGGCCAACCCCTGCACCCGAGCAGCGATGTTGACCGTCTGGCCGAAGTAGTCGAGACGATCATTCGAGGTAACCGCCAGACACGGCCCCTCATGCATTCCGATTTTCACCAGCAGATCCTCGTGCTTTCTCGACTCGTTCAGCCTGTCCATGGCCGAACGCATCTTCAGGGCTGCCGAGACACCCATTGCCGCGGTGGGAAAAGTCGCCATCACGGCGTCGCCGATCGTCTTGACCACGGCTCCCGACTCTCCGCGCACGACATCCGCGAGGACCCTGAAATGGGCCCGGACCAGATCGTACGCGGCCAGATCCCCCACCCTCTCGTACAGTTCCGTCGATCCCTTGAGATCGGTGAACAGCACGGTCAGACTGGCGATCTTGAGCCTCTGGTCGACGTTCACCGCCTCCGTCCGATAAAGATCGCGGAAGGTCTGGTTGGTGAAAAGACGGCTCGCGGTCAGAAACTCCTGCCGCTCCTTGAACTGATGATGGAATTCCTCGCCGGCGCGAAAAAGGCCGGGAAGGATGCGCCGGTTGGTGCGATTGACGAGAGTGAGCCGCAGCGGGCCGGGCGCCATCACCTCGGTCCGCGTCATGGTGCCGCCTTCGCCGTAGACGACGGTCAGATCGCGGCGCTCCTTCACCGGCTCTCCCTGAACGTCGAGGAAGAGGGCCTGGTGTGAGATCGGCTCGAAGAGGATGGTGAAGACCGGCGGAAGCTGGATGGACATCATGATCTTCTCGTCCGGCAGCACCTCCTCCGCCTCAATGGTGAACTCGTCCCACCGCTCCGGATACTCGTCTTTCCGCGGGAGGACCATGGTGTTGCTGAAGTGGAGGAAGCGGTAGTAGTCCAGGACCGGAACGGAATCGGGATCGTGCAGGGAGATGCGGCGGATGGCGGGGCTGATGCTGAAGCTGACCTCCACCATCTCATCGAGGGTTGGCTCGTACGCGACGGCGCAGAGAGCGCAGTTGTAGTTGTCCTGGATTTCCTTCAGGTCAGTGGTGGCCGTCAGGACGCCGCCGCAGCCGGGACACAGCAGGTTCCAGGACATTTCGAAAATGCCCAGGCGCGACGCTCTGACGAAGGCGTCGAGCGTCGCTTCCTGGTCAAGTCCTTTCGCCAAGGCGAATTGGATGGGATCGATACGGCAGAGGTCGGAGTCTTTCCCGTTCTCGATGAGCTCCTGGATCGCAGCCACGAGCGTGGGGTCCGCCGAGCGCCGCAGGGCTTCCAGACGCGCATTTTCCTGCACACGGCGATTGTATGCGCCTGGATCACTCGAGGCGAGGACGGGGATTGCTATCATCCATCGATCGATGAGCATCGATTCTGTCATTGCCGAGATGTACGAGATGGTCTCCTTCGAGCCTGGCACACGGCCCGACTGGAGCCGGCAGTTGGAGATCTTCGCCGCGGGGGCGCGCCTGGTGCGCGTCAACGACGAGGGCGTCTTCGAATTCGGCGTCGATTCGTTCCGTGAGAATTTCGAGTCGATGATCGACTCCGGCGTTCTCCCCAGCTTCTGGGAAGGCGAGATCTGGCGCGAGACGCATCTCTTCGGCGAGGTCGCCCAGGTTCTGAGCGCCTACGAGACCCGTCAGACCCGCAACGGGGCCCCGCTCAACCGCGGTGTCAACAGCATCCAGCTCTTCGAGCGCGACGGCCGCTGGTGGATCAGCGCCATGATCTGGCGAAGAGAGGGGCGGTCGGTGCTGATACCGGATAAGGTTCCGACGGCGGTGTGATCGCGGTTTCGAGGTCTCGCGGTTGCGGGGTCTCGCGGTGTCTGCTGCGTTACCACCGCGAGACTGCGCAACCCGAAACCGCGAGACCTCGGTCCTCACCCCTTCCGCCGCGCCTCCTCGTAAACCTCGAGGTACTTCCTCGCCGGCATCCGCCGGATTGCCTCGCCCAGGACGTCGAGCGCCAGATCATCGGCCTTCTTGAATCGGATGCACGCCTTCCCCATGTTCAACTTCTTTCCCGTCTTCGCCCAGGCCTCGCGAAACCATCTCACGAGGTTGGTGTCGCTGACGCCCTCGATGCAGCCGCAGTACAACCCCATCAGATAAACCGACATGTAATTCTTCTGCGACGCCAGCGCCGCAAACGGAAGCCCCTGTTTCGGATCCGCGTGATAGCCGGCCGGATAGATCCGGTGCGGGATGTAGTAGCCGATCATCCCGTACTGCATCCCCTCTTCGTAGTCCTTGTCGAGGTTTGCGAGGATCGTATCGCGGACGGTCTCGATGGCCTTTCGCCGGTCGTCCGGCAACGAGGCGAGGTAGTCGGAGACGGTGGTCGCTTTGCTTTGCATTGCGTCGCCGATCCTATCTCACGGCCGGATCTCCACCACCGTCCCATTCGGCACCAGCTTCCAGATTTCCTCGATCTCCACATCCGACACCGCGATACATCCTTTGGTCCAGTCGGTGTGAGCAAAAACGAAGGGCAGCCATCGCCAACGATTCGGTGTGCCGTGGATCATGATCTCGCCTCCGGGTGAGACGTGCAGGCGGCGAGCGCGAAGGCGGTCCGTGGTATTGGGATAGGAGACGTGAAGCGACCGGTGGTACTTGCTGTACGCGTTGCGGCTGTCGATTTTGTAGAGTCCTTCGGGAGTCCGCCCGTCGCCCTCTCGATCCTTGGCACCTGCCGGTTCAGAGCCCAGGCTTACGTGATACGCGCGAAGCGCCTTGCCGTTTCTGAGCAGTGTCAGTTGCCTGGCCGACTTCTCGATCAGCACTCTGTCCGCCTGCATAGGCGCCGCAGCAATGGTCAGAGCAAGCAGTACGGAGAGCACATCCTTCAATACGTGCTCAGCCGTCGCGAGTTCCGTTCACAACGCCTTCCACTGCAGATTGCGGAAGCGCACTCGCCCGGTGTGGTTCTGCAGACCGATAAAGGACCCCTCTCCTCGGGTGGGCGACTGCGGATCGCCGGTGAAGTGGAACTGGTTCACGGTCTGGCCGTTCAGCGACACGGTGATGTCCGCCCCGTCCTTCGTGATCTCGTACGCGTTCCACTCCCCTACCGGACGGACGTTCAGCGCGCCGAGGTTGGGGCCCTGGAACGAATAGATCGCGCCGGTGCGGTGGATGCCCGCGCCGTCCGGGCGAGCCTGTTCGTCGATCTGCACCTCGAATCCGAAGTCGACGCCGACGAAGGCCGTGTTGTCGTATCCCTTGCTCTCGGGATCGGGGAATCCGAGGAAGATGCCGGAGTTGTCGCCGGGCGCGGTCATCATCCAGTCGAGGCGCAGCACGAAGCGCGGCGGCGCCGGATTCACGTTCCAGAGCAGACCGAGATCGGTGCCCGGCCGCGATTCGAGCGCGCCGCGGCGGACGACGAAGGTGCCGGGATTGTCGCGTCCCGGCTGGTTTTTGATCGTCGACATCTTCCAGCCGGTGAGTGTGCCGTCGAAGATCGACTGGAATCCGCTCGCTGCCACGAATGGCGGCGGATTGATGATGTGGTCGCCGGTGCGTCGGGCCAGGGCAATGCCGGTCAGCATCGGATTCGGCGAGCCGATCGTCGGAAAGAGCGACGGGCCGGCCGCGTAGAGGTTCTCGGTGTGATGAAGCCGGCCGTCGGCATCGGTCACGCTCGCCCCAGGATCGGATCCCATCGACAGCGTTCCCGTCTCGTGATGGGTCGTGCCGAGACCGTCGCGGGCCGGGGTCACGGTCGCCGGCGCACCGAGCACCTGCGCGACCTTGACCATGGCCGCGTCCATCGCGTCCCACAGATCGTTGTCCGTCTGCGACTTCGCCATCGTCACGCGCGCGCGGCGGACGCCGTACTCGTCGCGCAAGACCCCGTCGAGCGATACGTTGCTGTGGCTCGGATCGGGATTCGACAGATCGTCCGGCGACATCTGGCCGATTCCGCGGATGGCGATGGCCACGTGCGTGTCGGTGGAGCTGCTCAGCGCCTCGTAGAAATCGATGTCGGGAACCTTGCGGAACAGCTCGTCCTCGGAGCCGACGGTGCTGGCGCCGCCGCTTGCGGTGATCTGCAGATGGAAGTGTCCCAGGAAGGTGCTCCCCTTCACAGCCCGGCCTTTGACGAAGAGCGCCGCCGCCTGCAGCTCCTGAACCGCCGCGGAGAGGCCCGGGATGGCCGTTCGCGGAACGCGGAAGGTCAGATTCGAGCGGAGGTGCGCCATCAGGTTCCTGCCCATGCGGGGAAACGTCGGGATGCCGCTGCCGTCGAAGGTGACCAGGGCCAGGCGGGCGCTCTCGATGGTGCCGAGGGCGATGACGGCCACGCCGTCCGGAGCGAGATCGATCGGGCCCTGGCTCGTTTCCACCCGTGTGACGCGCCAGGTGTCGCCGTTGCGCGTGGTGCGCAGCGTCAGCACATGAGCATTCGGCAGGACCATGAACTCCTTCTTGGCGTCGTCGGAGTTGTCGGCATAAGCAGTGCGCGCGGCCTTCATCAGCAGCGGCACGGTGCTGAACTTGTTCATCGGGAAGAATCCGGCGTGCGGCGCGCGCGCCTGCACGGCCAGAGGCGCCTCGAGCTTGAGCAGGTTGAGAAGGTCGTCCTGCGAGAGGCCGGCCGTCGAGGTGAGGCCGAGGAGCTGCGCCGGATCGGCGCCCGGATGCATCAGCGGCGACGGCGGCAGCTCGGCCAGCGGGATGGCCGCGGCCACGGTGCCGAGGTTGTCGAACAACTGCCGCCGAAGCACGTTCTGCAGCTCGCCGAAGATGAAGTCGTTCGTGTCATCGACGCCGATCTGCTTCGTGCTCTCGTCGAAGTACGTGCTCTTCAGATCGGCCACGACCTCGGGCGGCCAGGTCGACACTTCCGCGTCCAGCAGGCGCGGCGACCAGCCGCCCCAGTAGAGCGATCGCCCGCCGAGACAGTAGGCCAGCCCTTTGAACGGCGTGGCCGACTTCCACGGCACGCCCCACACCTCGTTGCGCGCCGGCTCGGGTTGCGGAGCGTTTTCATTGAGGATGACCACATCGGCCGGATCGAACAGTCCGAGGATGCCCGTGTTCTGCACATGCTCCGGAAGCGTGAACGGCCCCGCGTCGAGGACGATCGTCCGAACCCCGCCCCCGGCCCGCTTCTGCCGAAACCAGACGTGCTCGGCGATCGCGGCGCCGAAGGTGCCGCCGCCGATGACGACGATGTCAAACGGCCCGCCCGCCGTCGCCTCTCCGTACGTATTGCAGAGGTAGCGCCCCTGGATGTCTTTGGTAAACGTCGTCGACTCGCTGGTGATGGCCATGGAGAAACCTCCGGTTATGGAGTGTTAGTGACGCGAACTTCCCTACCGTTACACGAAACGGATCAGTGGTGCACCACGCGCCGGCGCGTCACCAGCGTCAGCTCGTCGTGCGCCGCAAGAATGTCGCCAGGAAAGGCGTTCGCATTCGCCGGAAAGACTTCGATGTACTGCGCCCGCAGCGCGTTGCCCTGTCCCAGCGGATAGATTCCCGTCTGCAGGAGCGCGAGAAAGGTCAGATCGGTGCACGGCGTCGGGTTGGTCACCGGCTCGGAACAGGCCGCTCCCTGCCCGGTCGAGCCGAAGTAATTGTTGGTTTGAAAGGCGGCCATGGTCCCCAACGTCTGCGCGGCCTGAATCACGGTGCTGGATGCCGCCTCGCCCGGCATGAGGAAGTTGAACTGGACGATCAGCCGCGCCGGAAGCTTGTGGCTCGCCAGCGACAGCAGCGGCTGATTCTGGTCCGGAGGCGTCCCCTTGATCACCGACCCATCCTCGCCGATCGCTGGAAAGGCGTTCTGCGGAATGATGGCCACGCTGAAGGATTTGTCGGGAAAGCTCTTCAGAAACGAGTTGGTGATCTGATCCCACGCCTGGAGCAGCAGAGAGGGGCGAAAACCTGCCTGTTGCCATGTGGAGACGGCGTCGCTCACGCACGCCAGGCCGGTGCTCTGCGGCGTCTCGGCGGGAAGCCGCAACTCGTCGGTGGTGCGATTGACTCCAGTGATGCGCAGCAGCGTCACGGCGTTGTACGTCCCGTCACTCTTGAGATGAGCGGCCACGGCTGCCAGCAAGGCATCCCATCGGTTGAGGAAGGCGGCATCCCATGGCGCGGCCAATGTCTCCGAATCACAGACACCGGTCGCCCCACCGTGCGGTGAGATGGTGAAGGCGAGCGGCATGGCCCCGGCACCGGACGGCGCCGCCTGAAAGAGCCATGACGGCGTATCGCTCCCGGCGGTGATCGTCAGATCGATCTTCTTCCCCAGCGTCACCGCACGATGCGTCCACAGATCGAGCGTGGTCCACTGATACTGCCCCATCGCCGGTTCGATCGCGTTCCAGCCGATGACCAGGACGATTCCGTCAACCCCGGGCACGCTCAGAGAAGCGGTGACGTTGTTCGCGGAGCCCTTCGAGATCTGCGCGACGTCGCTGCTATAGACGTAGATCCCGCGAAGGTCGGCCGCCTGCACGCGAACAGCGGCGCCAGCCAGGAGAATCAACGAGAACGCCGCGACGCGGACGAGATCTCTCCTAACCGGTTGCGAAGCAACGCCGGTCGTGAACATCACTCCTCCTCACCGGGCGCGGAAAACATCGCGCAGGATGCGCGTCGTTGTCAAGCGCTCAACGCCGAGAGCAGGCAGGATGCCCCTCTCCGCAGCGGTTTCTGCACGCGACAAGAAGATTTAACGTCGAGAGCCCTTCTCCCCCAGCGCTTTTCAGCTGGGGGAGAAGGGCTCTCGACGAAGGGAGTGGCGAGGCTCTCGAGGAACAAATTCAATGAGCGTGTGAGAAATGCAGATTGCGGCAATCAGACGGTAGCCAGGGATGCTCGCAAAAAGCGCTCGCACCCCTGGCTATCTTCTTCAGCCGCTATCGCGGCGTCGTAACGTCCGATCTTCTGGTCGCCGATGCCCTGCTCCCCGCCCCTCACCATCGCGTCGGATACGACCCCAGAACGTGAAGCTCCTCCGCCATCTGCTCGAGGTTGCTGATGGCGCGCTCCAGCGGGGCCTCGGTGCGGTTGCCGATGACGTCGATGTAGAACGCGTACTCCCATGGCCTCCCTTCGATGGGGCGCGACTCGATCTTCGAGAGGTCGATGTCGAGCAGCGCGAACGCGCCGAGGGCGCGGAAGAGCGCGCCGGGCTTGTCGGGAAGCCGCAACATCAGCGACGTCTTCCAGCGGCGGGCCGCCTCGACCGGCTGAATGTCCGAGGTTCCGGCCGCCAGCAGCAGGAAGCGCGTGAAGTTCTGCTGGTGATCCTCGACGGAGCTGGCCAGGATCGATCCGCCATAAATCTCCGCCGCCCGTGCCGAGGCGATGGCCGCTTCATCGGGACGCTGCCGTTGCAGCACCTCGCGCACCGCCCCTGCCGTGTCGTGCGTGGGGATGGCCTCGATCTCCGGATTGGCGCGGAAGAATCGCAGGCATTGCGCAAGCGCCACCGGATGCGAATAGATCCGCCGGACATTCGCCAGCGTCACCGCCGGCGAGGCAATCACGTTATGGACGATCCTGACGTTGGTCTCACCGAAGATGCGGAGACCGGAGTCGATCATCAGATCGTAGTTGCGATGAATCGAGCCGGCCAGGCTGTTCTCGATCGGCGACACGCAACAATCGGCGGCGGACGACCGGACGGCATCGAACATGTCGTCGAATGTTTCACACGGATGAAGGGTCACCTCGGAGCCCAATATCCTTCGCACGGCGCTCTCGCTGAAGGCCCCGTACTCCCCCTGAAACGCCACCGTCACCTGATCCGCGATCATCATTGCCTCCTGAAAACAAAAAACCCGCTCCTCGGCATGAGGAGCGGGTCGGGTGGACTGACTGAGATTGCTACACTAAGACGTCACCGCTGCTCCTTCGAAGAAGCCGGTAAATCGCGCGGCGAAGCAGGACGTCGTGTTCACGTGGGGCGGCATTATGCTCGTGATGACTCCTGGTTTCAATTCTGGACGTGCAGTCCGCACTCGGTCTTCGCCGTCCCCGACCAGCGGCCGGCGCGGGGATCCTCTCCCGCGAGCACAGGACGCGTGCAGTGCGTGCAGCCGATGCTCGGGTAGTTCTGGTCGTGCAGCGGGTTGTAGTCGACGCCGTTCGCTTTGATGTACTGCCACAGGTCGTTCCAGCCCCAGCTTGCCAGAGGATTGAGCTTGACCAGGCCGAAGCGGGTGTCCCATTCGATCTTGCGGGCGTTGGCGCGCGTCGGCGATTGGTCGCGGCGGATGCCGGTGATCCATCCCTTCAGCTCGGCCAGTTTCTTCGTCAGCGGCTCGACCTTCCGCAGGTTGCAGCAGACGTCGGGCTGCCGGCTCCACAACGCCTCGCCCAGCGTCCGCGCCTGTTCTATCGGCGAGAATTCCGCGCGCGTTCGCTCCACGGTCAGTCCGTAGCGCTGTTCGATACGATCGATGAGCGAATACGTCTCCGGAAAGAGAAAGTCGGTGTCGAGTGTGAAGACGCGGAGCCGAGGGGCAAGCTTTGCTGCCACGTCGATGAGCACGACATCTTCCGCGCCGAAGCTGGAGGCGATGGCGATCTCTTCTCCGAGCTCCGAAAGGCCCCAGCCGATGACCTCCGTCGCCGTCCAGTTCTCGGCATCCGGGAGATCTCCGTGATCGATGCTGCTGTCGATTGCAAGCTCAGTCATTGTTCTTTTCCTTTCATTTCAGGCGAGCAACGCCACGCCGAGACAGATACCGAGGATGTAGACGCCCCACACCAGCCACTGGCGGGAAATCAACCGGGAGAGGAGGACGCCAAGAAGCACGCCCGGGATCACACCGGCGATCACCAGGCCAAAGAGGTGGGGATCGAAGTTGTGGAGCTTCCAGTGCAGCCCCAGCGTCAGCGCGCCGACGACGGAGCCGAAGACATTGCTCATGGCGGCGAGCTGCGGCACGCGCCAGGTCGTGGCCAGCAGCAGGAACGTAACCAGGAGACTGCCGGAACCAGCCGAGGTGATGGAAACGACGGCGGCCACGCCGATACCGACGGCGAGAAGAATCCAGGGTCGCGGCATGGGGAGATCGCTCGACGGAAGGGCGGCGCTTTCGACATCGTTGTCAGCGTCCTTTGCAACAGCCTTCTGCCGTCTGCTCACGAACGTCGCCGCGGCACTGGCGATCAGAAGCGTCCCACCCACCAGGCGCCGCAGTGCAGTCTCTCCTCCCAATTGACCCCATTCCCCGACCGCGGCCGCCGCCAACCCGACGCCAACCAATCCTCCGACTACGACGAGCCAGCCTATCTTCCCCGGCCAATGGCCGAGGCGCCGATGAGCCACGGAGCCGACGAGCTTCGATACGAACAGACTCCCCATCCCCGTACCGATCGCCAGCGCCGGCCGGTATCCGGCAAGAATCAACAACGGTGTGAGCAACGAGCCGGCACCGGCGCCCGTGGAGCCGATCAACAAGCCGCCGGCAATGCCGATGAGAATTTCAAGCATGTAGCCTCCCCGGCGAGGCGTACGCCTCGCGCAGTACCGCCGCCACTTCGGGGCGGGTGATCTCGGCAGGCAGCGGCTCCCCTTCGCGCAGGAGCCGGCGCACCTCGGTCCCGCTCAGCGTCAGCCGCTGGCCGGGCTCGTGCGAACAGGTGCGCGACGACGCCATCGAGCCACAGCGCGTGCAGTGGAAGATGTCGTCGAAGTAGAGCGGCGTGATGCCCAGCCGCTCCACGCCGATCGACCGCAACAACTCCTGCGCCTCGTACGGACCGTAGTAGTTGCCGGCGCCGGCGTGATCGCGTCCGACCAGAAAGTGCGTGGCCCCGAAGTTGCGGCGCACCAGCGCGTGCAGCACCGCCTCGCGCGGCCCGCCGTAACGCATCCACCCGTGGAAGGTGGTGAAGAGTACGCGCTCCCGCGGGAGGTAGTGATCGAGCAGCGCGTCGTAACAGCGCAACCGAACCGCCGCCGGAACGTCTTCGCCGCGCGTGTCGCCGACCAGGGGATGGAGCAGCAGCCCGTCGATGATCTCCAGGGCCGTGCGGAGGATGTACTCATGGGCGCGATGGATCGGATTGCGCGTCTGAAAGGCCACCACCGACTTCCATCCGCGCAGCGCGATGCCATGGCGCGTCTGCGCCGGCGTGAGACCGGTCAGCCCCAGCTCGTGTGCCGGCACGTCTTCCAGCCACTCCACCGGACCGGCGATGGCTACTTCGCCGCCGCGGTAGAAGGCCTCGACACCGGGATGGGCGGGATCGTCGGTCTTGTAGATCTTCCGCGCCCACTCGCGGAGCGGAACGCGATAGCGGTCGTCGACGCGCATCGTGCCGACGGCGCGACCGCCGTAGCGGAGTGTCGCCAGCGTGCCGATCTCCAGCTCCGCCGCCCGCGACGGATCGAGCTGCAGCAGGATCGGGATCGGCCAGAGCGTGCCGTCCACCGTCTCGACGTTCTCCACGATCGAGCGTGCGTCGTCGAAGTCGTGAAAGCCTCGGAAAGGGTCGAACCCTCCGTTCGTGAGCAGCCAGAGGTCGCTGAGGTTGCGTGAGTCGATGTCGATGATTTGCGTAGTCATTTTCGCCCTTTTCCTTTACATCTCGAGTGAATGTGGCGGTCGGCCCGGCGACGGGTCGCGCAGTGCGACCTCCACCGCCGTGCCGGCCATAATCGATCGCAGTTCGTCGTCCGAATGCCGCCCGAGAAACGCGCGCAGCGGTTCGTCGCCGGTGCGCTCCTCGCCCCAGGTCCGCAGGAGACGCTCGATGGCGTCCGGCACCTCGGCCGCCGCACAGCGGTAGCCGATGGGGCGCGCCAGCGAGGCGTGCAGTCCGACTCCGCCGCCGACGCAGAAGTAATAGGCGTCGACCAGCTTGCCGCCGACGTTGAGCTTCTTCCCTTCGATGCCGAGGTCGGCGATCCAGTGCTGGCCGCAACTGTTCGGGCAGCCGGTGATGTTGATCTTCAACTGCTCGTCGAAACCGGGCAGGCGGGTATCGAGCTCGCCGACCAGCCACTTAGCGAAGGACTTGGTCTCGGTGATCCCGAGCTTGCAAAACTGCGATCCGGTGCAGGCCACGGTACCTCGGGCGAAGGGCGATCCCTTGGTCGGCAAACCGGCGTCCGTCAGCTCCCGCGCCACGGCCTCGGCGTTGCGCGTCGGGACGTTGGCGATGAGCAGGTTCTGCGAGATCGTCGTCCGCAGCTCGCCGCTTCCGAAAGCCTCGGCGAGATTTGCGGCCACGACCAACTGCTCCGCCGTGATCCGCCCGCGCAACACCGAGGCGCCGACGTACGAGTACCCCTCCTGCTTCTGCCGATGGATGCCGGCGTGATCGCGGAACACATCGGCCGGCGGAACCTCGGGAGCCGCCTCGTCGATCCTGAACGGAACGCGGCGTTGCAGCTCGCCGAGGAAGTGATCGGCCGTCCAGCCGTGTCTCAGAAAGAGATGCTTGAGGCGGGCACGGTCGCGGTGCTCGCGCAACGCGTCGGCATCGCGGAAGATCTCCGCGGCCGCGCGCAGAACCGGGAGCACCTGGTTCCAGCGGATGAAGGCGTTGAGACGCACCGCCAGATGCGGATCGGCCGAGAGGCCGCCGCCGACGCGCATGGAGAAACCGATCTCGTCGCCGCGCTGCGTCGCCGTGAGGCCGACGTCGTTGATCTCCGGATAGGAGCACCAGTCCCGGCAGCCGGTGATGGTGACCTTGAACTTTCGCGGGAGGTTGTAGAAACGCGCGTCGCCCACCAGCATGCGCGTGGCCTGGGCCGCCAGCGGCGAGGCGTCGATCAGCTCCGAGGCGTCGATGCCGGCCAGCGGGCAGCCGGTGATGTTGCGCGTATCGTCGCCGCAGGAGCCGGTGGTGGTCAGCCCTACTCTCCAGAGAGACTCGAGGATCTCCGGCAGATCCTCGATGGCCACCCAGTGCAGTTGCACGTTCTGACGGACGGTGATGTCCGCGCCGCCGCGGGCGTACTTCTCCGCCACCGCCGCGATCGTGCGCACCTGATGCGCCAGCAGCAGGCCGTTGGTGACCCGGATGCGCACCATCAGGTACGGCGCGGACTTCCCCTCCCCGTTCCGCCCACCCAGCACCCCCGCCCCGTCACCCTGGGTATAGACGCCCCACCAGCGGAGGTACGTGCCGAGCCACTCCGGCGGGATGGCGTCGAAGCCTTTGGCGGCAAAGGTCCGCAGCTCGGCCAGCGCCTCCCACGGGTTCTTCTCCCGCTTCAACCGCTCCGCCCTCTGTGCTTTTGTTTCTGTCGTTGCGCTCATAAACGAAAATGCCCATCCCCGTTTCCGGCGATGGGCATCCTTTCTGGCTTCTGTTGTGTGGGGATTGGACGTGTGACTACGACTAACCGCTCCCATTGCCGGACGATGTCCATCGGCTGTCAGGACAGCAGGGACAGCTCGTCATCCGGAAGGGGGTCATCATCACGTTCATGTCATCCAAGGTTGCGGCTAAAAACAAAAAAGCCCACCGCCGGTTGCATCCGGGGTGGGCTGTGCATTGAGAAGTTGGAGTAGCTCTACCTGTGCACACACTCGCCGGATGCAGCGACGTACGTCGCATCGCAAAGACAACACATCTGGTGAGGATTGCAGGTCATGTTCAGTCGGCATCTTGAGTGCGAGGTCGGACGATGTCAAGAAAACGTTTGATGACAGGAGACGTTCGCGCCTGACACGTCTGCATGCGCCGTGCCGAAATACGTAACTACGGAGCGCTGGCGGCGCGGCCGCCTCTCTACGAACCCCGCAGCAACCCCTCCCCCAACTCCCGCGACCGTTTCGTCGCCGCTTCGACGGCGTTCATTAACGTCGTGCGGATTCCCCCTTCCTCCAGCGTGTGCAGACCGGTGATGGCGGTACCGCCGGGCGAGGTGACCATGTCCTTGAGCCGTCCGGGATGCTCGTTGGTCTCGAGGAGCATCTTCGCCGAGCCGAGGAGCGTCTGCGCGGCCAGGAGCTGGGCCGTGCGGCGCGAGAGTCCCACTTTGACCCCGGCATCGCTGAGCGCCTCGAGGATCAGAAAGACATAGGCCGGCCCTGACCCGGAGAGTCCGGTCACCGCATCGAGCTGCGATTCTTCGAGGATCACGGTGATGCCGATGGCATCGAAGATCCGCTTCGCCTCCGCGAGATCGTCCGCCTTTGCATGCTCCCCGGAGGCGATCGCCGTCGCCGCGGCATCGACCAGCGCCGGTGTGTTCGGCATGGCCCTGACGACGGCCACACCCTCGGCCAGTCGCGCCTGAATGGCGGCGATGGGAACGCCGGCGGCGATGGAGATGACCAGCGAATCGGGACGGATCAGCCCTCCCACTTCTTCGAGCACGCGGCTCAGAATCTGCGGCTTCACCGACAGGACGACGATGTCCGCCGCCGCCGGCTGCCGATTGTCCGTCGTGGCGTTGATGCCGAACCGCTCGCGCAACTCCACCATCCTCTCTTCACGAGGTCCGGAGGCCGTGATCTGCCCCGCCTCGAAATGTCCGCGCAGAAGCCCGCGAATCAACGCCTCCGCCATATTGCCAGCACCAAGAAATCCGATGGTCTTCATGGGGGGAGTCTACGTCGGTATTGCGATTGTCTTGGTCGCTCTTTATGGCTCGACGCGCTGAATGCTCTTCACACGATTGATCTGGCGATCGAAGGATGCCACCCGCTTGACGTCGGAGAGCTCGGCAATGGCAACCAGATAGGCCTCGGCGAAATCAAGTCGGATGACTTCGTAGATCTCTACCGCGCGCAGTAGCAAGTCATGATCGCTCGCTGCTATGGAAGGAAGTGCCAGAAGGGAACGGGCCATCCCCGCGATCTCCGGCCGCGGAACCTCATAAAAACGAGCGCTTGTTCTCATCGCATTGCTTTCGCTGCCGGCAGTGGTCGACGCTGCTGTTTCCGACAGGCCGTCGGCCGTGGAAGTGGTCAACCCGATCGCGCCACAGCCGGTGATCGCCGACGGACGACAGATTCTCGCGTACGAGCTCCACATCACGAATTTCGGCAAGACGCCGCTCGTGCTGCGCCATCTCGAAGTGTTCGGCGACGGACAGCCGTTTCTCTATCTCTCCGGGAACGAGCTGACGAAAAGTCTCGTCGCCATCGGCGATGCTCCCGATGCGGCGAGACTCGACATCGGCAGGCGCGTCGTCGCCTTCCTCTGGATCGCGCGAGCGCCGCATGCAGCCGTTCCTCGGAACCTGAGACATCGGCTCACCTTCGACATCGTCGACGCGCAGCCTCCGATGCAATCGGTCATCGATAACATCATCGTCCCGGTCACGCGCACGCCCGTTCCCGTTCTGCGTCCTCCCTTTGACGACGGAGAATGGCTGGCGGGAAACGGTCCTTCGAATGGAAGCGATCACCGCCGCACCCTGATCGCGCTGGACGGTCGTGTCTCCCTCTCGCAGCGCTTCGCCATCGACTGGGTCCTGGTCGGCAAGAACGGCAACACCTTTCACGACAAGCCCGACCGCAACGAGAACTTCTGGGCCTTCGGCCACCCGGTTCACGCCGTCGCGGACGGCGAGGTGACCGAGGTGGTCGACACATTCGACGACAACACCCCTCGGGTGCTGCCGCCCGTGACCATCGAGAACATCCTCGGCAACCACGTCATCCTCCGGATCGCACCCAACCGCTATGTGCTGTTCGCGCACCTCCGGCACCACAGCATCCGCGTCCGCCTGCATCAGAAGGTGCAGGCCGGTTCGCTGCTGGGCGAAGTCGGCAACTCCGGCAATTCCACTGGCGCCCACCTGCACATGCAGGTCATGACCGCCAGCTCGGCCCTCGTATCCGAGGGCGTCCCCTTCCTCTTCAAGCACTTCCGCTTCCTCGGCTACGGACGCGATTTCGAGGAAGAGAAGCACCCGGATGAGCCGCGAACGATGGAAATGCCGGCGGATGATGAAGTCATCCGGTTCGGGGGGGACGTAGCGTCGGCGTGGTGGTGGCGCGGATCGGCTTCAACGTCACCGCCCAGTCCGAGTGTCATCTCAAGAGGTCGGCGGACGCATGGAATTGGCTTAAAGCCTACTTGGGTAGGCTCAGAGCCTACTGGGGTAGGCTTAAAGCCTACCGGGGTAGGCTCAGGACCTATTAGGGTAGGTTTAAAGCCTACTTGGGTAGGTTCAGGGCCTACCGGGGTAGGTTTAGAACCTACCGGGGTAAGCCCAGAGCCTACCGAAGTAGGCTCAGCGTCTACCCCGGTAGGCAAGTTGACGGGATCGGAAGCCTCTTCGGCCACGTCCGCCGGACATGAAGCACCGCCCGCAGGAGAGCAGGCGTCTCGCTGGCTGTGGGTACGAGATCAACACGGCACTGTCGAGCAGAAACGCTGGCGCCGGCTCACGCGGAGACGCGGAGAACGCGGAGGAGACGAGGCATGACTTTCTCCGCGCACTCCGCGCCTCCGCGTGACTCAGGTTTTTCAATCAGTTGCGCGTAGGCGAAAACGAAGGTTTGACCCTCATGCCTTTTACCTGAGGTCGTGGAGTCCACTCATGGACTCCACGAGTGTGTGAGACTCACCATTTCTGGTGAGCGAGTCATGCTTGAACCTGGCCCTGCTTGACCATCTCCGCAGCCAGCGACAGCCCGATCATTCGCTCCAGACTTGCCGACGGACCGTCGACGGACGATCCCTTCACCACGGCCACGATGTTCCGAATGATCTGCACCGGCGTGATGAGCAAGCCCCAGGGGATACCCCACCAGCCGAGGACGAGAGAAAAGGCGGCGTCACCCAACTGGCTCTTGACGCCGCAAGATCTGCAGGTAACCCGAGGGGTGTTCTTCCACGACGTCAAAAAGACTGCCGACCAGATCCGATAGGAGACGTGAACATCGACGGGTCCCGGGCCCTGACACTTCGGACAGGCACCGTGGTAAACGGACCGCGTCCGCTCCTTCACCAGGTCCGGAGGCAGCCGCCGGGCCAGAATGATCAGCGATCCCTTGCTCTGACACCTCGCATTGCAAAACCGCAGATCGCCGTTCGCTTTGCCGCCAAACAGAATAGTCGAACCGCAAGCACTGCATGCTGCCATGGCGTCCTCCGTGTTGATTGGTGAGGACGCATGATAAACGCTTGCGATCGTGCTCCTCTGCTCCGTCGAATCTCGGGAAGTGGCGGTCTGAACAAACCGCGCGGTCGGAGAGCGGGCGTTCACGCCTGCTCCCGACGTGGCGTCTCGCCCGGTGGTGGGGACGAAATCGACAGGGGACTGTCGAGCAGAAACGCGGACGCCGGCGACCCCGGTTACGAGGTTTACATTCTCTTCGCGTTCGGAAACCACCGCCGGGCGGGACGCCACGTCGGAAGCAGGCGGGACGCCCGCTCTCCTCGTGCTCCTTACGCCGTCCGGATCGGCGAGCGCGGCTCCAAGCGAACGACTCTGTCTCTCATCTCATTTTCGATTTTGCGGAACTCTCGGAGCAGGCCATGCCACCGTATTCCGCGAGAAGACGTTCCCGGGTCCGATGTACTTCCTCGACGATGGGATCCTCGATCATTGTTCCTTCAACGTCCGTCGCGCGCACGGCGTTCCCGGAAGTACAACATACGCATCCATCACCAGACCAAATAACCGATGACTTGTCGCGAAGTGTCAGGTGATCGTCCGCTAAGTAGCAGTGGCATCAATAATTTGCGGGTGGGTGAAAAACAAAGGCCTGACCCTCCTGTTTTCCTCCCCGCTAAGCCGAAGTCTCATCATCACCGTCATCTTCAAAGTCAATCGACACTGCGTCGGTGGGAACAGCGCTCGGGAGGAGCCAGTCGCTGTAAGGCCGACATACCAGCCGAGCATTTACATACGCCCAATCCAATGGAAAGATCGTATGCCCCAAATAATTACCCGAACGAGTCTTCTCCACAACCAGCGCCAAATCGACGATGTCCTCGTTGACTAGCGCCAGCGGTAATAACAATGTAATCGTGTTGCCGCGCGGATAGTACTGAGGAATCGCTGTCTTAAAGTTCCATCGGGTGCGCTTTACCGCCAAGTCAACCGCATCAGCCAGTCGGTTTTTGATCGCGCGATACGTACGCAAATCTTCGCGAATGGCGCTGCCAAGGTTTTTGAAGTATTTGGTTCGCTCCCATCGAGGCAGTATTAGTAAGTCCAATAACTCGAATTCCTTCGGAGCATGATCGATGAGAAAAGCAATGGGAAGGCGTTCAATATCCTCTATTATCACGTGTTCCCAATCGACTTCTGGTTCTCCGGCCGTCACGTCATAAATCATGTCCTCGACACGAGAAAAATAATGCGGCGGCTGGGGCAACGGATTGAAATTGCGAACTAGATTCTTGCCCTCCCATCCCTCTCCAGCGATGCAAAAACCCGCCGTACGCCACTGCTGACGATTGGGAATCGAGTTATGTCTGAATACTGCAAAAATCGGTTCGTATCGTTTGTCTACCAGTCCCGTGTTAAACGCCGCAAATTCTGTATGATCGACCACCGACTCACAGATCTTTCGTTCATTTTGCAGCCGCACGAAGGTAAATCGGAGATAGTTCCACAGGATCGGAAAGTCGGTTTCGGGTTCGTCGACCGGCCCGAATGACCAACGTTCGTCCAGAGCGAGATCGCGCAGGGCCAGAAGTGTTGCTGCGACATCCGGAATGTAGGCCCAATCCTGTAGCGCACCACCTAGAGGCCGGCGCGCGTGAAACTGTCGAACGGGTGCGGCTTTTGATACGGCCGACTGCGTGGGGGGCGGATTCAGTATAGGGCTTGTATCCGGTCGCGCTCGCGCGAGGGGGTTGCGACCCCGTTCAATCTTTATCTCTATGATGTCCTGAAACTCGGCGAGAAGGGGAAGCAGCTTTTCATACCCATAGCTTTGAGGAGCAAACTCAGGGTCTACTCTCCGAAGGCGGTTGCCCAGGGCCGCCGTATCCATCCATCCCTCTGGGTCCGTAGTCGCGGCAAGCGCCGAGACAATGACCTGAGCGAGGTGGTGACGCGTTTCGGGTGTCATTCTGAACTCAGTTGGGATGTTGGAATGTAACCAGATCTGCTACTTAACGCAAGCGCATCACCCTGCGACGTGGCTAGGCGAACCGGCAAGTGTGGAACGTTTCCCTCGGACGCATTGATGCATTCGAGATTCTGAGTAGCGATTTAGATGCATCCGGATACATCCCTATTACCAACGGCGGGAAGAGGAACTCACAAAATATTAATCGGATCCACATCCACCGCCACCTCCACCCCCCGCCACTTCCGCCCCACCACCACCCCCTCCACCGCCTTGCGTAACGCGCTGCGGTGCGGGGAGCGAAGCAGGATCTGGTAGCGATAGACGCCTTTGATTCGGGACATTGGGGCAGGGGCGGGGCCCTGGATGCGGGTGCCGGGGAGAGGTTTCAAAACTTCTTCCAGGCGACGGCCGCATTCGAGGGCGGCGCGGTCGACGTCCGCTACGTGCTCGCCGCGGAAGAGGATGGCGATCATCGACGTCACCGGTGGGTAGTGGAACGTCTTGCGGAACTCGATCTCGGATTTGTAGAACGCTTCGTAGTCGTGGCGGAGGGCGTGTTGGATGGCGTAGTGGTCGGGGAAGGCGCTTTGGATCAGGACCGTGCCGCGGAGCTCGCCGCGGCCGGAGCGGCCGGCGACCTGGGTCAGGAGGTAGAACGTCTTTTCGGCGGCGCGGAAGTCGGGGTAGCCGAGGATGGAGTCGGCGTTCAGGACGGCGGTCAGGGTCACGCTGGGGAAATGGTGACCCTTGCTCAGCATCTGCGTGCCGATCAGCGCCTGGGTCTGGTGGGTGCGGAAGCGGTCGAGGATGCGCACCAGCTCCCCCTTCTTGCGCGTCGAATCGCGGTCGAGGACGTCGACGACGACGTTCGGGAAATCGCGGCGGAAACGCTCCTCTACCTTTTCGGTCCCGAAGCCGATCGGCTGCAAGACCTCGCCGTTGCAAAGCGGGCAGCGCTGGGGGATCGGCTTGCGCAGGCCGCAGTAGTGACAGATCAGCATCCCGTCGCGGCGGTGCACGGTCATGGTCACGCTGCAGTCGCGGCAGCGGAACTCGTGGCCGCACTCGCGGCATAGGAGATACGGGGCGTAGCCGCGGCGATTGATCAGGATGATGGCCTGCTCCCCTGCCGCGAACGTCTGCGCGAGGCGTTCCTTCAATGGCCGGCTGAACATGACCAGCCCTTTGTCCTCCTTCTCCGCCTTCTCCTTGCGCAGATCGATGACCTCGGCCACGGGCAGCGGCCGAGACTCGACGCGCGACATCATCCGCAGCAGCCGGTACTTTCCACGCTCGGCGTTCTCGCGCGACTCCAGCGACGGCGTGGCCGAGCCGAGGACGATGGGGATGCCGCGGAACTGCGCGCGGACCACGGCCAGGTCGCGGGCGTTGTAGCGCGGCGTCTCATCCTGCTTGTAGGCGGCGTCCCCTTCCTCGTCGACGACGAGCAGGCCGAGGCGCTGGAACGGGGTGAAGAGCGCGGAGCGCGGACCGATGGCCACGTCGACCTCGCCCCGCCGCGCGCGCCACCATTGATCGAACCGTTCGCTGGCGGAGAGGCTGCTGTGCAGGATGGCGATCCGCTCGCCGAAGCGTTCCTTCAAGCGCGAGGCGAAGACAGGCGTGAGCGAGATCTCGGGAACGAGGAGCAGCGCCTGCTCCCCTCTCCGCACCGCGTCGCGCATCAATTCGATGTAGACCTCGGTCTTGCCGCTTCCGGTGACGCCTTCCAGCAGAAACGGGGCGAAGGTTCCCAGCGTGGCACGCACCGTTTCGATGGCGGCGCTCTGTTCCGCCGAATGGCGGATCTCGCCGACGCTGGCCGGATCGAGGCCGGCCAGGAAGGCATCGAGCGTGTGCCGCCGGGCGCGGCGCTCGATCCGGACGATGCTCTTCTTCGCCAGCGCCGCCAGCACCGCCGCGCTGACGCCGGCGGTCTCCATGGCCCGCACCGACATCTCGCCTCCGCGCGCGGAGAGGAGCTCCACCGCCGTCTTCTGCTTCGGCGTCAGTACCGCCGGCGCCGTATCGAGGACGACGAAACGATCGTAGCGAACCCCCTTCGCATCCTGCACGCGATCGCCGATGGTGATGAGCCCCGCATCGCGAAGCCTTGCAATCGACGCGCGCGAGCTTGCCTCGAGGGCGGCCGCGAATGGCAACGGCCGGCGGCGCAACTCCTCGATCAGCGGAAGATCCGTATCGATGATCTGCTCCGCGCCGACGGCGGCGGCGATCATCGCCTCGTCGGCGACCAGAACCAGCTCGCGCCGTCCGCGCGCCGACATGTTGGCCGGCAGCGCCACGCGCAGCATCTCGCCGAGCGGTGCGATGTAGTACTCGGCGGCCCAACGGCAGAGATCGATGATCTCCGGCAACAGCGCCGGCTCGTCATCGTCCAATACTCCACGGATCGGTTTGATCCTGCTCCCCTCGGGGGCGTGATCGGAGAGTGCGACGACGAATCCCGTGTTCCGTTTCGCGCCGAAGGGCACCTCGACGCGTGAGCCGAGGCGCACGGCATCGCGCAGCTCCGGCGGGATCGCGTAGGTGAAGGTGCCGTGGACGGCGACGGGGATCGCCACCTCGGCGAATTCAGAAAGACCGGACGGCATCGGGCGCTATTGTCTCCGCCGCACGATCGCCAGCGCCACCACGATGCTGACGACGATGTAGACCGCGGCCTCGGGCCAGCGGATGCGCGTGCGCGGCTCGGGGGCGAAACTCATCTCGTACATGCAGGCGTCCTGCGATCCGGGCACGGTCTGCGTGCCGGCGACGATGACGCGGCCGTTGCCGTTCACGCCGCGCACGCGGATCATGGCGTGATCGAGATTCACCGCCGGAAAGAGCTGCCGGGCGTCGGTGGCGATGTGCTCGAAGCGGTCGAGAAAGAGGCGCTTTTCTCCGAGCGTTTCGCCATGCAAGTCTTCGATGGCGACGGCGACGGACAACGCCGCACCGGCAGTCTCCACCAGGTAGAGCTTGTAAACCGCGTCGCGCGCGCCGTCGCCCTGGATCACCGCCGACTGTCCGTTGCCGATGCCGAGGCGCGTGGGGATGCCGGTCAGCGCCATCGACACCGCGGAGCCCGGCCCCTGCGCGATGAAATAGCCGTAGATCCGCGCCGAGGCGGTGACGTCGGTATTCGACTCGATGCGCAGAGCGCCGATGCTGTTGACGGCCGGAAGAATCGGCGGCCCGAGGGGATCGAAGACGTGCGTCTCATGCGGCGCGAGCGTGACGGGGGTCTTTCTCGGCGAAGGATTGGCGTGGCCGCTCTCGAGATACGACAGCGTCAACGCGGCCGGAATGTCGCCGGTATTCGTGACCCAGAGCGCGGTCAGGAAGAGGCGGCCCCCGGCGTTAGAAGCGCGGCCGACGACAGGGATCAGCAGATCGTGGTCGGCGTAGGCGCCGAGGGCGGTCTGAGCCGCCGCGAGGAGCAGGAGCGGGAGGGTGACGCGTCGCATCCGCGCAGTATGCCGCGACCGCGCGTACAATCGTCAATCGGGCGACCTGGTCCGCCGCTCAACC
>Ga0247680_1000195_pt1 | contig 23126 bp, 24 predicted proteins | sample CNK21_metaG_FD_182803 | JGI IMG/M metagenome (GOLD analysis project Ga0247680, IMG submission 182803) | Soil microbial communities from Purdue University Martell Research Forest, Indiana, United States - CNK21 | ecosystem: Environmental > Terrestrial > Soil > Temperate forest > Bulk soil...
GAAGCTGCATCATCAGCGCCGCGCTCCGATCCCACGAATACGACCGCGCGCGCTCTGCTCCTCGGCTTCCCAGCTCGCGCCGCAGCGAAGCGTCCGCGAGCAATCGTACCAGCGCATCGCGCAGCGCCACCCGGTCGCCCGGATCGATCAGCATCGCCGCTCCCTCTCCGTACTCGGGAATGGCCCCCGTGCGCGTGGCGATCACCGGCGCGCCGCACGCCATCGCCTCCAGCGGCGGAATGCCGAAGCCCTCGTACCGCGATGGATAGACGAACGCGCGCGCGTGCCGATACAGATCGCGCAGCCGCGTGCGGTCGACGTAGCCGGTCACCTCCGCACCGCGCGGCAGCGGCACATTCCCCCATCCCGCATCGCCGCACAGAACGAGGCTTGGCCGAGGCGGCAGCAGCGAGTCCCACACCGCCAGGAGATCGTCGAGCCCTTTCCGCGGCTCGATCGTGCCGACGAAGAGAACGTAATCGTCCTCGTCACCATCGGGCGTGAAGAATTCATCGACGCCGTTCGGCACGATCTCGATCCTTCCTCTGGACACGCCGAACCACCTTACCGCCTCCTCGGCCACCGCACGCGACACCGCGGCGATGCGCGTCGCCATCTGCAGGCTCCGGCCGATGAAGAGGTTGAACGAAAGCATCGTTTTCATGCGATGCCGCAGCGGCATCGTGAGCGAGCTGAAATCGTGAAGGGTGGCCACCGAGGGGATGCGGAGCGCCACGGGGAGCGTCCCGTGCGGCGCCCAGAGCACGCCATCGGTGGCGATACGCGGCAACACGAGTTGCTGCCAGGCCACGCCGAGCGCCATCGGATCGACGCGGAAGCGGCAGCGCTCGAGGGCCGATCGGTCGGCGATCTCCGCGTGCGACGCGATGAGCGGCGAGCCGCTCAGCCGTCCCGCGATCTCGGCGGTGTGAACGCCGATGCCGGTGCGATTGCCGACCAGGGCGCGGCCGTCGATGGTGACTTGCATAGTGGTGAGGTCAGTGTAGCGACCAGATTGGGTCAAGAGTACGCCGCACAACAAATAGCAATGTCGCGCAACAAATAGCAATGTCATCCTGAGCCGCCGGAGCCGCGTAATCGCGGAGCGATTGCGCGGCGCAGGACGGTCGAAGGACCCCCAAGTTGTATCCCGGTTGGGCGGCGGAATGATCGACAGTCCACCGCCCTGTCCGGGTTTCAGGCTGGGGGTCCTTCGACCGTCCTACGCTGCTTCATCGCTTCGCGACTCGCAGCTCCGGCGGCTCAGGATGACAGGGGGAACGCCGCAATTCGACAGAGAACGCGCAATTCGCAGCTTGCGACGGCAACACTCTCGCCGCCTGCGCTACACCAACCCCGCACACCGCCGCAGAACCTCGAGCGTCCTCTCTGCCGCCACATCCCACCGAAACCGCGCCGCCCGTTCGACGCCCGCCTCCGCGAGCTTCTTGCGCAGCACGGCATCCGTCAACACCGATTCGATCTGCGTTTCGAGCGCGCGCGCGTCGCGCGGATCGAAGTAGAGCGCGGCATCGCCTCCGATCTCGGGGAGCGACGATGACCGTGCCGCGATCGACGGCACTCCGTACGCCATCGCTTCGAGCAGCGGAAAGCCGAACCCCTCGTAGATCGATGGGAAGACGAACAGCTCTGCATTGCGATAGACCTCGGCGAGCCGCGGGGAGGGGAGATAGTCGAGATGGTGGACGCCCGGCGCGCGCAGCCGCGGCACGATCGCCTCCGACTTCCAGCCGACCCGGCCCACCACAACCAGAGCGCCGTCGTACACGCCGCGCGCGTGGAGGCGCGCGTACGCGTCGAGCAGCACCTCGAGATTCTTGCGCGGCTCGATGGTGCTGACGAAGAGGATGTAGCTGGCGGGGAGGTTGTCGGTTGTCGGTTGTCGGTTGTCGGTTGCCGGAACCGTGAGGCCGGAGAGGATCGTCACCGCGCGCGACGGATCGATGTCGTAGAAGTGAAGGAGATCCTGCCGCGTCGATTCGGAGACGCAGATCACGGCGTCGGCGTGGGCGAGCTCGCGCTGCATCTGGTGCTCGAGATTCACAAGCGTTTCCTTCTGCAGCAGCTCGGGGAAGCGTTTGAACGTCAGATCGTGGATCGTCACGGCGCGGCGGCGGGCTACCGCGCCGAGGAGGCGGGGGAGAAAGTAATTGGCGCCGAACATCACATCGACGTCGATCAGCTTCATCCAGGCCACGTACGCCGCCGCCGTGAGCGCGCGCGACTTCCCCGAGATCAGTCCCTGACCGCGCAGATCGAACCAGCAGAGCCGCGCGTTCGCCGGCAGATCGGCGTGCAACGTTGGCCCGAAGTCGGTCACGCGCGCGTCGCCGAAGAGATAGAGCTCGACGTCATCGTGCTTCGCCATCTCATGCAGCAGGTGGTAGAGGTACCACCCGATTCCCGTCAGAGGCTCATAAAAAGGACGGACGTCGACGCCGATGCGCAGGACCCGCTCGCGCCGCGTGGCCGCGCGGAACGCCCGCGCAATACGCTCGCGCAGAGCCTGGCTCAAAGTATGAACGACGGTGCTGACCGTGGACGGCATGCGAGGGCGGATCGTAACTGATGCGCGCTTCGAACGTCTGCGCGCTTCGCGCGCGTTGTCTGCGGCTCCGCCCCGTTGTCTGCGCTCCGCGCGTGGCGTTTCCAGTTCACCGGCGGCGAAGCCGCAGTAAGAACCGTAGCCCACGGCTTCAGCCGTGGGAATCCAGGCATCCCCCGGTATCCCGAGCCCGCTTCAGCGGGCGACAGAACGATTTCCGCACGACACCGGTGGACGTGATCTGCCGCCCGCTGAAGCGGGCTCGCAAACTGGATGGCACCCGTGGCCCTCGGCTGAAGCCAGGGGGCTACGGTTCTTATACCGGCTTCGCCGGTTCATGGGATTTGGCGCTTCTGAGACAATGCGCTGATCTCACACGCCATGCACATCGACCCCGCACCCGACAACGCGCAACGCGCAGACAACGCGCGACAGCGCAGACAACGCGCAACACGCAGACAACGCGCGACAGCGCAGACGCGATAGCGCAGCCATGAAGAAGCTCATCATCATCGCCATCATCCTCGCCGCGCTCATCGCGCTCATCGCCGTCTACCTTGCGGCGACCACGCCGAAGACGTCGGCCGGCATCCGCTTTCCGCTCACGGACGCGCAGCGGGCGCTCATCGCCGCGGTGCCGGAGTCGGCGGAATCGTTCGCATTGATCCCCACCGCCGCCTCGCTCGACGCCAAGATGCGCGCCAATCCGGTTACCGGCGAAGTGGTCGATCAGTGGGAACGGTCGCACTCTCTTCCCTCGCCGTGGATGATCGGCGGTGCCGACCTCCTGGCCTGGCGGGAAGCCACGGCCACCCACTACCTCGTGCGCCTCGATCCGATCCGGGCCGCGCTGGTCCGGACCTACATGATGTTCGGCGGCGACCTCGGCGAGACCCTCCTTCTCACCGCGCCCTCCGGACCGGCGATCAACGCAAACGATCTGGCGTCGATACTTACGCTCGCCGGAAAACTTCCTCCCGGCGACGCCTTCGTCGTCCAGCGTCGAGGCTCCCGAGGGGCCTTCCCCCCCATCGGCCGACCGGCGGTGACCTCGCTCTCCGTCACAGCGGACGACATCCTCTTCACCTCGCGAGCGGCGCGCGATGCCGATGAACCGCCGGCCGCGCAGTTGACCCAGCCCGCGCAGTTTGCCCGAGGGGCCATCCTGACCGCGACGTTTTCCACCATGCCGCGCGTCGTCGAGGACATGAACCGCGTCTTCGGCACGAGAGTCTCCTCGCTGGTCGAGAACGGCGGAACCCTCACCGTCTATGACGTCGACACCCACAAGTTCCTGCCGCGGCCGAAGGGCGTCATCGCCGTCACCGACGATCCGCCGCGCCGGGCCGCCTACGAGGATTTCGTCAACAAAGTGAAGCAGGGGGAGTCGCTCGGCATCCATATTCGTACGGCTGAGCGCGGCGGGGCACTCCTCCTCTCCTTCGACGATTCCATCGACATCTATCTAAAGGATGCGTTTCAGCCCGGCTCCTGGCCGGCCGGCAAGTGGGCGGTCCGTGCCGACCCCAGGCGCCTCGTCCCGATCCTGGGCCACCTTAGCGACAGCATCGGCCTGCGCATCGCCGCCCCCCGTTTTTTCCGTTCCGCGCGCGACCTCGGGCGCTGGATCGATGCGCTGAAGGGGGCCACGGTGCTCGAGGCGGCCGCCTCGGACGACGGCTCGGTGGAGGAGCTAAAGGTAAGAATCGGGGCGAAATAGAAGCCGGGAGGGCGCAGTTACAGCCTCGAACACCATGCCGGACAAAGAACGGATCGTCTTCGACGACATCGACAAATATGGCCCCCAACGCTACGAGCGGAGGTACCAGTTCACCACCGAGGAACTGGCCCGCATCGAGCTGGTGGCCATCGGTCCGGTCTCGCTCGATGCCAACGCCACCAAAGGCGATCTTCCTGCCGAGTATCTGGCCGACGGCTCGACCCTCTTCTCCGCCGATTTTCTCTGCTCGCGCTGCGTCGAGCCCTTCCCGTTTGCGTCCTCATCCGAGTTTCACTTAAGATTCCGCCCTCGTCCCGACGTTTCCGCGGAAAATGCCGAGATCGAGATCACCCCGGACGAGCTCGATATCGAGTTCTACACGGAGCGGTCGGTTTCGCTTCGCGATCTGGCGGCCGAGCAGGTCCAGCTTGCCATTCCGATGAAGCCGTTGTGCACGGAGAGCTGTCTCGGTCTCTGTCCGCAGTGCGGTACGAACAGGAATGGCGAAGGATGCTCGTGCCAGACCGCGGTCAGCGACGAGCGCTGGGGCGCGCTGGCGGGGATCCGGGCGGAGTTGGCGAAGAAGAACGAACAGTGATCAGTGATTGGTAGATCAGTCGATCGGGACACAATCCTGATCGACTGATCCACTAATCCACTGATCGACTAACCACAAGGAGCAACAAGATGCCTAACCCAAAACGGCGCCATTCGAGAACCCGAACCCGCACGCGACGTGCGCATGACTTCCTGGAAGCGAAGTCGTTGTCGACGTGCCCGCAGTGCCATGAAGCGAAGATGCCGCACCGTGTCTGCCCGAAGTGCGGTTACTACAAAGGCCGCGAAGTCATCGCGGTCAAGGACGCGTTTTAGCCTTCACCTTCGATGACTGAGGTCATCCGCATCGCCCTCGACGCCATGGGCGGCGATCACGCGCCGTCCGAAGTGGTGAAGGGTGCCCTCCTGGCGGCGGCCGAATTTCCGGTCGAGATCATCCTCGTCGGTCAGGAAGACGTCGTCCGGAGAGAGCTCGCCGCGGCGGGCGCGACCCCGCGTAACATCGAAGTCTTCGATGCCCGCGAAGTGGTCACGATGGAAGACACCGCTCTCGCGCCCTTGCGGCGCAAGCGCAACTCATCCGTGCGCGTCTGCGCGAATCTCGTCGCCGAGGGGCGCGCCAATGCCTTCGTGTCGGCCGGTAACACCGGCGCCACGTGGACGTCGGCCCGTGCCGTCATGGGGATGATCGAAGGCGTCAGCAGGCCGGCGCTGGCCACTGTGGTGCCGAGCTTGAAGGGGCACACACTCCTGCTCGACGTCGGCGCGAATGTCGATGCCAAGCCGGCCCATCTCCGCGAGTTTGCCGTGATGGGCCACTTCTACGCGCAGATGCTCTTCGACATCGCCGCCCCGCGCGTCGGCCTCCTCTCGATCGGCGAGGAAGAGGGGAAGGGGAACGAGCTGACCAAGGAGACCTACCGCGTCCTGAAGGAGACGGGCCTCAACTTCATCGGCAACGCCGAGGGCCGCGACGTCTACAACGGCAACGCCGACGTCGTCGTCTGCGACGGTTTCATCGGCAATGTCGTCCTCAAGGCCTCCGAGGCCCTCGGCGAGTTCGTTTCCACCACGCTGCGCCAGGAGATGACCCGCTCGTGGACGCGCAGGATCGGCGGTCTGCTGGCCAAGAGCGCATTCGAAGGGCTGAAGAAGCGGATGGATTACTCCGAGTACGGCGGCGCGCCGCTCCTCGGCGTGAAGGGTGGATGCATCGTCTGCCACGGCCGCTCCAACGCCAAGGCCATCAAGAACGCCATCCGCGTGGCCCGCAACTTCGCCATCAACCAGATCGACGCCAAGATCATGACCAAGGTCAATGACCTCCACAAACGGGAGCACGACAGCAAGGTGCTCGCCACGCAGTAGGTGAATTCATGCGCAAGAACGTTGCATCCGCCATCTTCCTCGTGCTCGCCGCCGCCGGCTGCGCATCGACTGCCGTGAACGAACGCCCGGAGCCGAACGTCGTCGAGCTCTGGAGCGTGCCCTCCCATGCATCGGTGAGCCTCGATTGCGGCGCGGGCAGGATCGAGGAGGGAACGACACCGTTGCGTGTCGACGTCCCCCGCTACCCCGAGCGCTGCACGATCGACCTCGCCGCCGAAGGCTATCGCCCCCTGCGCATGCGCTTCGACCGCGGCCTCGTCCTCAGGGAAGGCTTGCCGCTCCGTGAAGAAGAGCACCATCAACTCGAGCAGAGCGCCGGTACGCTGGACATGCTCCTCTTCCCCCTGCAGAACCTCAGCGACAACATCCAGAACGCCGCCATGCGCAAGCTCCGCGCGGACTACCGGCTGGAAGTGAAGCTGATCCCGCGCTGAAAAAAGCTTGAACCACAGAGACACAGAGGACACAGAGGAAGGAAGGATGAAGGCGGAAGGATGAATCCGACGTTTCATTCATCCTTCACCCTTCCGCCTTCATCCTTCCTTCCTCTGTGTTCTCTGTGCCTCTGTGGTTAAAAGCCTTTCGGATCGTTTCCTTCGGCGGCGGCGCAGGCCACACCTTGAAGATCCGTAGCATCCAATGGTCGAGCACCTTGCTGCGAAAGAAAAACTCGTGCTCCCACTCCACCTCGGCCATCGTCAGGATGCAGTCGACCATTTCGTCGTTGCCGCATTCACTCGCGTACGCCGCGGCCTCCTCGTACTCGACGATGTTCCCTCGCTCCAGCCGGCCGGCGCCGTACATCGGCGCGAACCAGCCGCCGACGTGGCAGAACGCGGCGATGAAGCGGCCGATGCACCAGAAGATGACTTCGCGAATCGGGCTCGGTTTGCCCCCCAGCGCCCGCAGCATCCCGCCGACCAGCTCGCGGTGATGCCACTCCTCCGCCTCGATCTGCTGGATGCGTGTGCGGTCGGGTCCTTCCCGAATGCTCTTCCAGTGCCCTCGATACGCGTAGCCCGCGGCCAGCTCGCCCGAATACGCTCCCTGCAGTTGGCGGACGAGTTTTGCGCGGGCGTCGATCGGCATTGGCGCGGATTGTAGCCGCTCCGCTCCATGTATGATTCCGGCCCGATGGAGCACAACACCGCATTCGTTTTTCCGGGGCAGGGGAGCCAGTACACCGGGATGGGGAAGGATGTGGCGGAGGCGTTTCCGGGCGCGCGCCGCGTCTTCGACGATATCGATGCGGCGCTCGGCTTCCCGATCTCGCGGCTCTGCTTCGAAGGTCCCGACGACCAGCTCAAGCTGACCGAGAACACCCAGCCGGCCATCCTGGCCGTCTCCTCCGCCATTCATGCCGTGCTCGAAGAGAATGGCGCCACCCGCCGCGACGTCGTGGCCGGCCACTCCCTCGGCGAGTACAGCGCCATCGTCAGCGTCGGCGGGCTGACGGCCGCGGACGCCGCGCAGATCGTGCGGATGCGCGGCAGCTTCATGCAGGAAGCCGTTCCCGTCGGCACCGGAGGGATGGCCGCGCTGATCGGCCCCACTGTCGAAGAAGCGCGCGCCATCTGCGAGGAAGCGGCCGAGGGAGAGATCCTCTCCGTTGCCAACATCAACGCGCCGGGTCAGATCGTCATCGCCGGAACCAAGAACGCCATCGACCGCGCCATCGCCGTCGCCAAAGCGCACGGCGTGCGCCGCGCGCTGCCGCTGCCGGTGTCGGCGCCGTTCCATTGCGAGCTGATGAAACCGGCCGAGGAGCGGCTGCGGCCGCTGCTCGAAGAGGCGCACGTCAAGGACCTCTGGATGTCCCTCGTCTCGAACGTTGACGCCTCGCCGATCGGCACCGCCACTGCCGTCCGCAACGCCCTGGTACGCCAGGTGGCATCGCCCGTGCGGTGGGTGGAGTCGGTGCAGAAGATGGTGCTGATGGGCGTCCGGCGGTTCGTCGAGATCGGACCGGGCAACGTGCTGACGGGACTCATCAAGCGGATCGACCCCTCGGTCGAATTGATCAATGTGTCCGACGTGCCGTCGATCGAGAAGTTTGTGGAGAGCATGCGATGAAGATCGATCTCACCGGCCGTACCGCTCTCGTCACCGGCGCCTCGCGCGGCATCGGCGAAGCCATCGCCCGCGGGCTGGCCGGCACCGGTGCGTTGGTCATCTGCACGGCGCGGAATCTCGAGCAGGTCGAGCGCGTCGCCTCCGAGATCGTCAGCGCCGGCGGCAATGCCTCGGCTGTCCAGCTCGACATCACCAGCGACGATGTGCGCGACCGGATCAAGGCCGTCATCGCGCAGCAGCCGATCGACATCCTCGTCAACAACGCCGGCATCACCGACGACGATCTCTTCCTCCGCATGAAGGCCGAGGCCTGGACGAGCGTTCTCCGCACCAACCTCGACCCCGCCTTTCACATCACCCAGGAAGTGATGAAGAAGATGATCCGGGCCCGCTGGGGCCGGGTGATCAACATCTCCTCGGTGGTCGGCCTCTCCGGCAATCCCGGACAGGTGAATTACGCCGCGTCGAAAGCCGCGCTCATCGGCTTCACCAAAGCGCTGGCGCTGGAGATCGGATCGCGCAACGTCACCGTCAACGCCGTCGCCCCCGGCTTCATCCGCACAACGATGACCGATGCCATGACCGACGAGGCCCGCACCACGCTCGAGTCCCGCATCGCCCTCCGCCGCCTCGGCACCCCCGACGACGTTGCCCACGCCGTCACCTTCCTTGCCTCGGAACAAGCCGCCTACATCACCGGCACCGTCCTGAACGTCAGCGGCGGCCTGTACACGTAGGAACGGTAAGGTGCCCCCCCTGGGACCGCGGGCGTCCCGCCCGCGCGTGCGAAGTAGCAGGATGCCGAGCATCAACCGCGGACGAGACGCCCACGCTCCCAGGTGTCCGGAAATAGGACGGGGGGCACTGACTGAAGCCGGAGTCTCGAGGCGAAAGGCACTCGCCCAAGCTAGTGAGGCACCAATTCCGGAAGATGCGGCGACCTCCGGGAGTGTATTCATAGACTCCGGGAGTGTATTCACAGACTCTGGGAGTGTATTCACAGACTCTGGGAGTGTATTCACAGACTCTGGGAGTGTATTCACAGACTCTGGGAGTGTATTCACAGACTCTGGGAGTGTATTCACAGACTCTGGGAGTGTATTCATAGACTCCGGGAGTGTATTCATCGACTCCAGGAGTGTATTCACCGACTCCAGGGGCGAAGGAGGGCGGGACGTCAATCCGAATAACTGCCGATGGGTCGCGGCAGCGCAACGCAGCCGTCGCAAGTGACTGTTTCTCAAGGGTTTGCAGGCGACGAAACAGCAAAGCCTAACTCCTCAAGGATTGGCTCCGTACCCCAGTGGGACGCCCACCGTACCCCAGTGGGGCACCCACCGTGTCCCAGTGGGGTACGCACCGTGTCCCAGCGGGGTACCGACCGTGTCCCAGTGGGGTACGCACCGTGTCCCAGTGGGGTACGCACCGTGTCCCAGTGGGGTACGCACCGTGTCCCAGTGGGGTACGCACCGTGTCCCAGTGGGGTACCCACCGTGTCCCAGTGGGGTACGCACCGTGTCCCAGTGGGGTACCGACCGTGTCCGGTGCTTGCGCAGGTATAAATTCAAATTCGTGTGACCGATGACCTGCTGAGTGCGATTCCGGCGCTTCTCACGGATCACTTCGTTGCGAACGGGTCAAGGGTGTCAACCTGGAAGGCAGTGAAGTCACGAACGTTGCGCGTCACAACCACCAGATGGTGCACGATCGCAGTGGCGGCGATCAGCGCATCTTCGAATAGATGGTCAGGCCGCCGATGCATGAGTTTTGCGCAGGCCCGGAAGACACGGGCATCGACCGGAAGGACGTTCCAGGTTTGCGCCACCTGATCGATCCACATCTCGATTTCGAAAGCCTTCTCCGGGTCGCGTTCACGAGTGATTTCGACACCTGCCTGCAGCTCGCCTAACGTGACCGCGGAGAGGTGAAGGTCCTCGTCCGCCGTTCCCTCGAGCCACGCCACCACCGCGCCGTGAGGCCGCGGCTTGCGCAATTCGGACACAACGTTCGTATCGAGCAGGTACAAGATCGCTCACTCGAACGCCGGAGGTTCCCGCCGGCGCCGTGCCCGGCGCGGAGTCACAGGAACCTCCGCTCGCGGTGCCTCTGCGAGTAACAAGTCCTTCAGCCGTGGACGTGTGGCCTCTTCCAGTTGGCGCCAGTGATCGACGCGCACGAGGACCGCCATCTCCTCTCCACGCCGCGTCACAATCTGCGGGCCTCTGGTGAGGCTCGCATCGAGCAATTCACTGAACCGTGCTTTTGCGTCCTGCACCGGCCAACGTTTCGTCTCCCTCTTTCGAGTCACCCAATCGTCTCCTGAGCTAGTCATCTGACTAGTCAGCACTCATCATAGCCCGACGACAGATCGGAGGTCGAGGAGGAGAACGTCTCAGGAACCAGGGACGGCCTCGAAAGCGGAAGAGGACAAGGTTCGCCGCTCCGCGGCGGAAAATCGGGCGTAGATACGCCGAATAACTATTGCGCTCCGCAAGCGCCGAAGTCGCGACACGTAAGATCCCTTCCGTCCGTGAGTTAGCGGGAGTGAAAAAACGAAGGTCTGGCCCTAACGCTCTTTCAGAACGTTGACGTCGGGGAGATCCATCAATCAACCGCGGCCGTAACGTGCTACGTCGTCCTGCTCGATCAAAACAGAGCCCCGATCGACATCGAGGTTTGTGAAGCGTCCACCCTTCCCGAACGTAACGAGCTCGAACCGTTCCACCGCCTCGCCGCCGGCGTGCGGCCGGGCGGCCAGACGGACCGACTCTTCGATGAGCCTGCTGACCGTCGTCCGTTCTCTCGCCGCACGCTCTTTGAGCTCGTCGAGGAGCTCGTCGTCGATCGTGATCGTTGTTCGCATGAGCATCAGGATAGAGCAGCAGCATCGGTGCATCAAGGGAGCAGGTTTGGGGCAATGGAATCGTCAGGGCCGGTCACACGCTTGCCGGCCGCCGGGGGATATACTTTGATCATGTCGAGGTACGCCGCGCTTCGCGAACACGACGAACGCCGAACGCCGATCACATCATCGTCCTTCACGATCTCACGTCGGAAGACTACGAGCGCTTGCTCGAGATTCGCAAGTTGAGATTGTTTGATTGGGGTCAGGTCTAAAGTCTAAAGTGTCGCAGTTTTTGGACACTTCAGACTTTAGACCTGACCCCAGAGCTGTCAGCTGTCCGAGCTGTCCAGCTGTCCAATAAAGTCATGGGCAGCGTTGTATGGTAGGTTTACGAGTTCAATTACCCGAAGCAGCAATTGCTGCTCAAATTGCTTTGCTTGGAGATGGCTCTGGTAACTGAGCTGACGGCCGACTGCAACTAGCGAGTACCAGATTGCTATTAGACCAATCGCCGCGGCCGCTGCCGACGCGATTGCCCCAACCGCGCCCCAATCGATGCAAGCAAGACCCGAATTTTGGGCGGTCGTGAAAAGCAAGAACGAGGCTCGCGCGATATGAATCACCGGATACTTAGTATACGTTGGTTCATTGAATGTCGCGAGCATTCCGCCGTGCAGTCATTTGATGTCCGGGCCGTTTGTTGGAGTCAGGTCTGAAGTCTGAAGTCCCGACGCGGGCGCCCCACGAGCAGTGCGCCTCATTCGGCACTTTAGACTTTAGACCTGACCCCAAGCTGTTGACCCTCAACTCACAACCGACTATGGTCGACCGCCGCGTCTCCTAGAGCGTCAACTTACGGAGACGAAAGATTATAGATGAACTGCGCGACACCGCTGCCTCCGTCCCCGCCTTGCCCGCCACGGTAATTGTCGGTGGCGGAATTGTTTGCCCCACCGCCGCCACCACCTCCTGAACCATAACTGCCGTCGCCAGCCTTCCTCTCGCCAGAAGAGTTGATGAAATCCGTCTCGGTCTGGGCGTTGTACACCATGCCTCCAAGGCCATTCCCGCCAAATCCTAACAGCGAGGGGGAACCGCCTCCGCCGCCGCCACCCCCTTGATCGTTGGCATTCTGATGCCCACCTTCTCCTCCATTGCCCCCACGTCCGTAGCGCTTGCCGCCCAGGGGCGCATCCTCCCCCCAACTACTGCCCCCGAGGTTCATTCCGTTTCCACCCCTACCGCCGGTCCAGCCCCAACTGGCAGTACTAGGCTGTCCGTTTGAGTTGAAGGCACCAGGATCACCGCCGAAACCGCCGCGGACGGTAAACGGCTGCGCAAGGGCTACACCGTTGCGGAGGTGGGTGACGCGGGTCTGATCGCCATCGATCCCTTTGCTAGCCGGGTGCGCTTGACGTCCTCCCTCACCACCAGAACCGCCCGGCTGGATCTCACACCTGATGACGTCACCGGTCTCAACCACAAGGCCCACAACGAGAAATTCTCCGGCGCCACCACCGGCGCCACCGCATGAACCATGCGAGGTTCCTGAGGGCCCTGTACCTCCTCCCCCACCGCCGCCTCCGCCGCTCCCTACAAGGGTGATCGTCAGAGCGGGATCGATACCCGACGGTGCGACCCAGTCTGTTGTCACAGTCAGCAACTCACGTACTTCACGTATCTGCAATGCCTTCATCGGAGCCCCCACTTCGCTTGTCGTTGGTTGGAGCCCGGCTATGATGCCACCAGAGGCGGAAGGAACTCAACAAAGCGCTCCGCCGGGTTAGTGTCATTGCAAGGGGCCAAGTCTTCGTTTTCCGTAACTTGTTGATTCAGCTTTATTTTAGGCGGACGTTTGAACCATCAGCAAGAGTGCGGAGTTATTCAAAGCTATGTCCGTCGCAAGAACGAGGCTCTATCGATCCGATGCGAGCGAAGACAGATCTCATTTGTCGAAGACCGACATCAGCGCCGTCACCTTGCACCCGAGAGCACGCGCCAGCCGAATCACCGTTTCGACATTCGGAACGTGTGACCCCTTCTCGATTGCGCTGATCCGGCTCTGAGGGACGCCACAACGTTCGGAGAGTTGAACCTGCGTCAACGCGCGTTTTTTGCGCAGTTCGCGGACACGTTCGCCGAGCAGTTCTCCGATCGTTGGAGCTACTGCCATGACAACACGTTTGCCTTGACAAGCCGCGTGTAGAGATATATCATAATCGGACTATCGAAGGAGCGCCCAATCATGCTCGAACCCGACGTCATCTCCCGCATTCGTCACATCTTCCTACAGCCACGGCCGCATGTCAGCATTATGCAGGCGGAGGGGCTCCTCGGGTGGACGCGGCGGCAGATGTCCGAGGCCATTGAGAATGGTGAGGTCGAGCTGTGGACGACGCCGCTCGGGAAGTGGTTCCCGCGTTCCGAGATGATGGCCAAGGCGCTGGAGATTTGGCCGCTGCACGTCATCGAAGAGGCGCTCGGGGACGAGGCGGACGGCATCCTGCCGCAGGCGATCCGGAGCGCGGAGCTGCGCGTCCGGCTGCCGCGGCATCACATCGATATGTTGCACTATCGAGCAGACCAGCAGGAGACAACCGTCAGCGGCGTGCTGGAGCGGGAGCTGGACGGGATCGCCAGCGCGCACATCGAGGAGTTGTCGGCGGCGCTGCCGGGGTTCGCCGAGGCGATGGCTTGGCCGTTTGGTTGACGAAAGGCTTTATCCGCAGATGACGCAGATGAACGCAGATGGAGGACGGTTTATCTACGTGCATCTGCGGATCGTCGTCTCTGGGCACAAACCATCTTTGACTTCTCGACGCCCGAAAGCTCATGCTGAATACGACCGCCGATCGTTGATCACGAGATTACTCTGAGCCCAGTCACACGCGAAAAATCTCGATCATGAGTTACGAGCGCGTCCGCATTGATCGCGATCGCGCTCGCGACCTGGATCGCATCGGCGAGCTTCAGACGAAACAACCCGCGCATCCGGGCCGCACTCTCGGCTATGCCTGCGTCCATGTCGACCACCTGCCATGATTCGAGAATGCCGCGATACCTGCGTGCCAGCACTTCCTCGCTCGCGCCAAGGGGTCCCGTCAGGACCTCGGCAATCGTAATCGTCGTAACCGCGAAGCGGACATGGCCCAAGGCATGTGATTCGAAAATCGGTTCGAAGCGGCGCCTGAGTCGGGGATGGTCCTCGAGGAGGTAGATGATCGGCGCCGAGTCGAGAACCAGCAGCGCATCGAGCGGTAGCCCGGAAATGTCTATCGGTTCCATTCGTCACGCAGGGCGCGTATCGTTCGCGTACTCGAATTCCCCCATAGACCACGCCCCGTTCCTTTCAGCGGGAGAAGCGCCTTTTGCTGCCCTCTGGCAGAGAACTGCTCGAGCGGAACCAGAGCCGCAACGGGATGACCGTGCCTCGTGATGATGGTGGACATACCCTTTTCGGCCGCTTCCAGCAACGCCGGCATCTGATTTCGCGCCTCTTCAGCTCCCTTGCGTGTGATGCGGCTCACGGTCGTCATACTGTACAGGGCTGTACGGAACACAGTCAACCGAGATTCGGGCGGACCAGCAGAAGACTACCGTCAGCGGCGTGCTGGAACGGGAGCTGGACGGCATCGCCAGCGCGCACATCGAGGAGCTGTCGGCGGCGCTGCCGGGGTTCGCCGAGGCGATGGCTTGGCGGTAGGATGACGAAAAGGCTCATCCGCAGATGACGCAGATGAACGCAGATGGAAGATGGTTTTCATCTGCGTCATCTGCGATAGCCGGGTTTGGAGTCTCGTCGCCCACCCGGCAAGCGCGTAACATTCGCGGGTAAAACGGATCGTCCCTTCGTCATGCCACCTTGCGCGGCGGCTTCACGACCAGTCGCACCATTGCACCAAGGCTGGCCAGCATGTCGAGGAGCACATCGGTGCTGAACAAATCGATTCGTCCGCGCAGGAGATCGCTGACCCGAGGCTGAGTCACGTGGAGGATCTTAGCGATCTCCGCCTGCTTGAGACCTCGGGAGGCGATCACCTTCTGGAGTTGGATGAGCAAATCCGCGCGGACGGAGAGATGCACTGCTTCCTCGCGTGAGAACCCAATATCTCGGAAAACGTTGCCGCTCGACGGTGTGACCCTAACGGTTCCTTTTCTTTTCATGTTGCCTCATTTGCACCAAGGCGCGGAATCTCTGTCGTCCAATCTCCAGATGCCTGGCTGCTGTCTTGCGGGTCTTCTTCTCGAACGCATGAAGCACGTAGATCGCTTCCTCGAATGCCGCAACATAAAACACCCGGTATGCGCCTTCGGTATGAATTCGAATCTCGCGAACTCATGGGCCAACCGAAGGTATCGGCTTCCAGTCGTTCGGATCAAGTCCTTGCTGAGTCCTTCGCAGTTGAAAGCCGGTCAACCGGCGAACGAAGGCCGTGCTGGAGCGGGAGTTGGACGGCATCGCCAGCGCGCACATCGAGGAGTTGTCGGCAGCGCTGCCGGGATTCGCTGAGGCGATGGCGTGGCCGGGGGAGGGGTGGTGAGTTGCTGGGTTGCTGAGTTGCTGGGTTGCGCGGTCTCGCGGTCGCGCGGTCTCGCGGCGACGGGATTAATCGACTAATCCATTCAAAGTCTTGATCAGCATCGAACGATCGGCGACCCACGTTCCTGCTATGCTTTCCACTGCGATGGAGTCGAATACGTACCACGTTCAAGCAGATTGGGACCCGGAAGCGAACGTCTGGGTTGCCACGAGCGACGATGTGCCGGGATTAGCCACAGAGGCAGAGACGATCGAGGAGCTGACGGCCAGGCTCCGGACCATGATCCCTGAGCTGCTCGAAGCGAATGGTCTGCTTTCCGCGAGCGTTCCGAGCGACGGTCTCGCGTTTGAGCTGACCAGCCACCGGCAGGAGCTCGTGACGCTGGCATCCTGAATGTCTGAGTCGTTTACCCGAGAGCTCAAACGAGTGTTGGGCGACAACGCCTGTCACTTCGACCGACAAGGAAAAGGTGATCACGAGATCTGGTTCAGTCCGATCACGAATCACTACTTCGTCGTCGATCAGCAAATCAAATCCCGACACACCGCCAACGCGGTCCTCAAACAAGCCGGTATCCCCAAGAGGTTTTAGACAGTCGAGGGACTGAGACCATACTTCACCCCACCGTGGCCGGCCGGTTGATCAAAGGCTTGTCCTCAGATGACGCGGATACAACGCAGAGGGGAGACGGTTTTATCTGCGCCGATCTGCGTCATCTGCGGATGATCCTCGTTGTGGGCTGGATTCGCGGCCGGGTAGGGAATTTCCTTCGCGGGACACTCCTAAACAACGGCACGATATGCGTTCGAGTATTCGCAGATACCTCGTCCCGACGCCGCCGGCGACGACCGCGCGCGGTAAGGTGACGGCCACCGCGGCGGCCGCCCCAAAACGGACCGCGCCGCCGAGCGAGCTCTCCTGGCACGATTACGCTGTCTTCCTGCTGCATGTCGCCGCCGAGGTGGAGCATGCGCTGATGGTGCAATACCTCTATGCCGCCTATTCGATCGGCGGCGCCGCGGTGACTGGCAACCTGCATGAGAGCGCCCGCCACTGGCGCGAAGTGATTCTCGGCATCGCCAAGGAGGAGATGGGGCATCTGATCACGGTGCAGAACATCCTCCGGCTGATCGGCGGACCGTTGCATCTCGAGCGCGAGGACTACCCGTTCCGCAGCGACTTCTATCCCTTCTACTTCAAGCTCGAGCCGGCCACGAAAGACTCGCTGGCGAAGTATGTGGTGGCCGAGGCGCCCGCGGAGTGGCTGACGACGAAAGAGGCGGCACCGATCGTCGAGCGCGCCGGCAAAGCCGACGAAGGGCGCCCCATCCAACGGGTCGGCGTCCTCTACGAAGAGCTCATCAACCTGTTCGCGGACGGCGATGCCCTCACCGCGGGCGACTTCCGTTCCGACACGGCGCCGTATCAGGCCAACTGGGACGAATGGGGGCGCGGGTATAGCGACGGGCTGCGCGGAAACATCGGCAAGGAGTCGCCGCCGAAAACGCCGCACCTTCTCATCATGGAAACCACGGACCGCCTTTCCGTGCTCGACGCGCTGCACTCGATCGCCAATCAGGGAGAAGCGCCGACGCTCGACACCGGCGATGCCCAGCCAAGCGAGAAATCGCACTTCGCCCGTTTTCTGAAGATCTATGAAGCCTTCCCCGAGGAGGACCCTCCCTCGCGCAACATCCCGACCAATCCGACGACGGAGCAGTCCGATACCGCCGAGACCGACAAGCCCGGGTCGCTTTCGTGTGCGCGCATCACCGACCCACGGTCGTTGTTGTGGGCTCATCTCTTCAACACCCGCTACCGCAAGCTTCTCTTCACGCTCAAGCACGCCTTTCACGTCAGGGCCGGCGATGCCGTGGACCGGCCGACGGCGCGCGGAAATCTCATCGCCTGGACCTTTGGCGAGATGTACAACCTCCGCGCGATCGCCGGCATCCTGGTGACGCTGCCGCTGTGCATCGACGGTGGCGCCGAACTTGCCGGACCACCGTTCGAGGTGCCCTACACGCTCGCTCTCCCCGATTGGGACTCCGACAAGTGGCGGGTGCAGCGCGATCTGGTCCGGGCTTCGGAGCGGCTCATCAACGAGCTCGATGGTTCGGGGGAGGAGGAGCACCGCGACTATCTCGCCGCGCTCCGCGATCACGATCAACGGGAGCTGGCGATGATCGAGAGGCTCCTCACGGCGACCGAGCAGATCGAACAGCAGCAGGAGGCGCGCGCATGACCATCCGCAGTCTTCGCATCCTTCCGCCGCTGGCGATCGCGCGCCTCGGCTCTTCGCCCGAGCCTCTCGAGAACTACGACGTCCGCGTGCCGCCGGGCGACCCGTTGGGGTTCCGTGAGATCCACGGTGCGGAGACGCTGGTCGTCGACCGGCGGCGCGGCACGATCAGCCGCTCCTACACCCCGAAAGCGATCCATTTCAAGGACAGGCGGCGCCGGGTAAAGCCGGTGGCGCCGTTCCTGGAGGTGTGGGCCGACGTCAATGGCTCGCTCGTTCCGCTGACCACGACGCTGCTCGAGAAGAACAAGCTCTCGATCGATGAGGTCGAATGGCGGGCGCAGGTCGGCAATCACAAAGCATTCCGGCGCACCGGCGAGACGGATGACCGCATCGACGCCGACACCGGCTGGTTCCGCGGCCATGGCCTGCATCGCCTGGCCGGACGCTGCCCGAACTTCCTCGATGGGAAAAGCATCCCCTTCGGCGACGTCCAGTTCATCCGTCCGGGGCGCAAGTTTCCGGGGCTGCGTCTCCGCTTCACACCGGCGAAGGGGCTCATCTACGGTGCGATGGATCTGCATCGCCTCGATGATGTGGCGGACGTGGTGTACGACAGCCGCCGCGGGTCGTGGAGCGGCTACAGCGACGACGACGCCGTGCCGCCGCTGAGCGTCACGAACCCCGGCTGGATCTACGCGAACATCGGCGACGGCCGCACCACCAGCCGCGGGTATCTCGACGACGAATGCGACGGCATCGTCGAGGTGAGAATCGTCGCCGGCAGAAAGACGCGGTTGCAGGCATTCGCCCGCATCGGAGCCGGTCCGCCTGATTTCGCCCCCGACAGCTTCCCCGTGCGCACGATTGCGGACGAGCTCGAGCAGGCCCTGCTCGGTCCCGACGTTGCCAGCAGCGACGTCTCCCCTGAGTGGACCGAGGAGATCATCCGACGCGCCTTCGAGACCGTGCGCCTTCAGAACACCGTCGCGCTCAACGGCAACCCGATCAACGGCGCCGTGGCGAACAGCATGGCCAGCCAGGACTCGGATCTGGGCCGCGCCGAGACGCCGATCATGGCGCCGGCGATCGTTGATTCGGTGGCACTGCAGGCCCTTCATCAGAGCGTCTTTGCCGCGCTCCGGAGCGAGAGCGCGGTCTGGTTCGGCCAGGTGCTGCGCAGGTACGACCAGGTCGGCGACCTCACCGACGCCGGACGCCGCAAGATGCCGGCCATGATGCGCGGCAGCGACGGTCTGCACCTCGCGCTCACACGCCGGCAGCACAACGCCGTGATCGGATCGGGCAACCGTCAGGCCACAGCCAAAGACGCGGAGGCGGTGACCTTCACCGCGCCGACCACGCCTAAAGGCGAGGAGCCCCGATGACGACCAAAGTGCGGCCGAAGAATGAGACCGCGCGCGCGGGTGTGCCTCTGGCGGTGCGGGCGATGGAAGGGGAGTGGGCTCCGGATCGCATCAATGCCGGCGCGCTGCACGAACAACTCTCGTATCGCGCCGCCGGCAATCCTCCCGGCACGCTTCCGACCACGGCCATCTCGAACTGTTTCCCCGGCCTCGAGCTCGACTTCCGCAACGTCTGGAAGAAACTGTTCGTCGGAATCGAGATGCACGAGTCGGACAATCTGGTCGTCGGCACGGATCCCGATCCGGAGGAGATCCGGAAATTGCGGTATCACCGCCTCGTGGCGGTTTCCATCCCCGGCGCCGAGGGGGCGACCGTTCAGCCGCTGGTCATCAATGTGCGCGGTCCGAACCCGAGGGGCAAAGAGACGGACCTCGGGCTGCAGGCGCTGGAGTGGTCCAATGCCTTCGCCTATCTCGTCGCCGCGGGCGGGCAGCGGGTCACGTGCGCGTTCTCGCCCAGGCAGGCCTTCGATCCGGTCAGCCCCGACGCGCCGACCATCAGCGTGACGCTCCTGGTGCGCAGCTTCTTCGAGCCGGGGAGCGCCGTGATCGCCCGCGATCTCGTCGAGCCGGGCCAGCTCACGCAGAGTCTCTGCTCGCCGTGGCAGAACGATTACCGCGAGTGTGCCTGCTACTACTGGGCGGCCAGCCGGCCCGACTTCGTCAACGTGGAGGCGGCACCCGGAGGGACGAGCACCGGCGACAATTGGATGCAGGTGCGGGGATCGCAGGCGGGGCCGTACCTCCCGGACGGCTTCGGCGGGCCCGGGCTGCTGACCTACGAGGACATGTTCCGGCGCTGGGAGACCGAGCTCCGGTTCGAGATCGCAGGCCGCGACACGGAGTGAGCGTGACTGAGTCCGCCGCCGCTCCCCGCAGCGCCGCCGTGCACCTCTTCGGCGGCAGGCACATTCTCATTCCAAACGGAAACCGGATCTACGAGCTCGATGCGGAGTCGTTCGCCGCGATTGCCGCCGCGGTCGACGCGCGCGATGAAGGGGAAGTCAACGCCGTCATCGCCGGCCTCGGGCTCGACGCTCCGCCGTTCGTCGATGACGTTCCTCTCCGCGATCCGCCGTTGCGAGCGGTCTCGCTCGCCGTCGCGCAGAAGTGCAACCTCGGGTGTACCTACTGCTACGCGCAGCAGGGCGACTTTGGCGGCGCGGCGAAGAACATGCCCCTCGAAACCGCCGTCGCCGCCATCGATCTTCTGTTTCGGGACGTGGCCGCGGGGGAGAAGGTCAACGTTGCCTTTCTCGGTGGCGAGCCGCTGATCAACCGCGACGTCGTCCGCGGCGCCACCGTACACGCGCGGCAGAAGGCGCGGGAGAGCGGCGCCGAGGCCACGTTTTCGATCACGTCGAATGGAACGCTGCTCGATGAAGACGACGCCCAATTCTTCGAAGAGAATGGATTCGCGGTGACGATCAGCGTCGACGGCGTCGGCGACGCGCACGACGCCCAGCGGCCCTTCAGGAACGGGCGCGGCAGCTTCGACGCGGTGATGAAGAGAGTGGCGCCGCTGCTTCACGTCCAGCGCCGGATGCAGGTCTCCGCACGCGTGACGGTCACGCCGCGCAATCTCGCGCTCCGGGAAACGCTCGACGACTTTCTCGCGCGCGGCTTTCACAGCGTCGGCTTCTCGCCGATGCTCGCTGCGCCCGACACCGCGTCCGCGCATGACCTCGAGATGCATGCGGCCGACCTCGAGCGGATGCTGAAGGCGATGACCGAATGCGGCGACGAGTTCCGCCGCCGGGCCATCGCCGGCCGGCGTTACGCGTTCGCGAACCTCGTGAATGCGTTGCGCGAGATCGGCCGCGGCACGCACCGTCCCTATCCATGTGGCGCCGGGGCGAGCTACCTCGGCGTCTCCGCCGACGGCGACCTGGCCGCGTGTCATCGATTCGTTGCCGACGACGCCGGTGCCATGGGCGACGTCGCCGGAGGAATCGATCGCCCTCGGCAGAACCAGTGGCTCGCCGAGCGCCATGTGTCGCGGCAGGAGCCGTGCCGCTCGTGCTGGGCACGGTACATGTGCAGCGGCGGCTGCCATCACGAGGTGATTCACCGCGGGCGGCCCGCGTGCGATTACATCCGGGGATGGCTGCACTACTGTCTGGAAACGTACGTGCAACTGCAGCATGAGGCGCCCGGCTACTTCGGACCGGAGTCATGATCGACGTGCTGATCGATGTTCTGGTAATTGGCGGCGGACCTGCCGGGAGCGCGGCCGCGCTCCGGCTGGCGGCGATGGGCTGCTCGGTGATGCTTGTCGAGCGCAGCCTGTTTCCTCGTCCGCACGTCGGCGAATCGCTTTCGCCGGGTGTGTGGGTTCATTTCGAGACCCTCGGCATCGCGCGGCGAATCGAGCGCGCCGGGTTTCGGCGTTCGTTCGACACGCTGCTGCGGTGGGTTGGAGAGACCAGGCGCGTGCAGGCCGGGAGGCCGTCGCTCATCGTCGACCGCGCGCGTTTCGATGCCTTGATGCTCGATGCCACACGTGCGAGCGTCGAGATCGCGCAACCGGTGTTCGTCGAACAGGCCAGCGTGCGCGATGACTGCTGGCACGTCCGCCTTTCCGATGGGCGAACGGTCGGCGCGCGCTTCCTCGTCGACGCCAGCGGCCGCACGAATTTCTCGCGGCGTGCCCGGCGATTTACCGCACCGCGGCTCGTGGCCTGGCACGCGCGCTGGCGTACCGGCCATCCTCCCGCGGAGACGCTGGTCGAGCGCCGCGGCGATCGATGGCTGTGGGGAACCACCCTGCCGGATGGCACGTTCAGCGCGATGACGTTCGGTGGCGATTCCGTTCCGATGTTTGGCACGCTTCGCGACTCCACGCTCTTTTCCTGGCTCGCGCATATCGATCCGATCGAACCGCCGCGTGCCTCGGATGCCACTCCCTACGTCTGCGAGTCACCGATCGATGACCGGTCGTCGGCCGTCGGCGAGGCGGCGTTTGCCATCGATCCGATCTCGTCCTCCGGGGTGCAAGCCGCGCTCGGAAGCGGCATCGTGGCCGCGGTTGCCATCAATACGATCCTGAATCGAACGGAGAATCGCCAGGCAGCGATCGACTTCTATAGCTCGCACGTCGCCCGCGCCTCGGCGCAGCATGGGATGTGGGCCGCCGAATCCTACGGCGGCGGTCACGAAGCCGAAGGCCTGCCCGACGTCGACGATGAAGCGATCCTCTCCGCAAACGCGGATGCGCACGTCATCGTTCCGACGATTCGTGATCACTTCATCGAGCTCGCCCCCGCCATTCGCACCGCCTCGGGCAATGACGTCGCCTTCCTCGGCGGAACCCCCCTTCCGCCGATCGTCGCCTCGATCCGCCCCCGAACCCCCGCCCGCCACCTCATCGAACAGTGGTCCAGCGCAATGGGACGCGACCGGGCCGCCGCCGTTCTCTCCTGGCTCGTGAAACACCGGGCGGTGCTCCAGGAACGGAATTGACGACGACCAAGCCTGATTTTTCACCCGCTCACTGGAATTGTTCCCTCAAGAGCCTTGCCGCTCCCTTCGTCGAGAGTCCTTCTCCCCCCGCGGTTTCTTGCGGGGGGAGAAGGTGGCGAAGCCGGATGAGGGGGGCGTTCCCCGCCTACGTCATTCGCGCGCCTTCGAGCGCTCTCGGACCAGCGTCGGTAAATCGCTCATATCTCGTAAAGCGCCCCCTCATCCGCCTTCGGCACCTTCTCCCCCAGCTGAAAAGCGCTGGGGGAGAAGGGTCTCGACGAGGTACAGGTTGCCGACGATTCC
>Ga0247680_1000197_pt1 | contig 22981 bp, 11 predicted proteins | sample CNK21_metaG_FD_182803 | JGI IMG/M metagenome (GOLD analysis project Ga0247680, IMG submission 182803) | Soil microbial communities from Purdue University Martell Research Forest, Indiana, United States - CNK21 | ecosystem: Environmental > Terrestrial > Soil > Temperate forest > Bulk soil...
GCTTGCCGCGCCCTTGCCGGTATCCACCGTTGGTTTCGACGCGCTGTGCCTCCGTAACCACTTCGCCGAGGAGTTTCGACCTGCCATAAAGATCGGCCGCATCGGGCGTATCCGATTCGCGGTAATTCCCCCGTTTCCCCGCAAACACGCAATCCGTCGAGATATGAATCATCCGCGCCCCAATCTCCCCACACGCCCTCGCCACCACGTGCGGAAAGAGCGAGTTCAACGTGATCGACGTGATCGGATCATGCGCCGCCGCGAGTTGCTTGACCACCCCGACGCAGTTGATCACCGCCTCCGGCCGGATCTTCGCGATCAGCCGCGTCACCCGCTCGAAATCCGCGGCGTCGATGCCCGCCATGACCCGGTCGTCATCGAACAGCGCCAGCGGCAAACGTGTGCGCACCGCGGCCCGGCAATCGAAACGATCGCGGAAGATCTGCCACACCTTGTGACCGAGCATTCCCCCCGCGCCAAGGATCAGAACACGCATCGGCCCACAGGATACGTGCTCGGCACTTCACGTGCACCTCACAAATACTCTCCCCAAAGTCTCCCTGAGCAACTCGGCTTTCTCTGGTCAATAACTGCACACTTCACGGGTCAAGGAATGCTCGCGTGGTCAATACCAGACCACCAAGCTGAATGAATGAATGGAGGAATGATGAAACAACGCAGTCTCTCGGTTTTCCTGATTACCCTTCTGATCCTCGTCGCAACGAGTGTCGCCGCGCAGCAGAAGACGATCCTCTTCGACGCCGCCCACGCCCAGACCGCGGGCAACGCCGACTGGACGCTCGATGAAGATTCGTGCGGCATCGCCCAGCGCTTCCCCACCCCCGATCAGGCGGGAATCACCTCCGCGACCGCCGAGACCTACTGGAACGGCGCCCACTCCGCCATGGGCGTCGATCTCGTCAAGAAAGGCTTCCATGTCGAGTCGCTTCCGGTCGGCGCGCGCATCAGCTACGGCGACGGAACGAACGCGCAGGACCTCAGCCACTACAACATCTTCGTCATGCCTGAGCCGAACATCGCCCTGACGTCGACCGAGATCACCGCCATCCGCAATTTCGTGCAGAACGGCGGCGGCCTCTTCATGATCGCCGACCACGCCGGCGCCGACCGCAACAACGACGGCATCGACGCCGCCGGCGTCTTCAACGCCCTCATGGGCAGCCCGAGTCTCTTCGGCATCACCTACAACGACAACTCCGCCGATACCACCTTCGGCTGGTTCGACGATCATCCGGACGGCAACTTCACCACCGATACCACCTCGCCGATCATCTGGGCCGGCGCTTTCGGTGTTCCGTCGTCGACGCGCGGCCTCGGACTCTTCGGCTCCTCGTCGATGACTCTCAGCGGCGTTGCCAAGGGACATGTCTGGAAGACGACGTCGACCCACGACACCTCGACCGGCGTCACCTTCGCCACCTCGACCTATGGCACCGGCCGCATCGCCGCAATCGCCGACTCCTCCGTCACCGAGGACGCCACGAACGGTTGCGGCCACTCGACATTCCTCGGATACAACGATCCGAGCTATGACAACGGCCTGATGGTCGCCAACGGCATCGCCTGGCTGGCCAGCGGTTCCGGCGGCGGCGGTGACACCCAGGCACCGACCGTCTCCATCACCGCCCCGCTGAACGGCGCGACGGTCAGCGGCACAGTCTCCGTCACGGCCACCGCCTCGGATAACGTCGGCGTGACCAAAGTCGAGTTCTATCTCGACGGCGTGCTGCAATCGACCGATACCACCTCCCCATACTCCTGGAGCTGGGACACGACCACCACCACGAACGCCTCGCACACGCTCACCGCCAAAGCGTATGACGCGGCGCTGAACGTCGGCACCTCGACCGCCGTCTCCGTCACCGTCAACAACGTCGCCACCGGCACCGACATCTCCGGCTGGACGGTCACCCAGGCCAACGCCACCGTCGTCTACACCATCCCCGCCGGCACGATCATCCCGGCGAACGGCTACGTCGTCATCGGCCGCGACGCCACGAAAGCCGCCTTCCAGACCTTCTGGGGCGTCACCCTAGGCACGAACGTCGTCTACCTGACAACCGCCGGCGCTTTCCCGCAGATCAACGGCAGCGAGAATTACACCCTCAAGAACGCCAGCGGCACCGTCATCGACGGCCCCACCATCTCCGAGGCCTCGGGCGCGAACCAGGACCTGCAGCGGATCGACCCCTGCACCGCCGCCAACATCGCCTCCAACTGGCGAGTCGGCGTCACCACCCTCGCCAACCCCGGCAGCGGCGCCGGCGCCGGATGCGCCAAAGGCGTCGTCATCAACGAGTTCTCCGACGCCGCCGGCACCGGCAACTTCATCTACGAGTTCGTCGAGCTGCACAACGACAAATAGTACAGAGAAAGAAGAGGATGAAGGATGACAGCGCAGTCATCCTTCATCCTTCCTATTTCATCCTTGTCTTTCTCTGTGTCCTCTGTGTCTCTGTGGTTGAATGCCTTTGATGCCCCCACCCGTCCTCCTATCCTGCGAACGCCTCACAAAGTCCTACACCTCGCGCCCCCTCTTCAACGACCTCTCCTTCTCCCTCTTCGAAGGCGATCACGTCGGCCTCGTCGGCCCCAACGGCTCCGGCAAGTCCACGCTCATGAAAATCGTCGCCGGCGTCGAAGAGGCCGACTCCGGCAACCGCGCCGTCCGCAAAGGCGTCCGCATCGGCTACGTCCCGCAGGACCCCATCTTCGCCCCCGGCCTGACCATCGAGGACGTCCTCCTCGAAGGCCTCGAGAACGACCACATCCTCGACGACTACGACAAACAGTCGCGCGTCGCCATCGCCCTCGGCAAGTCCGGCTTCATGGACCGCACCCAGGACACCGCCACCCTCTCCGGCGGCTGGCGAAAACGCCTCGCCATCGCCCGCGAGCTGGCCCGCCAGCCCGACGTCATGCTGCTCGACGAGCCCACCAATCACCTCGACGTCGAAGCCATCCTCTGGCTCGAAGCGCTATTGAAAAGCGAACCGAAGGCCTTCGTCGTCGTCAGCCACGACCGCTACTTCCTCGAGAACACCGCGCGCCGGATGCTGGAGCTGAACCGCATCTATCCCGACGGCTTGCTCCAGGTCAACGGCCACTACTCTGATTTCCTGGAACGCCGCGACGAGCTCCTGCGCAACGAAGCCGCATACCAGGAGACGCTGGCCAACCTCGTCCGCCGCGAAGTGGAATGGCTCCGCCGCGGCCCCAAGGCCCGCACCACCAAGGCCAAAGCGCGCATCCAGAACGCCGAGGGGCTGATCGGCGAGCTGGCCGAATCGCGCTCGCGCAGCACAACCAGCACCGCCAGGATCGACTTCACCGCCTCCGAGCGGAGGACCAAGCGCCTCTGGCTCGTCCGCGGCCTCCGCAAACAGATGGGCGACAAGCTCCTCGTCGACGATCTCGACATCCTCCTCACCCCCGGCACCCGTCTCGGCATCCTCGGCCCCAACGGCTCCGGCAAGACCACCCTGCTCCGCACCATCACCGGCGAGCTGACCCCCGATGCCGGCACCATCGAAAAAGCCGACAAACTCCGCGTCGTCTACTTCGAACAAAACCGCGAGAGCCTCGACCCCACCCTGACGTTGAAACGCGCGTTGGCCCCGGAAGGCGACCAGGTCGTCTACCGCGACCGGACCCTGCACGTAGCCTCGTGGGCCAAGCGCTTCCTCTTCCGCCCCGAACAACTCGAAACCTCCGTCTCCCGTCTCTCCGGCGGCGAAAAAGCCCGCATCGTCCTTGCCCGCCTCATGCTCCAACCCGCCGACCTCCTGGTCCTCGACGAGCCCACAAACGACCTCGACATCTCGACGCTCGAAGTCCTCGAAGACTCCCTCCTCGACTTCCCCGGCGCCTTAGTCCTGGTAACGCACGACCGCTACCTCATCGACCGCGTCTCCACCTCCATCCTCGCCCTCGACGGCCTCGGAGGAGCCGAATACTTCGCCGACTACGCCCAATGGGAGTCCAACCGCCCCCGCGCCGCCACTCGCGACGCCGCCCCACCCCCTACCAAACCCCGCCCCAAGCGCCTCTCCTACAAAGAACAACGCGAATGGGATTCGATGGAATCAACCGTCCACGCCGCCGAGGAACGCCTGGCCGCCGCCACCACCGCCGCCCACGACCCCTCCATCGCCGCCGACGCCGTCACCCTCCAACACCGCTTCGCCGAGGTCACCGCCGCGCAAGCGGAGGTCGATCGGCTGTACGCGAGGTGGGCGGAGTTGGAAGGGAAGCTGGCGGAGGTCTGAGGAAAGGTGACCTGTGCAAACCGCGACCTACCCGAGTGAAGATGGGCATTGGTTCGCAGACTGCCCAAGTCTTCCCGGCCGTGCTCTTGAAGCTCCGAATGTTGCGTGTCATGCTCGGCGTAGCAAACGCGAAGGATTGGACTGTAGGGTCGATCAAGCCCGATGACTGTTGAGGACTCAGTGAAGGTCATCTGCTCAATTTGCCGAACAGAGCCTAAGGCTCGTGAGTCGTGGCGTTGCCAGCGGTGTCACCGTAGTCCTCTTGAGCTCGAACGCGTCCCTTTTCGCTCGGACGCAATCATCAAGAACGATCACTCGCTTTGGCGGTATCGAGCGATGTTGCCGGTCGCCGCCGACGCGTCGGTCGTGACGATGGGTGAGGGGATGACGCCGCTCGTCGAAGCGCCCTTTGCAGGACGGAACGTCCAATTCAAACTCGAATACGTCTCGCCGACGGGCTCTTTCAAAGATCGCGGTACGGCGGTCCTGGTCACCAAGCTCCGCGAGTGGGGAGTGAAGCGTGCCGCCGATGACTCGAGCGGTAACGCTGGCGCGAGCCTCGCCGCTTACTGCACTCGTGCCGGCATCGCGGCCGAGATCTTCGTGCCAGCGCACGCTTCCAGTCAAAAAAAATCCCAGATCGCAATCTTTGGTGCGAAGCTGAACGAAGTCAAAGGACCTCGCGAAAGGGCAGCCGAGGCTGTCGAAGCATGTATTGACGTAGGTGGTCTGGTCTATGCGTCGCATGCATGGTCACCATACACCTACGAGGGAACAAAGACAGTCGCTTACGAACTTTGGGAACAGCTCGGCCACCGAGCACCGGAGTTTTTCGTGTCGCCCATCGGTCAGGGGTCGCTCTTCCTCGGCGCTTACCGCGGCTTCAAGGATCTTCGTGACGCTGGGCTGATCTCTGAACTGCCGAGCATGATCGGCGTTCAGTCCGAGTCCTGCGCACCGATCGTCGAGGCGATCCACAATCTGAATAGACCTTCACTGCCACCCTCCATTGCCGAAGGGCTCGCGCTCCCGGATCCGATTCATCGCGGCGAGATCCAGGAGGCCATTAAGGAGACGGGTGGCGATGCTATCGCTGTCTCCGATCTAGAAATCCTCGAGGCATGGAGCGACTTGGCGAAGACCGGTTTCTATGTTGAGCCGACGAGCGCTGTGGTCGGAGCGGCCCTGAAGAAGGTGACCCGGAACGGCCTCATCGTCGCCGCTTTGACCGGCTCGGGGCTGAAGAGTTCTGCAGCATGGACAGGTTGCGGATGATGGCCGCGAAGCCTCGCCTAAACTACGTTAGTGCAATCGCCGTGAAGTTCGTGCCCAACCTCTTTGGCGACCGAAGAATCGTTGCGTCCACAGGAGCGGCTCCTGAAGTACGGACCTCAAGCCTCATCTTCCTCTAGAATGAGCGGTGCCCGCAGCACCACTGGTCCAATCGCATGTGCTGTTGCGGTAGGTAGCGACGGGTGTCAGAAAGGTTGGGATGCCGGCTCACGTGTTTCTTTCGTACGTTAGCGAGAACAGCGACCTCGTTAAGAAGTTGAAGAGGACGCTGCAGGTAGAGGGCATCAGCGCGTGGAGGGATGGCGACAACCTCGGCGCTGGTCAGAGATGGGATCTCCAAATTCCCAACGCTATTAGGACGGCTTCTTCTTTTATCGCTTGCTTTTCAGCCGAATCCGAAGCGCGTACCAGCACGGAGATGAGAAGGGAAATCCTCCTTGCAATCGACGAACTCCAAACGCGTTTACCGGGCGAGGACTGGTTCATCCCCGTTAAGCTCTCACCATGCAGGATTCCTGATTACCAGATTGGAGGCGGGCAACTACTGTCCAAGATTCAATGGGTGGAGTTATTCCCCGATTGGGAGGCAACCGTTAGAATCCTCATCGCGAGGTTACGCGCGCAGCCTTTGCAAAGGAATGCGGCAAGACAGGAAGGCAAGACAACTCGATCGCGGCCTGTCAGCCAAAACTACCTTCGCCGAAAACCCTCTGATTCAAAACTCGCCGGTGCTCAATCACCCGCAGTCCACTCTCCAGGGGGGCCAGTACCGTCGGATGCAATTCCTTATGTCAGTCGTGCCCACGACAAACTGATCCTCGAAACCCTCGGCCGTTCTCACTTCAGCATGCTCGTTCGGGGACCGAGCCAAAGCGGCAAGTCGACAGCCCTCTCGCTGCTCGAACGCAGGGCACACGAGGCAGGGATTGAGACTGCCTGGTTCGACCCTCAACCCGCGCCGAGTGATCCTCCGGCGAGCAACGCGTCCACCGATGAGGCCGCGCTTGCTGTGTCCGAGTTGCTCCAAGCGAGGTGGGGCCTTCAACCTCCTAGACGAGGGACGATCAATACCATCCCGCGTCTAATGACTTGGTTACTTGAAGCGCTCGAACCCACGTCCTCCATACCTAGGTTACTGATTCTTGACGACGTGGATGCGCTGGGCAGAGGCGCAGCGGAACGATGGCTGTCAATTTTCGTTCGCGGGATAATCAACCAGCGCGCGAGAGAGGGAATCAACATTAGTGTTGCTGTAAGTCTTACGAATCATTTTGGAGTCGCCTTTCCTAGAAAACTGACGTCCATCAGCTCCGCTATTCACTGGCAACCGATGGTTATTCTTGGGTGGTTCGATCAAGAGGATATCGTCAAGTTATGGCATCTTCTTCGCGATACACAAGCGACGGATTTGATTGACGACTCGGCACTCGGCACAATTTTCGTAATGTTCAAGGGTCAGCCTTATCTCACTCACGCGGCTCTGATCGACAAGGCGTTTCGCGATCTCGTACTGGAATGGCATAATAACCGCGCGATCACTGCCGCAAGAGCTATCCGCAAGTTCCAGTGGTACAGACGCCATCGCGCCGCGATCCGCCTTGCCATGTTGGGTTCTAGCCTTGAGCCCGATTCGGCTGCACGCGCGCTGATCAGGTCGTTGTCTGAGGCGTGTTCGTCACGGTCTTCCGTTCTTGATCCTGATCACGATTTCCTGATGGGCGCCAAGTTGATCGAGGAGGACGGTCGCCTAACCTTGGACATCTATCGCCTAGTGGCGGAGGATCTTGCCGCTGAAATCGGTTTACGAGCGACGCTCTAGTCCAGGAGCGATTGTTCGTGTGCGATTTCGGGTCGACCGACATTCTTACGTTCGGTTGTAGCTAACATCAAAGCGGCGCTATCCTCCCCAGAGGGCAAGCCGAGGTACTGGCGAGCAATCGTTTCAGCATAGATGTCAAGTGGGTCGATCAGAATCTTTCCCTGGCGGCCGCGTGCTTTCAGTTGTCGGAGAATCGGTGAAAACTCAGTCATTGCTAGGACCACGTGCTTACACTTCGCCGGGACCTCCTCTCTCAAGAGATCCCGCATCCAATTGAATGACACCGCCGTTGGACCATTCTGTTGAATTTCATATCCTAAATCGTGAATCTTTCGCCATCCAGCGGGGGAGGGCCAGTGGACGTTGAGCCCCTTAAACGCCTCCCGGTAAACACTCCATTTTTCGCGCAGGTCTGTCACGTAGCGGGTACCTAGAAGGGCGATTTCCTTAATTCCGCTGGCCCGAAGCCTTTTAGCGGTCGCATCAGCCATCGAGACGAAACGTGCACGTTTCTGTTCCGCACGGTCGGCGATATCGTTAGCGAAATAGTGAGTCGTATGCGCGGGGTGCGCTATGATCCTCGCACCAAGAGCGCACAGTTCATCCACGCCGCTCAATAAAGCTTTCCTTAGGGGGTCCTCTCTCAGGTCCATCTCCATCGATATCCCGATCTGAGGTGTCGAGACTAAGACGATTCGCGGCATAGAGACATCGCCGAGCGAGTTTCTACCCATCAGACGACGCAGATGGGCATTGATTGCGCTACAGAGTTCCAGTCCTGAATCGCAGGGGTTTCCCGTCAGGATTCCGATCGTTTCTGGTTCGCGTACTCCCCAGCGAGGGCGATCGCACTCTCTCTGGGGCTGTACGACGTCAGCCCATCGTGCACCAGGTAACTTCACCACGAACTCGGCCGGATCGAATTCCACTCCCCAAGTGTGATCGCCCGCGTTGGTCATCACGGTTCCAGGAACTCCAAGCGGATGGTGCAGCTCGTAATCAAATATTTGAATGACCCCGTTCTCCTCTAGAAATGGATTCACGGTGCCGTAGGCAATTCCGAGTAGTTCGGCCGTCTCTAGCGACACACGTCGAATCTCGCTATCTACAGTCAAAGCCGCGCGCACCTTCTCTAGGTCCAGTTCCCGATCTCCGCGACAATGAACCATGAAATATTGAACGCCGAAGGCGTAGTCGTACTCGCCGAGGAAAGACTTGAGCTCGTCCCATATGGGAATACCAGTGTGTCCCAACCTGTGACGTTTCATCGCGGCATCTGGGCAACTCAACGCGCGCTGGTTTCTGCTGAATTGAAACCATACTCCCAGTTGTTGCAGTCGATTCCCGCATCGCAATACCGGAGGCGGCACAGGTTCGCCTCCCCTGCAGAGCGCCCGCAGCGCAGGCTCTAAATTCGCGAAAGGGGTCAAGGTCAAGTTTCCTTAGCAACAATCGCCAGTTCAACGCTCTCCCATGAGAAGGTCGCGCCTTCGGAGTTGAGGAATACGGTGAAGCTGGCTCGGCCACCCGGTTTCACGAGTGACGTCAACACACGCGTCACGTCAAAGAGAACGATTTGATCGGTCTTGTCCGCTGGTTCCTTCTTAAAAACGCCAGCAAATCCGGCATGATCTTCGCTGGCATCTTCGGGCCGGTCCAAATTGAGATACACGGCGAAAGTCACTGGCGTCTTGGACTGAAGCTTGGTCCCGCGGAATCGAAGCAAGGCGCGCTCAACATGACCGGGCTGCCAGCCACCCTCAAGAGCGCGACCAGGAATACGAACGCTCGCCTGAGCGCTACCAACTCGCTGTACCGACCCCGGTTTCAAAGGATACCTTGTCAAGAAAACGGAAGTGCTCTGTTCACCCGCCAAGGCGCGTTGGTACGTGTCTTCTAACTCTTCCTGCGTAAGATCAGGATCCCCGAGCAGCACCATCAGCTTGCAGAGCGCGGCTTCAAGCGTGATGTCGGAGGCCGCTATGAACCCCAACTCCAGCAAGAGTGCGCTCGTCTCGTAGTTCCCAAGCTCGACTGGACCGCGCTTGCACTGACTTACAGTGGCGATCACCGTCCCGTTAGAGTGAGCGTCTCGGAACGCCGTCAGGAATTCCTCCTGCAGGGTGGGGATGTTCCCGGATCCATAGGCCATGACGATAGCTGCCTTTAAGGCGTCCGCTCTTGTCGACGCGCGCGCGGCAAGGCCGGCGAGCTGGCGCTTGGCGAGATCGGTCTCCTGAATTCCAGGATATATCAGAATAGTTGTTACGTTCGTGTCCAGATTCTTCCGCACATTGAAGCGGCGCCCCAACTCGGGTAACGGTCTCACGCGGCTGGCGTGAATCACGATTCTCTCGCCAACCTCGCCTAAGGGGTCAAGATTAGGACTCTCATAGGCCTCATAACCTGATGTATCGCGCTTCACGGCCCGGTTGCCTCTCAGCAACAGCCCTCCAAAGTATATGCACACCTCTGGCACTGCCGCAATCTTGCTGAAGGACGGGCAGGCCAGCAGGATGGCCGTAATGAAATTCTGTGATGCATCATTCCTAACATCTACCAGCGCTGAGCGCTGCGCACCTGTCAAAATGACGGGCTTAGCGAGCTCGCGAAGCATGAAACTAAGCGCCGACGCTGTGTAAACCATCGTGTCTGTCCCATGGAGTATCACAAAGCCTTCGAACTCGGAATACCGCCGTTCAATGATTGCTGCGATTTCCTGCCATTGCTCCGGGCCGACATTACAGGAATCGAGGGGCTCGATCGCTTCAAACAGCACGCGTAACCCGCGCGCCTTGAGGATCGCCAACTCCGGATGCCCTCTCTCGAGCTCCTCCCAGGGGACGACAACTTGGGGACTTTCGGGATCAGGATCTCGCGGCTTGGAGCCGATCGTGCCACCCGTGTAGATAACTAAAACACCACGTGGAGTACCCTCGGCCATCACTATCTCCTTCTAGAACTCACCGATTAGAGACTGCTCAACCATTAATTTCGAAACAAGTCTGCGCTTCTTTTCGGGTGCTAATTTTTGCCAGTCCCTCCGCCGCCGTACGTGAGCGAGAACCCAGCGAAACTTCGTTACGGCCGCTGCCAGTGTCATGTTGCCGGCATGAATAGCGCCCGCCTCAATTGGTGCTTGAGCGGGCGTATATCTGGTATGAGTGCCGGGCTCGGGAGGGTACTGGCTTGTTACAATTACGGGAATGCCGCTGCGGAAAGCACGTTCAACAAAAGGAATAAATGAATACGGGTCTTCGCTCGTGACATTTCCTGCACCCAGTGTCTGCACGATCACGCCTCTGCAAGGCTGCTCGCCACCGTTGCCATCCAAAAGGTGTGAGAAGAATCCAGGCTCCAAACCGGGGAACTGGGGCACGATTAGAATGGAGTGTTCAAAGTCAGCTTGCAAGTCGATATCACTACGAACTCCCGGCAGAGGCCGTAGTAATTCGGCTCGAACGTTGATCTCGCCGGTGATCTCGGCTAGCGGAGGATAAGTTGGTGACTCGAAGCCGTCAAAGCGTCGGTCGTCCTTTTTCTGGGCTCGAACGGCACGGTAGACAAAGTTCCCGAAGCTAATTACAACTTCGGGGATGGCCTTTTTGGCAACTTCGCAGGCGCGATAGAGATTCACATGAGCATCGCCGTAGGCAACATCCGGCGTAGTTTGCGCGCCAGTAAAAACTACCGGAAAACGAAGTTGCGTTCCTAGCGCGAACGCGACGGCCGACGCCGTATATGCCATTGTGTCGGTGCCATGCGCGACAACAAAGCCATCGAAGCCATCATTGCGACGCTCATAAATATATCGCGCGATGGTCGTCCATTGTCCCGGAAACATATTGATACTGTCCCGGGGAGGAAAAAGGTCGATGAACTTCGTGTTTGCAATTGTGTCGAGGAAAGTAAAATAGCCCTTGAATTCCTCTTCATCACGCGGCGGTACGACCTGCGCACCGCGCTGGACCATGCCGAGTGTTCCGCCAGCGTTGATTACACAGATTCGCTTGTCGGATGTTTTCGAGCTTCCTCTGAACTGCTGTAATCGTGCACTTCCTGCGACTAGACTAAGTGTTCGCTCGATCCAGGCCTCGTCGAAGCGACGTCGGAACAGCGGGCTTTTCACTTCAAGTTGGCCTCCGCGCCGCCTCAAAACGCCGCAAGCTCGCAGCAACTCCAAACCTGGGGCGGTCTGTGCCTCGGGTCTTCCTTCGAGTAGAGACTTATACGCGCTGAGGGCTGCAAAGGGACTCCCAGCGTTGTGGCGGATTGCTTTGTCCATTCCTTCAAAAACTTGAAGATCCGCGCCCAAGCCCGAACGCGAGACAAGTTCCTCAGCCATAATTTGCACGTCTTCGGAGGACTTACATCTCCGATCACGTGCCTCCGAGAGTAAATTCATAGTTAGAAGGGGTTGGCCACCAGATAAGTTCAGCACCTGGGCAATGACGTCCTCATGCGGGCGCTGCTCTTTCGAAAACGCTTGGAGAAGTGTCTTCCGCGTGCGTTCCGATGTTTCGAAATCGAGCATTTCGACAGGCTTACAAATTGGCGAAGCATTGGCCGCACCTGGGCGTCCCAAATGGTGAACCGGCTCGAACCCGACGAGGCAGAGCGATAGTCGATCGAGGTCCGTCGTCCGGGCTTGGACGGACTGTAGGTGGCGAAGAACGAAGAGAATATCGTCACAATACGGTAGGTCTGCGATGCAGTCGTATTCGTCGAGAATAAGAACGACGGGACCTGGGAGCTGCTTCAAAAGACCGCGGGAAAGAAGTCGTTCAGCTACTGTGCCGGGAGCATTGCCGCGGAGCCCGCGTAGAGACTCATCGAGTATTGTGTAATCAAGACCGCGACTGGCGGTCCAAGCGTCGCCCAACATCCGAAACCAATCTGCGGCATTGCTAGGGGCGTTCTTCGCGTCTGCAACCTGAGACGGGATATCAATAACAAGAGCAGTAACGCCTTGCGAGGTTAAATGTGCCAAGTACTGAGCATAGAGACTCGATTTGCCCATTGTTCGACAACCATAAATGTTGATCCATGCCTTTGATTCGGTTATCGATCCAAGAAACAACTCATCTCCAGGGCGCTTTACGTAAATGCTAGAAGTTCGAGGATCTAGCGTACCGCCGACTTGAATATTTGGTTGGTTAAGTATCATGTGAGGCTACTTTTGAGGTCTTCAGCAACTAAACGATAGATATCCAGAGCCGGCTGTGCAAGGTCATTAAGGAGCTTAGCTGTTTTGAAGAACAGGAGATGATCGGGATCAATTGGTGGCGATGATTGTGAATCCGTGTGGGTGCTTAAATCGCGATACGAGGCTATCAGACGACTCGCAGCGCGATCGGCTTTGAAAGTGGGTCCGCACAGCATAAGGCGAATTGCATTGAGATGCTGTTTGTAGCATTGAAACTGGCGGATCTCATCGCCGTCCTTCGGCGATCGGCTGTGGCGCCACGATTTCACAAGAGTAAGGAAATCCCTGCTCGCAGCCGCTGCGTGGGTAAGATAGGGTTGACCTCGAAAAACGTCGAAGAGGTCGTCTGCGTCGGAGTCACTCTGCAGGTCCGTCGCCTGCGCAATCCGCAGGTTGTGTAGCAATTCTCCGACCTCATGAGGTTTCAGCCATGTGGCCTCAAGCCGTGGCTTCCAATGAACCACACTGCTAATGCGAATGAGTTGTCTAGCAAAATATTCACCGAAGTGGTGCGACAGACCGACCGCTATACTGACGTTGACCCCCCGATTAGCCCGCTCGTTCACCATCGGGCGAACAAACAGGTTAAGCCATCGTTCAGCGGCGACACCGCCCAGCGTTACTAAATCATCAAGAATTAGTACGCGCGGCCTCTCAGAAGTTTGAGCAAGTTCATCCGACAGCCAGTTGTAAAGTTTAGGCAGGGTGTCTATTGTCCCTCTTCTTGGGCGGTCGAGATTCCATTTGGCTTGAAGCAGCTCTGAGACTGCAAGCGTCGCGTCTGCTTCACCATCCTCATCATATCGGGCGTTCTTTGCGGCATCAGTAGAAGGGGGTCGCGGATCGAACCATGCTGTCTCGATTCCCATCTGGCGTGCCCTCCGCTCGAGCAAGGCCAAGACGGTCGACTTGCCCGATTGGATTGGTCCGCGTACAATTAGTTGAAACGGCATCTGGCCGAGCGTTGCGATAACCCCTTGGTCATCGAGGCGCTGCACGTAAGGAACGGCATCACTTGGAACGGAGCCGCCGGGTTGATGTATCTTGATTAACTCCGGCGGTTGGTGTTGTGCAAGGCGATCAAGAGCCTTAATGCGATGCGCAGGGCCCTCAGAGATGCCCGTCGCGCGTCCGCCTTCTAGAACAGCAACCGCTCGGGCAACATCGTGAAGAAGGTCTTCTGCCTCCTGGGGTGTCCGATTGGTGTGGCGGATGTGATGTTCTACCGCCTGTTGAATGGCAGCGACGATCGCTCTAGCAGACTTTGCGCGCACAGCCTTTCCGAGGATCAAATTTGAATAGGTGCCTTGGGCGACGTTTGCCGCCTTGGCGAGCTGCTTCTGCGTTAACCCGACTTGGTCGCGAAGTACTTCAAGGTTCCTGGCGAGAGTCAGAGGAAACGAGACAGACGAAGATGGCATGGACGTAGAGTTCCAATCCGATCAAGATGACCAAATTCTACACCGCAAACAAACGAGGTCAACAAATAGTTCCAAGCAGGTCTGATCTTCGCGAGAGGGAGTCCGGGTAGGAGTCTGCCACCGTCATAAAGTTGGACGAATTCGATTTGGTTGAAATCGGGAGGGGCCCAGCCTCGCAGAGGTGGGCTCCTCAGGGCAAGACGAGGCAGGTTGGTCTCTGCCGAAAGCTCCAGAAGCGCACGGCATCTTAACGGATTTACTTGTTTGATTTGTTCAGCGGCTAGGACGGTTCTTGATCCAACGTGCGGTGCGCGAGCGGGCTGCCGCGGGACGCCCCGAAGAGGCCCCGCGGTCACCAACCTTCACCGTGCAGGGATCCGATTTCCGTGGAAGTAGGGCTGGAGGGCCTCGGGAATGAGGATCGAGCCGTCGGCCTGCTGGTTGTTCTCGATGATGGCGACGAGCGTCCTTCCTACGGCCAGTGCCGAGCCGTTCAGCGTGTGCACGAATCGAGGCTTTCCTCCACCTTGAGGCCGGTAGCGAATCGAAGCGCGGCGAGCCTGGAAGTCGGAAAATCTACTGCAGGAAGAGATCTCCCGATAAGTGTCTTGGCCAGGAAGCCAGACCTCGAGGTCGTAGGTTTTTTCGGAAGAAAATCCGAGGTCGCCGGTCGACAACGACACAACCCGATACGGCAGTTCGAGGCGCCGAAGGACAGACTCTGCATGCGCAGTGAGCTCCTCGAGTGCCGCAGCACTCTGCTCGGGAGTAGTGATCTGGACGAGCTCGACCTTGTTGAATTCGTGTTGTCTGATCAGCCCGCGGATGTCGCGGCCATGAGAGCCAGCCTCCGCACGGAAGCAACGTGTGTAGGCCGTGTAGCGCAGTGGAAGCTGATGCTCGGCCAGAATCTCGTCTCGGTGATGATTCGTCAGTGGGACCTCTGCGGTCGGGATGGCGTACAGGTCCTTTCCTTCGATTTTGAAGAGCTCGTCCTCGAATTTTGGCAGTTGACCAGTTCCGATGAGGCTCGCGCGATTAGCGAGAAACGGAGGGAACATCTCGATGTATCCGTGGCCACCGGCGGTATCCAGCATCAGGTTGATCAGTGCCCGTTCCAGCCGGGCGCCGTCACCAACGACAACCGTTGACCGAGCCCCGGCGAGTTTCGCACCACGCTCGAAGTCGAGGATGCCCAATGCGGCGCCGAGATCCCAGTGAGCCCTGGGGCGGAATGTGAACGATGGTATTTGCCCGACAATCCGCTCTACTCTGTTGGCATCGGCATCGGCGCCAACCGGGACGGTGTCATCCGGCACGTTCGGAAACGTCAGCTCGAGTGAGGCAAGTTGCTCCTCCAAGATGGTTAGCTCTGCCGTCACCGATGCCAACATGGACTTGAGTTCCCTGGCATCCAGCGTAGCCACGGAATCATTTCCGATTGAGCCGCCATGCTGCCGAGCTACGGCAGCTTTTCGCTGCCGTAGCTCCTGCAGGAGGGTTCCCTTCTCGCGAACTTCGTTCTCAAGGTCTCCCCACACTGTCAGTGAATCCGGATCGATCCCGCGGGCTCGAAAGCCGGCGGTGACACGCTCCGGAGACTTCCTCAACAGGTTGCGGTCGATCATTGCACCACCTCGTGTTCAGCTTCATAAAGGTCCGCGGAATCGTGACCGATGAGGACAATCGTGGCGGGCTCGCCTTCGAGGCATGCCACTACGCGAGTCACGGCTGCCAGCACAGCTCCGGTCGATGGTCCGAACCGCAGTCCGTGCCGGTTGAGCAAGCGCGTGAATGCCAGCCCTTCATCGTCGGTGATGAACTCCACAGAGGACAGCAGATCTGGACGCGCGTTTTTCGGCACCAGGTTGGGAGGGAGCGAAGGAAGATGTTTGAGACCGGCCAGCGCGTGTTTCGCCGAAGAGGGTTGCACGCCGATGACGTGAACGCCCAGCCTCGGGAGGACGGTTGCGAATCCCTTGGAGGTAGCCCCGGTTCCCATTCCGACGACGACGTGCGTGACGTGGCCTCCGGTCTGGATGAGGATTTCCGGCGCGGTGGTCATGGCGTGAGCTCTGGCCGCTGCGGGGTCGGCGTACTGATCCGCAAACCAGATCGGCCGCGTCGCTTGGTTCGCCGCGACGTACTGCTCTGCCGCGCAGCGAGCATCCTCAGAAGAGCCCTGAACGCGGATGACCGCAACGTGCCGGTTCTGCTGGAGTGTGCGAAGTTTTCCCGCCGCGATGTTCTCAGGTACAAACACCGTCAGGTTCAGATTGCGCTTGCGCGTTTCCTCCGCGAAAGCTATCGCCGTGCTGCCGGAGCTCGGCAAGACGACCTCGGTGCCGGGTTCGATGTTGCCGGCAGCGGCGGCGTTTACAAGCATTGATCGCGCCACGCGGGCTTTCGAAGAACCGATCGTAGTTTCATCCTTGACGAAGAGGCGGACGTTCGCCGGGAGGTCGAGCGTGTTTGCCAGCTCTTCCGGGAGGGGCAGCAGGGGAGTGATCGGATCGCTATCTTCCTCTTCATCGATCTCCTCTTCATCGATCTGATGCGATGGATAGTCGACGGTAGTTTCCCTCTTGGCGAGTAGTTGGTCGAGATCTGCGTACATCTCAGGTGTTAGTGGCCGTGACATGAACCCGACGGGGATAGGATCATCGACGATGCGGAGCTTCGGAATGAGGAAGCGACTTGCTCCTGCGGGGATCGTGAGGCCGAGTCGGACGACTTCGATGAATTCGGGTACTGAGAGGAGCGGGAACACGAGAGCTGTCTGCCCGTCGGCCTTCAAGACTCGCCACCAACCAGACCCGCCGGTCCGAATGTCATCTTCCCTGCGTTTCAGACGTTCCCCTCTGTTTGCAGCAACCATCGAAGCCACGACCCGATGTTGTAACCCGAGACGCTCCTTGAGGTTTCGTGCGATTGGAAACGTGAAGAACCGCTTCTTGTCGGCGCCCATCGCGACGAGCCCTCCCCTGGTGTCCGCCAGTCTTTCGAAAGTTTCCTGATCGACCTCCAACAGCTCAGGGATCAGGCAGTTCTCGATGTCGGCCAACGACATCGTCAGCCAAGTTCCGAGTTGCAGCTCCGAAATCTCGTGGATCTGAACCCACGCTACGTTGCTTTCGAACAGATGGAGGACGCGATCCCGGTTATGCCCGTCGACAATCGCGTATCTGCCGTCGGCAAGCCGGATCACTTGAATCGGGGAAAGCAACCCTCCGGCGACAGATACTTTGTCCCAGAGGTCTTGAACCCGAACGGGGTCGATGCCCTCGGTTGGTACAAGATCCTTCAGATGAACTAGTGTTGAATTGAGTTGACCGTTAACGCGTGAGACTTCGACGGAAATAGAGTGGGATTCGGAGCCCGGCATGTTCTCTCCGCAGCAGAATCGGAATCCGTCGAGCGCGGTCCTGCGTTGTCGCGCTAAGATAGGCGTGGCGATCAACTGCCTGTGAAGTGATTGGTCGCCACCGAGGGACTCCTCGGTTGTGGTCTAGGGTCGGCCTCCTTCGTGGGGGTCGGCCCGCTTCGGACTAGCAGCGCACATCAATTTGTTTTGTGTCATTTTGTTCAACTGTTTTTGATTTTTTTGTTTTACTTGATCAACGTAGACTTGGCCGCTTCAATTGTCAAGGCGTTTTTTTGGAAAGAAGATTGATGGCGAGGAGGATTGAGATACGCCACACGCCGCCGTTGCGAGAAAAAGGCCCCAGACTGCGATTGCGGTAGTGCAGGCCCTCGTTAGAACTTCAGGAGAACTTAAGGGGAGAGTTCTTTGCCGCGGGAAGGTTAGGTTTTCGCTGCCAGCGAGTAATCCTCAACTCGCGGTGCTTTCGATTGCCCCTCACCCCACCCCTCCCTCCTCCACCCGCACCACACCCGTATCCGCGTCCAGAGTCGCCCGGGCGCCGATCGGTAACACCAGCTTCTGCTCGATGTGACCAAACGACAGTCCCGAGAGGACGGGGACAGGCAACCCACCAAACCGGTCCCGCAGGATCTCTTCCAAACTGAAGCTCGGCCCCTTGACCCCGCAGTCGCTGCAGTGGCCGAAGAGGATGCCGGCTACGTTGTCGAACATGCCGCCGAGGGAGAGGGTGGTGAGCATGCGATCGATGCGGTAGGGTTCTTCGTGGACGTCCTCGAGGAAGAGGATGGCGTTCGTGGTGTCGGGTTGAAACGGGGTGCCCATCAGGGAGGCGATCATGGTCAGGTTGCCGCCGATGAGGGGGCCGGTGGCGGTGCCTTTGGTCAGTTTCAGGATGCGGTTGGTGCGGTCGACCAGCTCGTTAGGCTTTTTCGACGGTGTCGGGAGGACGCCGGCGGGGTCGGGGGTCATGACTACGCGGCGGAAGTTTTCGAGGGTCCAGGGGTCGAAGGTCGAGCCGCCGACGGGGCCGTGGAAGGTGATCAGGCCGGTCTTCTTGTGCACGGCGTTCAGAAGCGCGGTGATGTCGCTGTAGCCGATCAGGACTTTCGGTTTGCGTTTGATGAGGTCGTAGTCGAGGTAGGGGAGGACGCGCGGGGAGCCCCAGCCGCCGGTGTAGCAGACCACGCCGGAGACGGTGTCGTCGGCGAACATGCGGTTGATGTCGTCGGCGCGGTCGCGGTCGTGGCCGGCGAAGTAGCCCCATTTGTCGAAGGCATGCGGGCCGATGACCACCTTGAAGCCGATGGCTTCCATCTGTTCTTTGGCGAACTGGATCTCGTCCGCTTCGAAGGCGGCGCTGGCGGGGAGGACCAGGCCGACGGTGTCGCCGGGGGCGAGGCGCTTCGGTTTGATGACGGTCGGGCGTGGCGCGGCGGCGGCGATGCGGGGGGAGGTGGCGGCGACGGCGGCGGCGGTGACGGAGAGGCGGGCGAAATCGCGTCGGTTCAGCATGGGGCGCGATTGTACGTAGGACGGCAGCTCACCGTAGCGCAAGTTGCCTCCTCGGCCAGGCTCTCAGCCTCGTGAGGGTGTCTGAAAACCAGACGGGAGTGGCTCAGGGACACAGGGGTGTGATTCAGGGACACAGGGGAGTGGCTCAGGGACACAGGGGTGTGATCCAGGGACACAGGGGTGTGGCTCAGGGACACAGGGGTGTGATCCAGGGACACAGGGGTGTGGCTCAGGGACACAGGGGTGTGATCCAGAGACACAGGGGTGTGGCTTAAAGCCTCTCCGGGCCGGCTCCGAGCCTCCGGAGACCGGCCTTGACTACAGGGCATCGGCGAGAGGAGCACCGCCGCTTCCGGCGGTGCTCCCAACCGATCAACTAGTCCCTTTCGAAACGATCCATCCTCTCTTCGCTCGGCGCCGAGGCGCCGGGGGTGCCGCCGTTGGCGGCGTCCCACTTGGCACGGGTCAGCGGCTCGATCGGGTCGAGCTTCTTGTTGGCCAGGGCGGCGTTGATCGACGGCAGCTCCTTCGCTGACCAGCCATCGAAGTCGTGGACGACGTCGGCGAGCTCGCGGCTGAGGGCGTCGGTGCGCTCGACTTCCGTCTGCGATGGGGGGCCTTCGTAGAAGTTCACGTTGCCGTAGAGGTCCGTCAGGTTTTCGCGGAGGCGTTCCTCGCCGGTGATCATGCCGCCTTCCTTCGTGGCCACGATCTTGCGGCGGAGCGTGTCGACGTCGGAGGAGGCGGTGTGCAGGCGTTTGGCCAGCGGGTCTGCGGCCGGCAGCCTGGAGGCGCGGTCGTCGAGGGCGGTGCGGACGCCGTTGATGCGGTCGACGGCGAAGGTCATCTCGCCGAGCTGGGCGTAGAGCTTGTTGGCCAGATCCCACTGCGCCTGGCGGTCGGCGGCGGTGTACTTCGAGCGCGGATCGGGGACGATCTCGACCGGCGTGGTGTAGACGTTCTTGTCCTTCGTCATCTTGATGGTGTACGTGCCGGGGAGGACGCGCGGGCCGGTCGAGGCGCTGAAGGCGGCCACCGCGGCGGTCGGCACCTTCGGCGCGGGGAGGCGCATCGACCAGGTGACGCGATTGAGGCCGCGGCGTTTGCTGCTGGGGATGGTGCCGATCTTCTTGCCGGAGGCGTCGGTCACGTCGATGGAGAGGTCGCCGAAGATGTGCCTTGCGCGCTGGTAGTAGGTGATGACCGCGCCGTCGGGAGGGTTGGGACCCTCGAACGCGGCGTCGCCGTTGGCCCAGCCGCCCTGGGCGGGGATGCGCTGCACGACCGGGAGCGACTGCAGGAAGACGACGTCCTTGGCCAGCACGTCCGGCGTCAGGGCGCGCAGCGGGGTGATGTTGTCGACGATCCAGATGCCGCGGCCGTGCGTGGCGATGACCAGATCGTGATCGCGCGGATGGATGGCCAGGTCGTCGACGGCCACGTTGGGCATGTCGCCGCCCTTGTACTGCGCCCACTGCCTGCCGCCGTCGAGCGTGACCCAGAGGCCCTGCTCCGTGCCGAGGAAGAGGAGAGAGGGGTTGACGAGATCTTCTTTGATCACGTGGGCGAAACCGTGGATCTGCGCGTCGGCGGCGATCACCGGCGTCCACGTCTTGCCGAAGTCGGAGGTCTTGTAGGCGTACGGCTTCATGTCGCCGAAGGTGTGCAGGTCGAAGGTGGCGTAGGCCGTCCCTTCATCGAAGTGTCCGGGGTCGACCGACGTCACCCAGGCGTTCTTCGGCAGGCCGGCGATGTTGGCGGTGACGTTCGTCCACGACTTGCCGCCGTCGCGCGTGACCTGAACGTTTCCGTCATCGGTTCCGACCCAGATCACGTCGCTGTTCTTCGGCGACTCGGCGATGGCGAAGATGGTGGTGTGCATCTCGGCATACGAGTTGTCGACGGTCACGCCGCCGGACAGCTCCTGCTTCTGTTTCTCCGGATCGTTCGTGGTCAGGTCGGGGGAGATGCGCTCCCACGTCTGGCCGTGATCCTTCGAGCGGAAGAGGAACTGCGCGCCGATATATAGCGTGCCGGCGGGGGAGACGTGAATGGGGGTGTTCCAGTTGAAGCGAAGCTTCCCTTCCTTGTACCGCGGCAACGGCTTGATCGGCTTGACTTCGTGCGTTTTCCGGTTGATGCGTCCAGCCTCGCCCCCCTGAGCCTCGGCGTAGATGTAGTCGGGATCGCTCGGATCGGCGAACATCCAGAAGCCGTCGCCGCCGTAGAAGTTCTCCCATTGGGCGCTGGTGATGCCGCCTGGATAGGACGAGGCTCCGACCCACGAGCTGTTGTCCTGCAGGCCGCCGTAGACGTGGTACGGGCGGTCCATGTCGACGCTGACGTGGTAGAACTGCGAGACCGGCAGGTTGTCGGCCTTCCACCAGCGGTTGCCGCCGTCGTAGGAGTACCAGAGTCCTCCGTCATCGCCGGCGATGAGGTGGTCGGTGGCGGCGGGATCGATCCAGACGTCGTGCCAGTCGCCGTGACCGCCGCCGCCGATGCCGCTGAAGCTCTTGCCGCCGTCGTTGGATGCGATGAGGCCGCCGCCGGCTTTGTAGACCTTGTTCGGGTCCTTCGGATCGACGATGAGGTTGGCGAAGTAGAACGGACGCCAGATCATCATCTGGCTGCGGTCGCGGGCCTGCCAGGTCTTGCCGCCGTCACTGGAGTAATAGAGCCCGTTTTTCGGCGGCTCGGCTTCGATGAGGGCGTAGACGATGTTTGAATTCGACGGTGCCACGTTCACCGCGATGCGTCCCCACGGTTTGGTCGGCAGGCCGGCCGCCGACTTGTCGTCGAGCGACTGCCAGGTCGTGCCGCCGTCGGTCGACTTGAACAGGCCGCTGCCGCTCGGCGCGCCGGGTCCTTCGCCGCCGGAGCGGAAGGTCCACCCTTTGCGGCGGAAGTCCCACATGCCGGCGTAGAGCGTCTTCGGGTTGGCTCGGTCCAATGAGAGCATGGAACAGCCGGTCGAGGCGTTCGGGCCCTTGAGGACCTTCGTCCACGACTTGCCGCCGTCGGCGGTCTTGTAAACGCCGCGGTCGTCGCTGTCGCTCCACAGTTTTCCGGGCACGCAGACATAGACGGTGTTTGTGTCGCTGGGATCGATGGCGATCTTGGCGATGCGTTCGGAGTTGGGCAGGCCGAGGTTGGTCCAGTTATCGCCGCCGTCGGTCGATTTGTAGACGCCGTCGCCGTAGGAGACTGAGTTGCGCGTCCAGGCCTCGCCGCTGCCGACCCAGACCGTTTTCGGATTCTTCGGATCGATGGCGATGGCGCCGATCGACTGCACCGGCTGCTTGTCGAAGACCGGCTTGAAAGTCGTGCCGCCGTTGACCGACTTCCAGACGCCGCCGCTGGCCGCGCCGACGTAGACGGTCAGGCGATCTTTTTCCTGCACGGCGTCGATGGCCGCGATCCGTCCGCTCATCGCCGCCGAGCCGATGTTGCGCGCGCCGAGGCCGGAGATGGTTTCGGAGTCGACCTTGACGGGTGTCGTGGGGGCGGATGGTGGTGGAGTGCTTGGAGCAGGAGTTGGCGGCGTTGCCTGTGCTACGGGCGTCGATGCCGGAGGGGGCGCACTCACTGCCGACCCGCCACTCCCTGGCTTGGCGAACAGCGAGCTCGCCATCGGCACGTTCGCTTCGATCTTCGAGAACGTCACCTTTTGCCTGTTCGGGTTTCCCTTCACCCCGTTCTCGATGGAGAAGGGGAGGTACCAGCCGTTGACGTCTTTGTAATCGCCGAGGATGGTCTCGTAGACGCGCTCGGAGCCGCGGATCATGCGGTGGGTCTCGATCTTGATCGGCACGTTCGAGCTGGTGTCGATGAAGTACATCCGCACGTCGCCGGCCGGGTTGGTCACCTTGATCTTGTAGGCCTCGGAGCCTTCCACCGGCTCGGTGCCGGTGTACTCGACCTTGTTGCCCTTCTGGGCGTAGTTGACCAGCGGGCCGTCGAGATCGGAATCCTCGATGATCGATTTCAGCTCTTCCTCGCTGAGGGCCTCGGGGTCCTTCTTCCCTTCGAACGGGTCGATCTTCCAGCCGGTGG
>Ga0247680_1000200_pt1 | contig 22643 bp, 19 predicted proteins | sample CNK21_metaG_FD_182803 | JGI IMG/M metagenome (GOLD analysis project Ga0247680, IMG submission 182803) | Soil microbial communities from Purdue University Martell Research Forest, Indiana, United States - CNK21 | ecosystem: Environmental > Terrestrial > Soil > Temperate forest > Bulk soil...
GCAAGCAGCACTACGACACCGTCCATTTTTTCTACGATCAGTTGTGCCCCACCTGCGCGGAGCTCAATTACGCGAAGCGGACGGAGACGGCCGATCTGCGCGGACGCGTGGCGCTGCTGACGGGCGGCCGGGTGAAGATCGGATATCAGGCCGGGCTGAAACTGCTGCGCGCTGGGGCGCGCCTCATCGTCACGACACGGTTCCCGCGCGACTCGGCGGCGCGTTACGCGCGTGAGGATGACTTCGCCGAATGGTCCGACCGTCTGGAGATCTTCGGCCTCGACCTGCGCCACACGCCGAGCGTCGAGGCGTTCTGCCGGGAGATGATGGCCAGCCGCGACCGGCTCGACTTCATCATTAATAATGCGTGTCAGACGGTACGACGCCCGCCGGCGTTCTACGAGCACATGATGGAGGCGGAGATGGCGTCGCTGCACACGCTCTCCGAGGCCGAGCGCAGACTGCTCGGCGCATTCGAAGGATTGCGCGGCTACCGCATGCTCCCCGAGGGCTCGCCGTCGATTGCTCCGATCGAGGAAGTCACCGGTCTTACCCACTCGGCGCAGCTCTCCCAAGTGCCGCTGCTGCCGGACGATCGATCGGACCGCGATCTTTTCCCCGAGGGAAGGCTGGATCAAGACCTTCAGCAGGTCGACCTGCGCGGACGAAACTCCTGGCGGCTGCTGCTGGCCGAGGTCTCCTCGGTGGAGTTGCTCGAAGTACAGTTGGTCAATGCCGTGGCGCCGTTCATCCTCAACGCCCGTCTCAAGCCGCTCATGCTCCGGACGGCGAACCGCGACAAACACATCGTCAATGTCTCGGCGGTGGAGGGGCAGTTCTACCGCAATCAGAAGACGACACGGCACCCGCACACGAACATGGCCAAGGCCGCGCTGAACATGATGACCCGAACTTCGGCCGCCGACTATCACGCGGACGGCATCCACATGAACAGCGTCGATACGGGATGGGTAACGGACGAAGATCCTGCCGCGCTTGCGGAGCGCAAGACCTCCGTGCACCGCTTCCATCCGCCGCTGGACATCGTCGACGGCGCCGCGCGGATCGTCGATCCGATCATCTCGGGAGTGAATACCGGAGTGCACGTGTGGGGGCAGTTTCTGAAGGATTACAAGCCGACGGATTGGTGAGGCGGCGCGCGAAGCGCGCGTTGTCGGTTATCGATGTGCCTTGCCACAACATAACGCGCTCGCGCTGAGCACACTACCTGTCATCCTGAGCCGCCGGAGCCGCGTAATCGCGAAGCGATTGCGCGGCGCAGGACGGTCGAAGGACCCCCAGCCTGAAACCCGGATAGGGCGGGGGACTGTCGACGATTCCGCCGCCCAACCGGGATGCAACTTGGGGGTCCTTCGACCGTCCTCCGCCACTCCGCGCTTCGCGCTACAGGCTCCGGCGGCTCAGGATGACAGTGGGGAGCGCGTTACCGCGTCAACGCTCGATACCGCGTTAGATGCCTTACCGCCCCTGCCTTGTCGTGCTGCCGCTCCAGAATCCCTGCGAGGTTGTAATGCGCATCGGGATTATCCGGATCGAGCTCGATGGCACGGCGGTAGGCGTCGGCGGCATCGGCGAGCCGGCCGAGATCATCCAGTGCTACGCCGAGGTTGAAGGCGGCCACGGGGTGGGTGGGGTCGGCGGACAGTGCGGCACGATAGTGCTTCTCGGCCGCGGCCGCATCGCCGTCCTCGTGCAGGAGGCGGCCGAGGTTTATGTGTGCATCGAGATGAGCCGGATCGAGCGCGATCGTTTTCTCGTAGGCCGCGCGGGCCTCGGCGGGATCGCTTAGCTCCAGATCGGACGCCAGCTCGTACCAGGCATCGGCATCGAGATCGTTTTCTTCACGCGCCTTCGCCTCACGCACCGCCGCAAGGGCGATCGGCTTCGTCTTCTCGGCCAACTCAGCTATCGAATCAATGGAGAAATCGAACAGCGACTGGCCGGACTCCGGATTCCAGATGGTCTTGCCGTCGTGAACGACGACGCGTTCTCCGTCGGCGGCGATCCTCACGCCTGCGATCGAGCGCCCTTCCGGCAATTGTTCGCGGACGCTGGCCAGAACGCGGCGGATCTTGCGCGTCGGGATCTTCGCCGCCGTCAGCTCGCCGGCGGTGCGAAGGATAACCAGATCCTGAAAGCCGAAGCGCAGGTCGCCATCCTCATCCCGTTCGGGCGTCAGAAATCCTCGGGCCGCCCAGTCGCGAATCTGTGCGGCCGAAAGCCCGAGCATGGCCGAGACTTCCCGCACCGAGTAGGACATGTCAACGCGAGCGCGAGCCCGCCTTGGCCACCTTCTGCGCCGAGGCCCGGGCCGGCTTGGCCTCGGCCTTGGTCGGAATGCGCGTCGGTCCGCTGGTCTTCGCGGACGATGACGACGACGATGATGGCTTCGCCCGCGGCTTGGCCAAGCTGGCCTTCAGCGCTTCCATCAGATCGATCACCTGCGCCCGCGGCTCTTCGACGAGATTCGACGTGATCTCCTCCCCTTCGATCTTCCGCTGGATCAGCGCGCGCGTCCGCTCGGTCACCTCATCGCGATAGTTCTCGGGATGGAACTCGTCCGCGGCTCCCATCTCGGCGAGCTGCACGGCCATCTTCAGCTCGTTATCCTTCACCGGGGTATCGCCGAGGTCGAGCTCGTCCATCGAGCGGATCTCATTCGGATAGAAGAGCTGCTGCATCACGATTCCGTTGCCGAGGGGACGGAGGATGACCAGGTACTGCTTGCCGCGCGCCGCGTACTTGGCCAGCGCCCAGCGGCCGGTCTGCTCCAGCGCCTTGGTCAGCAGCGAGTAAGCCCGCTCGCCACCTTTGTCGGGAGCGATGTAGTTGGCCTTGGCGAAGTAGATCGGATCGATCGCTTCCTTCGGCAGGAACTCGCTGATCTCGATGGCCTGCGTGGCCTTCTCCTCGAGCATCTTCAGCTCTTCTTCGTTGAAGAGCACGTACTGCCCGCGCGAGAACTCGTAGCCCTTCACCACTTCCTCGCGGGAGATGGTGCGCTCGTCCTTGGGACAGAAGAGCTGCTGCTGGACGCGGTTCCCGCAATCCTTGTGCAGCATGTTGAAGCTGATCTTCTCGCTGGCCTCGGTGGCCGAGAAGAGTTTGACCGGGATGTTGACCAGGCCGAAGGCAATCTGTCCGGAAGCAAACGCGCGTGGCATGTCGACTCCTTTTATGTGACCAAACAGATGTGCATGTTAGCAGAAGGGTTGTCGGGTGTGGCACAGAGCTAAACTCTCGCGGTGCCTCCCGACTCCCGTACCCGCATCTACGCCGTCGTGAAACGAATCCCGCGCGGGCGGGTGGCGACCTACGGTCAGGTGGCGACGCTGGCTGGACTCGACGGTCACGCCCGGCAGGTCGGCTATGCCCTGCACGATCTCCCGCCGCAAAGCAACGTGCCGTGGCATCGCGTGATCAACGCACGCGGCGAGATCTCACCGCGTAGCGCCGGCGATTCGCACGAGTTGCAGAGGATGTTGTTGGAAGCGGAGGGCGTCGACTTTTCGCTCGATGGGAGGGTGGAGCTTAAGAAGTACCGGTGGAAAGGCTGAATGTTGAATGTTCAATGTTGAATGTTGAATGAACCGGGGGGCACTCTCATTGAACATTCAACATTGAACATTCGACATTCAACATTCGCTTTTCAAAACGTCTTCATCCACTCGAACACCTGATAGTGCTCCCCATTCATCCCTAACTTCGTGTAGACCTGCTGTGCCGATACGTTCCGGCGGTCGACGTACAACCGGATGCCGCGCACCGCATCGTCCGCCTGCACCAGCCGCTGAATGTGCTCGTATAGACCAGCGTAGACCCGCTGTCCGCGAAAGGAAGGCCTCACGTAGACGCTCTGAATCCACCAGACGTTTCCGTTGCGCCAGTCGCTCCATTCGTACGTGATCATCAGCGAGGCGACGACGGTCCCCTCGCTCTCCGCCAGGAAGTAACGGCCGCGTGATGGATCGTCGAAGACCGCGTTCACTCCACGAGAACAGACCTCGCGGTCGAGCTCGAGCTCCTCGGTTTCAAGAGCCATGGCGATCTGAAAGTCAACGATGACCGACACATCGTCGGGTGTGGCTTGTCTGTAGTCGATCATCGGCCCCTGCTACTCTTCGCGCCCGTGACAGTAACAAAAAACGATACGCATCGCGCGCTGATGCTGATGACGGCCTCGGCGACGATGTTCGGGGCCATGGCATTCTCGGCGAAGGTGGCCTCGGCACGGCTGCCCGGACCGGAGATCGCCATGCTGCGGATGGCCGCCGGCCTCCTCCCCTGCCTCCTCGTTCCGCGCTACCGCCGCTCGGCGCTGAAGTTCAACCGCATCGACCTGCTGGTCTACCGCGGCCTCTTCGGCGGACTGGCCGTGCTGCTGTACTTCATCGCCATCCAGCACATCAACGTCGGCGTGGCCACGCTGCTCAACTACACGGCACCGATCTGGAGCGGTACGTTCTCGATGTTCTTCATCGGCGAGCGATTCAGCGCCAAGGTGCTCATCCCGATGCCGATCGCACTGGCAGGCGTCTTCCTGGTCGTTCATGCCCACGCGGGGCCGGGGGAGATCCTCGGCTTCGGACGATGGGAGATCGCCGGCGCCCTCTCCGCCGTTTGCTCGGGCGCGGCGGTCACGGCCATCCGCGCCGCGCGCCGCGGCGAAAATTCGTGGTCGGTGTACGGGAGCTTCTGTCTCCTCGGCATGTTCGTCTGCATGCCCCTCGGCATCTCGCAGTGGGTGACGCCGCACGGTACGGAATGGATCTCGCTCGCCGCAACGGCCACGCTGGCGATGGGGGCACAACTGTTGATGACTTTCAGCCTGCGCTGGGTCGATGCCATGACCGTCGGAGTTCTCTCCCAGCTCGCCGTGCTGGTCTCCATGCTCCTCGGGCTCTTCATCCTCGGCGACCGCATCACACTCACCGCCGCCATCGGCAGCGCCCTCTGCATCGGCGGCGTCGCCGGCGTGACCTACATCACGTCGCTGACAAAGCCGATCGCCGCCGCGGTGGAGGTCGTGCAGGAGGCGTGAGGTCTCGCGGTCTCGCGGTCTCGCTCTAGCCTGCATTCCTCAAGTTCATTTGAATTGTTCCCTCGAGCGCGTTGCCACTCCCTTTGTCGAGAGTCCTTCTCCCCCCGCGGTTTCTTGCGGGGGGAGAAGGTGCCGAAGGCGGATGAGGGGGGCGTTTACACGTCAGAAACGATCTTGCGTCGCTGGACCAGAGGCTGCTTGAAAGCATGAGTCGCGCACGAATAACGCACGCGTGAAGCGCCCCCTCATCCGGCTTCGCCACCTTCTCCCCCAGCTGAAAAGCGCTGGGGGAGAAGGACTCTCGATGGAGGAACTTCCGAGAACGAACCGCTCGCACAACGCCACAACGTCCCAAGTTTCGCCGCCACAGTACTCACCCACTCGCGCCGAGCACAAACGACAGCAACAACAGCGCGAGCACGACGGCGGTGATGACGACGTAAAGCCGGTCGCGCTCGATCACGAACACCGCGATCGACACGGCCACGCGCGCGACCGGCGTGGCGATGAGCAGGAGAAGGCCGAGGGAGACGATGGCCTGACCGCGTCCTTCGCGCGCGCCTTCGATGACCGCGCCGATCGTGCTCGGGTAGCTGGCTCCGGGATTCGTCAACGCGCCGAGGGCGGGTCGGGAGCGGAAGTACTCGCGATGATGAGCAAAAGTGATGATGAGGCCGGCCAACACGACGATGACGCTGATGGTCACGCCGCCACGCAGCACGTAGGAGATCAGCCGGTCGACCCAACGCGGTTCGTCGCTCATCCCCGCACCCCTTTCAACAGCATCTGCAGCGAAACGACGACGAGCACGATGACGAAAGTGACACGCAGGCTCCGGCTGGTGACGCGGCCGAGAATGCGCGAGCCGAGGAACGCCCCCGCCAGCACGCCGGCCGCCACCGGCGCGGCGATGAAGGGATCGATCTGGCCGCGCGTGAAGTAGAGTCCCGCGCTCGCCGCGGCGGTCACGCCGATCATGAAATTGCTCGTCGCGGTCGAAACCTTGATCGGCAGTCCCATCGCCAGATCCATCGCCGGAACTTTCAACGCCCCCGATCCGATGCCGAGCAGGCCGCTGACGCTGCCGGCGATGTACATGAGAAACAGGCCGATACTCGCGTGCGCCGGCTGATACGTGATCGCCTGACCCGATTTCTCATCGACGTAGGACGCGCCCAATTTCAGCCTCATCGTCAATGGCCCGATCTCGCGCTCCTCGGCCACGCGACGCCGCCGCAACATAGCCATCGCCGAGTATCCGAGGACGAGGCCGAAGAGGATGTAGAGAAAACGGGGATGGACGATGCCCGCCAGATACGCCCCGGTGATCGCACCGAGTGTCGTCCCGATCTCCAGGAACATCGCCACGCGCAGGTTGGCCAGCCCATCCCGCACATACGCCGCCGCCGCGCCGCTCGATGTGGCGATGACGGAGATAATCGAGGCACCGATGGCCAGCCGGATGTCGATGTGCAGCAAAAGCGTCAGCGCCGGCACGACGATCATCCCCCCGCCGAGGCCGAGCAACGAACCGAGAAACCCGGCCAGCAGCGAGACGAGTGCGACGGTGAGAACGAAGAGGAGCGGGGTCACGGAGGGGGAGTGTATTCGCAGCCGGAGCGCTGGCGTCTCGCCGGCTGGCTCAGCGGCGTCTCGCCGCTGAGGAGGAGGTTCACGCAACCGTGTGGAGTCTTGCCACACCGGGGGCGAGACGCCCCCGGGCCAGCCGGCGAGACGCCAGCGCTCCGTCCCGCAACCTCGCTACTGCGTCACCTGGAACGTCACCGTCAGATCGAAGATCGTGTCGACGGCGGTGCCGTGCAAAGACCCCGGTGCGAACTGCCATTGCAGGACGGCGTCGACGGCGGACTGGTTGAACAGCGGCGACGAGCTGCGAAGGACTTTCGCGTCGCGCACGTGGCCGGTCTTGTCGATGATGCACTCCACGATGGTGAAACCGTTCAGGTGGATGGCGACCGCGGGGCGGGGATAAAGCGGCGTGACGCGGTGGATGACCACCGGCGCCTTGACGTCGCCGACGATGCGCATCGGGACGTCGGGAGTCACCGGAACGACGTTCGCCGCCGGAGGTCCATCACCGATGCCATGCGGATCGCCCCAGGGTTGTCCCAGTGGTTGATCGGATCCGGCGGGGCCGCCGGTGGTGGTGGTATCGCCGGTCGAGGTCGACGCGGCCGGCTCAGTATGGTCGGGGATGGTGTTGGGCGCCAGGTTCGGGCTCGGCACGGCCGGAGTCTGCTTCACGGGCACAGGCGGCGCCGCCTGTCTGTGGCCGCCGTTCGGTGTGCCGAGGGCGGGCGGAACCGATACAGGAGGCGTGAAGATGGGAAACACGTACTCGCGGGGCGGCATCCTCGGGAAATCGACGGTACGGATGCCGAGCGCAAGGATGGTGATGACGATGAGTATGTGTCCCGCAAAGGAAACCGACAGCAATCCAAATCGCTTTTCGGCCACCACCTCTGCATGTATGACGGATGTCTCGAACATGATCTGTCCTCCCGTCCGAGTTCGACTACGGGAGGTTGTGAGACGAAACCGTGCAGTGACACGAAGTGGTGAACGATCTCACGCGAAGGCGCGAAGACGCGAAGTTAGTGCACGAACTTGCGGCGGTTGCGGATGTAGTCGGCCAGGATGTATTCGCCCAGCCGGTCCGGTGATGAGTAAAAGGCACGTCCGCGATTGATCTTCGAGAGCTGCTCGACGAAGTTCACCAGCATCGGGTCGGTGGCCAGCATGAAGGTGGTGATGGGGATGTTGGCGCGGCGGCAGCGGTCGGCTTCTTCCAGCGTGCGGTTGACGATCTTCATGTCCAGGCCGAACGAGTTCGTGTAGAGGTGGCCGTTCTCGGTAAGCGCGGATGGTTTGCCATCGGTGATCATGAAGATCTGTTTGTTGTTGTGCTTGTGGCGCCGCAGGATGCGCTGCGCCAGCTCGAGGCCGGCTTTCGTATTCGTGTGAAACGGCCCCACCTGCACGTACGGGATCTGGGAGATCGGCACCTCGGTGGCTTCATCGCCGAAGAGCAGCACGTCGATCGAATCCTTCGGGTACTTCGTCAGGATCAGCTCCGTCAGCGCCAGCGCCACCTTCTTCGCCGGCGTGATGCGGTCTTCGCCGTAGAGCACCATGGAGTGGGAGATGTCGATCATGACCACGGTGGCGCAACTGGAGTTGTGCTCGGTCTCGAACACCTCCAGATCGTCCTCGGTCATGAGGATGGCCTCGGCCGGGTCGGTGTGCTTCATGGCGTTCTGCAGCGAGCGGATGGAATCGATGGCCATCGGATCGTCGCCGAACTGATAGGGCCGCGTCTCGGTCAGCCGCTCGGTTCCCTGGCCGGCCGAGGCGACGGAGTGCGAGCCGCTGATCGACTTCTGCAAACCGCCGAAGATCTCGTCGAGCGCATCGCGGCGGATCTGCCGCTCCCCGCCCGCGCCGAGGACGACGTTGCCGTTGGCGTCCTCCCCGATCACGTTCTCTTCCATCAGCCGGGCGAAGAACGCGTCGAGGTCGATATTGGGATCGATGTACCCGCGGTCCTGCAGCGCCCGCATCCAGCGCATCGCCTCGTCGACATCGCCGCCACTCTGCAGCAGCAGATGATTGAACAACCGCCGTAACCCCATCTCGGCGAGGAGCTGTCGGATGAGATCGGGATCGAGGTAGGAGTATCGGTGGCGCATGGTCAGAAAGTCGCCTCACGCGGAGCCGCGGAGATCGCGGAGGGTGATCTCCGCGTACTCCGCGCCTCCGCGTGAGGCAATCCTCCGCTCACTTCTTCTTCAACCGCGCGATCCACTTGGCGATCGTCGGATTGTTCGGCAGCAGCTCGCGCGCTTCTTCCAGCCCCGTCAGCGCCTCGTCGTTGCGGTCGAGGACGAGGAGGATCTGGACGCGAAGCTCGACGAGGCTCTGGTAAAGGTGAAAGTCGGTCATGGTCTGGGTCGGGAGGAGCGACAGAGCCCGGTTGACGAACTTGAGGGCGACCTCGGGTTTGGAATCGTTGAGGGCGTCGGCGGCGAAGCGGTGCAGCATCCTCGGCGAATCGCCGAGGAACGACTTGGCATCGACGAAATGCGAGAGGGCCTCGCGCACCAGCGCTTCCTGATCCGGAAACCATCCATCGCGGATCATGCGGTCGATCTGTCGCGACAGCTCGCCGGGGATCTCGGCAGTGACCTTGGCCATGTGGGGATTGTAGCTGGTGGCGGGGGGTGACGGTTTTCGGAGCGCTGGCGTCTCGCCGGCTGGCCCGGCGCGCGTCCCGCCGCCGCGGTTACCGTGGATGTTTGGAGTCTTGCCTGGTTTCGCGCACGCAGAGGTGACCTAAATCGCCCAGCCCCTCGGGTTACCAGGCAAAGGTTTCGGGTCTTGCTCGACCTGGGGCGAGACGCCCCCGGGCCAGCCGGCGAGACGCCAGCGCTCCGGTAATCCCTCCGGCCCTACTTCACCGTCCGCAGCACATTGAACTTTATCATCTCCTGGAAGGTGATTGTCGAGTCGAGATCCTCGCGGGCCAGGCGCAGCGACTGGTGCAGGCCTTCGAGGACCATCTCCATCCAGAAGGCCAGCTCGTGATCGCTCGATGACTGCACGTACTTCGCCGCCGTCTCGGCCAGCTTGGGCACGCGCTTCAACTCCGCGAAATAGACCGCGAACGGCTGCTCATCGGAGAGGGTGATCTTGTTCCCTTCGACGAACCAGGCCAGGATCGCGTCGTAATTCGGCTCCGCCGGTGCGGCCGGCTTTTCTTCCCTGCGTGGAGGCGGCTGCTGTTTTCGGCGGCGGCCGGCGAAGGCGTCATCGAGCTCTTCGTCCTCGAGATCGGCGTACGAACGATTGCGCTCGTTGCGCGTAGCGACGCCGGCGCGCTCGATCGGCGGAAACTTCGTGGCGAAGAGTTTGGCCACCGCTTCGCCGATCAGCTTGCGCGCCACCACCTCGGCACCCTGCTGCTCCCCTTCGTAAACCATCTCCACCTTGCCGGTGATCGCCGGCAGAAGCATGGCCAGATCGGAGAGACGCGGAAAGACCGATGGGTCGTGCGTCAGCGCCGCGCGCCGTTCCATGTTCGACTGCAACAGCTCCATCGCCGCGATGGTCAGGCGCGCGGAGACGCCCGAGGATTGATCGACGAGCTCCGAGCCGCGGGCGACGAAGGCGATCTGTTCGACCAGCGAGTGGATGTAGTCGGGGATCACCAGGGCCACGCTTCCGGCACGATCTGTCCACGCTTCCTGCCGCGTGATCTGCATGGCCGTCTCGACGCTCTGCGGGTAGTGCGTCAGGATCTGGGAGTCGATGCGGTCCTTGAGCGGCGTGATGATGTTGCCGCGGCTGGTGTAGTCCTCGGGGTTGGCGCTGAAGACGAGCACGACGTCCATCGGGATGCGGATGGGGAACCCGCGGATCTGCAGATCGCGCTCCTCGAGGATGTTCAGAAGCGCCACCTGAATGCGCGGCGCGAGGTCGGGCAGTTCGTTGATGGCGAAGATGCCGCGGTTCGTCCGCGGGATGATGCCGTAGTGGATGACCTCTTCGTCCGCGTACGTGAGCCGCTGATTGGCGGCCTTGATCGGATCGATGTCGCCGATGAGATCGGCGACGGTGACGTCGGGCGTGGCCAGCTTCTCGCGATAGCGTTCATCGCGCCCGAGCCAGGTGATCGGCAGATCATCACCCTGCTCGATGGCAAGACGGCGGCAGCGCTTGCACGTCGGCGCCAGCGGCGAATCGTTGATCTCGCATCCGGCGATGATCGGCACGCGCTCGTCGAGGAGATTCGTCAGCGAGCGGAGGATGCGCGTCTTGGCCTGGCCGCGCAGCCCTAGGAGGATGATGTCGTGTTTGGAGAGGATGGCGTTGTGAATGGCCGGGATGACCGTCCGTTCGTAGCCGTGAATCCCCGGAAACAGCGTCTCCCCGCGCGCGATGGCCGCGAGCAGATTGCGCCGCATCTCTTCTTTGACCGAGGTGATGCGGTAACCGGTTGCACGCAGCTCGCCGAGGGTGTGGATGTTCATGGGTTGGGATCTTTCTCGCTCTCTTCCGGAGTGTCGCGATTGAACTCGTTCATGGCCCGTTTCAGATCGCCGCGCGCGAAGAGGACGAGCGCATCGACTGCCCGCTCGATTCCGCGGGTTACCAACGGCGCCTCCTCGGCGGTGAAATCGTCGAGGACATAATCGCGGAGCCGGCCATCAGGATACTCCGCGCCGCGGACGCCGAATCGTAAGCGCGGGAAGCGCTCGCTCGCAAGCGCGGCCACGATCGAGCGCATGCCGTTGTGCGTCCCCGACGACCCGCTCGGCTTGATGCGCAGCCGCGCAAGCGGCAGGTCGATGTCGTCGTACACGATCATGAGGTCGTCAGTCGAGTCGAGGTAAGCGTTGACCAGCAGCCGCACGACGTCGCCGGAGTTGTTCATGAACGTCAGCGGCTTGGCCACCTTTACGCTGCCGCCGGCAACGCGTCCTTCGCCAGTCATGGCGTCCTTTTCGTGCCTGCTGATCTCGATCCGGAACTTCTTCGCGAACGCATCAGCGATCATCCACCCGACGTTATGCCGCGAGCGCTCGTACTCCGCGCCAGGATTGCCGAGGCCGACGATCAGTTTCATGCGGCGCGAAGGGTAGCAGAGCTCCAAGATTATGATCTGTGGCTAAGTTTGTTCGAGCGGAAGGAGTGCACCATGTTTTTTCTGAAATTCTGCCGGGCCGCCGTTGTCGTCGCATCGTTTCTTGCCGCGGCACGCGGTGTGGCGGCCGAGCAGACGCCGAATGCTTCCGGATCCCTTACCGTGAACGGGCATTCCACGGCGCTGCATTACGCGTACGCCCGCTACGATGCGGAGGACAAGACGACGCGAGTGCTGATCACCGACCGCGCTCTCGACGCCGGCATGCTCGCCGAGGAAAGCAGCGGGACGTTCTCGGGCGAGAAACCATCGTTTCGGGACCTGAGCAAGCGTGGTGAAGCGGCCGGCGTCGCGCTGTTCATCAATCGCGCGAACGAGGTCGAGACGGTCGAAGTGTTCAGCAAGGCCTTCGACATGCCTACGCCGACGTCGGGGCACATGTTCTGGTACGAGCCGTATCGCCAGAGCACAGGCTGGATCGGCGGGCGCTCGCGATCCAAAGAGGCGCAGACGTTCTTCAAGGTGGTCTGGGAGTACAACGTCACCTTCCTGACCACCGTCGGGCAGAAAGGATTCGAGATTCCCGCCGGTCCGGCGCTCGCCGCCGCGCGCAAGGCGAACGACGCGCGCGAAGAGGCCCGCATCGTGCCGTCGGGCGGTGGTGCGGAGGGGGCGGCGTATCTCGCCTACCGGCGCAATCTCGATGCGAGAAACGGAAAGGCACTGCTCGATCAGATGACGGCATCGATGAAGAACGCCGTCGCCGCGGAGATGCACGCCTCCCCTCTCAACGAATCGGTGATGGGCTCGTGGGCATTCATGGAGTCGATGCCGCCGGGGAACGTCGAAGTCGTCGGCGGCGTCCGCGATCCCGACGGCACGATGCTCGAGCTCCGGAAGACGCAGACCAACGGAGGGAACAAAACCTTCGGTACGGCCAAGCTCGTGAAGGAGCAGGGAGCGTGGAAGGTGGCGCAGGAGACCTGGCGATAGCGCGTGAAGGGTTATTGCATCAATGCCCGACCGCTGCCAGCGGCCCGCAGGCGTCCTCCGCCAGATTGAGGAGGGCGGCGAGATTGAACGGCTTGGCGATGACGCCGGCCACGAGATCCGTCGGGACCTGGTCCACCAGCGCCGGCACGGCGGCGGTCATGACGATGATGCGTGGTCTGTCCGGACCGCGCGCCGCGAGATAGGACAGCACGCCGAAACCATCCGTGCGCGGCATCATCAGATCGAGCACGAGGAGGTCGAAGCGGTGCGCTTCGAGACAGGCGATCGCAGCCGCACCGTCCGCGGCACTCTGGACGGCGTCACCTCGTCTGGCAAAGAGACGCACCACCAGCGTCCGGATTGCTTCGTCATCATCGACAATCAAAACATTCATAAGCCTCAGGACTGCGCCAGCTCGGCGATGGCGCGGGCAAGCTCCACCGGCTCCACCGGTTTCTGTACGTATTTTTGAAAGCCGGATGCCAGGATGCGCGTGCGATCCTGCGGCCGGCCGTATGCGGTGAGCGCCATCGTCGGTATCTGGCGTCCCAACTGCGGCTCGATCTCCCGCAACTTCCTCATGAGGGCATATCCATCCTCTCCGGGCATGGCGATGTCGCTCACGACGATGTCTGCTTCGAAGAGTCGTAGCTCTTTGACGGCAGCGGCGACCGAAGTGACCTCGCGCGTTTCGGCCCCAAGCTGATTGAGCACCAATGCCACAAGCTTGCCCGCGTCGTCGTCATCGTCGACGATCAGAATCCTGATTCCCTCCAGCCTCGGCATCTCCGGCGTGGCCCGCAGTTGCGTCAACTCCGCGGGAGCGACGCGTACCGCCAGGACGGGCAATATGATGGTGAACGTACTGCCCTTCCCGATGCCGTCGCTCTCGACGGCAACCGATCCGCTGTGAAGCGTGACCAGGTGCCGCACGATGGCCAGGCCGAGTCCGAGGCCGGCTTGCTGGCGCACCGTGCTGTTGTCGAACTGCCGGAACCGGTCGAAGACAAACGGCAGAAACTCGGGACTGATCCCCTGTCCGCTGTCGGAGACTCGAAGCAAAGCCTTGCTTCCCGTGAGCTGGAGCGCAACCTTGACCCGTCCGCCCTCCGGGGTGAACTTGATCGCATTCGAGAGAAGGTTCCAGACGATCTGATGAAGCCGCGTCTCGTCGCCGTAAACGCTCAGCGGCCTTTCCTCGATGCTCCTTTCGAGCGTGATGTTGCGCTCACCGGCTCGCGCCTGAAACATTTCGACGACCGCATCGACGACCGGCCCCAATTCCACCGGCGAGAGATCGACGCGAAGCTTGCCGGCGATGATGCGCGACACATCGAGGAGATCCTCGACCAGCCGGGCCTGCACGCGCGTGCTCCCCTCGATCATCTCGATGGCGGTATCGACGTCCTGCTGTTCGACCCCGTCGACCTTGAGCATCTGAACCCAGCCGAGGATCCCGGTCATCGGCGTGCGCAGCTCGTGCGCGAGCGTGGCCAGAAAGTCGTCCTTGGCTCGATTGGCGTCCTGCGCCTCGCGGTACAGCCGGGCATTCTGCACGGCCACTGACGCCATCTGTGCCAGTTGCGTGAGAACGGCTTCGTCGTCCGCGGTGAAGGCGGCATTCGGCCGTTCCGCGAGCATCAACAAGCCGGCTGTTCGGCCTTCCCGCTCCAGAAGCGGGGCGGCGAGCAATGCGCGCAGACCGGCAAAGGCGTTACAGCCATTGAGCGTTTCCATCGCCCGCCCCGTGATTCGCACGGTGCTTCTGAGGGTCGAGACGATCTCGTCGAGGGCGGCCATAGACGCTTCATCGACGTCGTCGCGCGTTCGTTCCGCACCGGCGGAGACGGCCCAGATCGTCCGCGTCTGGATGTTCTCTTCGACTTTCAACCAGATCATGGCGAACCGGGAGTTGATCACCTTTGACGCCTGGTCGGTGATCATCTGGAGGACGTCATCGAGCGACAGCGCCGAGGCGATGGCCAGCGACGCTTCGGCGAGACCGGACAGTCGAAAGGCGGATGCGCGCTCGTTTTCCAGCAGCTTCTGCTGTTCGGCGAGGAGATCGCGGATGTCGTATTGGCGCAGGCGGCTGCGAAGCGCCGTGCGCAAGGAACTGAGCAGCGTCTTGACGTGGATGGGGCGGTCGACGAGCGTCACATGCGCGCGTGGGCCGAGACCTTCGAACGAACGGGCGGCGCGGTCCATATCGGGCTCCGCCACGAAGATCATCAACGGGATCTCGGACCAGGGAGGCTGCGCGGCCAGCGTCGCGGCAATGCGCCGCATGGCCGGCGGCGTGAGCGCCTCCGCGGTCACGACCGCGACACCCGCGCCTTCATCGATCCCGCGGCAGAGCTCCTCGGCATTGGCACACGCCTCGGCCGCAACGCCGGCACGCGAGAGGATGTGGGCCATCGTCTCCGCGTCGCGGCCCGTCGGCGCAAGGAGCAGAACCCGAAGCGGCCGGTTTGCCGTATCGGCGGGTTGTTCAACGAGTGCGGTCATCGGTCTTCAACGATGGGGATTCCGGAGAGAATGCCGCGGAAGTGCTTGAGCGGCGGACCGACGCGCAAGCCTCCGGAGCTCATGCTGAACTCACGGATTGCTTTCTCGTGGGCGCCGCTCCGTTTTTTCATCACGGAAATGGCCTTGTGCAACTCCCCCTCGGCTTCGTAATACCGCAGCAGAACCACACAGTCGGCGAGGTAACTGACGTCGACCGAGGAGACCATGTTGGAGCCGATCAGACCGTGCTGGGCCATCACCAGAATCGTGGCCACACCGTGATCGCCGAGGTAGGTCAGCATCTCGTGCAGATGGAGCGTGAGGAAACGCTCCTCCGGCATGGCGTTGAGGTAGCCGTTCAGACTGTCGATGACGAGAACCTTCGCGTCATCCCTCTCGACCGCGATGCGAACGAGATTCGCGAACTCGCCCGGCGCAAGCTCCGCGGGATCGATCTGCTGCGCCGTAATGGACTTTCCTTTCAGATGGCTGCTCAGCTCCATCCCCACCGCGGACGAGCGCTTGAGCAAACTCCTGCGGCTTTCATCGAAGATGAACAACGCCGCGTGCTCGCCCCGGTTCGCCGCGGCAACCGCGTACTGCGTCGCCAGCGTCGATTTCCCCACGCCGGCCGGCCCCATGATCAGCGTGCTCGATCCCATCTCCAGACCGCCGCCGAGCAGAGCGTCGACTTCGTCGATGCCACTGGCGAGAAGTCCATCGCCGCCGTCGCCCCGGTTGCGCGCCGCGATCAGGCGCGGATAGAGATCGATGCCGCCCCGGCGGATGGTGAAGTCGTGATATCCGCCACGAAAGTCGACGCCGCGCAGCTTGATGACCTCCAGCCTGCGACGCGGCGCGCCATAGAGCGGCGCGCGCCGCTCCAGCACGATCACGCCATGCGGCACGCTGTGCAACTGCAGATCGTTCCCCTCGGCGGTCTTGTCATCGAGAAAAAGAACCGTGGCGCCGCGGTTGGTGAAGTACTGCTTCAGAGCCAGGATCTGTTTGCGATAGCGGAGCGTGCTCTGCGAAAGGAGCCGGATCTCGGAGAGCGAGTCGAGCACCACCCGCTGCGGTTTGACGCGCTCCACCTCTTCGAGAATCCGCGAGACCGTCTGTCCCAGCTCGATCTCCGAGGGATGGAAAATGGTCGTGTCTTCTTCCTCGCTGAGCGTCTCCTCGCGAACGAGGTGCTCGTTGATCTCGACGCCGCTTAGGTCCCAGCCGTGCGAACGGGCCACCGCATGGAGCTCTCTCTTCGTCTCCGACAGCGTGATGTAGAGTCCCTTCTCGCCGGCTTTGACCCCTTCGATCAGGAACTGCATCGAGAGGGTCGTCTTCCCCGCGCCCGGGTCACCTTGAATGAGATAAACGTGGTCTTTCGGGAAACCGCCTCCGAGGATCGCATCGAATCCCACGATCCCCGTGGCTGCAACCGGCTCCGTCGATGGCTCCATGTACCGCCCTCCAAAACATCAAATCGTTGCGGAGGACATTGCAATAGATGAACCCGAGTTGGGATGGCGATTACCCGCTAAATATCAATGGGTTACCGAGGCAGGGGCCGGTTGGGACGGGTTGCTGCGTTGCTTGGTTGCAAGGTTGCCTGGTTGCGCGGTCTCGAGGTTTCGCGGTCTCGGGGTGGGACCTTGCAACGGCTGCGCGATGGCTCCCTTCACCGCGCGACCTCGAAACCGCGAGACCCCGCAACCCAGCAACCCAGCAACTCTGCAACCAGGCAACCCAGCCACCCCACAACCCTACGTTACAATCCCTCCCCTTTCGATGAGCAAGTTCTACATCACCACGGCCATCCACTACGTCAACGACGATCCGCATATCGGACATATGTACGAGAACGTGGTGGCCGACGTCATCGCCCGGCACCGCCGGCGGATGGGGGACGATGTCTGGTTCCTCACCGGCGCGGACGAACATGGGCAGAAGATCGAGCGCGCCGCCGCGAAGGAAGGGATCCAGCCGATCGAGCTGGCCGACCGCGTCGTGGCCAAGCATCACGAGATGTGGCGCAGGCTGAACATCAGCCACGACGATTTCATCCGCACCACCGAGCAGCGCCACCGCCTCGGCGTTCTGGAGTTGATCCGGCGCATCCAGGAGCGGATGCCGGACGACATCTACCTCGGCGAGCACACCGGGTGGTACTGCCAGAACGAGGAGACGTTCATCCCCGAGAATCAGGTGCGCGATGGGAAGGACGAGAGCGGCCATCCCGTCGAGATGACGACGGAGAGCAACTATTTCTTCAAGCTCTCCCGCTTCACCGAGCCGCTCCTCGCGCATTACCGCGCCAATCCCGGCTTCATCTATCCGCCCACGCGGTTGAACGAGGTCGTCTCGTTCGTCGAGCAGGGACTCAGGGACCTCTCCATATCGCGAACGTCGATCAAATGGGGCATTCCCTTCCCAGGCAATCCCGATCACGTCGTCTACGTCTGGCTGGACGCGCTGACGAACTACATCTCGGCGCTCGGCTTCGGCAGCGCCGACCATGCACGGTTCGATCACGACTGGCCTGCGGACCTTCACCTCATCGGCAAGGACATCATCCGCTTTCACACCGTCTACTGGCCGGCCTTCCTGATGGCGGCCGGCCTGCCGCTGCCGAAGCGCATCGTCGGCCACGGCTGGTGGCTCCGCGACAATCAGAAGATCTCCAAGTCGCTCGGGAACGTGGTGCGCCCGTACAACATCATCGACGAGTTCGGCGCCGATTCGCTGCGCTACTTCCTGCTGCGCGAGATGGTCTTCGGGCAGGATCAGAACTATTCGGACGAAGCATTCCTCGGCCGCTACAACGCCGACCTGGCCAACGACCTCGGCAACACGCTCTCCCGCTCGATCAAGATGACCGACACCTACTTCGGCGGCAAGACACCGCCGACGGCGTGTCCCGCGAACGAGCTGCTGCGCGCCTCGGAACAACTGGTGCCGGAGTATCTGAAGGCGATGGACGACCTGGCCTTCCAGCGCGCGCTCGACGCGGCGTGGAAGCTGCTGGTGGCCGTGAACGGCTACATCGTCAACCGCGAGCCGTGGAAGAAGTTCAAGGAGAGCGGCGCCGACGAGACGCTCTCGCGCATCCTCTGGAACACGCTCGAAGCCCAGCGGATCGTCTGGGTGATGATGGCGCCGTTCATGCCGTCGACGACGCGCGAAGCGCTGACCCGCCTCGGCAGCGATCCCGACTTTATCGGTAGCGACGCGCTGGCTTGGGGCGGTCTCCCCACTGGCGCCCCGGTGCGCGCCACCGACGCCATCTTTCCGCGCATCGACATCGAGGCCTATATCAAAGGAGTCCCCGTGGAAGAGAAGAACGAAGTGCCGCCAACGACACCGGAACCCCCAGCGCCGTCGCTGGCCACGCCGCCCGACGCGGCAAAGATCAGCATCGATCAGTTCATGGAAATCGACCTCCGCGTCGCCGAGGTCCGCGCCGCAGAGCGCGTCCCCAAATCGAAAAAGCTGATGAAGATGACCGTCTCCACCGGCGACGAAGAACGCACCATCGTGGCCGGCATCGCCACGAAGTACACGCCGGAGGAACTGGTCGGACGCAAGATCGTCATCGTGGCCAACCTCCAGCCGGCGAAACTGATGGGGGTCGAATCAAACGGCATGGTGCTCGCGGCGTCGATCGATGGTGAGCCATCGCTGCTGAGCGTCGACCCGGGAGTTCCGGCGGGGACGAAGGTGAAGTAGAGGGGGGCGTTTAGTTATAGTTAGCTCGCCTCTTCTGAGTCGACGTCACTGCCTCGTCAAGACCCCGCTTGAATGGGTCGGCCCTACACAAGGTTTTTGTCACTTACGTCAAGCAGGTAGATCTTCCTATCGCCGTGGCTCCGCAGCGATACACGAATATGATGATCTTTCATCAGGCTCTTGCAGAGCTCGAAGGCTCTTCCCTTGTCCTTGTTTTTCTTCAAGCGCAGCCATGTGTACAGGGTTAGAAAAGAACCGTCGGAGTGCCCAGCATAAAACGCGTTGTGCGAGATGATGCCTGATTTCTCTCGTATCTTACTGGGCTCGAGGAACTCGTATCCCGTAGTCATCACGAAGAGATTCTGACTGGCGCGGTCGGATTCGGCCGGAATATCCTCTTTCCTGAAAGTCCAGAGATCTTTGACCTGATCGTAAGCAGTCAGTTGTAACCATGTATCGTCGATCGACGGGAAGAGGTTGTAGATCGAAATACCGCCAAAGGAACCGAGCACGGCCGGCAAGCCGTTCACCAGCCAGCCCACCAACTCAACTTCTTTCTCTAACTGATCGATTGAGGGTGGCAGACGATAAACATTGAATCCATTTCCCCAGAACGCCCAGAGATACCCGTTGCTCTCGCTGTACCGGATCCTCTGTGCCGGCGTGAGTTTCGACTCCTGCCCTGGAATGCCTTCGCCTCTCTCTTTGGTAGTGGACGATAGCCACCCTCGGTTCACGAACTCTATCCCGATCGCGGTCTTGTTCATGGCGTTCCCGTGATACTCCAATTCTGCCAGGTCATTGAACTGAAGAATCGTCGCATCGCGCAAAACCGATAGGTGGGCGGTGTAGTCATTCGAGGCATCGAAGCCGTATCCCGTATCGGCGGCCGTCTCATGCAGCACGATGTGCCTGATCGCGTCAGGATGGCGGTACGGCTTCTTGTGGCGGTTATGCTTCACCGCGGAATTCGCCTTCCAGTTCTTGTAATTGGAGATGCCGCTAATGCCGGTCTTGAACTCCGACATGTTGATCACCACGGCTGAACCATCGGCCGGATCGTACTCGTTCATTCTCTTGACGATGACAGCCGCGTCAAGTCGATTAGCGCCGTCCAATTCTTCCAGGCCTTCCAAGGCTGCCGCATCCGGTTCGGCAATCGCCCGGCTTTCGATCTCTTCCTCCTCGGATTGCTCCACAGCCGCATATTCTTCCGGTTCCTCCGATTCTTCGTCAGGCGGCCTTTCCTCCCGATCTTCCGTTTCCCGAGGTTCGGTTGGATCTTCGTATTCGCGTTCGTCGTTGTCGAAGTTGGGCGGCGCATCGGTGACGCCAAAATCCCTGACAAGGTTCCACGAAGTGCCGTGAACCTCGCCGCTGCCTTTGACGAACCATAGCTTTCGCGCGAGCACCATTCGGTGAATTTTTTCGCGCGTCTTTCCCTGCCACGCCTGCGCCGAGACATCGGCGATCATGTTCGCGATCACCTCCATCTTCTCGATCTCGGTAAGCGCCGAGTGCCCAACCGTCACCTTCTTGTCCTTGAGCATTGCGTTAAGCAGCGTTCTACGAGCTCCCTTGAATTTTGCGGCGTTGAGCCATGCGCCTCCGTGAGAGGAAACAAGGTCAAACATAAAGGCGTAGGCCCGCTCAGTGTTCAGGTCGAAGATCCTGCACCAATAGCGGGCCCGATCGCCGGCCCTGCGCACCGCCTTGACCTGAATGCGACGGAAGTCGAGATCGGCTTCGAGACGCCCGAAATAGCCTTTCCACGGTTCACGAATCTGATTTCTCCCGTCGTTGACGCCGCGGGCGAACTCCATCTGCCGATCGAGATCGCGAATGCGTTTCTTCGGGTTCTTGGGGTCGGTCTTAGTGGCTTGCACGACGTCCGCGAAGCGATCGGCGTCCTTACCAAAAACCTGGGCAAACGCAGAGGGGTGGTCACGGAGAAACTCTTTGAGCAACGCTACAAGGCTTCCCGCTTTCCAGGCGAAGTTCATCAGCCCGAACGAAATGCCCTGGCCGTCGAAGTTCCCGGTGAGACCACCAAAGTTGCCGGCCCATCCAGTTTCGAATGTGCTCGTGATGCGCACCGCCTTGAGCTCGGACGAGGAGAGTGCATCGAGCGGCGATTCGCCTTCGACTACGTCGTAATCCAATTCCTCATTGAGCTCTGGTTCCAGTGTCGCTAAAGGTCCGGGAGATTGCGCCTTCTCCTCCGTGATCAGAGAAAGCTCACTATTCAGGAACGGAGTTTCGAGGAGGTGATACTGATCGACCGCCTCGGCACCGGCATTCGATTCAGAATCAAACCGGTAAGCGCCATTCAAAAACGGCGAGTCAACTTCCCGCTCTGAATCGCCAACCGAGGAACGCTCGTTCATGGACACGTGTACTCCCTCCAGACTCGCCAGGCGTCAGTTCGCTGCAACCTTGCGTGCCTTCACGTCGCGGCCTGTGATGGCGGTCCAGTGCGTGATGATCGTGCGCAGGAGTGGTTCTATTGGGTTTTCTATAGGAGCGGCCAGAGTACCCAGGGCTTTCGAATAGAGCGTCTTCGCCGACTTTGGATCGTTGTAGCGACCCTTCTCGATGTCGATGAGCAGGGCCGACATCGGATCGGCGATGTCGAAGAAATTCTTCGAGAGACCATGCGCGGGTAATCCCACGCGTTCGGCGATCTTGAAGAGGCGTTGATCGAGTCCTGTCGCCTCAGCACGGAGGGAGACAACGACCGACGAGTCGAATTCGACGGTCATGTGAAACCACGACATCATCGAAACGAGCGCAAACTCCTCACGCGACAGGTTTCCGTTCTGGCGGCGGGAGCGCAGCATGTCGTGCAGCTTCTCGGCGAGCTCCGAGATCTTGGAATCGTCGGTGGGATTCGAGCTGCTCGTGGCAGTCACGTAGGTGATCCCAACCCACACCTCGCGCAGGAACTCCTCGAACGTCGCCACGAACTCCCCGTTTGCAGCGCCGGCTTTCACATAAGGGTAAGGCTTGCCGTCGTCGCCGCCATGGTTCAGATCCATGCCGAACATTCGCTGGTATGCATTGCGCGCCGTGCCTGACAAGTCCTTCCGAATGTCGCTCGTGATCGAGGTGATCTGGAACGGCGTGGAGTCCTTGTAGAAAAGCGCCTCCGTGGTTCTCAACCACCGCTGGCTCTCCGGAAGAGGCGTACCGAACCTCTCCCCATGAAGAAGCTCGAACAGAACGCGGCGGAAAATCTCATAGATGCGCGTATTTTCGATCATGTACGCATAGATCAGATGATCCCAGCCGATGCGAGTTTTGACGTCGGTCTGGACTCCCGTAGTGAACTGAACTCCGGTAGTGGGAACTATGCCCCCATGGAAGTCGATGACGGCGTCTATATCGCTTCGGTGATTCGGGTGGCCAAGCGGCTCCTGGTGCAGGGGAATATCGGTCGTGGGAGGATCGGGTGGCAGGTCCCGGCCAAGTTCAAATGATTCTTCGAGCCTCTTTGCAAGCTCGAGTGGATGCATATTGAACACCGCTTCGCGACCAGTCTTGATGTCGCTGCCGAGGCTTGAGGCAAGTTTTCTGAACATTGTGTATTCCTATCTCGGTCGTATTCGTCCGAACCCTCAGGCCGCCTGTAGCGACCCGCCTAAACGAAGCATTGATGCTTCCTGTAACTTCAAAACCTCACCGGCGGTG
>Ga0247680_1000204_pt1 | contig 21990 bp, 23 predicted proteins | sample CNK21_metaG_FD_182803 | JGI IMG/M metagenome (GOLD analysis project Ga0247680, IMG submission 182803) | Soil microbial communities from Purdue University Martell Research Forest, Indiana, United States - CNK21 | ecosystem: Environmental > Terrestrial > Soil > Temperate forest > Bulk soil...
GTCACACCCGTTCCCATTCCGAACACGGCAGTTAAGCCTCTCATCGCCAATGATACTGCGCGGGCAACTGTGTGGGAAAGTAGGACGCCGCCGGGATAAAATTTATGAAAGGCCCTTGGGGAAACTCAAGGGCCTTTTCTTTTCGGATACCGAATCAGTTGTATCAGTCACGCGCCCCGTGGCGATCAGTTGCCGGCCCAAACGGGCGCTTCGCACGTTCAGGTAAAAGAGCGCATTGAGGAGATCGAACAGCGCGCGGTGAAGGACTCCGATCTTCGCGTCGCTGAACGCCGCTGTCGACCCCGGCGCAACCGCCAGGGCAATGCGGAAGAGCGTGTGAAACGGAAAACCCCACGCCGATGTGCGGACGTCGCGGAAGCCGGCACCCGCCATCAGCGCGGTCAGTTCGTCCGGCCGGTAATGCTTGCGGTGTCCGATCGCGCGGTCGAACTCATTCAGCGCCCCGGCCGGCACGGTGACGACGACGCGGCCGCCGGGACGGAGCATCTCGCGCGCCAGGCAAAGCGCGCGTTCCGGTGCGGCCAGATGCTCGAGCACCTCGCTGCAGACGACGGCGTCGGCGCCTCTGACAGGAACGGCGCCGGCATCCGCATCGAGATCGCCCTGTACGAGCTCGGCCGACGGCAAGCGGCGTCGCGCCAGTGCCAGGGCACGCGGTTCCATGTCCATTCCGACAAGTCTCGCATCTGGAAAGGCGATCCCGATCCGCGACAGCAGCGCACCGCTGCCACACCCGAGGTCGACGACCACGCCGTTCCCTGGCAGACCTTTCAACTCTTGTACAACCAATTGCCAGCGATGCCGCTGCGCCGGGCTGAGCTCATTCGCGAGCGAGAAGTTTCCCCAGAGCTCCTCGTTCTCGGAGTCGTCGCTCACGGCGCGCTGTCCCCACGGCGTGCGCGGATCTGATCTTCGCTGTTGCGCATCGCGTAGGCGCGGTAGAGCTGGGAGATGCGTTTGTAGACGATGAAAAGCGCATTCTCGCCGCCGATGCGAAAAGGCCGCACGTTATGTGTCATCCCAACGCGCTCGCGATAGGGGATGTGCACCTCGGCGAAGCGCTTGCCGAGCTTGTGCGCGGCCTCCAGCTTGATCTCGGCGCTGAAGTTCCAGCCGTTTGTGACTACGCGCATCTCCGAAAGCGCGCTCTTGCGGAAGATCCACATGCCAGACAGCAGGTCGCGGAAGTACTTCAGCGAAACCGCGCTGCCGAGGAGGCTGAGAGAGCGGTTGCCGAATTGATTCAGCGACTCCATGCTCTGGCGGTCGGCCAGTGGAAAACGCGAGCAGGAGACGAAGTCCAGTCCCCGTCGATCCATTTCCGCCACGATCTGCGGGGCCAGCTCGACAGGGTACGTTCCGTCCGCATCGCCGGTGATGATGATGTCGCCGGTGGCGGCGATGAATCCGGTCTTGTAGGCGAGCCCGTACCCGCGGACGAGTTGCATGATCACGGTGGCACCGGCACGCTCCGCGTTGATCTTTGTCGAGTCCGACGAGCCGCCATCGATGACGATGACCTCGTCGATGCCGTCGGGCGCGCGCTCAATCGTCGCAACGACGCCCTCTTCCTCGTTCAGCGCTGGAATGACGAGAGTTGTGCGATGGGAACCGAACATCCGGCCGGCAGTATAACGGGCGTGCGATACGATCGTGGGCAATGAGCGACGACTATCCGCTCGACCTGCAGCGCGTCGCGTATTCGTACCTCGAGCGTCCGAACCGCAGCGTGCTCGCGCTGCTCGATCGTCACATCTTCCGCGTGAAACCGCGCGCGACGATCCTCGACGTCGGCTGCGGCTGCGGCGCGAATGCGCGTGTCCTACGGACGCGCTGGCCGGAAGCGCGCGTCATCGGTATCGAGCCCAACGCGGAAGCGGCGGCAGAGGCACGCGCGGTCTGCGATCGCGTCTTCCACGGGACGCTCGAAGAGTGCATGGCCTCGGGCGAAGACGTTCCGGTCGTCGATGCGATCGTTCTCAGTGACGTCCTCGAGCACATCGCCGATCCCGTGCAGTGGCTGCGCTCGACGGCGTCTCTGCCCGCGATCGCGCACGCGACATGGATCATCTCCGTTCCCAACTTTGGCGTCTGGTATAACCGGTTGAGAACGCTCGCCGGCCGCTTCGATTACGCATGGTCCGGCCTCTACGATCGAACGCACCTCCGCTTCTACACGCGAAAATCGATTCGCCGCTTACTCGCGTACTGCGGATTTGAGGTCATGACCACGCGGGGAACAGCCTCGATCGTCCAATCGGCCGCGCCGTTTCTGCGGAAACGCTTTGCCGGTGAGCTCAAGTCGGGCAATCACCTCGCGCTGAGCGGCTCGTCCGCGTTCCGCCTGTACCAGCGTGTCGTCGAGCCCGCGGAGGAATCGTTCTGCAATCTGTGGCCGTCCCTGCTGGCGTTCCAGATCGTCATCGCGGCGCGCCGGGCGCGATAGCATGCGTGTGCATGCTGTCGTTCCTCGCCTGACGAAATTCTTCACGCAGCTCATCAGCGAAACCAGCGGCTTGTCGCTTGATGACACACTGGCCCTGGCCGAGCACGCGGCACAACCCGGGCCGGACGACATTCTCGCGCACGAGGTTCGCCAGTTTCGCGCGCTTCTCGGCCGGTTTCGCGTCAATGAGTCGCCCATCGAAGCTCTCCTGAGCCATACCGTGGCCCGCTCGCTGACGGACTTCTTTCGCGCCTTTCCCATTCCGTTTCGCGATGAGCACATCCACCTCACCGGGTCGCTCGATGCGGAGTTCATCTGGCCGCGCCTGGCGAAACTTCTCGATGGTCCGCGGCGCGCGATCTACGAAGCGAAGATCGCCGAGGTCTACGGCTCCGGATCGCTTCCGATCGAAAGCGCCTCCGATGTCAATCGTCTGATTCGCCTCGGCGACGACGATCGATTCGATCGCTACCTCAAGATTCTCTACTTGGCAAAGCTGATCCTTACCACCCGCGATGCCCATCGCGAGGCCGCGTACCACATGGCCGGCCGTCTCTATCGTGAGGCGAATGTCGGCTCGATCCGGCTGAAGTTCACGCTCTTCCGCGAGACGACCGACTCCTCGGAACAGATCCCAGGCATCGGCGACCTAACAGCCGAGGATGTGATGATGGGGCTATACGAAGGCTTTCGCCAGTTTCAGCGCGAGGTGCCGGCGTTCCATTTCATCCTCTCGCCGAGCTTCCGCAAGGAGCCTGGTTTCTACGATGCCACGCGCTATCCGTCGAAGCGGGCCAGCTTCGACGATCAGGTGCGGCAGATCATCGAGCTGCTCAAACACCATCCCGAATTGCGCGAGGTGGTTACCGAGGTCGATACGGTCGGCAACGAGCGCGGTTTCTACCGTAAGGCGCATTTTCAGGAGATGCGCGTCGGCTTCCGCAAGCTGCAGGCGTACGGGTTCCGCACGCGCAGCCATCACGGGGAGACCTGGAACACGCTGCGCCAGGGGATCCAGGCAGTCGATAACGCCATGAACATCTGGTACGTCGACGCCATCGAGCACGGACTCTCCCTTGGCATCAACCCCAATTTCTACTTCCACCGTTTGCTCCAGCGCGTAGTGGGCGCCAACAGCCGCGGCGAGGCGGTCGCGCGCAGTTCACGCGAGTACGACGAGTTGCTCGATATGGATTGGTACGGCCGTGACGAGATCCGCGACAAGCTCCTGAGCGGCGTTCCGCTCACGGATGGCGAGGCGACGCTAGCGACGAAGACCAAGTTCCACCACGCCCGCGAAGTCGAGCACTACCAGCACGACGTCCTGAACCGCATGATCGACAAGCGCCTGACGCTGGTCTCGCTCCCATCCTCGAACAAGAAATTGACCGGCGCTCTCTCCGACTACAAGGACCACCCCTTCTCCTGGTGGGAGAAAAAGGGCCTCCGCCTCGGCGTCGGCACCGACAACGACATCACGCTGAACACGAACTTCATCCGCGAGATGCTGATCCTGCTACTGACGGATCCGCTGGAGCTGAAGATCACGAAGTTGCTGATCGTGACGACGGGGGAGTCGCGGCGCTCGCACCTCAGTCATCTGCTGTGGCAGATGCGGAAGGCGAGCGAGGTATAGGACGCCCCTACGCTGCCGCGTTCGTGGCCTGATCCGACGTAATCCGTCCGTCGTGAATCTCCACCACTCTGCTCGCGCGGCGCGATAAGGCGGGGTCGTGGGTGATGATCACGATCGTGCGGCCTTGCTGCCAGAGGTCGGTGAAGATGGACATGATGTCGCCGCCGGCGGAGGAGTCGAGGTTGCCGGTGGGCTCGTCGGCGAGGACGATGTCGGGCTCCATGGCCAGGGCGCGGGCGATGGCGACGCGCTGCATCTGGCCGCCGGAGAGCTCGGTCGGCTTGTGATCGAGACGGTCGCCCAGGCCGACGCGGTCGAGGAGTTGTGAAGCGCGCTCGCGGCGTTCGGCCGGTTTCACGGCGCCAAAGAGCATTGGCAGCTCGACGTTTTCGAGAGCGGTGATGTGGGGCAGGAGGTTGAACGCCTGAAAGACGAATCCGACCCGGCGGTTGCGGATCTCGGCCAGCTCGTCGCGCGTCACGCCGGCGACCGCCTGGCCGCCGATCTCGTAGATACCGGACGTCGGTGTGTCGAGGCAGCCGACAAGATTCATAAGCGTCGACTTGCCGGAGCCGGACGGGCCGACGATGGCGACCATCTCGCCCTTTTCGATCTCGAGATTGATGCCTTTCAAGGCTTCGACTTTGACCTTGCCGGTGTCGTAGACCTTTCGGATGTTTTCCATCCGGATGATGATGTCGTTGGTGGTGGTCATGCAGTCTCCTATTCGTACCTGAGCGTCGAGGCCGGATCGACGCTGGCGGCGCGCCTGGCGGGGAAGTAGCCAGCGGCGAGGCCGATCAGTCCGAGGATGAGCGAGGTGGCGATACCGATCGCCGGCGAGAGCGTGGGGCGGCCGAGGAATGACAGCACCTTGTTGCTCTCGATGGGGATGAAACTGGTCAGCGAGACGAGCAATGTGGCGATGATGATGCCGAGCGCGCCGCCGATGAAGGTGTAGACGAGCGCCTCGAGAACGAACGGCGCGATGATCCAGCGCTGCTTCGCGCCGAGAGCCATCTTCACCCCGATCTCGCGCGTCCGCTCCTTCACCACGGCGTACATGATGTTGGCCACCCCGACGCCGCCGATCAGCAGCGTCAGCGCGCCGACGATGCCGAGGAAGAGCTGGATTCCGATGGTGATGTTGCCGGTCGTTTTCGCGCTCTTGACCATGTCCCAGGTCGCCAGAGCCCGGTCGTCGGTCGGGTCGTAGCGATACTTCGCGCCGAATAGTTCGTTGACTTTCGCCAGCGCGGCCTTCATCTGCTGGGGTTGTTCCGTCTGGATGACCATCACGTTGAGACGATCCCGCCCGAACTGTGCAAGGAACGTCGTGATCGGGATGACGGCATGGTTCCCGTCGGGGCCACCGTACACCCCCATCTGCGTCTTCTTCTGCATGACGCCGATGACCGTGTAGGGCGCGTTGTTCACCAGCAGCGTCTTTCCGACGGGCTTCTCATCGCCGAAGATGTCCTTGGCCATCTCATCGCCGAGAAAGATCACGCGCCGGCGCTGGACTTCATCCTCGACATTCAGGAAGCGGCCGCCAGCCTGCGGATAGTGCTTGCGGTCATCGCCGAAGACGTAGTTGACGCCGAGGATGCGCCCGTTCACCGTCTTGCGGCCGTAGGTGAGTGCGGTGCGGCCGGCCTGGAGCTCGCCGTGCACGGCTTTGAGCTCCGGCATCCGCTCGCGGATGAAGTCGACATCGTCGATGTGCAGCCGGATCGGGCGGCCGGGCGGCATCCCTTTCCACGGCTTCGTCGTTTCGCTGGGCCACATCACAGCCAGGTTCTCGCCGGTCGAGCGCCGGTTCTTATCGAGCTGGAGCTTGAGTCCTTCGCCGAAGGCCAGCAGCAGGAGGATGGCCACCGTTCCCCAGGCGATCGCGGCGATGGTGAGATAGGCGCGCTTCTTTTGCAGCCGCGATGACGTGGCGAAGAGGTTGAGGATGACGTGAAGGTCGGTGTTCATTGGCTGCGCGCTGTCGGTTGTCAGAGTTTCATCGCGACTACGGGGTCGAGTCTGGCGGCGTCTCTCGCGGGAAAATAGCCGGCGACGAGGCCGACAATGCCGAGAGCCAGTGAAGTCAGGACCGCAACGAGTGGCGAGACGACCGGATCGCCGACGTACTCGCCGAGGCCCAGCTTCGGGAAGACGGCGCAGATGGTGAGGGCAATGGCGAAACCGACCGCGCCGCCGAGGAAGGTGACCAGCATCGTCTCGAGCAGGAACTGCCCGAGGATGTAGCGCTGCTTCGCGCCGAGGGCCATCTTGATGCCGATCTCACGAGTGCGCTCCTCGACGACGACGTTCATGATGTTCGAGACGCCGATGCCGCCGACGACCAGCGTCAGCACACCGATGATGCCGAGGAAGGCGTTGAAGGCAAGCATGAAGGTGTCGAAGAATTTGAACTGCTCGGTCGTGTCCCACATCCCAAGCGCTTCTTTGTCGTTGGCGTCGAAGCGCAACTGCTTTCCGAGCGCGGCGGTGAGGCGCTTCATGACCTGCTTCGTCTCCTCCGCATGTGCGGCCTGAAAGACGAAGTTGTCGACGTACTTGTTGCCGGTGAGGGCGCGGAAGGTCGTCGATGGGATGAACATCTTCTGGTCGTCCGGACCGCTGTAGTTCGAATCCTGATCTTTCTCCTGAAGGACGCCGACGACGAGGAACGGCGACTGGTTGACGTTGATCATCTTCCCGACCGCGGGCGTGGCTCCGAAGAGGTCTTTGGCCAGCCGGTTGCCGAGGAAGGCGGTTCGCCGCAGGTCGTTGAAGTCGACGGCGTCGATGAATCGCCCGCCCGGTTGCGGGATCATGTTGCGCATCGTGCCGAACTCGGGAACGACGCCGGAGGTATCGACCGAGAGCGTTTTCGTTCCGTAAACGACCTTCATGTTGTTCGAGTACTCGCCGGAGATCGATTTCAATCCTTCGACGTTGCCGCGCAGCGTTGCCAGATCGTCTTCGCGGATGCGGATACGCCGCCCTTTGCCGAGGCCTTCGTACGGGACGGACGTCAATCCCGGCCAGGCGATGACGATGCGGTCGCCGAGTCCGGCCGTCGACTTGATGAGCTGCTTGTGCAGCCCAGTGCCGAAGGCGAGCATCAGGCTGATGGCCACCGTCCCCCAGACGATCCCGAAGATCGTCAGAAACGTGCGCAGCTTTTCAGCCTTGAGGTCGCGGGCGAGTTGTTTGAGGACGTCTTTCATGGTGCGCTTCGCGCGTTGTCAGTTGTCGGTTGTCTGCGCTGCGGCGCGTGGTCGGTTGCGAACGACGCCGATTGCTGCCAACGCGCGGGGTAAGCCGCGCAATCAACCGACAACCGACAACCGACAACGCGCCTTAGCGCAGTTACGAAATCTCCTTCGGCGGCCTTTCCACGATCTTCTGTCCCTTCGTCAGACCGGAGAGCACTTCGACGTTCAGGCCGTCGGAGATGCCTGTTTTGATGTCGACCTTCTTTGGGGATTTGGGATCGCTTCCTGGAACTTCAACGCTTGCCTTCTTGCCGCCGTCGGCGAAGGTAACCAGGCGTTCGGGGATGACCAAAACGTCTTTCTTCTCGCGGATGATGACGTCGGCGTTGGCGGAGTAGCCGGCGCGGAGCGTGATCTTGCTCGGCTCGAGCTCGACCTCGACGTCGAAGAGCGTCGCTCCTTCCTTCTGCTGGGCCTGCGGCGCGATGCGGGAGACATGTCCGGTGACGACGTCGGTCGGCAGCGCGCCGACTTTGATGCGCGTCGGCATGCCGACGGAGAGCTTGCCGACGTCGATCTCATCGACGGTCCCTTTGAAGATCAGGTCGCGCATGTCGGCGACCGTGGCCATCTCCGTTCCGGGCTGATAGGAGGTGAGCGGAACGATCGGATCGCCGGGGTTGACCGTGCGGGTGAGGATGGTGCCCGCGGCCGGCGCGCGGATGATCGACTCGGTGCCGGAGATGGTCAGCCTGCCTTTGCGGGTCAGGTCGCGATTCTGTTCCGCCTTGGTCAAGGCCACGTGGGCCAGGTCGTATGATTCCCTCTTTGCTTCGACGTCGGATTTCGGCAGGACGCCCGATCGCGAGAGTTGCAGGGAGCGCTGGTAGTCGCCTTCCGCTTTCCGGAACGATGCCGCGGCCGATTCGACCTGGCGATCGACTTCGGTGACTTCGAGCGGCGTTGGATCGGGTGCGATCTCGAAGAGGGGATCGCCGGCCTGGACCGTATCGCCGATCTGGACCAGGGCCCGTTTCACGATTCCTGAGATCTTCGATTTGACCGAGAACTTCTGCCGCGGCTGGATCTGCCCGACAGCGACTGCTTTCTCGACGATCGAGCCCTGGGTGACTTCGACCTGCTTGAAGTCACCATCACCCTTCTTACCGTTGCGGGTCCACGCGTAGAGTCCGGCGCTGGCGCCGGCGAGCACGACCAGAATGAACAGCGTTTTCCATAGCTTCCGCATGCGGTTTCTCCGAGTTGCCCCAAGCTTGTACGTGGAATTTGACGCTGGGTTAACACGAAAGTTGGCCCGGCCGAGGAAGTCTGTTTCTGTGAGTAAGATTTGACGGATTACACGCACAGGCATAGATTCACGGAACTCAACCGAGTCTAAGAAGTCTTCAGCAATCTTCCCCGTAGAAACGGAACAGGGCCGCAGCCCGTCAGGAGTCCGCCTGACGGCGACGCTGCTCGCCGAAGGCGATGTCAGCAGAGGAGAGGATTCGTCATGGCCGATTTTTCAGTCGATATTTCTTCCGAGGGTGGGACGACCACGTTTCAGCCGGACCCGCTCAATGTCCCGGCCGGCTCGCTCGTCAGTTGGAACAACAGGACCAGCGTCAACCATACGGTGAGCGCGCCGGCGCAGGGAGGGGCAGGAGCGGTGCCGGCGTTCCAGACGACCGATACCTTCCCGGGCCTCTCGACGACGCCGGAGTACTACATCCCGAGCGGGGCTACCGCGGGAACGAACTATCCCTACACCCTCGATACCGGCGAGTCCGGCACGATCACGGTGGTCGGGGTGCAGGTCATCCCGGATATCTGATCCTGTCGCTTTCAAACCGTTTGTGAACGGGCCGCGAGAGAGCGGTCGAGGAGATTCGATGATCATGTTCGAGAACCAGAGACGGGTCATTTCCGCTGCCGTCCTTTCGGGGGCGCTGCTGCTCCCGGTCATTCCGGCGCACGCCCAGGGCACGGGACCCGGCACAGGGTCCGGCAAGCCCAAGACATCCTCAATCGTCCAGTTGCAGGAACAGGTGGCGTGCCTGGGGCAGAAGGATCTCCTTCTGATTCCGGAGATTTCGTCCAACGGTACCGGACGGTTGCGCGCCAGGATCACCGTGACGACCGAGCGTGACCGGATGACGTTCCGCAATCCGATCAGTGGACAGCCCGGTATGACCGAGGCCTGCTGGCCGCAATGGGTGCGCGCCTTCCGCAGCCCCGACGCCATCCCGCCATATCCGCCGCTGGGCGACCTGAATGAGCTGCAGGTCGGTCCGACGTTGCGCGCCCGCGTCGGCGATTTCATCGAGCTGACGTTCCTCAACAATGTCAATCCCGCGGTCTTCGGCGCTTCGAGCGACGGGAAGACGAAGGTTGATGAGGGCGACACCGGAAACTGCGACAACACCTCTGCCCCTTATCCCGGCAACGTCAAGGGGCCGGACGGGAAGTTCATCAGCGATACCTTCCCGAACTGTTTCCACGGCTCGACCACGGCAAACCTTCACTTCCACGGGACGCACACGAACCCCAACACGACCGGCGACAATGTCTTCCTGGAGATCCTCTCCTCCAAGCGGCTGGTCGGCACTCCCGACGTCGCTCCCCCGGACTTCACCAAGTTCTTCGGCGATTGCGAAGTGAAGCTCGCGCCCCCCGGTCCGGTCGAGTGGCCGCGCAAGTGGACCGACCTTCCTCCCAGTTGGACGGGCATTACGACGACCCCTCCCCCGCCGGGAAGCCAGAAAGATCTTCTGATGAAGTTCGATAACCTGCCGAGCACTCCGGCGGCGAACAAGCTCTGGCCGAAGAATCAGGCGCAGCTCGATGTCGGCAACTGGCCGCAGTACTACCTCGGCTCGTATCCCTATTGCTTCAAGCTGCCCGACTACGATGCGGCCATGGCTGCTCCTCCGGTGGACCCGATGGCAGCGATGAATCACGGCGGAGCCGTCGAGCGCGATGGCTCCGCGGCGAGCAACATGCTCTCCGAGGCATTGCCGACGCATCCGCTGCGGATGGGACAGGCGCCGGGAACCCACTGGTACCACGCGCACAAACACGGATCGACCGCCATCGACGTCTCCAACGGCATGTCGGGAGCGTTCATCATCGAGGGCAAGTACGACGACGAGATCAACGAGAAGTACAAAGCGTACGGTCCCTACTTCACGCGCAAGATCCCGGTGATGGTCATCAACCAGTTCGGCGTCTCGCCAAACCTCAAGTCGCCCGGCGGCGCGGACAGGGGACCGGACTTCGCGGTGAACGGACGGGTCAATCCGATCGTCACGATGCGTCCGGGCGAAGTGCAGATGTGGCGCATCGTCAATAGCTCCAGCCGGGGCGGCGTTCGTTTCTCGCCGTCGACCGTCATCAACGGTGCGCCGGCCACGTTCCAGTGGAGACGCATCGCTCAGGATGGCGTGCAGTTCAACGAGTACAACTACCAGTTGGCGGGACATCAAAACTCGTCATTCCTGCTGGCTGCCGGCAACCGCGCCGACCTGCTGGTCAAGGCGCCGTCCTGCCCGTCGCCGCTGACGACGTGTACCGCGAGCCTGCAGGTCCAGAACGAGGTCGATCCGGAAAACCCGTCAGTCGTCGTCAACCTGCTCACTGTCAAGGTTGCAGGGACTCCCTACAACCCGCCGATGCCGTTCATGGATCACGCGCCGTCGTTCCCGCCGTTCCTGGGCGACATCGAGGATTCCGAGGTCAAGGGTTGGCAGACCATCGATTTCGCCACGGTGGCGCAGGTCAATCCTCCCACGGTGCCGGCCATTCACACGATCAACGGCAAGAAGTTCGACGGCGAAGTCGGCGTCAGCGTCCTGCTCAACAAGGTGGAGGAGTGGAAGATCACCAATGCCACGCTCCTCATCGCGCACCCGTTCCACATTCATATCAACCCGTTCCAGGTGGTCGAGGTGTTTGATCCGAACGTGACGCTCCCTGGTGTTACCGGCAACGGCACCGGCACCATCGCCATCAATTTCGGATCCAAGACCGTCACCGGCACAGGCACGGCATTCACCAAGCAGCTTGCCGCTCGATACCTGATCGCCACGGCAAACGGGGGAACGGGAACGATCAAGTCAATCGAAAGCGACACCTCCTTGACGCTCACGGAGAACGCCCTGCAGAGTGGCAGCGGCGCCTACACGTACGTGGCGCCGAAGTACGTCACCACCCAGGCCGGGATTCTCCCCGGGCAGTGCTTCCTCGATCCAAACGGAGATCCTGAGAGCTGGAAGCCGTGCAATCCCTCGGTCGTACCGTCATCGAAGAACCAGATCTGGTGGGACGTCTTCCCGATTCCATCCGGCCTCGCCGCGAACAAGTCGGACGGCAAGGGCGGCACGATTCCGATCATCATCCCCGGCTACTTCAAGATGCGCAGCCGCTTCGTCGACTATCCCGGTTACTACGTCATCCACTGCCACATCCTGGCGCATGAGGACCGCGGCATGATGACGGTCGTGGAAGTCACCCCGCTGTTGCCTCCGTTCTCGCACCACTAATCAATGACGCCCCGGTGAGCCGACTCACCGGGGCGTTCGTTTGATACCCTTGGCAGGGTGAATCTCTTCCAGGTAGACGACTCCGGACTCCTCTTCATCTCGCCGGCCATTACCGACTGGGAGAGTGTCGCCTCCCACGGCATCGATGTCGTGATCGATCTCGAAGGCGGTCTGGACGAGTACATCCCCACGGCTCCCGACTCGTGTCTGTACGTCTACTTCCCGATCTACGACGAGGAGTTGCCGGATCCTGCCCGCCTCGAGGCGGTGACGCTCCTCGGCGCGCACCTGGTCCGCAGCGGTCACCGCGTTCTCTCGCACTGCGGGATGGGATTCAATCGTTCGGCGTTGATCGCCAGCCTCATCCTTCACAAGCTGGGGATGGAGGGGCCTGCCATCGTCGAACGGATGCGCGCCCGGCGGCCCGGAGCGCTTTTCAACGAGGTCTTTGCAAGCCACGTCAGCTCGCTTTCGTCGGGTGGCGGGGTTTAAGGAACGTTCAGAGCCAGCAGACGTCCAATGCTCATGTCCAAGGCGGCCCCCTTTGCGTAAACTCCTTCTCCTCATTCTTGTGATCGTCGCGCCAGCAGCGTTTGCCCAATCAAGACAGAGCGTTCGATCGGGTCCCGGCACCAACAATCCGTACGAGAGCCTGGTGCCCTGGCACTTCCACGCCAAAGGCGGCGCGCTCGTCAACGAACCGCTGGTTCTCTACTGGTTTCCTGCAGCGGTGCATGAATCGGAGAATTCTCCGATGCTCAATTCGCGCGAGCTCATCCAGGCCACCGACCGCTGCCTCTATTTCGAGATCGTCCTTCCCGAGGATGCGGTGACGATCGAAAAGTTCGGTATGACGGGGAAGCTGCCGGCAGCGCTTCTGGCCGACGCCAAGGGCACCGTCTTCCGCCGCGTCGATGGTTCCGGCGGCCGCCTGGCCTTGCCATCGGTCGAGAAGATGGTGCGGGACGAGCTGAACGCGCGCGGCGAGGCGATGTACGTCAGGGTCACCGAGGCGAAGAAACGCGTCGCCGCCGGAGACAAGGAAGGGGCCATCGACCTGTACCGCAAGCTATGGGACGAACGCTGTCTCTTCCCTCTGGTCGGCGCCGAGGCGCAGCACGCGCTGAAGGCCCTCGGCGTGATCGTGGTCGAGCCTCCCCCGCAATTTCCGATCGATCCGAATCTCCCCATCCCCGCGACCACGACGGCGAAGCCGACGAAGCCGAAGCCGCCCGGCGGTCGTTGAGCTTGTACTACGAACCCATTGTTTCTGCGCGTTACGGGAAGACTTCGCAAACTGCCGTCGCCCCGAAAAGAGACTCGAGCCTTCCTAACATCGAGAGCCCTTCTCCCCCAGCGCTTTTCAGCTGGGGGAGAAGGTGCCGAAGGCGGATGAGGGGGCGGTGCTTGCCATGCCCTTAGCGGAATCCAGGTTTGGTTGCGGCTTCGCCGCGCTGTGCAACCGGCAGGCTCAATGTGGCACAGACACTCTTGTCTGTGCCTCCAGAAACTCCCGAAACGGCTTCTCCCACACCGCCGCCCATGTGTGCGTCGAGTGGCCATGAGTGTTCTCACTCACCGGCAGCAGCAGATAGCGGCCGCGCTTCACACGTTTGATGGCGGGCTCCATGATGCCCAGCTCCGGCGGGTTGATGAAATCGTCCGCGGAGTTGATGGCCAGCAGCGGCGCGGTGATCCGTTCGAGCTGCGGCGATGGATCGTAGTTGCGCGACGATTCGATGGCGTAGAGGAGATCGTCGGCGTCGGTCGTGGGCACGCGCGTCTTCATCTGTTCGGTAATCCAGCGGTCGGCGTCGTCGCGCGTCGGCGCGGTCTTCTGCCATTGGAGCGGCGCGCTGCCGACGATCAAGAGGATCTGCACCGCGGCGGCGACGTCGTTGCGCTGCAGGTCGTCGATCATCATCTTCCGCCAGATGCGGTTGCGTCCCGCGATCTGCGCCGGGGCGCTGGCCAGCGGCACGAGCGCGTCCGCGGCGTCGGGCCAGCGCTCGCCCCACATCCATGTGTGCATCCCACCCATCGACGTCCCCATGACCAGGTGCAGGTGGTCGACGCCCAGTCCGTCGACGAGGAGGCGGTGCTGCAGCTCGAGCATGTCGTCGTAGTCATAGTGCGGAAACTTCGCCCGCAACCCGTCGCTCGGCTTGCTCGACTTCCCATGCCCGATGTTGTCGGGGATGACGATGAAGAACCGGCTGGCGTCGAGCACGCCTCCCGGCACGAAGAGGACGCCGGCGAAGCGGTCGTTCAGGAACTGCTGCAGCGACCCGCCGGTGCCATGAAGGACCAGCACGGCGTTCGTCCCATGCTCCGTCTTCCGCAGTGTCCCGATGGTGGCGTAGTGGATTCGCACCTCGGGCAACACCTCCCCGCTGCGAAAGTGAAAGTCCTTGACGACGAAGTCGGCCTCGACGGCCTTCGGCGCCTGGGCGTGAGCGGCGACGGCGACGAGGAGAAGGGCAAGGGCGGCTATCTGGCGCATGGCGGAGAAGTGTAGCGCCGGGACGGGCGCTGCCGTCGATTACCAGAAGTCGATGATGTGCATCGAAGGATCGTGGATGCGTATCGAAGAAACCTTGATGCGTATCAAAGGATCGTGGATGTGTATCCAAGGATCGTGGATGCGCATCGAAGGATCGTGGATGTGCATCCAAGAATCCTGGATGTGCATCCAGAATCCTGGATGTGCATCCAAGAATCCTGGATGTGCATCCAAGAATCCTGGATGCGTATCCAAGAATCCTGAATGCGCATCCAGAAAACCTGGATGCGCATCGAGAAATCGTGGCTAAAACCACCAAAACTGTCGACTTCGAGCAAGGCTTCGCTTGCAGAAGTGTGAAAGCGACAGCTTGCTGGCCGCCACGCCGACGTCACTTCCGAAGCTGTACGTTGCGCTTTGCAGATGCGGCGCACCCCTGGAGTCCACTACTGGCCTCGTGGAGTCCACTACTGGCTCGTGGTCATCGACCGCTTCCAGGAACTCGTCGCCCAAACCCCGGACGCTGCTGGTCGTACCAAGCGGCGGCCTCTTCGAGCTCGGCCGCGGCTTCGCTCTTAGTGCGAAACGGAAGGGTCACCGCTGTCTGAGACGTCATGCCACGCGGTCGCGCACGTCTTCCTACGGCTCGCCCGCGGATTCACTCGCCAGGACGCGACGGCCTCGCCTCTCGATCTCCCTCGCCCACGCGGTCTGAACCGCGGCCGGGTCCTCCGTGGAGTCGTCGAGGCTGGCCAGCAGTTCCGCTGCAACATCGGCGCGTTCATCGACGGGCCACGTCAGTGCTTCGCGGAGCAACGCTTGCGCTCGGTCGGTCATGGGTTCACTGTAACTCGGGGTGGACTAGACTCCGAACGAACCGAGTGTGATGAAGACATGATGAAAACCTCCTACCTCGAAGTGACGTATCGGCGAGGACGAGCGATTGCCGCCTATTACTACCTGCCGCGCCGTCCTGGTCAACACAGCGTGCGAACGCGTCGCGTCGAAGCCGGTCTCCTGGTCGACTACGCCCGAGGCGGGCGACCGATCGGCGTGGAGATCACCACTCCCGGCACCTTTCTGTCGTTGCACTCAACCGGTTGTTGCGCGGGTTGGGGTTTCCGCCGGTCAGGCGGCAGGATGTGGCGCCTCTCATCGTGGTCTAGGCGCGGGGAACCACTGTTGGCTATCTCTTTAGAAGCTGTTTGTTTCCTGCCGCCGATTAAACTCCTCGGCAGCAACCCAGCAACCCAACAACCGCGAGACCCCGCAATCGCGAGACCCCGCAACCTCGTCTAAAACAGCGTCAACCGCGGCAGCCCGAACTTTTCCCTCACCAGCCTTCGCAGGTTCGCCTCTTCCGTCCGTGCGCGTGTCTTCTCATCCAGCTTTGAGGTGTCGCCGAGGGCAAGGGCGATGTCTGCGCGGATTGCTTCGATCGAGGCTGGATCAGACGCGATCAAGGCATCGAGCAGCTCTCGTTCGAGATCCATGAGTCGCTCCTCGATCTTCGGGACGCTTTTCTCCGAGGCGAGCGCTCGAATGCGGGCAGCGAACGGCGCGGCCACTTCCGAGGTCTCGAGCTGTAACGCCAACGATTCGAGCAACGCCTCAGGGCCGGCCTCGGGGGCGATATCACCGCCGCCAACGTAGAGGTTTTGCCGCTCTGACCACAGCTCTTTGATCGAATGCCGGCAGTAGCTGAGGCTCGAGATGACCTTCTTGCGGCCGCTGGTCTCATTCTTCTCGAAAACCGCGTCGATCGCTTCGATGACGATCGGCAGCGGCACGCCGTCCTCGTGCCACTTCTTCATCAATGCCCAATCCTTGGCGCTGAGGATGAACGGTGTGCCCCGGCGAAGCGCAAAGTGAGCCTCGATTTCCTGGAAGTATGTTTCGGGCGGCGAGTCGTAGGGCATGGGTGAAACGTACCATGTGGGTTACCGGGTTGCTGAGTTACTGGGTTGCTCAGTTGCTCGGTAGCAACTCAGCAACCCAGCAACTCAGCAACCAGGCAACCCCGAGACCGCGAAACCCCGCAACCGCGTGACCTCAGTTACAATCCCCGCTTCCGGCCGTCACAGTGTCAACTATGGAACCCATCGCCCCTCGCGCTGAGGTCACGGTGTACTCGCCTCTGTTCTCGCCCTTCCGGCAGCAGTTGCAAGGCACTGCCGTTTCCATCGGGCGGGCGTCCGACTGCTCGATACCGGTCAAGGACCGTTACCTCTCCCGCAAGCACGCCGAGATCGTGGCCGACAACGGTTCGTGGATCCTCAAAGACTGCGGCAGCGCCAATGGAACCTATCTGAACGGATCGCGCGTGGAGCGCGACCATCCGCTCCGCACCGGCGACCGCATCCGGCTTGGCGACACGGAAATCGTCTTCGAGACCGCCGAGCACAACACCGACCGGATGCTGGCCGTCGCCGACACGTCGCCGAGCATGACCATCTCGATCCCGGTCAACGAGATCGAGCAGCCCGGCGGAAGGGCCGATACGGGCGGCGATCTCGAAAAGCTCAAGACGCTCAATCTCCTGGCGCGGGAACTGATCGAAGACCGCCCGACCGAGGAGCTCTTCGGCTTCATCGTCGACCGGGTCCTCGAGCACACCCAGGCCTCGCGCGCGGCGCTCGGCCTCCTCGGCCCGGACGGTAAGTCGTTCGTCAACGTCGAGGTGCGGCGGCAGGACAGGACCGACGCCTCCGAGCTGCGTATCAGTCACACCGTTCTCAGCGAAGTGGTCGAGGAAAAGAAGGCGCTGGCCTTCATGGACGTCAGCGTCGACGAGAAATTGAGCCGCGCGCAGTCGATCATCATGCAGGGCATCCGGTCGATCCTCTGCGCGCCGCTGATGATCGGGCAGTCGGTCGTGGGAGTGCTCTACGTCGACTACCTCTTCAACCAGCGCAAGATCTCCGAGGATGATGTGCGCCTGGTCGCGCAGATCGCGCGCTTCGCCGCCATCAAGCTGGAAACGACGCGCCTGCGCGAGGAAGCGATCCAGAAACGGATCATGGACGAGGAGTTGAAGACGGCCTCGATGATCCAGCGCGGCCTGCTGCCGCCGGCGCCGACGGGCGTGGCCGGCTACACCTTCTCCGGAGCCAACCGGCCGTGCCGGACGGTGAGTGGCGATTACTACGACTTCGTACGGCGTCCCGACGGCCGGATGTACTTCGTCATCGCCGACGTCAGCGGGAAGGGCATCACGGCCGGCCTGATGATGGCAGGGCTTCAAGCGTCGTTCCGCATCTTCAGCAGGAACGATCCATCGCCGGCAGCGCTCATCTCGCAGCTCAATGACGCGCTGAAGGACACCCTGCCGCAGTCGAAGTTCGTCACTCTTTTTCTCGGACGCCTCGATCCGGCCACCGGCATGATCGAGTACGCCAATGCCGGACACACGCCGCCGCTATGGATCCGCAAAGATGGGGTCGAAGAGCTGGGCGAGACGGACCTCGTGCTCGGCGTCGTCACGCGCGCCGACTTCCGCGAGCACAAGCTGCAGTTGGCTCCCGGCGACGCCCTGGTGCTCTTTACCGATGGTGTGACCGAGGCCGAGAACGATGGAGGCGAGGATCTGGGCGGACTCGAACACGTGGCCAAGCGCCTGGCCACGATGCACGGCGCCGACGCCGACGACCTGACCAGCGCCATCGAGTCCGAGGTCTTCACCCACGTCGGCGACGTACCGCTCGCGGATGACGTGACGCTGCTGGTGGTGAGTAGGAATCGGTAAGACTTGCGCTTCGCGCGTTATCGGTTGTCGGTTGTCGGTTAACCGAGTGTCGCGACTCGCTAGAACCTCACGTCCGACAACCGACAACGCGCGAAGCGCAGTCATACAGGCGTGTATCGACGAAGGAACTCCCCGAACACCGGATCGATCTCGCTGGCGGCGACGGAGAAGATCCGATCGGCGTGGTAGTTGCCGGGGATGTCGATGACGTGCAACTCCTTCGGCTCGTTGGCCGCCTCGTAGAGCGCCATCGAGTGGTCGTGGCCGATCAGCCAGTCGTTCTTGACGTGAATGAGGCAGATCGGAATGTGTACGTCGCGAACGTCGTCGATCGCCTGCAGCTTCGGGCTGCGCATGAATTGCCAGTCGAAATGCGGTGCCTTGAGCGCCTGAGAGAGAGCGATGTGCCGGTGCATCGTGAAGGGATTGATCCGCGGCGTGATCTTCGAGAAATCGGAGACCGCGGAGATCAGAAGCAGCGAGGCGATCGGCAATTTGTGCCGCGCCGCGGTGGAGATGGCCACCGACGCGCCATAGGAGAGAGCCACGATGGTGATCGATTCGACGGCTGGCAGCCGGCGCAACAGTTCCTCAGCGACCGCGGCCGTATCGTAGTGCTCGTAAAGGTTGAAGCCGTAGGTGCCTCCGCTATCGCCGTGGCCACGCGGATCGGCGATCGCGGCCCGGTAGCCGAGCTCGTGCAGGTGCGAGGCGAGCGTGAGCATCGACGGGTGGCGCCGGTCGCGCCAGAAGCCGGGAATCACGAGAACCAGCGAGCGTGAGGTGTGATCGTAGAGGTCGTACGCGATCGGAGTGGCGTCGAATGACGAGACGATTCCGGCAACCGGGGGCCTGTGAAGCGGGTGCAACGATTGGGGTGCACTTGACATAGCGATGGGCGTCCTAGACTATAGCCGCTTCCCCCGGGCGCTCGAACGCTCAATCTCACGGTTTCCAACGGCTGGTGGTTTGCATTATTGCGTGGTATTCGATGCCAGGCTGGCATCGACGTTGCGAATCATGTAGAACTCGCTTTTCAGACCAAAGGTTGCGAAGCAACGCTTCGCGGATAGTTTCAATCGATTGCCAAGGGGGGTGAGCAGGCACTCTTTCATCGGATTTCAATCCCTGGACAAACCAAAATAAAACAAGTAACGAGAGGAAAAAAACGAATGAGCAAGAAACTTCTGGTTCTCCTGACAGTCCTGGCCCTGAGCGTGTTCGGCTTCGCTTGCAAGAGCGAGACGGCTGCCAACAACACCGACACCAGCGCTACCGCGACTGACACCGCGTCGACGATGGCCACCGACACTGGCGCCACCACGGCCACCACCGGCACGATGGCGACCGATACGTCCAGCACCACGTCGACCTCGACGATGCCGGCCAGCACGATGAGCGATACCTCGGGCACGACGGCGACGACGGCTACGTCTACGTCAGGCACGACCTCCACGACCACGACCGGCACGACCTCCACGAGCAGCACCAAGAAGAAGCACTAATACCGAGCTCCGTATCATCGAGACGCTCCGCGTAACGTCGCGGGGCGTCTTTTGTTGTAACTCCCCGGTTCCCGATTCCTCTCGTCCCGATCAATGTTCCGATTTGCGAGGCAGTGGTGCCTCGCCGGCGATTCACGAAACATCGACGATTCGACGCATGCGAAGGAGGTGAGGCGGGCACTCCCAGAACGACATCGAACTCCTCATGTCGCCACAACGAAACACACGCAACATCTGAGAGGAAAAACTACATGAAGAAAACCATCATTCTCCTGACCATCGTCGCCCTGGCCTTCTTCGGCTACGCCTGCAAGAGCGAGACGAACAACAACAACGTCACCGACACCGGCGCCGTGGCCACCGACACCTCGTCGACCGCCAGCAGCACCACCAGCTCGACCATGTCGACCACCGACACCTCGATGACCGGCACCACCGGAACGATGTCGACCGATACGTCCGGCACGGGCACGATGACGAGCACGATGTCGACCACGGGTACGGCCGCGATGTCCACCGGCACCACCGGAACGACCGCGACCTCGAGCACCACCAAGACCGAGACCACGAAGACCAAGAAGCACTGATCTTCGACTCAATCCCGTTTCGAACGCCCCGCCGAAAGGCGGGGCGTTTTTTTTAGGAGCGCTGGCGTCTCGCCGGCTGGCCCGGCGGCGTCTCGCCGCTGCGGTGCGGTAACCGCGAAAGTTCGTATCTCGCCACGTCGGGGGCGAGGACGCCCCCGAGCCAGCCGGCGAGACGCCAGCGCTCCGGCGTGCGCTTACCGTCGTTCCGCGAGATCCCGCTCGAGCGCTTCGTAGACGCGCTTCGTCTCCGCTTCCGCGCCACGGAGATCGCCGCTGTTGTCGATGACGTAGTCGGCGTGCTGAAGTCGCTCCTCGCGCGGCATCTGGTGGGCGATGCGCCGCGCCGCTTCCTCGCGTGTCATGCCGCGGGCGACCGCGCGGGCAAGCTGCGTCTCCGGATCGACGTCCACGACGACGATGCGGTCGAAGCGTTCCTCTCCGCCAGCTTCGATCAGCAGGGTGGCCTCGATGATGATGATCTGGTCACCCTCGCGCTGTTCCTCGGCGGCCATCAGGTCGACCTCCTCCGCTGCGACGAGCGGATGGATCAGAGCATTGAGCGCGTTCGCCGACTCCTCGCTGGCAAACGCGATTCCGGCCAGCTTGCGGCGATCGACCGTGCCGTCTTCCAGGAGGATGCCGGTGCCATACGTTCGCACCAGAGCCTCATGCCCCGCTTCGCCGGGCTGATAGAGGTGTGCCACGATCTGATCGGCGTCGATGGTCACGCAACCCAGGGCGGCGAAGAGCCGTGCGATCGTCGACTTGCCGCTGGCGATTCCCCCCGTCAGGCCCGTACGAAGGATCATTGCCGCCTCCACTCCGCTGCGGTGACGGTGTTGCGCATCAGCATGGCGATCGTCATCGGTCCAACGCCGCCCGGCACCGGCGTGATCCATCCCGCCACCTCGCGAACACGGCAGAAGTCGACGTCGCCGACGAGCACCGTGCCGTTCTTCGCCAGCAGCCGCGACTTCTCCTCGTCATGTGCGATCCGGCCGGCATCGCCGGCATCGAGACGATTCATGCCAACGTCGATGACGATTGCTCCCGGCTTCACCATCTCCCGCCTGACCAGCAGCGGTTTTCCGACGGCGGCGACGACGATGTTCGCGCCGCCCACGGCCGCGGCCAGATCCCGCGTGCGCGAATGGGCGATGGTCACGGTCGCATTCGCCTGCAGCAGCAGCGCCGCCATCGGCTTGCCGACGATGTCGCTGCGGCCGATCACGACCGCGTTGCAGCCGGCGACGGCAACACCCGTCGATTCGATCAACCGGATGATGCCGGCCGGCGTGCACGGGACGAGTGTCGGACGCCCGAGGTGAAGCTTGCCGACGTTGACCGGATGAAACCCGTCGACATCTTTGGCCGGGTCGATGGCGTCGATCACCTTCTTCGGATCGATCTGCGGCGGCAACGGCAGTTGGACCAGGATGCCGTCGACAGCATCGTCGCCATTGAGCCGATCGACGTGCGCGAGGAGATCTGCTTCGCTGGTCGAATCCGGGAGGATCAGCTCATCGCCGCGAAGGCCGAGCTCGCGCGCCTTCCTGGCCTTGCTTCGAACGTAGACCTCGGAGGCGGGATCGTTTCCCACCCGAACGGCAACGAGCCCCGGCGCGAAGCCGAGGCGCGCGATCGCCTGCGCGACCTCTGTCTCGATCGTTTTCGCGATCGCCTTGCCGTCGATGATCCGCGCCGTCATGACCGCAGCGCTTCTACCACGTTTCGAAGCGAGCATCTATGCTGAGAGACATCATGCGTCGAAATGCCGGTATTGCCGTTCTCGTG
>Ga0247680_1000209_pt1 | contig 21559 bp, 16 predicted proteins | sample CNK21_metaG_FD_182803 | JGI IMG/M metagenome (GOLD analysis project Ga0247680, IMG submission 182803) | Soil microbial communities from Purdue University Martell Research Forest, Indiana, United States - CNK21 | ecosystem: Environmental > Terrestrial > Soil > Temperate forest > Bulk soil...
CTCTCAGGAACGGGCTCGTACTGCGCACCACTGTCTTGACGGCCTCGTCTGCGGGACCGCACGTGCAGGATACCGGTTCATTCCCTCATCAACGGCGCTCGCGCCGTTAACCCGCTCAGGATGACAGGCCTTGAGGTAGATGATGTTTGAAGAGTTCACCGCCGAAGCGGTCCGTCTCCCCATTCTGGAGCGACTGTTCGCGCCGTCGGTCACGCCGTCGTTCCTGCGCGCCCGCTGGATCTGGCTTCGCTGCCTCGGCACGATTTTCTTCTCCGCCTTTTACTCCCTCTACTTTCAGATCCACGGCCTCATCGGCCCGCACGGCATCCTGCCGGCGTTCGAATATCTCGACGCGGTTCACCGTGCCCTTGGACTGAAAGGCTACTGGCTCGCACCGACACTGCTCTGGCTCAACAGCGGCGACCGGATGCTGAGCGCCATCGTCTGGATCGGATTCGCATCGTCGGTGGCGATCATCTTCAATCTCTGGCCGCGGCTCTCCATCGCCATCGCCGGCATCTGCTTTCTCTCATTCATCGGCGCGGCACAGGAGTTCGCCGGCTATCAGTCGGATGGGATGCTGCTGGAAGCGGCCTTCCTCTCGATCTTCCTGGCGCCGCGCGGCATCCGGCCGCGGATGGCGCCCACTCAGCCGCCGTCGCGCGCGGCGGTCTTCATGCTGCAGTGGGAGTGGTTCCGCATCTATTTCGAGTCGGGCCTGGTCAAGATCCTCAGCGGCGAGGAGCAATGGCGCAACCTGACGGCGATGGACAAGTACTACGAGAACGGTCCGCTGCCGTCGTGGCTCGGCTGGTACGTGCAGCAATGGCCGCACTCGTTCCATGCCTTCTCCGCCGGCCTGACGCTGGTCGTCGAGCTGTTCGTGGTCTGGCTCCTCTTCGCGCCGCGCAAGAATTCGCTCTGCCGGCTGATCGCATTCCTCATCGTCACGCCGCTGCAGATCGGCATCATCCTGACGGCGAACTATGCGTTCCTGAATTATCTGGTGCTGTGCCTCGGGGTCCTGCTCCTCGATGACTCGATTCTCCGCGGACCGGCACCCGCGCCGACTGACAGGAAACCGTCGATCGCCGCGGCAATCGTGCTGACGACGATCTTCCTCACGTCGATCGCCAGCTTCGTGATGCCGTCATTCCCGACCGCGGCGCTGCTCGAACCGTTTCGCATCGCCAATCGCTACGGCCTCTTCGCGGTCATGACGCGCAACCGGTACGAGATCGAGTTCCAGGGAACGCGCGACGGCGTCACCTGGGTACCCTATCCCTTCCGTTATAAGCCGCAGGACGTCCGCAAACGGCCGGGCCTCTACGCTCCCTATCAGCCGCGCTTCGAATGGAACCTCTGGTTCGCATCGCTGGGATCGTGGGAGGAGAACCGATGGGTCCTGAACGCCGAGGGGAGGTTGCTCGAAAACTCCCCTCCGGTGCTGGAGCTGTTCGCGGGGAATCCGTTCGCGGACAGGCCGCCCATCGCGGTCCGCGCCATGGCCTGGCAGTACTGGTTCACCACCGGCGAGGAGCGGGCACGCACCGGCGCCTGGTGGCGGCGCGAAGCGCTCGGTGCCTACGCGCCTGTTGCGAAGCGCGCCGCGGACGGCAGTATTACCTTCGATAACGACTGAGACTGGCACGCGAGTCGCTATTGCTCAGCCGCATGGGAAACTTACTTTGGCTCATCATCGTGATCCTCGTAATTCTGTGGCTCGGCGGCTTTGCGATGCACGTCGGCGGTGGACTCATTCACCTGCTGCTCGTGATCGCGGTGATCGTGCTGATCATTCAGCTCGTCACAGGCCGGCGAGTCGTTTGATCAAACGGCGCGCTTGAACGCAGCGACGAGCCGCGCGACGCGATCGGGGTCGACGGGCGCTTCCACGCGTCCGTCGATCTTGATCGACGTTCCGACGATCGCGCCGTCGGCGTCCGCGAACGCGACGGCATTCGTCTCCGTCAATCCGCTGCCGATGAGAATCGGTACGTCAGGAAGCGCCTCGCGCAGGGCTGCGAAGCCGGCGCGATCGGGCTCCGCTCCCGTCTCCGCACCGCTGACGATGATGCCGTCCGCAAGTCCGCGATGCCGAAGCTCTTTCGCCGCCTGCATCTCATCCAGCGCAACGACCGGCACCGCGTGCTTGACCATGTGGTCGGCGAAGAGCAGGACGCCCGGCGCGATGGCCGCCCGCTTGCGCAGAGTCTCCGCCGCGCGCCCTTCGATGATCCCCTGATCGGTCAACATCGCGCCGGTGTGGATGTTGACGCGGATGAATGCCGCGCCTGCCGCGGCGGCGATGCCGATGGCCGACGCCGCATCGTTCCGCAAGACGTTCACACCAAACGGCAGCGCCACCTCGGCAGTCACGGCGACGATGACACACGTCAGCGCCGCCACCGTCTCGGCCGGCACGCGATCCTTGAAGAAAGGCCGGTCGCCGAAATTCTCGAACGCCATCGCATCGCACCCGCCGTCGCGCAAGGCACGCGCGTCGCGCAACGCCGCATCGATCACGGCCTGCATCGAACCGGCGTACCGCGGGGCGCCGGGAAGCGCATCGACATGCACCATGCCGATGATGGCGTTGCGGCCGAAGCGGCGTCGGAAGTCGTCGCGGTCAAACATAGCAGCAGGGTAACCCCTTCGCGGCTTCGCGCCTTCGCGTGATGACACCGATCTCACGCGAAGACGCGAAGGCGCGAAGGAGAAGACCTTACGTCAGCGCTTTCACCCTCGCCGCCAGCCGCGGGTCGCCGATCGTTTCCGCGACCTTGGCAAACGACGGTGACGCTCCGCGCCAGCACAATTCATCGACGTCGTCAAAGAGTGGTGCGTCGGTCCGCAGCGTTGCCAGCGTTTTGAAAAGCAGGGCCAGCTCGCGGTTAGGACCAGTGAGGACCTGATCCGGAAATTGTTCGATCGGTCCGTACTGCGCGACCAGCCGGGCGGCGGTCTTCGTGCCGATGCGTGGAATGCCGGGATAGCCGTCCGCGGCGTCGCCGGAGAGCGCCAGGTAGTCGGGAATCAGCGAAGGAGGGACGCCGAACTTCGCCCGGACGCCGGCATCGTCGCGAATCAGGCCGCTCTTCCGGTCGACCTGGACGATGCGCTCCCCCACCACGCACTGCGCCAGATCTTTGTCCGGCGTCCAGATGCACACTTTCTCGACGCGTGGATCGCGCCCCGCCAGGTACGCGGCCGAGGCCAGGGCATCGTCGGCCTCCAGCTCGACCATCGGCCAGGTGGCCACGCCCATGGCCACGAGCGCGGCTTCCAGCGGATGAAACTGCGCCCACAGCGCGCGCTCGATCCCCGCCCCGGTCTTGTAGCCCGGCCAGAGATCGTTGCGGAACGATTCGATGATGTGATCGGTGGCCACGCCGATGTGCGTGGCGCCCCCCTCCAGCATCTGCACGACCGTGCCGAGAACGCCGGCCACCGCGCCGAAGGGAGGATCGCTCTTCTTGAAACGGCGGATCCCGAAGAAATGGCGGAACAGCTCATACGTCCCGTCGATGAGGTGAACGATCATGCCTTTGCCAGTCGCAGCGCCGCGGCCATCTGATGGAGATGCCAGCCGTACTGCTTCTCTTCCTGCCGACAACTGTAGACGAGCTTGAGATCGTGCTCATCGTCGCTCGGGATCACGCGCGCGGCGAGCGACGCCCAATCGGGAAGGTCGTGCGCCGGCTGCAGCGCGGCGTCGAAGTCCGGACGGCCGATGGATGCGTAGGCGGCCAGCATGGCCACGGCCAGGTGGTCGACCGCATCGGCGGCGAGATACGGCTGCAGTACCCGCGTGGCGTGACAGGCCGTGACGAGATGGAGAACCGTGAAATCGCCGGTGGCCAGAAAGAGCAACGCGGCGATCTTCGCCAGATCGCCGAGCGTGAGGTTCCTGATCCCGAACCGGTAGTCGTCGAAGGCGGGAATGGCCACGACCTTCAGGATGCTGCCGCTGATGCTGCGCGATCCGAACGATTTCGGGAAACGGTCGTCGCGGTTCATCGCCAGAAAGGCGTCGATCGCCGATTTCCAGCGTGTCTCTTCGCGGCGTTTCAGCTCCGCGTAACCGGTGTCCCACGAGGTGAGGGCGTCCGGAAGATCGACGTCGTCTCCGCTATCGACGGCGTAGGCCGTGCGAATCAGACCGTGAAAGGCCTCGCTGGCGAGACCGGGAGTCAGCGGCGGCACGGCATCGCGTAGAAAGACTTCCCTCCCCTTTTCCTTCAGCTCAGCGGCGAACTTCGCGGACCGAGCTTTCTCGCTCTCCGGCTTCGCGCGCAGCCGCTGCTCGTAGAACGCAGCGAACTGGCGAAGCCGCTCGTCGCTCGCGCCGAGTCGGTCGAGCGCGACCAGCGCCATGGCCAGATGATTGGCCATCCCGTTGGCATAGCTGGCGCTGAACGGCCGCGAATCAGCGAGCAGCGAATGCAGCGTATCCGTGGCTACTCCTCCTCCTCGAGTCCCTTGGATACGTTCAGGATCGGAGTGATTCGTTTCGCGATCATTGACAGTCCCTCCGAGAACTCCTGGCAGACTAACCCGTATAGCAGACCCGACGTCTACTAATTCTGGCAGCAAACGAGGTACTTCGTAATGCGTAAAACGACCGCGCCGTTGATGGCGTCTCTGGTGGCTCTCTTCCTCTTCATCGCCCCGCTTCGCGCGGACGATCCCAAACCGCAGGACAAACCGGCCGCGGACAAGGCTGGAGAGAAGGCCGCCGAAAAGCCTCCCGAGCCGGCGAAGTTCGTCCGGCAGCATCGGGCGAAGCTCGGCGGCGCGGATGTCGGCTACACCACCACCGCAGAGGAGATCTTCCTCAAGGATAACGACGGGAAAAACACTGCCAGCTTCTTCACCATCGCCTACACGAAGGACGGCGTGGCGCGGCAGGAAGAGCGGCCGATCACCTTCGTCTACAACGGCGGACCGGGCTCGGCCTCGCTCTGGCTGCACTTCGGGCTGGTCGGCCCGCGGATCATCGACATCCCCAGCGACGCCGCCGATCCCGGCAGCCCACCCTACAAGCTGCGCGACAACGACGACACGATCTTCCGCGCCACCGATCTGGTTTTCATCGATCCCGTCGGCACCGGCTACAGCCACGCCATGGGCGACAAGAAGAACGAGGATTTCTGGGGCTACGACGAAGACGCCGACTCGGTGGCGGAGTTCATCCGCACCTTCATCACCCAGCACAATCGCTGGAACTCCCCGAAGTACATCCTCGGCGAAAGCTACGGCGGCATCCGCTCGGCGCTCCTCGTTCCGCGCCTACAGGGAAACTTCGGCGTCGGCCTCAACGGCGTCATCCTCCTCTCGCCGGCCCTCAACATGGGAACGCTGCCGTTCGTCGTGAACGGAAACGACCTGACCTACGCGACGTCGCTTCCCGCCCTGGCCGCCACCGCGTACTACCACCACAAGCTTCCCGATCAGTGGAAGGACCTCGACACGTTGTTGCGGGAAGTGGAGAAGTTCGCGGGGACAGAGTATCTGGTCGCGCTCTTCCAGGGCGACGAGCTGCCGAAGGCGGAGAAAGAACGGATCGCGGATCGCGTTCACCGCTACACCGGTGTGTCAAAGGAGTACATCCTCCGCGCCGATCTGCGGATTTACGCGCCGCGCTTCACCAAGGAGCTGCTGCGCGACGAAGGGAAGTCGGTGGGCATCCTCGACGGGCGCTACGTACAGACCGAGATCGACCGCGTGGCGGAGTTCCCGGACAATGACGCCTTCAACGCCAAGACCGGACCGATTTACATCTCTCTTTTCCAGAACTACCTCCGCAACGAGCTCGGCGTCGACCTGGTGAAGCGCTACGCGCCGCAGAATGGCGAGGCCAATCAGAAGTGGAAGCGCCCCGCCAATGGGCGTGGCGCCTTCGCCGGCTACGTCGACGTCACCGGCGCGCTGGCGCAGGGAACGAAGGACAACGAGGCGCTGCGCGTCTTCGCCGCCGCCGGCTACAACGACCTGACCACGTCGTACTTCGCCATGCGCTACATGCTCGAGCACAGCGGCATCGACACCAACCGCCTGACGATCAAGGACTACCCCGGCGGCCACATGATGTACCTCCACCGCCCGTCACTGGAGGCGCTGTCGAAGGACATCGTGGCGTTCATCGAGAAGGGGAACGGGGGTCATTAGGCCGGCACGGCCGGCAGCGTTGGTTGCCCAAGGCTCGGCCAGCAGTGGCGCAAAAGCGTTACTGCCGCGGAGAAGCGTCTTCGTCGGTCGCACGCGAAGGCGCGCTCAACAATCCAGCCCCGCGCTTTGCGCGGGGTTCGGTTGTGAGAATGGATTTGCGGCCGCGGAGGCGGCCGCAACAAAAGTGGGCGTCTGGCGACGTCGGTTGCAATTCTCGGTGGACGTTGTCGCCGCCGCTAATTGCCGCATTTCTCACACGCTGAGTGGAATTGCCGGCACCCTGTTGGTGGCGAAACTTGGGACGATCTGGAATTGTGCGAGCGGTTCGTTCTCGGCAGTACCTCCAATCGGTCGAACAGTCGAAGGCGGATGAGGGGCGTTTCACGAGGACCTCATTCGCGCGCCTTCGAGCGCTCTCGGACCAGCGTTGGTAAATCGCCCATATCTCGTAAGCGCCCCCCTCATCCGCCTTCGGCACCTTCTCCCCCCACAAGAAACCGTGGGGGGAGAAGGGCTCTCGACGAAGGGAGTGGCGAGGCTCTCAAGGGAACAATTCAAGTGAGCGTGTAAGAAATGCAGGCGTCCTTAAGGAACGCCTCAGCAGCAGCCACCGGCGCTTCCAGCTCCTCGAAAATAGAAGCTTCCCGTCTTTTTCCTACCTCTGTCTCCGCGTCCGATCCAGCACGTCCGGCTGAAATCGCAGCCTCGTGTTCATGCTGCGCATTTTCGAGCTGGTCATCTCCTCGGCGTTCGAGTGCGGGAGCAGGTCCGATGCGCCGTCTCCTGTCTTGGCGATCTGGGCGTCGATGCGCTGCAGGAAGGCGCGGGCGGAATCGTAGCCCTGCAGTTTCATCAGGTGATTGCGCGCGGCGATCTCGACGAGCAGCGCCAGGTTTCGTCCCGAGGCCACCGGCAGGCGGACGTACGGCTTCGAAACGCCGAGGAGCTCGAACGTCTCGCCGGTGATCCCCAGGCGGTCATACTCCGTTCCCTCCACCCACTTCTCCAGCCGGACTACGAGATCGATCGGCTTCACATCGCGCGTCGAGGCCACGCCGAAGAGATCCTTGATGTCGATGATGCCGATGCCGCGCAGCTCCATGTGATGGCGCAGCAGATCGTTCGAATAGCCGAGGAGCACGTCGTTCGGATGGCGCTTGATGATCACCATGTCGTCGGCGATGAGGCGGTGACCGCGGTAGATCAGGTCGAGCGCGCATTCGCTCTTGCCGATGCCGCTGTCGCCGAGGAGCAGGACGCCGATGCCGTAGACGTCCAGCAGGCCTGAATGCATCGTCAGCTTCGGCGCCATCGTCTCTTCGAGAAAGTATGTCGTGCGCGTGATCGACGTCGAGGACATCGCCGGCGTGGAGAAGAGCGGCACCGAGCGCTTCTCGCACTCGTGCTTCAGCTCCTCGAGCGGCGTGATCCCCTTGGTGACGATGAAGCAGGAGGCGTCGAGCGCCGCGACGTCACGGACCCGCTTTTCGCGAAGGCGCGCCGGGAGACTCTGCAGGTACTTCGTCTCCGACTCGCCGATGATCTGGACGCGCCACGGTTTGATGTACTCGTAGTAGCCGGCGAACGCCAGTCCAGGCTTCTGGACTCGCGGCCGGAGGATGGTCCGGTCGAGGCCGTCATCGCCGGTGACGATCTTGAGCGCAAGCTCATCGAGCTCGTCGCTGAGGAGCGAGCGGACCGTCGTCTCGATGAAGTCTTCTGCGTTCTGATTGCTCACTTGGTCCTGATCGACGCCTGGGCAGCGGCTTCGAACGCGGCGTCCAGTTGCTTGGCATCACTCCGGTCACGAGGCTCGTCCTTTCCGGTGTTGCTGTCTGACGAAATCGTGACGTCGATTGGGCCCCCGGGGGCCGACGTGTAGACCAGGTGGTAGCCCTTCAGCATGTAGTACGCACCACCCATCCGTTCGCCCCTGGAGTAGTCGTCATGATGAACGCCGCTGGTGTGCTGCAAGATGTTCCCCTCGATGTCGCTGACATCCATTGTCGAAGGCGGACCGAGCACGATGACGGTCTTTCCGCGGAGCGTCTTCGACCCCTGTAGCTTGCCGACAGTGAAGTATTTGTCGGCTTTCGCCGCGCGCGCCGAAACGGCGTCCGCAAAACCCGGGCTGCGTTTCGCGAGGAACTGATCGATGAAGCGCTGCGCTTCCTCCTGTGTTTTGATCTCGGTCCACTCCCGCTGCTCGGCCTTAGTCATGAAGTAGGCCTGGGGCGAATGCTCCCAATCCTTGACGTCGGGACTGGCGGCGAATGCGGGCGCGATGATGGCAATGCTCAGCAGCAGTCCTACCGAACGCATCAATTTCATGGAAGCCTCCCTGGATTGATGACTATCGAAGATACACCTTTCGGGCACCCTGTGTGGGCGGTTTTGAGGAGACTATAAAATGGAAAGCTGGTGACCCTTCCTCGGTCAGGGAGTTTCTGTCACACTATCTGGCTTAAATCCCACAAAGGCAGGAATCCATGAAAATCAATCGTCTGATCAGTGTCGCAGTCATCTGCTTTCTAACCGTAGCGGCATTCGCCGGCGGTCTCTCCAAGTACAAGGGATGGGACAAAACGCCTCAGGGGTATCTCATGACGGCCGACGAACGCGCGCAGTGGGCGAACGTCAAGACCGATGACGAGGCGGATAAGTTCGTCAAAGATTTTCTGGCCAGGCGCAGCCCCGATTTCCCGGATCAGGTGAACCGGGCCGCCGCCGCCGCCGACAAGTACTTCACCACCGGTAAGACACCGGGCTCCCTCACGGAACGGGGCCGGATGGCCATCATCCTCGGACCTCCCTCCGCGATGTCCGTGGTGAATACGCCCGTGCGCGGAGCGATGCGCAGTCCCTCTGGCGGTGCGCTGTCGAACGCGAACGGAGGCGGTGGCGCTGAGACCTCGGGTGGTGGCACCACGGAGGAGTACATGGCCGCGGCGAGCAATGCCAGCGCCGGAGACAGCATGATCCACACGTACTCATTCACCTACGACGCCAACCGCATGCCGCCCAAATTCGGCGGCGCTCTCACGGTCGCCATCGGTGTGGAACCGAGCGGCAGAGAACTCATCGACCGCAGGACGAAGGCCGATCTCGACAAAGCGTATGAGATGGCAGCCCAGTCGAAACTTGCTCAACCGGCTGCGAAGTAAGCACGGCCGGCTTTGCCGTGACCAGCCGTCGATCGGCGGCCGGTCACGGCGTTGTGTGGACGAGCGGCTGGCCTTCAGACCTCGGGCGCGATCAACCCGAGGTTGTTGTCCCGCCGCTTGTACATCACCGAGATGCGGTCCGTATCGAGATCGCGGAAGACGATGAACTCGTTTTTCGAGCCATCGAGCGACTCGGCGGCATCCTCGATCGTCATCGGCAGGATGGCCAGACTGTTTGTCTTGATGATGCGCGGCAGACGCTTGGGGCCGGACTGACGCAGCTTGCCCGGCTCGAGCACCTGAACCGACCATTCCGTCACCAGGCCGGCCGCTGCCTTGTTCAGGCTGCCGGCTTTGCGGTGGTGATCGCGGATGGTGCTCCGGTTCTTCTGCGCCTGGCGCTTGACGTGGTCGAGGGCCAGATTGATGGCGTCCTGCATCGACTCGCCGGACTCCTGCGCCGCCTTGACGTCGTGCTCCTTGCCGGTGATGAGGATCTCGCAGAGGTTCCGGTACTTCTGGACCTGCAGCACCACGCGCACCTCGATGACGTCGTCGAACAGCTTGTCGACGATCTTGTCGAGTTTCTTGGTGATGAGCGCGCGGATGTCGCTGGTGACTTCGTACTTGCGTCCCGTGATTGTCGTGGCCATGTCGCTATCGCTTCCCCTGAAATTGCACGATCAGAAAATCTGCTTGCGGTCGGTCGATGAGGGGATGTTCAACTCGTCGCGATACTTCGCGACGGTACGCCGGGCGATATTGATGCCCTCATCGTTCAGGATCTTCATGATCTTGGAATCCGATAACGGTTTCCGCGGATCCTCCGCGTCGATGAAGCCCTGAATCTTCTTCTTGACCGTGAGGCTGGAGATGTCTTCGCCGGTGTCGGAGTCGATGCCGCTGTGGAAAAAGTACTTCATCAGGAACAGCCCACGCGGCGTGTGCATGTACTTGTTCGAAACCACCCGCGAGACCGTCGACTCGTGCATCTGGATGTCGTCGGCCACGTCGCGGAGGACGAGCGGACGCAGGTAGTCGATCCCCTTCTCCAGGAACTCGCGCTGGTGCTTCACGATCGATTCGGCCACCTTGTAGATCGTCCGCTGGCGCTGGTCGAGCGACTTGATCAGCCACACCGCGGAGCGGATCTTGTCCTTGATGTAGTTGACCGTCTCGCCGTCGGACTTCGAGTCCATGGAGTTGAGCATGTTGCGGTAGCTGCCGTTGATGCGTAGTTTGGGCATGCCGTCTTCGTTGAGAACGATGATGTACTCGTCTCCGACCTTCTGGATGTAGACGTCCGGCTCGACGTAGATAGCGCGCTCGTTCGAATACTTGCGGCCGGGCTTGGGATCGAGATGCTTGATGATCTCCACGACCCCTTCCAGCGTCTTCATGTCGACGCCGATGGCCTTCGAGATCTGCAGGAAGTGGCGCTGCATGAAGAGGTCCCAGTGATCGCGGACGATGGACTCGACCAGGGGGTTGTCCACTTCCAGGAACTCGAGCTGCAGCAGCAGGCACTCGCGAAGATCGCGGGCACCGACGCCGATGGGATCGAGCGACTGGATGGAGGACACCGCCTTCTCGACGTCGGCCGGGTCGTAGGGACCGGCGGCGGCGATCTCCTCGTTGGTGGCGCGAAGGTAGCCGTCTTCATCGATGTTGCCGATGATGAAGGCGCCGATCTCCTTGACCGCCGGCGAGGCGTCGCTCATCCCGAGCTGCCAGGCCAGATGGTCGGTCAGGTTCGGCGGGCGGGTGAGGGTGTTCTCGATCGGGAACTCCTCGTGCTCCTCCCCCATCCGCGGGTTGTAGCCGTACTCGATGTAGTCCTGGAAGTAGGCGTCGTAGTCGATCTCGTCGAAGGAGTCCTTCTCCTTCTCCGGCGCCGGCTCGGCCGCCTTTGCTTCTTCCTCGGTCTGCGTTTTTTCCTGCGCTTCGGCTTCGGCGTCTTCCTGCTTGGCTTCCTCGGCCGATTCTTCGAGGAGCGGATTCTCGAGCAGCTCCTGGTTGAGGACCTCCTGGAGCTCGAGTTTCGACAACTGCAGCAGCTTGATCGCCTGCTGCAGCGAAGGCGTCATGATCAGTTTCTGGGAGAGTTTGAGGTGGAGTTTCTGTTCTAGTGCCATGGTCCGGGCCAGCAGGTTACTACGTCTTCACGATCGTCTCTCGTCAATACAGGTTGAAAGATTCACCCAGGTAAATTCTGCGAACCTCGGGATCGGTCGAAAGACTCTCAGGTGCTCCCTGCCGGAAAATCTCACCCTCTTTGATGATGTAGGCGCGGTCAGTGATCTTCAATGTTTCGCGTACGTTGTGGTCGGTGATGAGGATTCCGATGCCGCGCGCGCGGAGCTGCGAAACGATTCTTTGTATCTCGAATACGGCAATTGGATCGATTCCTGCAAATGGCTCATCTAGCAAGATGAATGCCGGGTTGATGGCGAGGCTTCTGGCGATCTCCACCCGCCGCCGTTCCCCTCCCGAAAGTGAAAAGGCCCGGTTCCGCGCGATGTGCGTGATGCCGAACTCCTCGAGCAGCAACCGCGTCCGCCGCTTCCGCTCCGCCAGCGGCAGATCCATCGTTTCGAAGACCGCCAACAGATTTTCTTCGACGGTCAGCTTGCGGAACACCGACGGTTCCTGCGGCAGATAGCTGATGCCGCGCTGCGCGCGCAGATACATCGGCAGCGTGGTGATGTCGTCCTCGCCGAGAATGACGCGCCCGCCGTCAGGCCGCACCAGGCCGACGATCATGTAGAAGGTCGTCGTCTTTCCGGCCCCGTTCGGCCCGAGCAGGCCGACGATCTCCCCCTGCTTGATCTCGACCGAAACGTCGAGCACCACTTTGCGCCGCTTGTACACCTTGACCAGGTGCTCGGCCGCCAGACGCAGCGGCGCATCGGAGGGACGTTCCCGCTCGGCGGGCGTGAACGAGACGACGGTTGAGCGATCAGCCATACAAGGTGTGGATGTTAACTGAATTGCGCGCGTCACTCGGCGTGATACAGCAGGATTGACTTTCCGATCTCCTGCACCGGCGTCTGCTGCTCGAGCCATGCGTAATCATCGGGCCGCCCGTACGCGCCCTTCAGCGACGTCTTGCTGATGGCGATCCATCCCTTCACCATGGTCCTCGGCGGGAGTCTTCGGATCGCCGGCGCGATCGGATAGCGGGAGAGATCCGTCGATCCGAAGTAGGCGATCCAGAGCCGGTCGATGCGGCGATCGACGACGGCGTCGCGCAGGCGCGGCAGGTCCTGCCCCCAATCGAGATCGCTGTCGACGACGATTCGCTCCGGATGCCGGCCGGCCAGCTCGTTGAAGTAGGCGATGTAGTCGGGATGCGCGAGCAGGCTGCTCACGGCCATCCACGCGCCGAGGACGATGGCCACCATGCGCCGCCGTTGCCACATCTCGATCAGCGCAATGCCGCCGGCGATCGCCAGCAGCGGATAGATCGGCAGCACGTGCCGCACGCCGAGGTTGATGCGGGAGACCATCGCCATCACTACGATTGCCGCGGCCGATAGGACTGGAATGGATGCCCGGCGCGCGCCGAGCACGGCCAGAATCAGAAACGCGATCGGCGTCTTCACGGCGATGACGATCGGGAAGAAGTACCAGACGCCATGCGTCCGGATCTGCCCGAGAAAGTACGAGGGATGCCCGAACAGAGTGTGCTCGCCGAGGTGAGCTAAACCGGCGAAGAGCTCCGGAGCCGGCAGGCGGAAATGGCTGAGCAGGAAAAAGAGCGCGCGATCGGGCGGCGCCTTCGCCTCCGCGAGCATCGCCAGTAATTCGTTCGGCGCGAATCCATACATCGGCGCCGGCCAGATCGAGAAGCGATACGCCGCCCAGATGAGAAATGCCGCAATCGGAACCGCAATCGCCAACGAAGCAAACGTAGGCCGGACTCTCTTGTCCGGCCGGTTCTCGCGAAACTTGATCAATAAAACCACGCCCCCGATGACCACCATGAACGGGATCGCCGAGAACTTCGAAAGCACGGCCGCCGCGAGCGCGCACGCGAACAGCGCCATCCGCCCCGCGGACGGCCGATCGATGCATCGGACCAACGCGTAGATGGCCGCCGGTAGCGCCGCCGCCAACGCCGTGTCGGTCGTCGCCAGCCCGGCGTGCCCGAGGATGGCCGGGACGAAGGTGAAGAGCGCCACCGCGGCCACGGCGGATTCCGTATTGGCGATCGCCCGCGTCCAGTGAAACACCACGAACGCCGCCAGCAGCAGCCACGGCAGCACACCGATGCGCGCCAGCGTCAGGTTGCGCTGATAGTCGTCCGGCCCGCCGAAGATGGCGTTCCCTTTGCGGATCGGTGCCGCGGGATCGGTGAGCACGATCGGACCGGGTGGATAGTGTTCTCCATCGATCCACAGCGCGATCGCATCGAAGATTCTGGCAAGCGGCGGATGCTGCAGCTCCAGCGTGTACGTTCCGCGGTCCAGCCATTCCAGCCCCATGGCCACGTGGACCGGCTCATCGTACGTCTGGGAGAAGTGGGTGTACGTCGCGGTGACGCGCGCGACCGCCAGCGCGACGAAGAGCGACGCCACCAATGCACCTCGGCGACTCACGGCTGCGGCTTGTACGTTCCCTGCCCCGGTATCTTCGGGCTGATGACGTTGACTTTGTTGTGATCGAGATCCATGGCGATCGTCTCGCCGCTGATGTCGCTCCCGTTCGGCTGCGTGACCTTGGCCGGCGCGCCGATCAGGTAGACCATCCGCTGTGCGACGTTATACGTGGCGCGGTCGCCCGTTCCCTTGCGGCCGGTCGACTTCTCGACCAGGTTGACCTTCTCCTGCGTCTCGATGTGGTCCATCTTCTTGTTGGCGTCGAAGAAGAACGAGGCGTGCTCCGAGCTGAGGTGCCGCCCCTCGCCGTCGTCGATCTGGACGCTCCCGGTCAGGTCGATGCGGCGGTCGAGTTTCCTGGCGATGAGAACGTCGCTCTTCGACTGCATCGGCACCTTGCGCGCTTCCGCGGTGGCGTTTGTGCTGGTGTTGTAGAGCAGCGTCCGGACGTTGCCGCGCGCCGTGACCTGATCGCCGGCACCCTGGACCTGCATCTCCTGCGCGAAGACGGTGTTGGTGTCCTGCCACGCCCGGACGTTGCCGCTGAAGACGGCGATCTTCGTGGCCTGCCGCATCGTCACCGTATCGGAGTTCACGAACACCGGCTTGTTGGCGGGAAAGACGTTGGTGGAGTCGGCGCTGACGGCGGTCGGTGCGCCGCTCACCTGCTTGGAGACCAGTTGCGCGATCACCTCGCCGGTGGCCCGGGCCGTTCCGGCGCGCGGAGAGAATTCGATCAGCTTCGCCTTCAGCGTCTGCCCATCCGCGACCACCGAGGGATAGAAGCCGGGCTCGCCAGTGAGGAAGACCTGATCGTTGGCAATATCGTAATTCGCCCGCACGGAACGGGCGTCGTTCTTCGGATCCTTGTAGTGGACGTTGCCGTCGAGATTGGCGCTCGCGGCGCGGTGCGTTGCGGCGTCGAAGTAGACGGTGAGATGGCCGGAGGTCATCTCGCGCTTGACCGGCGAGGTCTCCTTCATCACCACGTTGTCGTCCGCCTTCATGTCGGTGACCTGCTTGTTGGCCAGGCCGACGCGGAAGGTGTGCGCCACCAGGTCGCGGTTCGGCGGTCCCTCGATGACGGCGTGGGCCGGCCCGGTGTCGCCGATGAAGTCCAGCGCGCTGATCTGCCCGTTCGCCCCGATCTCGCTCCAGAAGCGGTCGGCGGTGATCGTCTTGCGTCCGGCCGATTCGGCCGCCTTCCCGCCGCCGAGGGTCACATCCCCGGTCATCACGATCGAGACGTGACCCTGCCCTTCCAGAGCGATGAGCGATTTCCGGTCGGCGCCGAAGCGGCCGGCCATGTGGTCGACATTGAAACGGTCCGCGTCCCGCGTGGCCACGACGTCTTTGGTGAAGTCGGCGTAGCCTTCCTTGCGGCGGAAGACCCCTTCCTGCGACTTGATGTTGAGCGGCGACTCGGCCGGCGTCTCCGGCGCCATGGTGGCGTCGACCTTGTCGTAGAGGCGGACCATCTCGCCGGGGACGTCCATGTCCAGCGCGCCGCCGCTGCCGACCCAGCGGTCGACCTTGAAGTTGACCGCGACGTGGTTCGTCAGGTGAATGCCGTCGAAGTGGATCTCCGCGGTGGTGATCTCGACGCCGTCGCTCGAGGTCACCCGCACGCCGCCCTTGGCATCGGATTCTTTCGTGTTGCTGTTGAACTGCGCCAGCGGACAGACCAGGTCATAAGTCAGTCCCGTCGGCCGGTAGATGGTCATCTGCACGTTCTCGAGCGTGTTCCATCCCGACTGGAACGCCACCACGCGCTGTGCACGGATGCGCGACGCCAGCCGCCCGTTGACGGTCTGCGTGTCCTCGAACACCTTCGACTCGATGGAGGGATTGTCCGTGGTGGGTCGCAGGGTCGACGTCACCGGGGCGGCGCCAGCCTTGTCCTTATGCGGTTTGCCGCGCCGCCAGTTCACCGCGATCACGACCACGAAGGCGATGAAGACGAGGGGAAGTGCCACGCGAAGGATGCGGATCGTGCGCTGCACGGGGCCAGTAACTTGTTATGGGTGAGTGCTATTCCTAATTTGATGGCCGGCGAGGAACGTTCGGAGAGTCAAAAGCGAATGTTCAATGTTGAATGTTCAATGTTCAATGTTGAATGAAAAACCAGGTCCGCGCGACCACCCCATTCAACATTGAACATTCAACATTGAACATTCAACATTGCTTTTGACGTTGACTCACCCGGATGCCCGCGCATCCACAACCGCCAGCTTCGCCCCACTTGGCGAGTACCCATCCGGCTCGATCTGAAACAACAGATCCACCGTCGCCCCGCGCACCAGCTCCGGCGCGAGCGCCCGCGCCGACGGCCAGAGCACCGCCAGCGCCTTCCCGGTCCCATCATCGATCGTAAGCTCGCAGCAGTCCGGCGCGAACTCGCGCGTGGCCAGCACGTTGGCGTTGCGGATGAGAAAGAGCGGCTGCAGGTTGCCCGCTCCGAACGGCTGCATCAGCTCGTGTGCCGCCACAAACTCCCGATCGACCTCGGCGAGCGTCACCTCGGCATCGACCTTCGCCTTGCGGCGAAAGAGCTCGTCGTCGAAAGAAGCAAACCGTTCCTCCAGACGCCGCCGCAACTCGTCGACGTTGCGCGCCGGCAAGGCGAAGCCGCACGCGAACTCGTGCCCGCCGAAGTGCGTGAACAGCTCCGCCACCGATGCGAGCTGCTCGTGCAGATTGATCGTCGGAATGCTTCGTCCCGAGCCTACCGCCAGCTCCCCCTCGATCCCGATCGCCAGCGTCGGCCGGTGATAACGCTGCGCGATACGTCCCGCGGTCAGGCCGAGAACGCCTTTGTGCCAGTTGGATCCGGCCAGGACGAAGATGCGGTTGCGAGGTTGCGCGGGCTCGGGGTCTCGCGGTTCCCCCTCCCGCGAGACCGCGAAACCGCGAGACCCCGCCGCAACCGCGGCCTCCGCCTCCCCCCGCACTCCCCTCTCGATCTCCTGCCGCTCGGCATTGAGCCGATCGAGCTCCGCGCAAAGCGTCCATGCCGCTTCCTCGGATGTCGCGGCGAAGAGATCGATGGCGGTTTCGGCGGAGGAGAGCCGGCCGGCCGCGTTGATACGCGGTCCGATCTTGAAGCCGACATCTACCGCTCGTAGAGGACGCCCCAGCATCCCCAGACGCCGGATCAGGGCGCGCAAGCCGGGATTGCGCGGGTCGGCCAGACCGGCCAGACCGAGCCAGGCGATGGTCCGGTTCTCGCCGATGAGCGGCGCCACGTCGGCCACGGTGCCGATCGCGGCGATCTTCAGCAGCGAGGCGATGGCCATCTTCTTTCCGCTGCGCCGCAACAGCTCGCAACAAAGCTTGAAGGCCACGCCCACTCCAGCCAGCTCCTTGAACGGATACTCGCATCCCGGCTGCTTCGGATTCAGCACTGCCGCCGCGGCGGGGAGCAGCTCCGGGGGAAGGTGATGATCGGTGACGATCACGTCGATCCCCCGTTCGATGGCCTGGCGTACCGGATCGACGCTGGTGATGCCGCAGTCGACCGTGATGATCAGCCGGACGTCGCGCTCGGTGAGAACACGGTCGATCACCGAGGTCTTGAGACCGTAGCCGTCGACGAGCCGGTGAGGGACGACGTGCGCGGCGTCCGCTCCCAGCGCGCGCAGAACCGTCTGCAGGAGGACGATCGACGTCACGCCATCGACGTCGTAGTCGCCGTAGATGAGGATCGTCTCACGGTCGCGCACCGCCCGCTCGATCCGTTCACACGCCTCGCCGATTCCGTGAATCGTCCCCGGGTCGTGCAGGTCGCCGATGCACGGCGCCAAGTACCGTCTGTACTGATCCTCGGTTTTTATCCCCCTCCTGAAGATGATGCCCCGCAGTTTCTCGTTCGGGATCGGCAGCAGCGGGATATCGAGCAGAGGATCGGCGACATGCCAGGAGTCGTGGAGCATTCGATGCAGTGTACGTGAGAGGTGCACGTTCTACGGGTGGTAGATGCGCTCTTCCTGCGTTGGACTTGGTGTCCGCCGGCTCTGCCCGGCGCTCTCTGGACGGTGCGGGTAGGGAAATCCCGACCTGCGTCACTCCTAGTAATAGAGTCTCAGCAATCCCGGACAAAACCTGGCGTTTCACGGCCTCGCGGAAGGCACGGAGGATACGTATGAAGAAGCTGCCGTTGTCTCTCTGTTTCATCGTTCTAGGCGCCGCGGCAATGCCAGCATTCGCTGACAACCCACCCGTTGACTTCGACTTGGCGCAAAAGAGCGGGACGATCACGATTCTTCCGGGCACGACCCAAGTCCGTCTCGTTCATACCAAAACGACACCAGGCAAGACTTACCGAGACGACAAGAACAAAGCGTTCACGCGTCCGGCTCCAAGTACACCTGCCGCCACGGATCCCTGCTCAACCGAAACGTTAGCGACCAAAATCGATCCGGTAGCTGCGGATCCCGCCTTGACAGAACTGGATCTCGCCAAAGCGATTGATTCAGCGGTGAAGGGCTGCCAGGGCAATGAACAGGCCCTTCGCCAGTTCGCGACAGATCGGACCGCGATTCCGATCGACCCTGTCGCGCTCGATGCTGGGAAATCGGCCACCATCACGATCAACGATCCAGGAAAAGCGCCGTGGAGGTTTACACTCCGGGAGAGTCATGTCGATCTTGATTTGACAAAACCGAGCGGCGTCCTCTTCGTCCCACCTGGCCAGGTCATAGTCCGTCTGGTCAACGCGTTGCCCGGAAAGGAATATCACCGCCTGATGCCCGATGGACCACCGAAACAGCCGGCCGCGGTGTTAAACGCCGGAACCTGCACTGGTATCGACGAGGCTCTGAAAACAGCTACCACCGAAAAGGATGGTGCGGACAAAGTGGTCGCCGCGGCTGCGTCGAAGAATTGCACCGCTGCCGAGAAGGCAGCAATTGCCGAAAAGCAAACCATTCTTTTCGACACCGTCACCGTGGGCGCCGGAGAGTCCAAAGTCATCAAGGCGGAGCGCGTCGACAAGACCGAGAGCTGGGCTTTCAGCATCAGTGCCGAGGTTACGAAAGCAGGTGCCGGTGCTGCGACCGATGGGAACAGTGCCGGTGCCGCGAGCGAAGAGAACAAAGACGTTACCGAACTGAAGAAACTGGTCACGAAGGCTACGATCGCAGGGCTCCAGCCGACCACGGACGTAACGTGCAAGGCCGGCGACGACATTTGCCCGACGGTCTTCGTAAGTGCTTCTGCACAGTCGCTAATCACGATTACGGACGTCGCAACACGGTATCCATCGGGGAAAGTGATCGTTCGTCTGACCGCTGGTGAGACCTACCCGACGGGAGACCCTGTGTTTGTGGAAAAAGAATTTGCAATTGCACCAGCCGAGATCGTGATCTCCCTAGCTCAGGACCGAATGTTCAATCCAAGCTATGGTTCCATGCGCGGCGGTGCCGCTAACATGAGGTGCACCTTAGAAGGAGCCTCAAGGAAATTGATAGAGGTCACCGGCCCGAAAGCCGGCGAGCATGCTTGGAAGAACACTAAAGGCGCGCCATGCGCGGCCGCCGCACAAGCGGAACCCGATGATTTTGCAATTCACTTCGTCACGCAAGGACGGTCGAGATTACTGGCGGTGGTGCTGGTCGACAAAGACGGGAAAGAGCACGCAATCAACACAACGATCGTTTATCAGCACTGGTTTGTCGATACAGGCGGATTCCTCACCATTAGTAACGTCACCGACGAAGAATTAGTGACGACAACGGCTTCGAATGGCGACGTAACGGTTAAAAAGAAAAGGAACAAAGACCGGCTGACCCCAGGAACGGGCGCCGTGCTCGATTTCCACCCGGCAAACTACCCGAAATGGACTGTCGTGCAGTTCGGGATCGCGACGAACCAGGACCGTCAAGTGTCATACTACCTCGGCAGCGGATACCGGCTGCTCGAGATCGGGTCGAACGCTTTGGCTACCTTCGCAGCCGGGGTTTCAGCCGTCCCGTCGCTCCGTTTTCCGGAAGCGTCAGTGAACATTGTCTATCCGGCTGCCGATCCGGCTCTGAAAGGAAAGGCTGTATACAGGTTCGGCGCATACCTTTCCTTCAGCTTCGGCTTCCGGTTTGGTGACACCCCGGCCGCGGCGGCTCCCTCGACCCCTACGGAGGCAAAGCCGCCAGGCCAATAACACCGATCGCTTGATCCTCTACATGATTGGAGACCACTGTAGACGGCGCTGTCATTCTGATCGACGCGAAGAATCCGGGGTGGATTCGCGGCACACATGCGCGCGGTGAATGGCCTCGCTGCGCGCATGCGGCGCTGGCTAATCCGTCACCGGAGCGGAACTTGCACGCCGGATCACCATGAGTGCACGACTCTCCCAGCTCGTAACCGCCGCCGTGCTCGTCGATGGATTCCTGGCTGGCGCCAGTGTCGACAGGACCTTCGTGCAACTGCCGGCCTTTCGGAAAACCGGCGTTCGTCAATGGGCCGCCTTCAGCCGGAACGCGGACCTGGAGACCGAGCTTTCCTCTGATATCCCTCGCTGGCCATCAGCGGTACCGCGCTGAGCATTGCTGCCGCGCTGAAAGGACGGCGCAAACGGGTTCCCGCTGTTTCCGCCGGCTGGTTGAACGCGGCGGCCATCCTCGCCGCCGCGGGGCTGTTGACGACGATCGGCGCGGCGCCGAACATGCTGCGCCTTCGCAACGCCGGAGACGACTATCCCGTCCTGAAGCGTTCCTTCGAAGGCTTTGAGTATTGGCAGAACATTCGGGGAACCATCCAGGCACTGGCGTTTGTCGCCAACGTGCTCTCGATGCGCTCTCTTCGGCGCCGCAGGCCAGTGGATTAGTGGATCAGTGGATTAGTAGATCAGTGTGGGGCGGTCGGAGAGCGGGCATCCTGCCTGCTCCCGGCGGGCGTCTCGCCCGACGGTGGGGACGAAAGCCAACGTAAATGTTGGGCAAAAACCGTGGCGCTCCACGTTCGTCTATTACAGTCCAACATCGACGTTCACGTTCGTCCCCACCGTCGGGCGAGACGCCGCGCCGGGAGCAGGCAGGATGCCGGCTCTCCGCGCCATGTCATCCATCCCCAACCGCTAACTGAACCTATCGACTAATCCACTAATCAACTCCTCGCCGTCGCCACCCGCTTGATCTCCTCGATCCTCGCATCGGCGTCGTTCTCGCCGATCTCCATGAGCCGTTCCAGGTACTCGGGAACGAACATGAAGAGGCTCATGAAATCGGCGTTCGACGTTTCGCGCGTTCCCAGGCTGCGGGTCAGGAAACGGAACGTCCGCGGGAGCTGCGGCTCGTATTCGGCGGCGAGCTTTCCGATGTCCTGGGAAGGGCGGATGACCGCGAAGTCGACCGGGCGGTAACCATGGCGCAGCTCGGGTGGAAGGTCCCGCAGGAAGTCGTTGGAACGCTGAAGGCGTACGGTGTCCTCGTCCATGACGTCGAGAAAGATGGCGTCCATCAACTGCCCGAGGATCTGTGCGGGAGGTGGGTACCCGGCGGTCTCCGGCTCGTCCGCTTCCGAGACTGTCTTCGCATAATGCGTGGAGATCGCCAGCATGCGCGTCGCGCCGAGGTGCAGGGCCGGTGAGAGCGGCGCGGAGAGACGGATGCCGCCATCGCCGAACCA
>Ga0247680_1000210_pt1 | contig 21355 bp, 26 predicted proteins | sample CNK21_metaG_FD_182803 | JGI IMG/M metagenome (GOLD analysis project Ga0247680, IMG submission 182803) | Soil microbial communities from Purdue University Martell Research Forest, Indiana, United States - CNK21 | ecosystem: Environmental > Terrestrial > Soil > Temperate forest > Bulk soil...
GGTAGGGCGTTGTTGTTGGTGTAGGTGAAGAGACCGTTCCCGCCGAACGACTCCATTAAGTTCACTTGAGATATGGCCCACTGCGCCGTATTACCGCTTCCGTATTTCCCGCTTACCCCTGTCGCGTAAGTCGCGATTGTTGTACTGTTCTCATCCTGTGAGCCGATTAGGTTCAGGTCTATGCCAAACCAGCCACGATAGAACGCGACGATATGGCCGGACGGGGTACAAAAGGCGCGATGCGTAGTGCCGTGCCCGTCCACCCAGTTCACGAGTTGTGGCGTCGTGCTGGTGTTGGTGCACGGCAGCGCGTTAAGCCCAAACTGGGCGTCGTGTGGCGGAGGCGTATAGACTTGCCCAAACGCCGGGGCCGCCAGCAACCAGAATAGTAACGGTAGTAGCCGCTTCACTGTAGCCTCATCACGTCAGCGCGAAGGTTGTAGGTTCCGGTGCCGGTCGTACAGGCCGTGTAACCCGTCGCGTACTGAATCACGGTTCCGTTTGTCGATATGACGTAGTCGCCTGATGCCGATTCATTCGCTAGCGCCGTCTGGAACGGGAAACTAGCCTGCAGCGCCGTAGTGGCCGCCCCGGTCTGCGCCTGCATTTGCAGCGCCACCGCTGTGTGCGTGACCGCGTTCTCGTCCGTCCACGTAAGTAGAAACGTGACCGACCCCGCCGTGACGCTTGAGCACGCCGTACCGCTGCCCCAAAAGTTGAAGTGGACCTTGTATTGACCTGCCGTGTTGCATGCGCCCGCCGCAGAGGCGCATAACGTCGCGGTACCTATCGCCGCCGTCTGAGCGGTTTGGTTTATGACACCGGGCTGTACCCTCGCCATCATACCTTTAGTAGTAGCACCGTTTGTCTTGCCGAAAAACTCGTGGGCGGTATTGTCCGGGTACAAGCCAGCAGCCCCGGCTGCGTTTGTAAATTCGGTACCCTCCGTTGCGCACCAGAATCCTGCGGTACCCACCACACAGGCAGGTGGATTTGAACCCGTAGCTACCCCTGCTGTCGAGTTCACCTGTGTAGCATAAAGATTACCGCACGCCAACGCACCAGCGATGGGATTCGTGGGACCAAGGGTAAGAGCGCAAAGTATGTGCTGAGACTGTGTCCAATCCTGTTCAGCATCAAGTTGGCTGATGGGGTGAAGGTTCCCGCCGCTCCAGTTGTCTAGTGAAGTTGTGACCGCCGCATTAATGAACATCCCGGAGCCGGGTGCTCCGCTTGCGAATGTCGCGTCCACTACGCTGGATACCAGCGCGCCGTTCTGGTAGAAATTGATGGTAGTTCCTACTGCTTCGCAACGAACTAAATCGTTCGCAGCGGGAGTTAGCGTTACGTTGGTAAGATTCGTCAAAAACCCGGTATTGTCGCGCTTACCGATATGAGAAGCGTTTGCTCCAGACGATAGCGTGCAATGGTATCCGCCACTAGCTGAGAATCTGACCAATGCGAAGTGTGTCGAATTGGCGGAAATGTCCCCCGTAACGGTTATTTGCGAGAACTGATCGTTTGCAAAGGTATTTGCGCCCCAGAAAGCCATCATCGCTTTTCCGTTGGTGTTCAAGGAGTATTGATTGCTGACGATGGCCGGAGCAATGAACGTGGCGCTTGGCAGGAAACTCGTCCAGTTAGCGCCAAGGCCGCCATCCGCGCGGTTGAAATTGTCATAAGCAGAGTTCTGATAGCCGCTTGTAGGAACTATGCCGCTGATGGTCGGGAAAACTGGATTGGCGTCGGGTAGATTTAATGTGCGGTCTGCGGTGCCGGGGAAATTGATCGTATCTTTGAAGCCCCCGCCAGTGACTATTACCTGAGGTGCAACGACAGTGCCGATGCTGAGACCGGATTGCTGACCAGCTGAATTGGGAACACCCCCGCTTGTGAATCCGAACGTGTCAACGATGTTAGAAGTCCATCGGGTTGCCCCAACGTTAACGAATTGCTGCGAAGCGCCCCTTACCACCTGATACGTTACCGCCCCTACTGGTCTAGCCGGAGGCACGATTGTCACCGTCTGCTGCCCAGAAGTCGTTGTCGCAAGGCATGGCGCGCTTGGAGGGGAAAAGTTACCATTCGCGTCTATCGCCACAATAGAGTACGGAACATTAGAAGCTATTGGGACGCCGCCGCCAGCGGAAACAGCGCATGATGTTGGTGCGAGCGGGGTAGGCAGTGCATACCCAATTGACCCTGTCGTGCCGTACACGCTTACTTCGTTGTTCGTGAAGTTGCTGCCGGAAATGGCGTTGTTGTAACCGGGACCGTTCGTACTGCCTGTTAACGGCATCGCAAAACCGCTAACGGTTGGTGGTTGACTTGTACCATCAGATGACGGAGGAAAAACCAGATCATCTATGATTAATTTAGTACTACCCGTACTCAAGTTCACGAATAGAGATTGCGGTACGGTATCTATCTGCACCAGACCAAAATGAAATGATGTACTTATTCCCCCCACACCGACATACATTACTAACGGAGATACCCCGCCATTTTCGTAGGTATTTTTGACAACCGCATAGCCCGCCCCGCTATTACCGGCCTTGAACGCGATGCCGCGATGGGCAAACGAAATGTTATCCAGTATGATCGAGCCGCCTTGATTATAGAAAAGAGGAGCCGAACTGGACCCCTGACTTCCGTCACCACTTCCCCCGATGAATGCAAATTTACCGTTCATCACGACAGTAGAAGGATCGTTGATTCCCGCCACGCGCATGAACAGGCCCATGCCGGTATATTCGTTAGAGCCAGCGAGACTGAAATTCAGGTCACTCATCGTTCCGCTGGGTACCGCTGTTCCGTCTTGCTGAACTAGAACTTTCTGATTACCACTGAACGATTGAAATGAAAGAGCATGAATTCCGATTACTGAAGACCGCTGGTAGAAACCTGGGTAGGCGGGACCCACGTTTACCAGTGGATGACTTTCCCATGCGAATGATTGCACGGAATTGTTCTGTGGAGGACATTCGCCTGACCAGCGACCGCCCGACACCAATTCAACCGTGTCGTTGATGAGAATAGTGCCAACCTGACAGATGTTATGCTGCGCAGGCATCACCATGTAGGAGTTGAATACGAATGTCCCATTGCGCAGGGGGATGTTGACTGGACCCGCTCCTGCGGCTGTGACCGCCGTCAGGAAATTAGGAACATTGTCCAATAGAACTGGAGAGGTAGTTGCGGAATTGGTTGCCGTCGTCGCGAGCGTCAGTGTTGTCGTTCCCGCGCCGCTAAGAATTGTCGTAACGAGTTCATCGTTCTGCGGGGTGCCCGTCGTACAGGCGTTGGCGGGCACCCAGTACGGCAGCACAAAGTTGTCCATCATTGGCGAGCCAAGGTCGTCGAACCCGAGCGCTAGGTCTGTAGCGCTGATGGCATTGTTATCTACCTTGCTGATGCCGATTGGAACGAATCCCGCTCCCCCACGGTCGGAACAGATGATGTACTGCTGAGGTGCCGCTCCGGTCGCTGGATGAACCCATTGAATGAAATTCTCGTTCTTCCAAAGAGCGGTTCCACCCGTCTCTGAAACAGAAGCCCCGGAAGCTGTATCAAATCCGCTGGTATAGGTGAAGTGCGTATTGTCGGGAACAGTGGCCGTCCTGTACCAGCCCGCGAATGTTCCATCGCTCATTTGGCCTAGATAGACGAGCGTACCCACAGCCATCGTATGCGGCGCAGCGGTAAGGCAGGTAACAGTAACGCCAGAGCGAGAGCAAGATGTGATTGATACGGTTTGTTTGCCGAGAGACGCCTGACCAGTAGTGATCGAGAAGGTTGCGCTGGCCACGGTCATGCCGCGGCCCTTATCGGCGGAGATGAGCCGGTAGTTGTAAGTCGAACCGCCGCTCGGGCCGGTTACAACAGTGTTGGTTCCATCAGGGCCAGATGGGTTACTTTGAGTGACCGACGCGATGACCGGCGTTGTCATAGTCTCTGTCGCACCGGCACCAACTACTACGATACCGTCGCCGTTTACGAAGCAGACGTTACCGGTTTGAGATGAGCAGGACGCGGTAGATACGGCCAGTGACGCACTGCCGCTGTTTATCGTTCCCGTGATGCCCGCCACGGCAGGAATTGCCGTAAAACTATTCAGGCCGCGCATCCCATACCGCATCGGGTCAACATACGGATTCGGTCCTTTGAAGTGGTTATCGCAGTCGTTGTTCTGTGGTCCCGTATCCTTATCACCAAACGACTGGCAGCCAGCCCCACCGAATACGTTACCGGGTGCATTAACCTGCGTCTGTACGGGAACGCCGCCCGGCACGCCGCCTCCACCACTACTACTGGAAATTAGCTTCCATGCTATGCCGTCGAACCGCAGGGTAAGGTCGTTCTCGGCCAACGGGGCCGTTAGGAACGTATAGGAAGGAGGAAGAATAAAATTGATAGGAAAGGTGAATGGATGACCGCCCACACCATCCTGTATAAGCGCCAAACTCAAAAGGTTGCCGTTGGTCGGCGTACCCGTCACGGCTGAACTTGTCACGCTGCAAGTCAGGGACACGCTGTAGGCGTTGTTCCCGGTGGCCGGGAACGACATCGAGGACGCACACGGCAAGTTGGTATTTGGGAGCACCACGCTCGTTGAACCGACTGCCGGTCCTAGTATCTTGGCTGCAGCATTCAGGTTGGCCGTTATGTCCTGCGACCCTCCCGTTATCAGTATCGAGTCGGTCGTGAAGCACACGGAATTAGGGATGGCGTTGGCGCGGGGACCGATATTAACCGGGGTGCCGCAGACCGTGAATTGGTACGACGCCGGACCGAATACGGATATGCTGAACGACGCCGTACTGTCGAGAGGGAAGGGGCCACTGGACAATGTGGCACCGGCTGGCAACGGCTGCCCAGAGTTGAGCACGATGAAGGCCGATATGGTGCCGTTGGAGTAGAAATTGCCGTTCGTGTCGCGCACGCCGACACCGGTAACGGTGGTAGGCGCGGGCGGTGAGGGCGTCAACAACAGTGCGAATAGTAGTAAAAATTTTTTCATGCCCCCGCTCCTTGTGACTCGGTCGCCCCAGAGTTCCCGTTCGTCTGCGCCTGCGTCGGCGTCTGCTTCGGACCCGCCCCACCTGTCGCCGCCCCCGGCTTCTCATCCTTGCCGCCCGGTGGCTTACCTGCTCCCGCTGCTTGGAAACTCATCATCTGCGCCATCTGAAGCTTAAGCTGCTTGTCGGTGTCCAGAGTGTGCATGATGAGAGCCTGCTGGGCGGGCGGCGGCCACTTTTTGAAATCCTGAGACTTGATCTGGTCCTTGTGGAAATACAGGTGGACCTCAAGGTCCTCGATGCCAACCATCGGGGTAATCGGCGGAACGATCTGACCGCTGGGTCCGGGGACCGGCATACTGACTGGCTGCCCATCGGGACCGGGAACGCCCGGTGCCATCCAGCCCGCGCCGTTCTTTATCGCGTTGTTCTCGAGTCTTGCATTCGTCGCATCCTTGTTGAATGCCTTGTTCATACCGGTCTCGCCAAACAGATCATATATTTCCTGCCGGACCGAAGGCTGGTTGATATCGAGTGCACCCTTGTCCCACATCGTCATCAATTCCTGACGGCGCTCGTCGCGGGTACGCGGCAGACCGTGCGAACTGGCGACCCACTTGGTCACCTTGGATAGGTCGGCGCGTTTGAACTCCATGATCTCCTGTTCGTAACCGGGTCCGACGATGGCGGCAAGCTGCTGGATGGTCATATAGAACTGCATGAATACGACATACTTGCGAATGGTCTCGCACCACAACCCGTTCCAGTTGCCGACAGGCTTCGAGAACATTAATTCGGCTTGGGACCGAAGCTGCGAAATGGCCGACGACGCCGTGATAGCGCCTTCCTGCTCCCCCCTGAACGCATTAACCGCCATCGATACGTTCTGGAACTCGGCATGGAGATTGTCGCGCTGCTTGTAGACGCCGTCGTCGAGGTGCCCACTCCCCATACGGTGCGGCGGCTCACTGTTTGGTCCAATCGACCGCCATTTTATGACCTTGTCGGAGCGTCCGGTGATCTCCCCGACAATCGTGTTTGCGTCGATGACAATCGGGTCAACCGCCGCAACCATCGAATGCAGCTTGATGACCGACTCGTAGGAATTTAGCTCGCGTTGCAGTTCCACGAGGTCGAACGCTACGGACCTTGCGAAGAATATGGTAGGCAAGTTGAGGTACTTGCCCATCGTCAGCGGGTGGAGGGGGAATTTCCAGTCCTCGTCGTGGGCAATCTTGCCGTTGATGCGCACGCCATAGAATCCATCGGGGTGGTCTTTCACTTTTCCGGGGGGCACATACATTTCGAGAACCATACAGGAGTCCTTGACCTGCATAGTAGACGAGCTATAACCGGTGTACCAGAACGCCATAGCATGTTCATAAGTGACACTGTACCCATCCGGCCATTCGGCGTCGGGTTCAGCCTCGAACTTGTCCCACCTGAAATAGATGGAGTCAAGCGTCTGGCGCTGCGCCCACAGCATGAACGGCGAGTCGTCCATCGAACCGGAACCGGCGCGGGGGAAGGCCCACAGGTTGTTGCCGATATCGATGGTCAATTCATATTCGTGCACGTCGTCGGTAGCGGGCTGGCCATCCTCGCCTTGGTCCTGCGCGACGATTTCCTGCTCGGTCATGTCAACGGAATTTCCGCAATTCGGGCAGAACTTCGGCGCGTCCATCCCGATCGGCATCACCGTGTACTTGTCGCAATTCGGACACGTGAACGCCTGTGCCTTCTGAGCCGACTTGCGCGGGGATTGGCCTACGACCTTGTCGATTGGCCGAATTATCGTGAATACGCCGCCACACAAGACGAACTGTTGAGCCGCCGCGCCCGCCTTGTCGTCCTGCATGTCCTTCGGCGTCTGCAGCCCTTCCTTTTCCAGACAATACTCGGCTAACTTTGTCGCTATCTCCGCGACCATATTCGCTCGAGGGTCGTCCGGTGGTACCGCCGTCGCTTCAACGTCTGGGATACGATAAATATTACTAGCAACAGCGTCAACAGTGGGAGAGAAACGGTTAATACGAGGACGAGGAACCCAATCATCGGATGGCGTGAGAGGATACCAGACTTTACGAGCATCGTCCCAGTCAATCCAAGACTGGTTAGCATAAAATAGAAGGGATTGCCAGATGGCCTGATGGTAAACAATGTAGGCATTTTTTAAGTCCGTCCAGCGGTCCTCGATGTACTGGAGGCGGTCCTGCGAAGGTTTATCGCCGCCCCCGCCAACGTTATCCTGTTGACCGGATGCAGACAGACCCTTAGAACCGCCTCGTACAGCTGCGAGTAGACCGCCCAATGGACGCCTCCAGAAAAGCGAAAGACTTGTTATTCTAGAAGCAGCGCCAAGCGCCGCCGACGCGGGCCGCAAGAACGACTGCCGCGCCGGTTGTGCAGGTCGCGGACCCAGTGGTTGGCTGAGTGCACGACGTGCAGGTTATGACTGTTCCATCAGGTACGGTAGGCAAATTCGCAAAGGTGGACGAATTAACCATTGTGCCCGCAGGGAACAAGCCAACCGGCCTCGCATCGGTGATGGAGCCGTTGCCGCCGTTGCCGCAAGCCGTAGCGTTGCACACGACGGTGGCAATGGGTACTTCGACACCGGGCACGGCATAAAGTAGGGACGCGGGTACACCGGGCTGATCAGGAGAAGAAGTTCCGGGACCAGTCACCGCACCCTTGGCATACAGAAGCTCCTGCGGGCAATTAAACACGATCAGTCGCGTGGAGCTAGCAGGCAAGGTAAGATTTGACGTCGCCATCGTACCCTGACTGCCGTTGCAGTAAATCGGCCCGCCCTGCACCTGAATGGTAAAGTTGGACGCCGGGTTGGTGACGGTACCGCTGGTCCCGATTGCGGCGTTGGCGGTAGAGTTGTTCGCGCCCACGAATCCCGGAACGGACGTTGGTCCAAACTGAGCGTGGGCAGGACGAACATGGGAAGTCGCGACAAACATAATGGCGAGGGCACACAAAAGACCCGCCAGCGCTGTCGTAATACGGTACTTATCTCTCATTGCTTACTCTCCTCTTTAAGTTTGGATTTTGAATCTGGCGCTGGAACTTGTACTGGTGAAGCGATGGACGGGCCGCGAGCATATCGCCACAGCGACTCTTCCGCCTTGGCCACGTCAGCCGCCGTTATGGTCTTCTTTTGGCCACTTGAGTATTCGACTTCGGCCACCGGCACGACGTCTGGTTCAGGCGACATATCTGGAATTATGATGGGATAGCCTGACTTGGCGGCGAGCGCCTCAATGAGACGGTTGGCACGCTCGTTGGCATAAGTAAGCTGCCGCCTCAAATGGGCGATCTCGGAGTCACGCGACTTGATGCCGAATAAGTCCACTGTCAGTTTCCGCCTGCGTCTGCGCCTTCCTGCTGGCCCCCGGACGTGTGCGGTGCGCCGGTGCTGATGTGCATGCCATGCCGTTTGCCACCCTGCGCAAAGTAGTTTGGCTTCTTGTATCCCTTACCGCCAAACGTGACCTTGTCGGGCATCTGGTTCTTGAGGCCACCGGAAGTCCTGCTGGTCTTCTCAAGCGCCTTGCGGAACCCCCGCGTACTGTGCGGGTTGCCCGGAAGCTGGGACGAGAGCATCGACCCGCCACCCATGGCGGCAGCAGGGTCCTGCTCAGAATCCCAGCCACCGCGCTGGCCGGATGAAGCGGAGGAACCGAAATCGGCGGGATTACCACGGAATCCGGCCCCCTTGTTGTCCATAATGCGGTTGCCTGTCGGCACTTTATCCTGCTTTCTTGCCGGATGAACCTGTTGCCCGTTTGACACTGTCGATGATGCTCTGGACCTTGGCGGTCTCCTGCGGGTGCACAACCTGCATCAGGTCCGGGAACAACACGTCTCTGTTTTCCTTGTCCGGCATGAACGGAATTGTTACTTCCAATATGATGCGGCCCGGCTGCGACTTATCGATCACGCCGGGCGTCTGAACGTCCTTGAGCGTGACTGGAGCATCAAGCGGCTTGAAGTGATACGTACAGCCGGGGCGTAGTTCGTTACCGAGTCTATCCATTATCTTCATCAGGTTTCCTCGCTGGCGCGTCGAGTCTTAACGTGAAAATGATGCCGTTCTGTTCCACGGCACCCATATCTCGCACGTAGCGTAACATGGGCGCGTTGTCCTTGTCAACTAGGAAGACGGCGTCCCGTATCCTATGACTTATGCCGGGGCGAAGCGCGTCGAATTTGGCGAACCCCGCTAGCGTGGACGCAATGGTTCGACTCGCGAGACCCACCCCGCAGTGAAATTCATGTATGAATCCCGCAGGACGCCATACGAGCGTACCCACGGGTTTATTACCGTCAGCTTCCACCACGACGATTCGGTCACGATCAAGAAGCACGTCTCCGGACCGGTTATGGTCCAACAATTGGTCCAAGGCGATAGCGTCGACGGAACCGGGAATGTATAGGCGGGCATGCATCAAGTTTCAAGCGATACAGGGGGAGCGCCGAATCCTCCACCTGCCCCCTTGGTCTTGTTGGTGAAGTGGCCTGCGACACGCTTGTGCATGCGGCCACCGGTATTGCCCTTGCCCGGCTGCGGGTTCGCGTGCGGGTAGGTGGGCACGCCCTGTTGGCCGCTCTTGCCGAATTGCCGCTGCATTCCACGATGGCGCGGGTCGGTCTGGACGCCGCCGCCCTGATTCGGGTTATTGCGGTCTGGGTGAAAGGACTTCGGGGTGCCGCCACGGCTGGCCGGATTACCGGCTGTCGCCCTCGGACTGCCCGACGCTGAACCGGCTGTGTGCTGATGGCCGGAATGGCCGTGACCGCCACGCTGAGCGATGGGGACACGCTTGCGATTTCGCATCGCCGGGCCGCCACCGCTATTGGCGTCGCGCTTGTTGTGCCTCGAATCGTTACCCGCGATACCCTGCGAGGCCATGGGCACCACCGGATACATAGGCTTAGTTGACATTTGGTCCTGTGCTCCTTTCGAATAAACAGTCTTGTCGTTGGCGTTCATGACTAGCTTACCGGTCCCTTGCCGTAGCCTCTGGCCGGTTGAACTCTACCGGGTAGACCACTGGTACTGGTTGCGGCAAAATCGCGAAGCTTGTTGACTGGCATCTTGGGGTCGGTGGCGCGGGGATGGCCAGCCTTGGCACGCGCGTACGCCGCCCCCATCAAGTGTTGCTGTGCCCGGCTCCTACTTGGCATCACGCTCCTCCTATAAGTTCGGGAACCACTGGTTACCCTTGGACTTGCCACCGCCCTCGAACCACTGGTTGTCGCTCGGCGGTTTGCCAAATGTTGATAGAAATTTATCGAGCGTCGCGTTGGCCTTGGCCGTGTGAGTGTCGGTCGTGTTCTCCGGCACACTAAAGGACTTGGGCGGCTCCGGACGCGACATGATGATGTAGCGCTGGTTGTCAATCCAGTGGTCGGGGCCGACGTAGCGCGTGGACTTGTTGATCGTGATCGTCTTCTTCCAGCCCTCAATTTCCTTGATACCCTCGCGATTGAACTCGCGCACGATGAAATAGTTGGGGGCACCGCGCTTGCCGGTGATCGGATGTAGGTGGGCAGGCTTAGGATGAATGTACTCCTGCATCAATGCGACACCGGCATCGACCGCGTTCCACGCCGCCTGCGTAGGAATGCCTTCCCTCTGGTACATGTCCTGAGCCGACCAAAGCTCGTTCTTGTTCTGCAAGGTCTTCTGCTGCGTCGAAGGGTCGATCAGTATATATTCAAAGCCGGTCATGGACCAGTGCACCTGCGGGTCGTACTTGGCCTTGGCCTTGCACGTGTCCTCGCGGCCCACCAGCCGCATCCAGTCGTCGCACATATCACGTATCGCCTGCGAATGCTGCGAAATCAGGCGGTTCTTATGATAATAGGAGGCGAGGGCGAACACGTTGCCGGTCGAATCAATGCCGTTGATGCAGAAGCAGACAATACCGGTGGAGGCGTGATCAAGAGAGCCAACCAAAGTTAGCTGCGACAGGAACTTGGGGTCAGGACACTTGATACAGTGGGTGGCCTCATCCAGTTCCTTAAACACCAAGCCTTCGCTGGCCTTCCATGAGCCACTCATGTACTTGTCAATCCACGACTGCGGAATGTCGGGCTGCTCGCGCATCTTCTGCTCGTAATTCGGCGGGTTGTACGGGTTGTCCTTCGGCAGCGCCATAATATAGACACGCGAGCGGTCAGTCACGATTGGCTCACGCTCGGTTGCGACGTTAATCAGGTGCCCGAAATGCTCCTCGACCCAGCCGGGTTCAGGATTGGAACCTAGAATGGCCTGATAAGAGGGCCGCCAACAGTTGGATTCGGCGTCGTAGAACCCGATACCCTCAGGCAACGTCCAGCGTAATTGGGCCAACATCTGCAGGTAGGTGTCACGGTCGATCTCGGACGGCTCATCAATCGCGAATGCGCCGTACTCTTTACCTTTCGCCTTTTCGAAATCGCCCTCGTTGCCGCCAAGGCCGCCATACCAGATGCGCGACGGGTAGTCAGGGTGCTTGGTGCGAATCAGAAAGTAATTGTCGGTCTTGTGGTGGGTTAGGATAAGCTGCTTGGGGCACGTCTGCTCGAACGTGACAAGTGTGCTGCCTTTGAGGTCGGTCAAATTCTGCCGGAATAGCCCTAGCTGGTTGCCCGGAAACTCGGTCGCCAGCGTAATCAGCTTGGCACAGATGCCGCGCGATTTACCACCCGACTTCGACCCGCCGTAAAGTTGCTCCTGCTCGTCGCGCTCTATGAATGCCCACTGTTTGATCGACGGCGGCTTGCCAATCGGATAGTGGACCCCGTCGATGGTAATGACGAGCGGGGGACCCACGTTTGGCGACATACTACTGGCTTGGCCGTGGAAGTCCACTAAACTTTCACCCGATCGGGAGACTTGACGACTTTTTCTATTAAACGTACCGGCCTAACGGCCGTTGCGTCTACACAATTTGGTTTATCCGGTGAACCGGAAGGTGTCACGCGCGTTCGCGCCGCTGTGCCAACCCCCTCGGCGATTACTTGTTCGCCGCATGATACTACTATATTTCGTTCGCTCTTCGTTTCATTTGGCTTCTGTTCTATTAACGGTTGAGTTACGTTTGGCTCAATTCGGTTGGCCCAAGCTGGGCCGCCTTGGCCCGGCCAAGCGACGCCGACCTGCACGACGGTGGCTGGCCCGCCTTTTGCTGTCGGTTCAGTTAAGTTTAGCGCACGCCGTGCCAGTTGGTCGCCCGCTTCAGCTAGCGCTACGACGTCGTCAACCGATTCGACTTTCATTTTGTTCAGCGAATTGAGCGCCCTGTCGAGTGAAGCCGAGCCAAAGCGAACGAGCTTGCGTCGGTGTACCAGTGCGCCGTGTTTGCCCAACTCATCACTTAACTCAAGTTTCCACGAGTCGTACGCTACAGCCCTTTTAACCCACGACCACTTTTTACTCCATCGGCTGACGAGTGTGCCGCTTATCCCGCAAGTCTCCTCCACCTTCCGTAGGCTGCGGTCCGTCGGCTCCGTATCGCGGTAGACGAGGAAGCGAGCGAACGCTTGAACGCTCTCGCCGTCTTGTCTTTCCCATGGAAAGCTCCCGCGCTTCGCGCGTTCGCTTTCGTTCGACTCACTTGTCGCTTGTGTCATCTGTTGTGCTCTTGAGGCCATGCCCAAGCGTAGCGCACAGTTAAGCAAACTGTCAAGCGTTGTCTAGTTGACAATTGCCGGGCAGGCGTGGTACGATTGGACCATGAGCACACGAACGCCAAAACGCCTACAACAGCTGGCACCGGGTGTCAGCCTGCGGCAACTTGCCCGATTGAGCGGGATAGCCTTGCCGCATTTGTCACGTGTCGTAAACCGCAAAAGAGGGTTGACGGTAAACGTGGCGCGACGTATCGCCAAAGCTACGAATACGACGATTGACCGTGTCGTCTCGACCCTCGCCACCTAGGCCGTGTCACTGTTAACCGTTACGTCACTTGCTGTAACAGTGAGGTAACTTGACACCCAGACAAGGGTATGATAAACTGGCTTTATCAGCTGGGAGGCTGACACGGATGACGACGAAAGAACGCAAACAAGCCAACGAAGCTCGCAAGACCAATAGCTGCCTGTGCGGTTGCAAGACCAAGGTGCGCGGCCACTTCGCACAAGGGCACGACCAACGATTCCGTGGCTTCGTGCTGCGGGTCGAGGAAGGCAAGGCCAGTGCGGCAGAGCAGGCGGCAGTCAAGGCGGCCCGCTCGGTCCTTTTAACACGTGGCACGACTGCGCCGAATGCGCCGATTCTGCGGGCGACAGCGGCAGCCTGAACCGGGCGAGGGACGTGGCGGCAGGGGCAAGTTCCCGATGCCGCCCGGTAAACCACGGTCCGAGTCCCAAGTCTCGGACACAAGGAGGAAACAGTGGGAGACACAGCAACAGGCACGTGGGGCAGCACGCAGCTTGGCGGGTTCATCAGGCGCGAGAACTCACGCAAGCGGCACGAGGAGTGGACGGCCATCAAGTCGGCTGTCGCTGAGGAAGCACGGTGCGGCTGGGCAGTTGACGCCATCGCCGACAGCCTGCAACTTGAAGAGGACACGGTAAGACGTGCGCTGCGTGAAATTGAGGCGCAGAGCAAGACGGTGCTGCCGTGACGCGCACTGTCAAGCTTACTGGCTGGCCACCGAAGGCTGGCAAACTGAAGGTGCCCGGTGCACGCACCTTCAGTTTGCAAGAGGACGCGGCAGCCGAAATCGACCAGCTGCTTGCTTGGGACAAGAACCAACAGTCAACGCTGCACGGCGTGCTGAGTCCGCGTCAACGTTGGGCGCTCCACGTGGCGGTAGGCTCGCTGCGCATGAGGAGGAACCGGCCATGAAGCTTCACAACACACAACTGTCGCCTGAGGACGACAAGCGGCTGTGGGTCGAGACGCGGCTGGGCAAGCTCCCGCGTCGTGGCCGGACCCGACAAGTGCTGGCCGACAGGAAGGCACGCAGACTAAGGCTTGAGGCGCAGTACGACAGGCTGACGAGGCACGAGCCGCCCGACGTCTACCGCTACGGCCACCGTCTGGACGAGCGGGCGTCGATTTTGTTCGCAAGATAAGACAGGAAAGGGAGGACACACGCAATGTACTACACGACCACGACGATGCTAGCATTTGTGCTGACGCTGGCGACGATTTACGCAGTGCGCCATCCGGGGCCATCGACACGACCTGTGCCGCGACCACCGATTCACTACTGCGTCAACTGCTAAGGTCTTCTCTGCGCGGAGAGGCGGAGGGAGGTAGTGATAGGTTTTCCAGTAATCAGAAGGACGTGGGCCGGACACGACAAACCTTCTGTCCTATCGCCAGCCTCCTTCCGTTAACGCGGCAGGCCGGTCTCAAGCCCGGTCAATCAAAACCGTGTTAAGGAGCACCACCATGGCAAAACCGAAAGAGCAAGGGGCGCAGGCTTCTGCGCAGGCGGCCAGCTTCACAGTCAGCATGACGCAGGACAAGGTCACGAAAGGCGCAGTCCGGTACGCGGAGGACCACGCAAACGAGACCGAAGCGGACAAGATCGGCCAGCTGTACGTAAAAAAATCCGCTTTCGCGGCGGGGGCACCGAACCAAATCCGCGTGACGGTGGAAGGACTATAGGCCAGTGCTCACATTCGGGCAGCGCTGTGCAGCGTCGTTCGCCCGGTGGCTGTGGAGGGTAAGCGTTTTCGCCCTCCTCAGCTACATCTTTTGGGCAATCGGTCTTGAAATGCTTGCAAGATTGGCAAGGTGACCAACCGTGACCGACTTTTCAACCTTGACAGTTGACGACAACTGTGATACACTCATGATTGACAACAGGCGCGTACGCGAAATCCCGATAAGGCTACTAGAACCGGGAGAGCGGTTCCAGCTGGTGCTCTCGACGGGCAGACGCTATCCGGGAACGCTGATACGCAAGGGACCCGGAACGGTAGCAGTGGTGCTCGACCACGCGGAGAAGGAACGCAGTTTTACGACGCGGGAAGGGCAGGAAATACGGCTGGTGCAATCAGGTGGCGTGCAGTACTGGTCACCCGGTTCACCAGTGGTACGGCTGGACGAGGACCGACGCGACGTCACGCGCTGGACGACGAAGGGCGGGACGGGCGTAGGGCCGAATCCAGAAAGACAAGACGAAGAGGAGACAAGCGCCATGACAGAACGTACAGCCGGATTGCCCCTTGGGGGCGCGGCAAAGACCAAGACGGACAAAAAGAAAGCAGGCAAGGCGGCCAAGGCCAAGGTGGCCAAGGCACCGAAGACGCTCAACGACTGCCTTGACGGGTGCGGCGAGAAAGTGACGGGCCGCTTCCGGCAGGGGCACGACGCCCGCTACTACAGCATGCTCAAGAAAGTGAAGGCAGGCGAAATGACGTTCAATCAGCTGCCGCGCCTGATGCAACAGATGCTCAAGGACAAACAGGGCGCATTGAGGGCCTTGGCCGCGTCCAAACACTAAGCCAACCGCTAATCAAGCGTAGTTGACAGCTTGGCAATCCCCATAGTAGACTATTAGCCCGGTGGGACACGCAGCGCCAGCCCACCGGGCTAATTTGTGTAGTACTAGTACCGGCACCGGAAAAGAAAAAATCTGGGTAACCCGGAATACGGGGTTAACCGTTAACGGTCTACAAGGGGGCAGGACCCAATGGACGGACGCAGCAACGGCGGCAGGCACCACACGCAGCCACGCGACAGAGAGGGACAGTTTCAGGGCGAGGGCGAGAGGCTGGAGTACCCGATAGGGTGCAAAATCTCGTCCAGTGAACTGCGGATGTACGCAATTCTGTTCGATCAGCACAGAAAACAGTTTGGGTGGCAGACGCACAGCGACATGTACAGGACGCTGCTGCGCGAGAGCATACACAGCGTGAAGCTGAGGATAAAGAATCCGACACGCGACATGATAACGCTGATGGAGCAGGCAGACGAGCGGGACCGGATAGTAAGCGAGTCGTCGCGCCACCGACAGCTTGAGGACATATTCCAAGGTCTGGACGAGAGCATCGGGGTGCTGACGCGGGCCGGGGACCTTGGCGGGGTACGCGACCTTCTAGGCGAGTTCCAGTTACGAACGACACGGATAACGGACAAGGCAATCAAGTACAGACGCGAGATGGAATTTGACACGCGGTGGGGTAGGCTGTGGAAAGAGCTGAACCGGGGCGCACGACTGCCGATAGACGAGACAGATTGACACGTCGTCAATCCCAGTGGTATACTGACACTCTATGCACACGACTAATGCGCTGCCCGCACCAAATCTCATCGGCCTGCCGGAAAAGTTCGATGTGTGGCGCAAGGGACAGGCTGAAGCCGTCCTGCGGGTGTTGGACACGGACAAGCGCTTCATCGTTCTCGGAATGCCGACAGGATTCGGGAAAAGCTTGGCCTACATGACGGCGGGCGTGCTGGGGGACCCGACAGTGTTCCTGACCAGCACCAAGGGGCTGCAATCGCAGCTGATAGAAGACTTCTCAGAATCGGGACTGGTGGACATCCGGGGCATGAGCAACTATCCGTGCAAGGAGGCGAATGATGGGCTTTTTACCAGAACTAAAGAACTCGTTTCTTGTGACGAAGGACCTTGTCTGGCCGGATGGAAGTGTCCTTACGCTGAAGCAGGATGTAGTTACTTTGATACAAGGCGGACCGCAGCCTCATCGCCTCTTACAGTTACTAACTACTCCTATTGGCTCGCCGTTAACGGCAATGAGCGGGAGAGAGGCGGACCTCCTCTTGGGCAGCGAGGCCGCCTTGTTCTTGATGAGGCTCACGCGGCTATTGACGAGCTTGGAGGATACCTCGCTATTGAAGTTGGATTTTGGGAAATTGAAGGAGTACTTGGAAGAGGCTGGCCAACAGGCAGCACGTCCTCTATGGAGGAATGGCGAACATGGGCAGGAACTCTAGCACAAGAATGCGGACGCAAGATCGAGCAGTTGAGCAGCGAGATACGGATGGGAGTGTCGAACAACCGGAAGGGACTCAGCAGGTTCCGAGAATTGAAAGACCTCAACAGGAGACTGGAAGGAATAGCGCAGGTGAAAGGCGAGTGGGTAAACGAAGAAGCAAGAGACAGACGCGGAAGGCGGGTGGTGAGATTCGACCCTGTGTGGCCGGGGGCGTACGCGGAGGCTGCCCTATTCCTCAATGTACCGAAGGTTGTACTTACCTCCGCAACTATCCGGCCTAAGACACTTGAATTGCTAGGAGTCAAAAATGAAGACTATGAGTTCATCGAGTATCCAAGCAGCTTCCCTGTTTCTAATCGGGCTGTTGTGTGGGTTCCTACTGTGCGGGTACGCTATGACATGGACCCCGGCTCTGCCCGACAGTGGGTCGCCAAAATCGACGCCATCATTAGACAACGACTCGACAGGAAAGGCATCATCCACACCGTCTCGTACAGCCGCCGCGACTACATCCTTAGATACTCCGAATACAGTTCTCGAATGCTTTGCCATGACGCCGGTGGACTACAAGAAGCTGTGCGAAGGTTCCGAGAATCCGGGGCTGGCACGATACTTGTGTCCCCCAGCGCAGGGACAGGATTCGACTTCCCCGGCGACGACTGCCGATACCAAATTATTGGAAAAGTTCCTTTCCCCGACAGCCGAAGTAAAGTGCTTCAGGCTCGACAGGAACGGGATAAGGACTTTTTCGCCTACGTCGCTGCGCAGTCCATCGTCCAAATGGCAGGACGTGGCGTGCGTAGCGCCGATGACTGGTGTGAAACTTTCATTATCGATGACAACTGGCAATGGTTCCTGAACAAGTACAAGAATTTCATGCCGCGCTGGTTCACGGCGGCGTGTAGGAAGTCAACGATGGTTCCGGAGCCTGTCAAGATACCATTGACGGCTCGTCAATCTCTGTAGTAGTATAGTGTGGGCAGTGGACGCCACACAAATTCAAAACACGAAAGGTAGGGTAACACTATGGCAGTTACAAGAAGGCCAGCACCAGCGGCGGCACCGGCAAGACGTGCAGCCCCGGCGCAGGCAGCACAAGCGAGGGGCGGCAGGGCCAACGGCGCGGCGGTAGGCGGAGACCAGCAGTTTGCCAGTCTGAATCCTGAGGATTTCTCACAGGGCGGGCTGCTGGACGACATGGACGTGCTGTTCACCGAATGCCGGTTCGTTGAGTGGGATTACGACGGGGCGGCAGACAAGCCTGCGTTGTGCCTGCTCGTCACCATGCAATACGAGGACCAAGGCAAGCAGGAGACGTCGGCGCAGTACTACAGCGCAGGCGACCTGAGCCGCTTCATTCCGAGCGAGGATGGCACGCACGCAGTGTCGGTCGCCGGGGCGAAGGGACTCAACTCCAACACCAATTGCGCCATCCTGCTCAAGTCGGTTATCGAGCAGGGATTCCCGGCAGACAAATTCGGCGACGGCGATGTGTCGGCAATGGACGGCATGTCCTGCCACATCAACCGGATTCCGCAGCCGAAGCGCGGCGGCGCAATCCAGAACGTGAACTCTCAGGGGTACGAGAGGACCGTGGCGATTGTGACCAAGATCAACCATCTGCCATGGGAGACGAAGCCAGCGTCACCGGCCAAGACGGCGGCCAAACCGCCTGCCCGTGGTGGAGCCCCGACCCCGGCTGCCCGTCAGACTGCGGCAGCTGCTCAGCCCGCACCTGACGACCTCAGCGATGAGGCCGCCGGAATCCTGCTGCAAGTGCTCGAAGACAAGAACGGCTCCATCAAGAAGGCATCCATCGCTGGTGCAAGTTTCAAGCACCTTGCGGGGAACGCCAACCGGAGCGGCATCCTGCAGTTGCTCGCCGACCCCGACTTCTTGGGGCGCGACGACTACGGGTGGGCGTTTGACGGCACGACAGTCGAGTCCGCAGGCTGACAAGTTAGCCGCTTGCGAATTGTCGAACTAACCTCCGACGACGTGGAACAGCTGGTACTCAATCAGCTGCCAGCTGTTCCACGCACCGTCTCACCTGCTCACGTATCCAACATCATCCGGGACATTGAGAACGCAATACTTAAGCCGGGCCAGCGGAGGCCATACGATGAATTATCCAAGGAAGAGCGCAAGAGGCTTGGGACCTACGCAAGCGTCGGCTGGGCATGGGAGGATGCCATCCGAAACGCTCTGGTCACTTCTGGCTTTCATGCTCTGCCTGATGACCGGTACCAGCCTGTCGGCCAGCTTTGTCTTGATGGGATTTATGGCACTCCCGATGGCTTCGATACGGTTGATTGTTGCGTTGAGGAGTTCAAGGCCACATGGAGGAGCAGCAATAGGCCGCTTGACCCAGACTTCTGGCACTGGCTCGTCCAAATCAAAGCTTATTGTAAGATGTTGACGGTGACGTGGGCCAAGTTGAGAGTGTTCTACGTGAACGGGAACTACCGGGAGTCAGGGCCGCAGGTAAAGCAGTTCAGGTTGGAGTGGACGCAATTAGAGATAGACGACAACTGGAGGATGCTCAAGAATCATGCCAAATCTAAGGGGTGGATTAAATAGGACAGGTGCAGGTAACAAGTTCGAGCAGGCCGGATTCGTACGTGCCGCCGAAGACGTCAAGCGTCGCCTAATCATGGCAATCGACGCCCGCGAGAAGTCCGGCAAGAGTCACTTCGCGTTAAGCGGGCCAGAGCCAGTAGCCGTCATCAATCTGGACGTCGGCCTTGACGGCGTGGTCCAGAAGTTCCAGTCCGACAAAGAGATTTGGGTTCAGGACATCCCGGTCAACATTCAGGAGCTTAAGGAACTCACTCCGCAGATGGCAGCGAAAGAGGCGGACCGTGCCTATCAACAGGTTCTTAAGGCGTATAAGGCGGTTCTTGGCGAGGCACGGACTATCGTTTACGACAACGCTACTGAAGTTTGGGAACTACTCCGTATGGCTAGGTTCGGTAAGCTTGACCACGTCAAACCGCACCATTATGGTCCAGTTAACGCGGAATACCGAGAACTTATCCGTATGGCGTATGACCAGAGTGTCACTAATCTTATCCTACTCCATAAAATGAAGGACGAGTACATAGACGACAAGCGCACCGGACTGGTCAAGCGTGCGGGATTCGCCGACACCGCATTCCTCGTCCAGATGAACGCGTTGTGCTATCGTGGACCGGAAGAAACCGTACCAGACTGCTTCCACATGCAGATCATGGATTGCCGCCAGAACGCTGAACTCAACAACGTGGACGTCAGCGGTGCCGACCTTAATTTCCCTTTCATCGCAACGCTGGTGTTCCCGGACACCAAAGAGGAGGACTGGCTATGACACAGACGATTGGCGGCAAGCAGTATCAGGACCTAGAAGTCCATTGCAAGGACTGCGACAGCATGTTCCTGTTCACGGTTGGCGAGCAGGCGTTCTTTGACGACAAAGGATTCACACCGCCCAAGCGCTGTCAGGAATGCCGCAAAAAGAAGCGGAAAGACAAGCGCCGGGACCGGGGGATACCACGTGGACCCCGCAGGTAACAAGTTTCGGGAGGCAGTGCAGGGCATTCTTGACCGGGGCGGCAACAAGGGTTACAACACCGCACTACGGCAAATATGCAAAAATTTGCCGCACGCATTGGGCGAGATAGTCTACAAGGTGGTGCGGTATCACGTCAGGCGCGACCCGCAGGACCTAGTCAAAGTTGCCGCATGGGCAGAACTGGAGTGGAATGATGTTAACCGAGAAGGAAGTCAATCAGGAAGTGGTGCGATCACGACACCTACACGGTCCTATGTCGCGGGAACATGGACGGGTAGCAAAGATTCTGATGCGCGAAGTGCTGGAGGCCGCACAGGAAGAAGCGGAAGTATCGCGCCTACCAAGACTTTCTCGCCAGCGGACGTCATCGCTCATGGCTTTGAGATCCGAGCTAGTTCAGGTGGTCGCAGTCGCAGCGCAGTGGGTCGCCAACATAGACAACGAAAGGGAAAGGGAAGAAAATGAGCAGAACGCCAATAGTAATAGTGCAGGGGGCGCAGTACGGCAGTGAGGCGAAGGGCATGGTCGCGGCGGCACTGTGTGAGCGGCGCGATATCCGGTACGCGGTAAGGACGGGCGCGGTCAATGCCGGTCACACCGTGTACTACAAGGGGAAGAAGTACGTGAACCAACAGCTACCTACGGGGTGGGTGAATCCCAAGACTAGGCTAGTTCTCGGTGCCGGTGCCTACATCAACCCATTCCAGCTTCATGATGAGATTGAAATGATTCACGAGGCAACGGGGTGCTGGCCATCGATTCTGGTGGACTACCGGGCCGGGCTGCACCTGACCGAGCACACCGAGCGGGCGAAACAATCGAACCGGCACTACAAAATAGGGGCGACTGGCAAGGGCTGCTCTGAGGC
>Ga0247680_1000212_pt1 | contig 21262 bp, 16 predicted proteins | sample CNK21_metaG_FD_182803 | JGI IMG/M metagenome (GOLD analysis project Ga0247680, IMG submission 182803) | Soil microbial communities from Purdue University Martell Research Forest, Indiana, United States - CNK21 | ecosystem: Environmental > Terrestrial > Soil > Temperate forest > Bulk soil...
CGGGACGGCTGCACAAAAGCAAATCAAAGGCAAAAGCGCATCAAGGAGAAAAAGTCAAAGGCATCACGATCATCCTGAAGTTGACATGTCACTCCATATCAGCCGGTGGCAAGCGCGTTAGCGCGCAGCCACCGGAACAGATGCGATAATAATTCCGCAGCCCCGGAGGGGCGTCGGAGAATCGAAATGCCATCAACACATCTGAGCCTTCACTACCACCTTACATTCAGCACGAAGAATCGTGTGCCACTGATAGCGGCAGATTGGCGGCCGCGTCTTCATGCCTACCTTGGCGGATGCGTCCGGACATTGGGCGGTATTCCGGAGACCGTCGGTGGGGTGGACGATCACGTTCATTTGCTGATCGGCCTCAAGGCCACGCACCGTCTTGCAGACGTCCTGCGCGACATCAAACAGCAGTCGTCCGAATGGATTCATGAGGAAATTCACGAAAAGCGTTTCGCATGGCAGGAGGGATACGGCGGATTCACGGTGAGCGTTTCCCATATCGCGCGCCTCAAGCAGTACATCAGCCGGCAAGAGGAGCATCACAAGAAAGTGTCATTCCAGGACGAATACATTCGCCTTCGGAAAAGCACGGCATTGAATTCAAGGAAGACTATTTGTGGTGAGCTCCGACGCCCCTCCGGGGCTGGAGAAGCAGGAACACCGAGGACCGGTGGCTGCGCGCTAACGCGCTTGCCACCGGCTAATATCCGATGCGCCTCCGGCGCGAGAGAACCGGTAACGTCACAACGCGCTACTAGACGAGTGATACAGAAGCCAGACGCCGGCATAGCCGACGCGCGGTTACCTCGGACGTCATGCCCTCGTCCTAGATCCGTCCGTCGACCATCCGCCGGGTGCCGACCGGTAACGTCTCAACGCGCTTACCTCGGACGTCACGCTCTCGTCCTACATTCGCCCGTCAACCATCCGCCGGATGCCGAGGGGATTCGATTCTTTCAGCTCGTCGGGAAGAACCGCATCGGGGGCGTTCTGCCAGGCGACGGGACGCGTGAATCGTTCGATGGCGCGCGTGCCCACCGAGGTCGAGCGGCCATCGGAGGTCGCCGGGTAGGGGCCGCCGTGCACCATGGACGGGACGACCTCCACTCCGGTGGGATAGCCGTTGAAGACGATCCGGCCTGCCTTCGTCTCCAGGATCTCCAGCAGATCGCGGTATTCATCGATCTCGCCGTCGGCAGCGTGAATGGTCGCCGTCAACTGGCCGTCGAGCGCACGCGCGGCCTCGAGCAGGCGTGCATGCGAGTCGCACTCGACCAGCAGCGTCGAGGGGCCGAAGAGCTCATCCCGTAATTCGCGGTGCGCCAGAAAGTTTTCGGCGCTGGTCATGAAAAACGCCGCGCCGCCTTCAGCGTCGACGAATGCGCGCCGGTTGGCGATCGATGTGAACGACTCCACGCCGGCGCGATAGGCATCGCGGATGGCGGGGGTCAGCATCGTCGCCGCGGGGGTGGCGACGATCCGTGTTTCCAGCTCGCGCACGAAGTTCTCGTCGGGCGTGGTCAGGACCAGGCCGGGGTTCGTGCAGAACTGGCCGACGCCGAGCGTCACCGACGCGTGCAGGCCGGCGGCGATCTCGGCGCCGCGCTCCCGCAGTGCGCGCGGGAGGATGAAGACCGGATTGATGCTTCCCATCTCCGCGAATACCGGAATCGGCTCCGCGCGCGACGCCGCGATGTCCATCAGCGCGCGCCCTCCGCGCAGCGATCCGGTGAAACCGACGGCTTTGATCAGCGGATGCTTCACCAGCGCGATTCCGGTTTCGTAGCCGTCATCGAACAGCAAGGCGAACACCCCTTCCGGCACGACGTCCGCGATCGCCTCGCCCGCCAGTTTCGATGTTTGCGGATGTGCCGGATGTGCTTTCACGATCACCGGGCATCCGGCGGCCAGCGCCGAGGCGGTGTCACCGCCGGCGACGGAAAAGGCGAGTGGGAAATTGCTTGCCCCGAAGACGGCCACGGGTCCGAGCGGACGGAGCATCGACCGGACGTCGACGCTGCCGTGATCGATGCGCGCGCCGGCCCACGATCCCTCCTCGACCAATGCGGCGAACATCCTCAATTGATTGCACGTGCGCGCCAGCTCTCCCTGCAATCGCGGGAGGCCGAGCGCGGTTTCTGCGCGCGCACTCTGCACGATGGCGTCGCCATTCGACTCCAGACGCGCGGCGATGGCGCGCAGCATCTCCCCTTTTCGGCGCCCGTTCAGACGGCCAAAGCTCGCAAATGCTGCAGCCGCCGCGCGCGCAGCGCGATCGACCTCGTTCATGCTCCCGGCCCCGCACCGAGCGCCGCGTGAATGACGGCCAACGCCTCGTCGCGCTCCTGGCCGGCAAGCACGAGGCGCGGCGGACGAACGCGCTCGCTCCCCATCCCGGCTTCCTGCTGCACCAGCTTGATGAGCTGCACGAATTTCGGGACGGTATCCAGCCGCAGCAGAGGAAGAAACCAGCGATAGAGATCGGAGACATCATCGCCGCGGAGCGCGCCGTCGAAAACGTCGACCGATTCGCGCGGCAACGCGTTGACCAGCCCAGCGATCCAGCCGGTGGCCCCGGCGGCGATTCCTTCGACGATCAGATCATCGACGCCGACCAGGATGGCGAGCCGATCGCCGATCAGCGAACGGATCGCCGTCACTCGCCGGATGTCGGCCGACGACTCCTTGACCGCGTGCAGATTCTCGTGCTCGCCGGCCAGCTCCGCGACCTGCTCGGGCAGAAAATCGGTCCGGTAGGCGATCGGATTGTTGTAGAGCATGCACGAGAGGTCGGTGGCGCGAAGGATCGCTGTCATATGCGCCTTCATCTCGCGCCAGTCAGTCGAGTAGACGTACGGCGGGAGCACCATCAGTCCGCTGCAGCCGGACTGCTGCGCCTCTTTCGCCAGCCGCACCGCCGCGTCGGTGCTCAGCGCGGAGATCGCGGCGACCACGGGAACGTGCAGCGCCTGGACGCACGTCTTGAGAATGGCGATCTTCTCGTCGGGCTCGAGCGTCGCTCCTTCGCCGAGAGATCCGAGGGCCACGACGCCGGTGCAGCCGGCATCGGCCATCCACGAAGCGTGTTTTGCCAGAAAATCGTGATCGACGCTCAGGTCTTCACGGAACGGGGTGGTGATCGCGGGGATGACGCCTTGCCATTTCATGCGTAACGATCCGGTGAAAGCCTTTCTATCGGAATGGAAGGGGCCGCGCCGGAGAGCAATTCGCTCATCAATTTGCCGGTGATCGGCCCGAGACTCAGGCCCATCATGGCATGCCCGGCGGCCACGGAGAGATTATCAAACGACTGGAACCGGCCGATATACGGCAGCCCGTCGGGAGAGCAGGGACGCAGGCCGGCCCACGGTTGCACCTGCTGAAGATCGTCGGCGCTGAAATCGGGCAGATACGTCGTCACGGCCTTGACGATTCCCCGGACCCGCGCCGGGTTGATCGACAGGTCCGAGCCAGTGATCTCCATCGTTCCGCCGAATCGCAGCGCCGATCCCATCGGTGTCACGGCCACGCGTGCCTCGGAGAGAATCATCGCGTGTGCCGGCTGCTTCCGCGGCATTGGAAGAGTGATGCTGTATCCCTTCCCCGCCTGCATCGGCAGACGCAGTTTCAATTGCCTGGCGATGTCGGCAGTCCAAGCACCGCCGCAGATCACGAATTCGTCGGCGTCCACCGCGCCGCGCGACGTCATCACGCCCTCGATACGACCCTCACCGCGATTCCAACCGGTCACCGCGGTGTTCCACGCCAGATCGACGCCGCGCTGGCGAAGCCGCTCGATCAGGGCGCTCATGAATCGATCGGGCGTCAGGTACGCATCCATCGGGAAGTAGACTCCGCCCACGGCGCGCATCGACAGCCCCGGCTCCATCGCCGACAGTTGTTTCGCGTCGAGTGTTTCGACCGGAAGACCGAGTGCGCGGCCCACCTCGGCGGTGGCTGTCTCGTGCTCCAGCCCCTCCTCGGAATTGCAGATCATGATCATGCCGTTCGTCGACAGGCCGAAGTCGTTTCCCCACTCGGCCGCGAGCTGCTCGAAACACGCTCGGCCGGCGAGGTTGAGTTGCAGCAACAGCGGCGCGGACTCGTTCACGTGCCGGGCCGTCGCCGCCTGCCGGAATCTCCACGCCCACTCCATCAGTCGCCGGTCGAGGCGTGGCTTCATGTAGAACGGACTCTCGGGGTTCCACATCCATTTCAGCGCCAACCGAATCGCTCCCGGCGCGGCCAGCGGCACGAAATGGCTCGGGGTGATCATCCCCGCGTTTCCGTACGAGCATCCGCGGTCCCCCTCGGCGGCGCGGTCGAAAACCGTGACGCGATGCCCACGCTCGGCGGCGTAATAAGCCGTGCAGAGCCCGATCACGCCGCCGCCGACGATGGCGATGCGTTTTGCGCTCAACGGATTCCCCAGCAGTACGGATCGCTCTCATCGAGAATCAGCACCGCCTCGGCGTTGACATGCGCCGATCCGCGGATGACCGGCTGAATCGCGCGATCGACGACGTTCACGTGTCCTTCAAACAGGCTGCCGACGATGCTCTCCTGCCGCCAGGCCTTCCCTTCCGGAAGCTTGCCGTCATCGTAGAGACAGGCCATCTTCGCGCTCGTTCCCGTACCGCACGGCGAGCGGTCGTACGCCTTCCCCGGACAGAGCACGAAGTTCTTGCTGTCGGCGTCCGCGCGGTCCGGAGGCCCGAAAAGCTCGACGTGATCGATGACGGCGCCGTAGCGACCGGTGATCACCTGCGCCTCGAGACTCTGCCGGATGGCCCACGTCACCTCTGTCAGACGCTCGACGTTCTTCAGCGCGATCGTTTCCTGATGCTCATTGACGAGAAAGAACCAGTTGCCGCCCCACGCGACGTCGCCGCGAAAACGGCCGTAGCCGTCGACATCGACCGCGACGTCCTTCGCCAGCCGATACGACGGAACGTTGCGCACGGAGACGTCGCCCGATTCGTGTAACTCAGCGGTCACAACGCCAGCCGGTGTGTCGATCCGATGCATGCCAGAGTTCAACCGGCCGAGGTGCGCGAGCGTGACCACAACGCCGATCGTTCCATGCCCGCACATGCCGAGAGTGCCGACATTGTTGAAGAAGATGACGCCGGCTACGCACGACGGATCGTCCGGCGGAACGAGGAGCGCGCCGACGAAGACGTCCGACCCCCGCGGCTCGTTGACTACCGCGGAGCGGTAGCGATCGAAGTCCTGCTGAAACCGCGCACGCCGCTCGGCCATCGATCCGCCGCCGAGGTCGGGGCCACCTTCGATGATGACGCGCGTCGGCTCGCCCTCGGTGTGCGAATCAATCACACGGATTCGGTGCATGGAGGGGAGTATACGTTCACGAAAATGGCGACGGAATTCACGACCCGCGTTCGTTCGACTCAGGGATCCTCGGTTTCCGAGAGGTCGGGGAGAAGGTAAGGGTCAAAGGCCTCGGTCTTTCCCGACGGATAACCGCGCCATGACCGCAACCGGAATGAGCCAACCCATTGGACTGAAGCATGTTACGATCAGGTCAGTCAAGAGCCCGATCGCCCGATATCCGTCACTGCTGGTTTTCGTCGTGAGGCCGGGCAGGACTCAATCGCGAGTTGTGCGGCGGGGATCGTGTACATGCAGAAGACACTGTCAGTGATCGCTTGGCTAGTGGCTTGGGGATGGGCGCTTATCGCGGGCGTCGGCGGCCTCTTGCTCCTCGTGCATCAAGGTCCGTTGCCCATTACGAATGGCTGGTTTGCCATGTTCTCGGGCATCACAGCCTGTCCGCTCACCACGAGGCTCCTGAAGAGATATGCGCGCGTCGTAGTTCCCAGCTATATTCAATTCGCGGTCGCGCTGCTCATATTTATTGCAGGGCGTGTCGCCGTGGTGTTCGTGCTCCACCGCCCGTTTCTGCCCGGCAAACTCATGGCCGGTGCGATTGCGGCCGCAACACTTGCGCTGTGCAGTCTCGCTTTCTTGCAGTCGCGCGCCGCCCCCACGCCGCCCAACTAGCGCCTGCACCGGATGGGCCACGATCAAAGAACGCGACAAAGAGGCCTAATCAGGGTCGCATAGGAGCACTTCAGTGCCCCTGCGTCTGGTTGAGGAACGTCTCCCAGTCCTTCTGCAGCTTTGCGTGCGATTTCTGCTCGAGATAGACCATGTGCCCCGACCAGTAGCGCTCGTAGCTGATGTTCGCGCGGAAGGCGGCCGGCAGCATCAACTCGTGCATCGTGTATTCGGCCTGGTAGTAGGGGGTGGCCAGATCGTAGTAGCCCTCCATCACCAGAATTTTCAGGAAGGGATTGCCGACGATGGCCGCGCGCAGCGGGGTGATCTCTTCCTGGAAACCCTGCGGGCCGCCGGGGGCATTGGTGGTACCGGACGACCTCCACAGGAACATCCCCGACTGCTGCGCCGAGGTGTAGTAGGGAGTGTCGGTCTTGTAGTCGAGCTCCGTGCGCATGTAGTTGTTGAAGGCCATGGTGAATGGGCCGGTGGTGGCCGTCGATGCCGGATCGCTGAATGAGCCGGGGCCTCGCCCGCCCGGGAAGCCGGGCTCGGGAAGCTTGTACCGGCCATCGAGCCGGCCAACGCGCATCCGTTGATCGAGCAGCAGGTAGTGGTCGAACGTGCCGACGTCGATGCGCAGGTTGAATTCGTCGATGACCTGCGTGGAGAGTCCGGTGTATTGCGATAGCCGGTCGACGACGGCCTGCCGCTCCTGGGCGGTCATCGAATCGCCTCGGGAGAGTGCGGCGGCATAGTCGGTGATGGCCCATCGCTCGGCCTGCTGCAGCGGTGCGCATGGGGCGTCCGGATCGCTTTGACAGCCGTCCATCGCTTTCTGGAGATCGGCGGAGAGCTTGTGATGGTAGTAGGCGATGGCCATGTACGTCGGAACGTTCCACGGATAGGCCGTATCGTTCGTGGGCGAGGCCGAAAGGGTCTGGAAATTGAGCGCCATCGACAGCAGGCCGATCCCATTGAAGACGATGCCGCGGCCGGCGAGATATCCGGCGATGCCCGCGGAGCGCGTGGTTCCGTAGCTTTCTCCGAACAGGTAGAGCGGCGAGCTCCAGCGCTCGTTTCGCGTGATGTACAGGCGGATGAATTCGCCGAAGGCCTCGATGTCGCCCTCGGGGTTCTCATATTTGCGGGCAGCGGCGGCGTCGGCCGGCCGGCTCCAACCCGTGCCGATGGCGTCAATCATCACGATGTCGGTCCGGTCAAGCGGCGTGTAGGGATTGTCGTGAAGGTGGAATGGCGGCTGCGGCATCGCGCCATCGGGCTGCATCACCACGGTGCGCGGGCCGAGCGCTCCGATGTGTAGCCAGAGGGAAGCCGATCCCGGTCCGCCGTTGTACGAAAAGGTCAGAGGACGCTTGGCCGCATCGCTTCCGTCGACCGTGTAGGCAACGTAGAACATGAGCGCTTCCGTGGTTCCCTCGCCATTCTTGATGGGCAGGCGGCCGGCCGTGGCCGTGTACCGAAGGGCATGGCCATTCACGGTGACCTCATGGTGCGTCACGTTCGGAGTGCTTTCGTGCATGTCGAAGTGGAAGGTGGTGTTGGTGGCCGCGCCGGCCCCACCCTGCTGGGCCTGTTCCGGGCGCTCCGATTCGGTTCGCGCCGGTTGCTGCTCCGTTTCCGGCTGCCGCGCGCGCGGCGTCGCCTCGGGCTCGGCGGCCGCGGGAGCGTCCGGTTTCGATGGCGGTGTCTGCGCCGATCTGCGTTGGGGAGTGCGCTGCGGTTCCGTCGCTTGCTGGACCGTCGACTGGGCAAGCGCGGGGAATGCAACGACGCAGATGAGAAGGGTCAAAACGGGGAGAACGTGCAGTTTCATCATCACCTCATGTCGAGAAATGTCGCGCGGATGTTAGTGGCTTCGACGCCCCATCGCCAGCAATTCGTCGCGGCGCCCCCCTGGGAGCGCGGGCGTCTCGTCCGCGCTTGCAAACAGCAGGATGCCGATCATAAAACGCGGGCGAGACGCCCGCGCTCCCAGGACTTGGGACGATGTGGTGTTGTACGAGCGGTTCGTTCTCGGCAGTACCTCCAATCGAGAGTCCTTCTCCCCCAGCGGTTTCTTGCTGGGGGAGAAGGTGCCGAAGGCGGATGAGGGGGCGGTTCACGAGGACGTCATTCGCGCGCCTTCAAGCGCTCTCGGACCAGCGTCGGTAAATCGCGCCTATCTCGTAAAGCGCCCCCCTCATCCGGCTTCGCCACCTTCTCCCCCCGCAAGAAACCGCGGTGGGAGAAGGGCTCTCGACGAAGGGAGTGGCAATGCTCGCGAGGGAACAATTCAAAATGAGCGTGTGAGAAATGCCGGCCTAGGGTCGGGACGGACGGCGCCGGGTCGCGATCCCCTGCGTGTAGACGTCCGGCCCGAAGGACTGCAATCCCGGTTGCGCGGCGAAGCCGAGGTATGGCAGGGAGAAGAGATCTTCGATGCTGCGCAGAAGGGAGTAGTGGTTGTAGGGCGTGTCATTGATGGACCCGGGCCTGATGAATTGCGAGATCAGCACGGTACCGGTTCGCCCTCCACCCGGCCCCCCACCAAATCCTGCACTGGGGCCGCCGGGATTGGCTGTATTGAGTCCGGACATCTCGTTGCAGCATGCGGTGGCGTCGCCGGCTCGGGATTCGTCGAAGGTGATGATCAGCAGACTTCCTTCTCCCCACGCGGGTGACCCGAGGATGCGCGGCACCCAGGTCTGCAGAAACTGATCGGCCGTGGCCAGGCCGCCGGGCCGGCCGTCGATGCAGGGGGCGTCATGGCCATCCTCGCAGAGGTTCGGGGTTATGAACGCGTAGTTGGGAGTAGTGACGGCGCTGGCGAGGTCCGTCTGCAGTTGTGCAAGATCGACGTCGTGCGCCAGGCATTCCCCGGAGTCGAGCAGAGAATGAAAGTAGACGAAGGGATTGTGACGCGCGGCGTACTGGTCGCCGAGGCGGGCCGACAGCGTGCCGTCGGCGGAATTGAGGTCGGGGTGGCGGCAGGTGTTCCTCATGTCCTGCATGTACGCCTTCCACGTCGATCCTTTTGCGGTCAGTTGGTCAGCAACGGTCAAGGCCGCGGCAGGATAGATGCAGCCCTGTCCGAGTGTCTGGCCGAAGAACGACGTCTGGGTGCCGGGCACGACGTCCACGTAAACGCGGCAGTCGTTCTGCGTGATGATGTTCGGTCCCTGCCCGCTCACCATGGCCAGGTAGTTATCGAGGCTGGCGTGACCGATACCGTAGTACTGGCGCAGAAGCTGTCCCTGACCGGTGAGGGTCCGCGCGAGATACGGCGCCGGCGACGCCGGGCCGAAGGTCTCGTCGAATCCTTTGTTTTCCAGGACGATGATGAATACGTGCCGGATGGGTGGAGGCGCTGCCGGGAGTGCTGCCGCGGCAAGGAAGAAGAGCATTGCACCGAGGAGCATGGTTTGGCGATATCTGGTCGGATTCATCATCAACGTTGAACCAATATAGGGGACCAATGTGGCATGCGATAGCTCGCGTAAAAACTTCACGTTATGATCGAGTCCATCCATGCACGAAGTCTCCGGAACCGGGGCTTGCCTGAACTGCGGCGCCGAGTTGACAGGGCGATGGTGCGCGCAATGCGGGCAGCGCGCCGCTCCGGTCCGTCCGACGCTGCATGAGTTGCTGCACGAGGCGGTGCATGAGGTCGCCCACGTCGACGGAAAGCTCATTCGCACCGCCGGCCTGCTGCTGTTCAAGCCGGGAGAGCTGACGCGTGAGTTCCTGGCCGGGAAGCGGGTCCGGTCGGTGACACCGGTCCGCGTCTATCTCCTCTGCAGCGTCCTCTTCTTCGGGATCATGAGCCTCCTCCCTACGAAACAACTGCACGTATCGATCACCAGAGGGGGCGACGCGCAACTGCTCAAGGCCGCGGACCGCGTCAACAAAGACCCTTCCATCCTCGTGCACGCCCTGGAGTCGGCATTTCCGAAGGCGATGTTCATCCTGATGCCGCTCTTCGCGCTGTTCGTCTTCGCCTTCTACTTCCGCGCAGAACGGATGTACGTCCCGCACTTCTACTTCGCCGTCCACTACCACGCCTTCGCTTTCGCGATGCTGGCGCTCTTCGAGGCTCTCAGCCTGATTCACAGCCGCGCCATCGGCTTCGTCCGCCTTCTGCTCTTTCTGACGCTCTTCCCCTACCTCGGCATCGCCCTGCAGCGCGTCTACGGCGGCCGCCGCTGGCTGACGGCGGTGAAGACGGTGGCCATCCTGATGATCTACGGAACGTTCATCATTCTGACGATGGCCGCAATCGCGTACGTGACCTTGCGGCGGCTGTAACGAGCGGATCGGCGCGCCTCTCTGCTAACCTTTCTCCATGCGTCTCGCCGTCAACATCGATCACATCGCTACCATCCGTGAAGCGCGCAAGAGTGACGAGCCGGATCCTGTCGCGGCAGCGGCGATCTGCGAGCTGGCCGGGGCCCAGGGGATCACGGTGCATCTGCGCGGCGACCGGCGGCACATTCAGGACCGCGACGCCGAGATCCTGGCGCGCACGGTGTCGACGCATCTCAACGTGGAGATGGCGGCATCGCCGGAGATGGTTCGGGTCGCGCAGACGGTCAAGCCGCATCAGGTGACGCTGGTCCCCGAGCGGCGCGACGAGCTGACCACCGAGGGGGGGCTGGACGTGCTGCTCCACTCGAGCAATATCGACAAGACCATCCGGCAGTTGCTGGACGCGGGGATCGACGTCTCGATCTTCGTCGATCCCGATCTGGAGCAGTTGCGGCAGTGCCAGAAGCTGCGGGTACCGAAAGTCGAGATCAATACCGGCAAGTTCGCCGAGGCCTTTGCGCGCCGCGTGAGCTGGTCCGCGGAGCTGGAGAAGGTGACCACGGCAGCCAAGGCGGCCCGGAAGATGGGGCTCGGCGTTCTGGCCGGCCACGGTCTGAACTACCGCAACATCGGCAGCATCGCCACGCTCACCGACATCGAGGAGCTGAACATCGGACACTCGATCGTAGCGCGGGCGGCGCTGGTGGGGCTGGAAAGGGCGGTTCGGGAGATGGTGGCGTTGATGGGGGGGAGATAAGAGAGACGGAATGTTCAATGTTGAATGTTGAATGTTCAATGTTTGAATGAAAGCAGGAGCCGGCGGAGAGTCATTGAACATTCAACATTCAACATTCAACATTCAACATTGAATATTCAGCCCTCCCCGATCTCCGCCAACGCCTTCCGAATCCTCCCCGCCCTTCCCTTCTCCGCCATCCTTGAAAACCGCTCCGCTTCGTACATTGCAATCAGAGGCGATAGTGAGAGCGCTGCCGCGGGATGCATGCGGTGCAATTGGATGAGCGCTTCCTCCATCGTCATGGCCGGGCCGACGTCGATGCCGAGGCGGGCGAGGTGCACGGCCAGGAGATCGAAGAGGGAGCGGCGGCGGCGCGCGAGGAGGACGAAGGCAGCGCCGGCGATCAGGAGAGCGGCCATCAACAGGCCGAAGGTGCGCACGCCGCTGCTGCGCAGTCCGAGGCTCAAGGCGGCCGCGGCCAGGCGGACCCGGTCGATCAGGTCGAGGGCCAGAGCAAGCTGATCGCCGAGGCCGTAGGTCAGGATGTGGCGGTCCCAGAAGTAGTTCACCCAGTCGGCAAGCGCCAGGGCGTAGGCGTGGAGAAGGCCGTCGTGCGCGTTGCCGGGACGCAGCGAGGCCGGGGTCGGGTCGAAGGTCTGCCAGGCCTTTCCGTCCCACACTTCCACCCACGCATGCGCGTCTTCGTTGCGGACGATGAAGTAGCCGGTGAGCGGATTGAGCGTGCCGCCATAGAAGCCGCCGACGATACGCGCGGGCGTGTTGAGCGCCGTCATCAGCGCCACCATCCCCGCGGCGAAGTATTCGCAATGTCCGCGGTGCTCCTGGAGCAGGAACTGATCGACGGTCATGGTGTGTCCGATCGCTGCCGGGTCGGGCACGTAGCGGAACCGCGTGGCGAGGTAGTGCTCGATCGCCGCAGCCTGATTCATCGGACCGATTTCGTTGCCGGCGATCTGCAGCGCCATGGCCCGCACGGCCGGGGTGACCGGATAGTTCGAGACGGTTACCTTCTGCCGCCGGCGTGGCGTGGTCTCATGCGCGAGGGCGACGTCGTAGGTGATGGTGTTGCTGTGCGACTGCCAGACCGTGTAGATGTCGCGCGTCGGCCCCTCGGCGATCTGACCGGTGCCGCTGACTTCATACGTCCCGGCCGGCAGGAACAGGCGGCTTCCGATGGTGAACCGCTGCTGCACGCTGGCTTTCCTGGTAAACCCCTCGGGGCGCGCGATGACGGTCCTGCCGTCGCTGCTGTCCAGCGGGATGAAGTCACGGCGTCCCTGGAGCCAGGTGTTGTTGGTGAAGCGCTCGTAAATGGTCCCCTTCAGGCGCAGCGGCGTGAAGAACGGGATGGTCTCCTGCCCCATCCAGACGCGGCTGACCACCGAGGCATCACTGCTGATCGAGCGCGGCTCGTTGAGATTGATCGACTCACTGAGACCGGTGGTGGCGTTGCTGAGTGGGCCGGACATGCCCGGAAGGAGCGGATTGCGGACGCGCGGCAGCAGCGGGAAGAGAAACGCGCCGATGAGCAGGGCGCCGAAGACGTAGAACGATGCCGCGCGGCCGGACGCCGGTTCGCGCGTGGGCGGTGCATCGGTCATCCTGACGGTCTCCTCGTGGCTGAGGTGCATGAGCTGCCGCAGCAGAAGGAATCCGAAAAGGATCACGAACGGGAGGATGGCGATGTGCGTGGAGGTGGCCACGCTGGCGGTGAAGATGAGCGACGCGGTGAGCAACCGTTGCGCGGCGTTGCGCGTCCGCACCGATTCGATCGGCTGATAGGCGGCGATGAAGAGGATGAGATGGGTTGAAGCGGCGATGGCGCTACGCGAGATCATGGCCGCGTCGACGATGTAGAACGGAACGTAGGCGATGGCCAGCACGCGCATCACCATCGGCGGCACGACTTCCGGCCCTTTCCCGAGCGCGACACGGACGGCGATCGCCAGCAGCACGGCGTGAAACAACAGCACCGGCATCACCGAGATCGCCTGCGTCACGTAGAGCGGGACCGCGGCGAACATGGCCAGGAAGAGGAGCTCGAGATCGGGGCGGCGGGTGTCGGGGGGCGGGAGTCGGGAGCCGGTGAGACTGATGAACCGGTTGTCGGTTGTCGGTTGTCGGTTGTCGGTGATTGCGGTCATGCTCCGACCCCCGACACCCGATCCGCGACGCCCGTCACGGTGAAAATCACACTATCCCTGTCCACCGTCTGCGCCACCGGTTCGCGCGTCGATTCGAGGAGGGCGAGAGCGCGAAACATGGCGGCGTCGCCGTCGCGGTCGGAGCGAAGGGTGACGTGGGGGATGGAAAAAGCCACTTCCAGGCCGCGGCGCCGCGCGTCATCGAGGAAGGTGGCGGCCTCGCTGATCATCTCTTCGAACGTCTCCTCGCTGACGTCCGGCGGCCGGTAGGGATCGACGACGATGTGGATCGAACGGCCGACCTCGACTTCGGTCTGCTTGATGATCCAGCGCCCGAGGGAAGCGGATTTCTTCCAATGGACCCGCCGGAGCGAATCGCCGCGGACGTAATCGCGGAAGGAGTGGATCTCCGTTCCGCCGCCGATGCGATTCGAGGTCTCGACGTCCCCCTCCACGAGCCGAAAACGATCGCGGGCGATGTCCTCGTCGAGCAGCCGGGGGAAGACCACGACGTCGCCATCCAGCCTGGGGCGGCGCTTCTTGAGGAAGAAGCCGAACGGGTAGCGCGTGTAGAGATCGATGCGGCTGAGCTTCACCAGGCCGCGCCTTCGGAAGCGGAACATCGCATGCGCCACGACCTCTCCTCGGCGCTCGATGAGGGGGATGCAGATGGGGGCGTCGAGATCGCTGGAGGTGACGATGACGTCGCGCACGTTCCAGATGGGCGAGCGGTTGATGATGCGAAGCCGCCCGTGCGCCGGCCGTCCGGCCCACGCTTCCTCGACCCCGTCGAGCTCCACCACGAGATGCTTGAGCCCTCCCTTCGAGGCGATGCCCGAAAGAAGCAGGCAGCCGAGCATGAAGGAGAGGCCGATGTAGAGGGAGTTGTTGCCGGTGTTGATGGCGGCGAAGCCGATGACGACGGTGAAGAGGACGAACGACGTGCCGATGCGCGTGAGGCGAACGACGCCGTCGAATTGCCATGGTTTCACGGGCATATCAATGTTTGCGGGGTGGCTGGGATTCCGTGGGGACGGGTTGATGGGTTGCTGAGTTGCTTGGTTGCTGGGTTGCTGGGTTTGCTGGGTTGCTGGAGTGCAACTCAGGAAAACAAGCAGCCTAGCAACTTAGCAACTTAGCAACTTAGCAACTTAGCAACTTAGCAACCGTGCAACTCAGCAACCCAGAGCTACACTTCCTGCATGACCTCCCGGTTCTTCCTCGCCTCTGCCATCGCCGCCTTCGCCTGTTCGCGTGCCTCGGGGCAATTGCCCGGAGTCATCGCGCAGGCGCATGACCCGATGTTGCAGCATCATGAGATTCATATCGAGCAATTGCCGAAGCCATTTGACACGCCGTCGTCGGGAAACCCGCCGTCGGTTCGTTCCCAGCCTTCCAATGCGACGCTTCATGTGCCTCCGGGGTTCCGCGTCTCGCTCTTTGCCGAGAAGCTCGGCGATCCGAGGGCGATGCTGCAGGCGCCGAACGGCGACGTGATCGTCTCGGAACCGGGCGAGGGGAAGATCACCATTCTTCGGGATGCAAACCACGACGGCATCGCCGAACAACGGTTCACCTTCGCCAGCGGCCTCAACGATCCGTACGGACTGGCCTTTCACGATCGCTGGCTGTACGTCGGCAACGAAAACGCGGTGGTCCGTCTTCCCTACGGGCCGGGGCAGACGTCGGCGAATGGGAAGCCGCAGCAGCTCGCGCCGCTGCCGGGAGGCGGCCACTCCACCCGAGGAGTGCTGTTCAACAAAGCGGGAACGAAGATGTACGTGTCGATCGGCTCCAACTCCAACGTCAGCGCCGGCGAGCCGCCCGAGCGCGCCGCCATCGTCGAATTCAATCCGGACGGCAGCGGCAAACGGATCTTCGCCAGCGGTATGCGCAATCCGGTGGGAATGGCATGGGAGCCGGTGACCGGCGCGCTGTGGACCGCGGTCAACGAGCGCGACGGCCTCGGCGACGAGCTGGTCCCCGACTACGCCACGAGCGTGCAGGACGGCGCGTTCTACGGCTGGCCCTACGCATACCTCGGCGCTCACGAAGATCCCCGCCGCGCCGGCGAGCGCCGGGACCTGGTGGCGAAAACGATTCCCCCCTCCGTGCCGATCCAGTCCCACTCCGCGCCGCTCGGCATCGCCTTCTATCAGGGGACGATGTTTCCTCCCGAATACCGCGGCCGCGCCTTCGTTGCGCTGCACGGCTCCTGGAATCGCTCCCTCCGCACCGGATACAAGATCATCAGCATCCCCTTCCGCAACGGACGCCCCACCGGCGGCTACGACGATTTCCTGGCCGGCTGGATGACCGACGAGACCAGCCGCACGGTCTGGGGACGCCCGGTCGGCCTGCTCGTCCTCGCCGACGGCTCGCTCCTCATCTCGGATGACGGTGCAGGCAAGATCTGGCGGGTAACGTACGGGAAGTAAAACACCACAGGCACCGCGCAGCGTGGCCGCGGCTCGGCACTATTTGTAGCAATCACTAAACCACGGCTTTCGAAGCGGGATAAAAGAGTTGACCGCCTTTGCTATTTGCGCTCCTACCAACGGCGAGGCCGCGAATACCTTTTTGCCGAGGCTTCTCACGAATTCAATAGCGGGAGTGAAATCGCCATCAGCCGAAAGGATGTAGGCGCAATCGTAATCATTCCGCGCAGCCATCGTAACCAGGTCCACCGCCAAGAACACGTCGACGGCTTTTTCTACGAACACCTTCGCGTCGCGGTGGCGCTTCGCTATTTCGTTCAACTCAGCGAAAACTGTCGGGTCGATTTTGGTGGTAAGAGCGCCAAGGTACCGCTGAAGTTCTTTTGCGGCTAAGTTGTCGGATTTGCGCGACTCAATCCTGCCAAGATGAAAGGAAATGCGGGTGTCCGTGCTTTCGAGACCGGCGAGAAAACTTCGCTGGTTCGCATAAAACGTTGGATTCGATTTCTGGTCAACTTGGCCGATGTAGTAGCGAGTGGCGATCCATTCGCGAGGACCGATTAGTTTTTGAGAGATTTTTTTGTAACAAAGGCGCGCGCGGTCCTCGACTAGGGCATTGCCAAGGCCGTGGAACCAGTTGTTACCGTCGATGAATACGACGGCTCGGTCGGTCACTGGTACGCTCCAAAAACAAAAACCCCGGCGTGTGGAAGACCAGACACCGGGGGGGTTAATGGGCCTTCCCCGTAGGGTTGACCCTTCACGTTTATACAACCGCAATCGTCAATAGTCAATTTCCAATCTAGAAGTTAACCTAAGTCTCGTGTTTTTAGCTAGTTAACACTTTATCCACAAGGTCTTGGAACGAGGAAAAACGGAGCGCTGGCGCTGCGTCGAACTACTCCCCTCGGATCATCGCGTAGATCGTTGGCGTTACGACCAGCGAGAGCATCAGCGCGAAGAGCAGGCCGCCGATGACGCAGATGGCGAGGGGCTGGAGGAGCTCGGAGCCGGAGCCGAGGGCGAGGGCCAGCGGGAGCATGCCGAGCATCGCGGCGAGAGACGTCATCAGGACGGGGCGGAAGCGGCGGCGGCCGGAGCGGCGGAGGGCGGTGGTGAGGTCTTCACCGGAGCGCAGGTGATCTTCGACGGTGTCGAGCATCAGGATGCCGTTCTTGGAGACGATGCCGACGATCATGATGAGACCCATCATCGAGACGACGTTGAGGGTCGTGTGCGTGACCAGGAGGGCGATCAGGCTGCCGGAGAGGGCCAGAACGGCGCCGGCGACGATGGCAGCCGGATGGGCGAAGGAACGGAATTCGACGACGAGCACGAGGAAGACCAGGGCGATGGCCAGGCCGAGGGCCACGAGCAGCTCGCGGAATGATGCCTGCTGCTCCTGATAGAGACCGCCGTACTCGATGGTCGTTCCGGTGGGGAGATGCAGTTCCTTTCCGAGGCGCGCCTGGATGTCCTGGATCGCGGAGCCGAGGTCGCGGCCTTCCAGACGGGCAGTCACGGAGACCGCCTGCCGCAGCCCTTCCCTCCCGATCTCGGTCTGGCCGGGATCGTAGTTGATGGTAGCGATCTGATCGATGCGGACGTAGCTGTTCGACGATGGTGCGCGGATCGGCAGGGCACGCAGATCGGCGAGCTGGGGACGCGGACCGCCGAGGAGGACGCGGACGCCGGTGGCGCGTCCATGCTCGATGACGCTGGAGACGACATCGCCGCCGAGCGCGGTGGTCATGGCCTCATTCACCTCGGCGGCGGTGACGCCGTAGAGCGCCGCGCGTTGCGGATCGATCTGGAAGACGACGGCCGGGCCGCTGACGACGATGCCGTTGAAGACGTCGACGACCCCGCTGACTTTGGAGATCGACGCGGCGATCGTTTCGGCGGTGTGACGCAGCGCCGCCGCATCCTCGCTGAAGACACGGATCTCGATCGGCTGCGGCGCACTGACCAGATCGCCGATCAGATCGGAAAGAATGCCCGGGAACTCGACGCGCAAGGCCGGCTCGCTCGATTCGATCTTGTGCCGCAGCTCACTGGTCACGGCATCGGTTGACGCCGAGTCCTTCAGCTTCACCGCAAAGTCGCCCCTGTTTGACTCGGTCACACCGGCCAGACCGAGCTGCGCGCCGGTGCGGCGCGAGTAGCCGTCGACCTCGGGCATCTCCTTCAGCATCCGTTCGACGTGTTGCAGCATCCGGTCGGTCTCATCGAGCGATGCGCCGGGCGGTGCGACGTAGTCGAGGATGAAGCCGTGCTCCTCGAACTCCGGCAGAAACTCCGAGCCAAGGCCTTTGTAGATGACGAAGGTGAGCACCGCAACGACGCCGATGACGATGAGGACCATCCCCCGACGCGCCAGCGCATGCGCGAGCAGCCATTCGTACCAGTCCATGAGCCGCGTTAGAAGTGGGCCCTCTTCCGCGGTCTCGGGGTCTCGCGGTTGCGCGGTCTCGGGGTGTTCAGATTCGAGGTCCGCGCGAGACTCCGAGACTTGGGTCTCGCGGTCTCGCGGTTGCGCGGTCTCGGGGCGTTCATCGTCATCCTCACCGCGAGACCCCGAAACTTCGAGACCCCGCGACCCCGAACGCGACCGCACGCGAATGAACTGCTCCGCGAGTACCGGCGTGAACGTCAGCGCGAGGAAGAGCGACGTGAGCAGGGCCACGCTCATCGTCAGCGCCAGCGATCGGAAGAAGACGCCGGTGATTCCGGTGAGTAGCGCCAGCGGGAGAAAGACGACGACCGGCGTGATGGTGGAGCCGATGATCGGGCCGGAGATCTCGCTGATGGCGTTGTGTACGGCCTGGGCGCGCGACTCGCCGCGGGTCATGTGCGTATAGATGTTCTCGACGACGACGATGGCGTCATCGATGACCAGGCCGATGGCCGCGGCCACGCCTCCGAGCGTCATCAGGTCGAAGCTCAGTCCGACCATCCACATCACCACGAAGGTCACCAGCACGGTGACGGGGATGACCAGCGTGGCCACGAAGGTGGTCCCCCAGTTGCGGAGGAAGCCGTAGAGGATGGCCACCGAAAGCAGGAGGCCGATGAGGATGGCGTCGCGCACGGAGCCGACCGAGCTGCTGACGAGAAGCGACTGGTCGTAGTAGGGGCGGACGTCGACGTCGCTCGGAAGTTGTTTCTTGAGGCGCGCCAATTCTCTCTTCACGCCGTCGGCGACGGAGATGATGTTCGCCGTCGGCTGCCGCAGGATGTTGAGCAGCACGGCCTGACGGCCGTCGGCGGTGACGATGGTGAAACGCGGCTCGAGGCCGGGCGTGACGGTGGCGACGTCTCCGACCTTTACCGGGACGTTATTGATCGTGGCGACGACGATGGCGGCGAGATCATCGATCGACGTGGCCTGGCCGCTGACCAGCGCCAGCTCGAGCTGGTGGTTTTCGTTGATGAGACCCGGCGAGTCGATGACATTGGCATTCTTGACGGCGTCCGAAACCTGCTCCAGCGAGACGCCGCGCGCCTCGAGCCGGGCCCGGTCGACGAGGACGTGGTATTCGCGCAACTGTCCGCCCAGCACCTGCACGCTGGCCACTCCGTCCATCCTGGCCAGCGGCGGCCTGAGCGTGACCTCGGCCAGGTTGCGCAGCGTGCCGGGATCGCGTTTCGCCGACGTGATGCTGTAGCCGATGATCGGGAAGACGGCGAAGGTGAGCCGGTCGGAGCGCTCGATCGATGCGCCGGGCGGCAGGGTGGTGGCGAGCTGCGAGAGGCGCGCCTGCACGATCTGCAGCGTCTGCACGATGTCGTTCTTCCAGTCGAAAAAGAGGTCGATCTCCGAGGAGCCGCGGGCGGTGGTCGACTTGATCCGCGCGATTCCCGGGATACCGCTCATCGCCTCCTCGATCGGCTTGGTGACCGAGACCAGCGTCTGCTGCGCGGGAGCGACGCCGTTCTGGGCGACGATGATGATGCGCGGGAAGTCGGTCTGCGGAAAGAGCGCGCGTGGAATGCGGGCCAGCGCGATCAGGCCGCCGACGGAAAGCAGCGCGATAACCAGCAGCACCGCCCGCTTCTGATTGGAAATGGCCCGGCCGAGGTTCATCAGTCCTTTTCCGCCGGCGTGGCGGCTGGCTTCGGTTCCGCGTCCGCGTTCTGCACCTTCGTGCCGTCGGGCAGGCCGTAGTTCCCTTCGATGACCACGGTCTCACCGCCGCGGAGGCCGGAGGTGATCTGCGTCCGGTCGCGGGTGTGGGCGCCGGTGGTGACCTTGATCTCGTGGGCGACCGATTTGGCGTCGACGACCATGACCGTGCCGCTGTTGGCGTTCGTGGCATCGAGCGTGACCGCCGAGGCCGGGACGACCACGGCGTTGGTGACGTTGCCGCTCTGGATGCTGACGCGCGCGGCGCTGTTGGGGCGGAGGCGGCCGTCAGGATTGGGAAGGGTGATCCAGAGCTCGACCGCGCGGCTCTGCGGATCGGCGGCATTGCCGACGAGACTGACGGTCCCCTGCAACGTGACGCCGGGGAGCGAGTCGGGCTGGATGGTCGCGGCGTCACCGGCGTGCACGCGCATGGCCGCGTCGACCGACAGCGGCGCCTTGACGATGACCGAGGAAGTGTCTGCGATGGTGAGCATCTTCGCCCCGGCGTTGGCGAAGTCGCCCTGGTAGAGGAACTGATCGCCGATCACGCCGTCGAACGGCGCCCGGATCGTGGCGTAGCCGGCTTGCGCCGTGATCGAGGCCAGATGTCCGCTGGCCTGCTGCTCCTTGCTGCGGGCCGTGGCCAGGTCGGAGGGATTGGTGGTGCCCTGATGCAGCGAGGCGGCACGCTCGGCCAGCCGCAGATCATCCTCGGCTTTGGCGACGTCGAGCTGCGAGGTTTCGAGCTCCTTCTTCGAGATGCCGCCCTGGTCGTACAGCGTCTTGCGGCGCTCGTACGTCTTGCGCATGTTGTCGAGAGTGCCCTGCGCGTCGTGAACGGCTTTCACATCCTGCGCGTTCGTCAGCGGGATGCTTCCCTGGCCGGTGTTCCGGACGCCGATCTCGGCCTCGCGCAGGGCGGCGGCGGCTTCGGCCTGCTGCGCGGTGAGGTCGCGCGACTCGAGGACCGCCAGGACGTCGCCGCGGTGGACGACGCGATTCTTGATCAGTCCCATCCGCGCGATCTGCGCACTGACTTTCGGGCTGATGGTCGCTTCCTGGCGCGCGCTGATCGTGCCGACCAGATCGAGCGGCTGCGCGATGGCGCCGATCTCCGCTTTGGCGAGGCGGACGCTGACCACCGGTTGCGCGGCTTCTTCATCGCCCGCACCGCGGCGGTGCCAGCACCAGCCGGCAACGATGAGGATCACCACGGCCAGGGCTGCTCCGAGCTGCAGGCGCCAGCGGCGCCACGGCGGCGGCTCGGCGTTGATTGCGGCGTCGCTGTCGGTCATTCTCCGGCGGCCTCCTGCAGATGAGCGCGGGCGATCTCGAAGTCGAAGAGCGCCTGCTGGTAGTTGGCTCGCTGCTGGGCGAGCGTGGTGAGCGCGTCCGTCACCTCGAGGATGGGGGCTTCGCCGGCACGGTAGCGGGCGATGGAGATGTCGACGTT
>Ga0247680_1000216_pt1 | contig 20968 bp, 19 predicted proteins | sample CNK21_metaG_FD_182803 | JGI IMG/M metagenome (GOLD analysis project Ga0247680, IMG submission 182803) | Soil microbial communities from Purdue University Martell Research Forest, Indiana, United States - CNK21 | ecosystem: Environmental > Terrestrial > Soil > Temperate forest > Bulk soil...
ATCGCCTGGATACTCCGACGAGCGGAGTCGTTCTCTTTGCCAGAACCGCGGAGGCGGCAGCAAGGTTGGCGGCGTTATTCGCGAACGGCGAGATCCGGAAGACGTACCTGGCCATTCTCGAGGGGGAGTTGCGCGAGGAACGCGTTGTCGAGACACCGGTACAGGGCAAGAGTGCGCGATCCACGTTTTGGCCGCGATCCAGCGATGGGATCACGACATTGGCGGAAGTCATCATCGAGACCGGGCGAACGCATCAGATTCGCGTCCACGCGGCATCGATCGGTCATCCGGTTGTTGGCGACCGGCGCTACGGTTCCGGCGCGCGTGCGAAACGGCTCATGCTTCATGCCTGGAAACTGGAGCACGCCGGTTTCGGCGTCCTCGAAGCGCCGCCCCCTACTTCTTTTTCTTCCGCGCCACCCATCCCTCGATGACTCGCTGCGGCGTGCGGCTCAGCGCCAGCGCGCCGGGGGGAACATCTTTCGTGATGGTCGAGCCCGCGCCGACATATGCGCCTTTGCCGACGCGGACCGGAGCGACCAGTTGGGTATCCGAGCCGATGAACGCGCCATCCTCGATGACCGTCTTGTGTTTGTTCACGCCGTCGTAGTTGCAGGTGATCGTCCCGGCACCGATGTTCGCGTCCGCTCCAACCTCGGCGTCGCCGATGTACGAAAGATGGGACGCTTTCGCTCCGTCACCGAACACCGCCTTTTTTGTCTCGACGAAATTGCCGACCTTCACGTGACGTCCGAGCCGCGAACCAGGACGGAGATGGGCATAGGGACCAACGGTCGCCTCATTCGCGATGACCGCATCCTCGGCCACGGTTCCCGTCTTCAGATGAACGTCATCCCCAACCTGGACGTCGACGAGATGGACTCCCGGTTCGATCACACAGCGTGAGCCGATCGTCGTCTTCCCCTCGATCGTCACGAACGGGTAGACGACGGTGTCATTGCCGATGGTCACGGTCGAATCGATCACGACCGTCGCCGGGTTGCGGAAGGTGACGCCATCGTTCATCAACGCCGCGACCACCCGGCGCTGGATCTCTCCTTCGACAGAAGCCAGATCGGCGCGCGAGTTCACCCCAAGCGCCTCGATCGGGTCGCCGGCGACGAAGGCACCGACGCGTTTCCCAGCGCCGCGCAGCACGCCGAGCAGGTCCGTCAGGTAGTACTCCCCCTGCGCATTGCTGGTCGAAAGGTTGCGAAGGTTATCGATCAGGTACCGGCCGTCGAAGACATAGATGCCGGCATTGACCTCGTTGATGCGCGTTTCCTCCTCGGACGCATCCTTGGCCTCCACGATACGGGCCACGGCGCCGCCGGAGTCGCGCACGATGCGGCCATACATCGCCGGGTCGTCGAGTTTCATCGTCAGAAGCGTGAGCGCGTTCTGCGACTGCTCGTGCTCATCGAGCAGCCGCCGCAACGTTTCGGGGCGTGTAAGAGGTACGTCTCCCGAAAGGATCAGGACATGCCGTGCGCCGTCGAGCAGCGGCACGGCCTGCAGAACGGCGTGGCCGGTTCCTTTCTGCTCTTCCTGCACCGCATAGCGGGCACGGGCGCCAACGGCTTGTTGCACGGCCTCGCGCTGGTGGCCGACGACCATGATCGGCGGACGCGTGCCGATCTCCGCGGCAAGATCGAGGACGTAGTCGATGATCGGCCGGCCGGCAGCGGTGTGAAGAATCTTGATCGTCGCCGACTTCATGCGCGTCCCCTGACCGGCAGCCATGATGATCACGTCGAGGTTTTCGGGCGATGCGTTCAATGCAGTCATGCCTCCGTCCGCCTCATCCTTTCAAGGGTCCGGCCATAGCGGTCATAGAGCCGGAAGATCGTGTCCGCGAGAGCCACAGAATTGTGGCGGACGTAATTTTCCTCTTCAATGATGTCGCCGAAAAACGGCGTCACGCCGAGCTCGCGGATGGCGTTTACGTCGAACTGCACCGGATGCTGCTTCTGCGAGGCGTAGGCGTCGAGAATCGCCTCCGAGGGACGGCCGCCGTTGAGGACCATCACATCGACGACGAGACCGGCGTGCTCGATGATCGCCGCCAGGTGCTCCTCTGCGGTGTAGCCGTCGCTCTCTCCCGGCTGGGTCATGACGTTGCAGATGTAAACGCGCAACGCCCTTGCCTGACGCAACGCCTCGGCGATCGGATTGATCAACAGATTAGGGAGCACGGAGGTATAGAGCGAGCCCGGCCCGATCAGCACCAGGTCGGCCGCGTTGAGCGCGGCCAGCGCGCGCTCGGTCGGCTGCGCGTCCGCGGGATCGATGCTGAGATGAACGATCCTGGCGTGCCGAGGCGGGGCGGCGGTTTTCTGGCCGAGATACGAGCCGCTGATCGCGACCTCGCCGAGGAGCGCCGAACCATCGGCAAGAGTCGCCCGCAGACGGACGTCGGCAAGCGTCGACGGATAGATCTCACCGGCGATATTAAGGACTTCCGATGCCGTGAGGATGGCCTGGTCGAAGCTGCCGGTAATGTCGGTCAGGGCGGCCAGCAGGAGATTGCCGAGCGAGTGTCCGCCCAGCGATGATTCGGCGTTTTCGAAGCGGTAGCTGAAGAGGCGCGAAAGAAGGTGCTCTTCCTCGGCAAGCGCAACGATGCAGTTGCGAACATCGCCCGGCGGCAACATGCCGAACTCTTTCCGCAAGGCGCCGGAGCTGCCGCCTTCGTCCGTCACGGTCACGATCGCGCCGAGGCGGGCAACCGACCACGGACCGTCCGCGTCGACATACCGCTTCAAACCGCGCAGCAGTGTCGAGAGGCCGGTGCCCCCGCCGATGGCGACGATGTTGAGGCCGTGATGGCGCATCGCGCGGGATTGTAACTGCCGCAGCCGCTACTCGTGGGCCCGCAGAAACGTTTCCGGCTTGCTGAACGTCTTCGCCATCCCCAGTCCGCGGCGGACGTTGTGCAGCGAGACCTTGCCGGTGGCCAGCGCCGCGCCAAGTTGCACGTACGTCTTCCACTTTCCGCGGTAGCGGTAGCGGACGTCGAGGGCGTGGCGCCAGAGGCGCGAATACTCTTCGTAGAAGTCGTCGAGCGACAGCGTCGTCGGAAGAACGGCATGGACGATGTCGTACATCTCCCAATCGTGCGTCGTCACGCGCTCTTTGGCCGTGTCCCACAAATCGGTACCGGGAAGCGGCGTGAGAACCGAGAAGCCGCTGTTGTAGGCACCGGTGTGATCGATCCAGTCGCGCAGGCGTTTGAAATCGTCGCGGGTCCAGGCCGGGTCGACGATGAAGTTGGGCGTGAATCCGACGCCGAGATCCTGAAGGATCTTGATCGCTTTGACGTTGTTGTCCGCGGTGTTCTTCTTGTTGACCGCCTTCAGACCTTCATCGGTGACCGACTCCAGCCCGAGGAAGATCGCCAGCTTGCCGCAGTCCTTCCACATCTCGATGAGGTGAGGGAACTTGCAGATGATGTCGGTCCGCGTCTGCACGGTGAAAAACTTCTTGATGCCGGCGGCCTTGATCTGCCTGGCCATCTGTTCGCCGCGTCTGACGTTCATCCAGAAGATGTCGTCGGTGATGAAGATGGCCTCGGCCTTGATCGCCTGCAGCTCGCGAACGACGCGTTCGGGAGATTTCTCCCGGAAGGTCGACTCGTGGAACTTCCAGACCGAGCAGAAGTTGCACTTGAAGGGACAGCCGCGCGCCGTCTCCATCAAGGCCAGCGGCTTGTGGAAGTTGATGTAGTAGTGATCGGCGTAGTGTTCGATGAGATGCCGCGCCGGCAGCGGATAGTCGTCGAGATTCTTGCGCGTCGGCGCGTGCCCGGTGCTGATCCAGCGGCCATCCCGATGGAGCATCAGGCCGGGAATGGTGGCCAGATCGTGTCCGCGCTGGATGGCGTCGACCATCGGCGGCATCACTTCCTCGCCGTCGCCGACCGCTACCGCGTCGATCACCTCGTGGTGGAACCAGTTCGGATCGCGCGAGGCATCGTGGCCGCCGACGACGACGAAGACGCCGGGGTTCTCCCGTTTGATGCGCTGCGCGAGGCGGACCGTGCGGTTGCGCTCGGTCGTGAAATTGCACTGCAGACCGACGACGTCCGGCGCGAAGCGCTTGCAGAGATCGAGGCCGTGCTCTTCGCCGTCGATGCGGAGGTCGAACACCTTGCATTCGTGCCCTTCGGCCTCGAGGCACGCGGCAACACAGATCGGGCCGAGAGGCTCCACGAAGGTGAGCATCTCCAGGCCGAGAATGCCACCGACAGGTGGCTTGACGAAAGCGATCTTCATTGTATGCAACCCGGTAAGAGGTTCGTGACCGCGCTTATTTCTTCTTCAGCTCCGTGAGCACCAGCTTGGCCACGGCTTTCAGTGTATCGAAAACACCGGTGCCGTTCATGGCCACCGCCTCGAAGGTCGGCTCGTTCTTGAAGTTGAGCTGGCGGTACATCTCGTCGGCGGGCAGCGCCGTCGGCAGATCGCGCTTGTTGAACTGCAGCACGTAGGGCACCGTTTTCAGCTCGTACCCCTGCTCTTTCAGATTCTTGTCGAGGTTCTGGAGCGACTCGTTGTTCGCCTCCATCCGCGCTTCCTGTGAATCGGCGACGAACACAACGCCGTCCACACCCTTCAGGATCAGCTTGCGCGATGCGTCGTAGAAGACCTGGCCGGGGACGGTGTAGAGATGGAAACGGGTCTTGAACCCGCGAACCGTGCCGAGGTCGAGCGGCAGAAAGTCGAAGAACAGGGTGCGGTCCGTCTCCGTGGCCAGCGAGATCAGCTTTCCCTTCGCCTGCGGGTTGGTCTTGTCGTAGATCCACTGCAGGTTGGTCGTCTTCCCGCACAGGCCGGGCCCGTAGTAGACGATTTTGCAGTTGATCTCGCGCGCTGCGTAATTGATGAACGTCATGCGGAACTATTCGCTGAAGAGACTGTCGATATCCTCGTCGGTGATCTCGGCGAAAGGCGAGTCGAAGCGGCTGGAAAGACTACCGCGCTCCTCCTCGGATTTCCGCAGCAGGACCTCGAACGTCTTCTCCAGCTCCGCGGATGCCTTCTTCACACGCAGCCGCACCAGCCCGAGAGACGAGCGGTCGTCGAAGATCACCACCAGGATCACGCGCTGGGCAACGAGGGAAATGTGAATGTTGTCCCGCTCCCCTTCATGGAAGAGGATCGAGAACTCCTTCTCGCCGATGAGTTTCGCCAGACCATCGGTGGCGGCGACATTGCCGGCCGTCAGCGAGGCGAGCGAGGTTGCATCCACGCCGCGCATGTCGCCGTGAACGGCAATCTGCTGGCCGTTTTTGTCGACCAGAAAGACGATTTTGGAATTGGAGTCGACCTGCAGTCGCTGGAGCGTGTCCTTGATCTGCTGGTACTCCTCCTCGTACATCACGAGATCAGGAGTCGCCATCTTGTATTTTCACCAATAGTTTCGCGAAGAAGACTAGGACCGATGAATGTAGCACACGTCGGCCAGACTTCCCGAGCTACGTGATCTCGCGCCGCCCCTCCAGCGCCTTCGCCATCGTGACCTGATCGGCATACTCCAGGTCGCCGCCGACAGGCAAACCGAACGCAAGCCGCGTCGTTTTCACCTCGAGCGGCCGGAGTTGCTGCGCCAGGTAGAGAGCCGTCGCTTCCCCCTCCACATTCGGATTCGTGGCCACGATCACCTCGCGGACGCCTCCCCCCTGCACGCGCTTGATCAGCCCTCCGACGTCGATGTCATGAGGGCCGACTCCTTTCAGTGGTGAGAGCGCGCCGAGGAGGACGTGAAACAGGCCGCGGAAATCACGCGTCTGCTCGATCGTCGGGATATTGAACGCTTCTTCGACCACGCAGATCACGCTGGCATCGCGGCGCGGATCGGAGCAGATCGCGCACGGCTCGACGTCTGTCATGTTGTTGCAGATCGAGCAGCGGAAGATCTTCGACTTCACATCCACGATGGCGTTCGCCAGCGACTCCGCCTCGCTGGTCGTGCGTTTGAGGATGTGATACGCGATGCGGGAGGCCGACTTCCCGCCGACACCGGGCAGCTTGGTCAGCTCGTTGATGAGGTTTGCGAGAGGGGGAGCGGTCATTGGGTTGCTGGGTTGCTGGGTTGCTGGGTTGCTGGTCGCCGCTACTTAGCAACCGAGCAACCGAGCAACCTTGCAACCATCAAAACAGTCCCGGAATCTTCATCCCGCCGGTCATCGCGCCGACGGAGCTGGCCATCTCCTCATCGACCTTGCGGGAGGCTTCGTTCACGGCGGCAACGACCAGATCCTGCAGCATCTCGACGTCATTGGGATCGACGGCTTCCTTGTCGATGGTGATGGCCAGCAACTCCTTGGAGCCGTTCATCGCTGCCTTGACCATTCCGCCGCCGGCGCTTCCCTCGACGCGCAACGCCGTCATGCGCTGCTGCATCTGCTCCTGCATCTGCTGCACTTGCTTCATCAATTGCTTCGGATTCATGAGCTCTCCCTTTACCGCTTTCGTGACTCGACGAGGTCCGCGCCGAGATGCTTCTGGAATGCCTGGACGACAGGATCGTCGCGAAGAGGCGACGAGGCCTTCGCGGCCTGGGCCGCTGCCGCGGGCGAGTCGAGCTGGACGTCGATCGACATCGTTTCGCCGAAGACCTCGGCGGCGAGTTGCTCGAGCGTCTCGCGCGCGCCGCGGACCTGATCGGCCGTGAACGAATCATTGAACGTGAGCAGGAGTTTGCTGCCGTCGCGCCGGCGCGATTTCGCGGCGCCGAGGTAGCCGCCGATGAGCGGCCGCGCCTTCTGCACGCGCTCGATGAAGGACTCGATGGTCGCGGTTGACGCGGTCTCGCGGTCTCGAGGTTGCGGGGTCTCGCGGTGTGTAGCTGCCAACGCGGCTTTAGGCTCGGACACCGCGCGACCCCGAGACTCCGAGACCGCGAGACCTCCCGAAGCCAGCGCCTCTTCGACCGCGCGTAACCGTGGGAACGTTGCCGCCTTCAGCAGCGCGATCTCGACCGCCAGCCGCTGATGCTCCGCGCGGTTGACCGTCTCGTCGTCGCGGAGCAGGAGATTGGCAATCCGCAGCAGCTCGGAGTACGAGAACATCTCCGCTGCCGTGCGGATGGCCGGCATGTCCTCTGGCGCGACAGCGAGCATCGACTCGTTGGCGCGTCCGGTGACGAGCAGCAGATTGCGGAAAAAGCTCAGCAGATCGCGATACAGCATCTTGAAGTCGCGCCCGCTTTCGGAGGCCTCATCCAGCGCTTCGAGAATGGCGCCGTGATCGCCTTCGGCGATGAGACCGGCGATACGGGCGAAGAAGGTCGAGTCGGAAAGTCCAAGGACCGTGGCAACATCAGCCGCCGTGATCGAACGGCCGCCGAAGGCGATCACCTGGTCGAGAAGGGAGAGAGCGTCGCGCACGCTTCCTTCGCCGCGGCGGGCGATGATCTCGATCGCGCCGCGGTCCGCCTCGATCCCCTCGGATTCGCAGATCCTTCGCACGCGCTCCTTCAGCTCGTCGAGGGTGATCTTGCGCAGCATCTCTTTCTGGACGCGCGAGATGATCGTCTGCGGAACCTTGTTGATCTCCGTCGTCGCGAACATGAAAATCACGTGCGGCGGCGGTTCCTCGAGGAGTTTCAACAGCGCGTTCCACGCGCCGGTCGAGAGCATGTGCGCTTCGTCGATGATGAAGATGCGGTTCCGGTCGCGGGCCGGCTGGAATTGCGTGATGTCGCGCAGCTCGCGGATGTTGTCAACGCCGGTGTAGGTGGCGGCGTCGATTTCGCGGACGTCGAGGTCGATGCCCTCGGTGATCTCGCGGCAGATCGTGCACTCGTTGCACGGCTCGGTCGTCGGGCCCTTCACGCAGTTCAGCGCTTTGGCCAGGATTCGCGCCGCGGTGGTCTTGCCGACGCCGCGGACGCCGGCGAAGAGGTAGGCGTGATGGATGCGATTTCCTTCGATCGCATTCTGGAGCGTTCGGACGACGGTATCCTGGCCGATGACATCGCTGAAGGATTGAGGCCGGTATTTGCGCGCCAGCGCTTGATAGGACATGTGGCGTGGAGTCTAGGAGGGTACGGCGGGGAAAACCAGTGCGCGTTTCACCGCACGCTGAGAAGAGCCCAGGCCGTACTGTGTCACACAGGGGAACACCTTATCGCTGCTTCCTTCCGGACCTGACGAGGTTCAGTGTGCCTGCTGCACAGGACCCGGGCTCATCCCAGCGGGCCGTGAGACGGGGCGGGATTGTAACCCGCACGGTGCCGGAACCGGGCGAATCCGGGAGAACTTCCACCTTGGCTATACTCGACAAGCCTTGCCAAGCCGGCTCCTGACCGTCTACCTCCTCGCGGTCATTCTCGTATCGGGAGTCTGGATCGGCACGCCTGCGCTCTTTCCGCTGACCTGGATCGCGGCTCTCGCGGTCGCAACTGCCGCGCAGGTGTTCACCTTCCGCCTGCCATCGCCCGCGGGAGGAGCCATTCGCGCGAATGTCCGCGACGCGTTTCTGGCGATGGTCGCTTCCGCTCCGGCGTTCGCCTACCTCATCGCCACGTGGCGGCAGGAGTTCCCGTACCTCGGCGACCAATGGCTGCACAACGCCTGCGCGATCGAGGCGTATGCGTTCTGGTGGCCGTGGGGCTGGATTGCAGCGGTGATCGCGATGGTGCTCATCGTGTGGCACGCACGGCGAAACGAGGATCTCCCGGCCGCGCTGATCGCCCTGGGTGTCGTGGCCGCGATCGGCGTGGCGATGCCGCAGCCACTCTCATTTGCGGGACGTTATCCGGGCACGTTGCACTTCTTGTCGGTTCCGCTTCGTGTCGTGATGCACGCTACGTCGCCGCTGAATGTCGAGCGGTTGCTGAACGCGCTGGCCATTCCAGCATGGCTGCTTTTGCTGCGGCCCCTCATCGTGCGAAGGCATGTCGACATCGCGGCGATGACGATCGCCGGTCTGCTTTTCTGGCAGAAGGACAACGTCTACTACTTCACGAGCGGCTATCTCGAGCCTTGGGCGATCGTGCTGCTGCTCACTGCCGCGGAGCACCTCATCCGTTTCGGCGAAGAAGGGGTCTGGCGGCCGCTACTTCTGCTCGGCGTGGCGGCAATGGTGAAGGAGCAGTTGATCCTCTCCGTGCTGATCGTGGCCGCGATCTACTTTCCGTTCCGCGGGAACCGTCGCACCCAACTCGAGCATCTTCTCGTCTGCGCCGTGGCCGTGACTCCGTTCGTTCTCTTCTGGCGGGCGCGTGAGCTTTTCAAGACATGGGGGGTGGCGTCACCCGTCCCATCGGAGGCGCTCAGCGCCTCCCATTTCGCGCTCTTCAGGGATCGAATCGAATTGCAGTTTGGGATCGCCTTGCCGCTCGTGATCGGCGCATTGGCTCTGCTGCTGATCCTTGCCGCAAGACATCGCGCCTTTGCGGCGCTGCTATTGATCGGCGTCACCGACTTTACGGTCATGTACTTCGCGAAGATTCTGCAGCCTTGGCCGGGGTATCCGCGGCTGAATCTCATTCCGCTGGCGATGGCGGCTCTGGCCTGGGGATACTTCGCCGAGCTCCTCACCGAGAGCCGACGCGAAGCGATACTCGTTGTGATCGTCACCTTCATTCTCAATGCGGTCGGTCTCGGTCCGGCGATGACGGATGCGTTCCGGCCGACCTCCGCCCGCAGTTTCATCGAGCACTCCGACGCACCGCTCTTCTTTCCAATCCGCGAAGCACTGACCGCGGCCGAGGCGAGAGGGTTCATCGCTCCTGGAAGCCGCGTCGACATCTTCGCGAACGGTAAGCGTATCTTCGAGTTCTTCTGGGCAGGTCCACTCGAAGACCAGTACCCCGACCTCGCGGCCCGCTACCGCCTCCGCTCCGCGTCGTTCACCGGCACACCGTCGCGCTGCGGCTGCACCGATCCGTCGATCGCTCACCTCGCCGTTTTCATCCGCTTCACAAACCTCGGCGAGCACATCCCGCAGAGGACAGCGACCGTAGCGGAGGCCAACCAATGCGTCGCAGAGATCCTCCACACATGCGCTCGGACGATGCCCGTCACCAACGAAGGTGTGACCGTCGGCCTGTTTGGCTCGAAGTAGCTGGATCATGCCGCGTGGCTGAGGCTGAGATCCTGAAAATAGTTCGTGGCGCGAGCGTGGAATGTTCGACAATGACCACAGTCCTCGCGATCAAGAAGGAGCATCATGAATCAAAGGTCGTCGTGCATTCCTATCGTCATGACCGTGCTCATCAGCGCGTCCTTCGCCGGAACGGCGTTTGCCCAGGCCGCCTCCGCGGTCATCACCAAGAGCTTTTCCCCCGCGGTGGTCGCGCTCAACGGCATGTCCATCGGGACGATCACGGTGACGAATCCCAACGCTGTCCCGCTCACGAACGTTCAGTTCAGCGACACCATGCCGGCGGGAATCGATCTCATCACCCAAACCGGCGGCACGTGCAGCACGCTCGCAACCGGGGGAGGCATCTTCTCCATCAATCCCGGCACGGACACCTTTTCCAGCACATCGAATGTGCTTGCGGCGGGCCAGTCGTGCACGATTACCGTCAGCGTGAAGGGTATAACCCTCGGCGCACACATCAACACGACGTCGCAAGTCACCTCCAGCGAGGCCGCACCCGGCGCCGCCGCGTCAGGAACGCTCACGGTGGTGAATGACCTACCCACATTGTCCGGCTGGATGTTGATGACCCTTGCCGCCGCATTGGCCGTAACGGCCGCGATCAGACTGCGAGCCTGGTCAGCCTGAATCGCGGTTACGGTTTCTGGACCACGCGCACGGTGACCGTGTCCGATCCCGTCACGCCGAGGGAGTTCGTCACCGCAAGCTTGATGACGTGATCGCCGGCGGCCAGGTGTGAGAGCTTGATCGGCGTCCCTTTGCCGAGGGAACGGCCGCTCGAGCTCCATCGAAGGTGCGATTCCCTGATGTGGTCATCCTGCAGGTCGAATGCATCGCCATCGAGGATGACGTCGTCACCCAGCGTGTAGACGCCTTGGTTGGGAAGCTCTTTGATCATCACCTGCGGCGCTTTGGCGGGGACGCGAAACTCCGCGCTCTCTGCGGACGCCGCGAGGATGCCGTCGCTCGCCCATACGCGAAGTTTCGCATGCGGACCGCCGGCCATCGTGGCGAAGTCGATCGTTAGTTTCTTCTTCGTGAGGTCGCGGCGGAGCACTTCCCATTTGGAGCTCTTGTTCGTGACGTCCGCGTTGTAATCGACTTCATAGACCAACGCGGCGTTGTCCGCATCGTTTGCGTCCCACGTAATGGTGAGCTTTTTCTTCACGTGCCCTTTCGCTTCGGGCGCGACTTTCTTCACCACTGGCGCATGCGCGCTGACGGGCAGCTCGCGGAGAACAGTGTTGCCGTGAATGACCCGAAGCTCAGCGATTCCTTTCGGGAACGCGACCACGCCTTCGAACGCGCCCCAGGCGAGATGCTTCGGATGACGGCCCTTCGGCGCGACTGGATCGAACTCCGGCTGGATCACGCTCGAGGCGACGACCTTCCCATCAACGTCGACGGCAACGAGCTGGTACTCGCCGGTGGTGTTCGCGATCGCATCGCTGTCGTAGAACGTCCAGCAGGGGTCGATCCTCACGTCGTTCCCGGACGTTGCCTTGCGATGGATCGTGCCGAAGCACTGCACGTAGCGTTGCGGCTTCTTCGCGTGGGTGATTTTCGGTTTGGGCGCGAGTTGATCGAAGAGATGGTCGTAGGCGTCCTGCGACGTCCAGAACTGCGCCTGCTTTCCACCCGAGCCCATGTACTCCGCGGAGTCGCCGAGAGCACCGCGCCCTCCGACCTCGTAGGGATGATGTTCGGCAGGGATCCTCGTCCCGCTGACGCCATCGAGCGGCACGCGTCCTGAGGCGCAGGCAGCCTCCGGCTCGATCTCATCGCCTTCGTCGCCGTTGTCGTTGACCGACAACTTTGTTCCGCGAAACTCGTCAGGCGCCGGGTTGACGTCGCATGCGAAGCTGCCACCGTCGTACGTGTCGCCCAGACCATATGTGTGGCCGATCTCGTGCGCGACCGTGCCCGGCGCATCGTCGTCGCTCAGGACGCCGATGTTGGCGGGTTTTCCATACGTGAAACCCTGCAGCGTTCCGTTCGGATAGACCTCCGGCCGCGCCTGAATGAACCCGAAGACCTGCGTGTAGCAGCCTTCTTCATCCGGATTGCCGGCGCACGATTCAGGGACCAGCTTCGAGAGCGCGCTCCAGAGTTGTTCCTGGCCGTCTTCGGTTTCGATGTCGAAGCGCGGATCGCTTGCATCGAACGGCTCGCGTGTGACCCAGATGACTTTGTCGGCGGCGAGGGGATAGGTCGAACGGATGTAGTCGGCGAACGTTTTCCAGCGCGAGTCGCTGACCGGCACGATCGTGCCGCCGTAGTTCGCGGTCACCGGCACCGCCAGAATGCGCATCGTGGCGCGCTCGACGAACGCGTAGGTCGTTCCGCGCGTGCTCCTGGTCGCTCCGTTGACCCGCACCTCGAACTCGTAGTTGCCGGCCGCCCAGTTCCCGCACGCGTCGCGAGTCGGACAAAGAAAATCGACGACGCGCGTCGGTGCCTGCTGTGCGATCGGTGGAATGGTCGCGACGAGATGTCCATCGCGCCGGATCGTGGCACTCGTTTTCGACTCGTCGATGGTCACCGCCTCCGCGAGAAATGCGCGGACCACGGCATCCTTCCCTGCGACGAATTTCAAGTTGCCGTTCTTCTGAATGCCAATGGCCTGGTTGATCTCGATCGTGTCGATCACGACGTTCGCAAGGAGCGACGGCGACACCAGCAGCAACGCACAGACGAAGCGCAACCGAACTGTAGGCACTGATTTACGGTAGCACGATCGTAACGTGATAAAGGACGGAAACGTGAGGAAGTCACGCGGAACCGCATCGCGCTGACAAGGCTTGGCCAACCAACGCGTCGGCCCGTGCCCGGTGGCGGAGAGAGTGGGATTCGAACCCACGGTACGCGTTAACGTACACACGCTTTCCAAGCGTGCGCCTTAAGCCACTCGGCCATCTCTCCTTCAAAAAACTCGCGGTGTTCGCGAAGGTAACTTAGTACGGACTGTCGGCCGAGGCTAGGCCAACCAACGCCGGCCGCCGCGCGGCCTGGCGGAGAGGGGGGGATTCGAACCCCCGATACCCGTGAAGGTATAACGGTTTTCGAGACCGCCGCGTTCAACCACTCTGCCACCTCTCCGTATCCTGCGACCGCTTTCTCAACCCTTGAAAGAACTCCTGCAGAAGACGCTTCGACTCCTCGGCATCAATCCCGCTGACGACATCCAGCCGGTGGTTGAGCCTTGCATCCTGAACCAGATTTCCGAGCGTGCCGCAGAAACCCGCCTTCGGATCGAACGCTCCGAAGATCAGCTTCGCTACGCGGGCATTGACGAGCGCGCCAGCGCACATCGCGCACGGCTCGAGCGTCACCACCATCGTCGTTCCTTCCAGCCGCCAGTCGCCGATTGCCTCGGCGGCCTGCCGGATGGCGATCAGCTCGGCATGTCCGAGAGGATCGCCGGACTCGCGCCGGTTACGGCCGCGTCCGATGATCACGCCCTCGCTGTCGACGATCACGGCGCCGACCGGGATCTCTCCATCCGCGGCCGCTTCTTCCGCAAGCGCAAGGGCTTCTTTCATCCACCGCGCCTGATGTTCCATCGTTCAAAGATTACAACGGCGGGCTCTTTGCCCGCCGCCGGTTGTTCCTCTAGTTTGGTGCACCCACGAGGACTCGAACCTCGAACCTTCTGATCCGTAGTCAGATGCTCTATCCAATTAAGCTATGGGTGCGAGCAAGCGTCGTTAACCACCCGTGCCGGAATCACATTCCGAGGCGGGCCCGGCGCGGGGGCGCATTCTAAGTCCGCGCGCCGCGCGGAGGCAAGAAAGACCTTTACTTGCGCCGCTCTACTTGCGGTAGACTTTCGATTCTCATCATCACCGTTTCGCGCCTCCACGGTTGGCCACTGCCTACCCACCCTTCCCCAACCAACCGTGGAGGCGCGATGTTTACGGGGCCATGCCGCTCGACAAGAAATCGTTCTACGCGCGGACGATGCACACGCCGGACTCGCCGGAGCGCGCTGTTCAGCGTGAATCGCTCCGCGAGGTCTCGAAGCTTCTTCTTCCGCTTCATCGCGCTCTCATCGATGCCGCGAAGGAGGACTACGCGCTCGCCGTCGCGCCCGTCAAACCCGCGCAACTGCTTCAGCTCCTGACCGACGATCCCTTCTTCGAATGGCTCAAGCCTGTCACCGCGCTCATCGTCGACATCGACGAGATGGTGCGGACTGATTTCGAAGCCGCGGACGTCACCGCCATCGCCGACCGTATCGACCGCCTCTTCGGTGCGAAAGCCGAGGGCGCGTTCTCATCGCAATACATCCCGATGCTGCAGCGCAGCGTCGACATCGCCATCGGTCACGCGGCGCTTCGGAAAGCCGTCAGCCGGCTGCGCGGCTAGGGAAATACGCGCAGCCGGAAGGGTGAGTAGCTGCTAAAGTAACGTTTTTGTCACTCTTATACTCATGGACCTCTTCACGTTCGACGACGAATACGTCCGGCGTCTGCGGGAAGGCGACCGCTGGACTGAGGAACATTTCCTCTCGTATTTCCAGCAGCTTCTGCTGATCAAACTCCGCAGGCGGCTTCCGTCACTGGATGCCATCGATGACGTCCGGCAGACTGTCTTTGTCCGCTTTTTCGCTAAGTTGCGTTCGGCGGATGGGGGCATCCGCGACGGCCGGAAGCTCGGTGCCTACGTCAACACGGTCTGCAACAACGTTCTCCTCGAGAGCTGGCGTCAAATCAACCGGACCGAGCCGCTGGCGGAAGAGCACCTCAACGTCACGACATCGGAGGACGTCGAAAGCGCGCTCCTCAGCAGCGAGGAGGGCGAACGCGTCCGCCGCGTGATCAACAAACTGCCAAAAAGGGATGCCGACATTTTGCGTGCGCTCTTCTTCCACGAGCGTAACCCCGAGGACGTCTGCCGCGAATTTCGAGTCGACCGTGGCTATCTGCGGGTACTGCTGCATCGAGCCAAGGAAAAGTTCCGAAACGCATGGCCTGGCAGCGATGTCGTGAGGATTCGGCCGGAGATCGACCCGCAGAGCTCGCAGGATCCGGGACCTGGCCAATGACCGAGAAGCCGACAGGCGAAGGCGGAACGACGACTGAGCGCTTGCTGCTTGATCAGATCTACCACCGCTTTCGCGAAACGCTGGTGAGCCGGAAATACTACGCAAAGCGCCTCACACGTCTTCAGCGGCAGAGCCGCACGATTGAGATCGTTCTGGCACTTGCCGCACCCGGCGCCGTTGGCGGTTGGGCCATCTGGCACACACCGGCCTGGGAAAAGGTCTGGTCGCTTGTCGCGGCCGCGGTGGTGATCGTTACGGTGGTAAAACCGCTGATGAACTGGCAGACGGAGATAGAGCGCCGGACCGGTCTCCTGATGGAGTTCACGGAGCTCTTTCTCGATCTGGAGCTTCTCGTGAATCAGATCGCGACCGAAAGAGGCGTCTCCCCGGAGACGACGAATAGGTACCGCGAGTGGTGCCTGCGGTACGTGAAGACCGCGAAAAACGAGGATCCGGTGCGCTCCACCAGGCTCCAACAGCGTTGCCGCGACGAGGCGGAGGGCGAGATCCCGAGAGGCAGACTGTGGGAGCCGTTGCCGGATGTGTAACGGATTCCTCGCAGCCGTCACTACCTGAATGAGAGACGAACTAATGGAACACAGCAAAGCAATTGACTCGATGGCCGCGGAACGTTACATCCTCGGCGAACTTAACATGGATGAGCGCGACGCCTTCGAGGAGCATTTCTTCGATTGCCCTGAGTGCGCCATGTCCGTGCGCGACGGCGCGAAAATCGAGGCCACCATACGTCTCGGCGTGCCGCATGGGGCGGCGCTACCCCGAAGCCGCATGAACTGGTGGGCGGCCGCGTGTGTGGTCCTGGCCGGCGGATTGGCATATCAACCGGTCGTGCAGCAGATCGCTGAGAACCGGAAACCCCATATCCAGACGACGCATGTTCTCTTGCCCCAGCCCATCAACGGCGACGTTCGGGGTGCTGAGGCAAAAGAAGTGGACGCTTCTACCGGAGAGCCAGTTCGCATCGACTTCCCGTTCATTTCCACCATTCCGGGTCCGTATCGCGGTCAAATACGCGACTCGCGAGGGCGCCAGGTCGGAGACACGTTCGATGTTCCTCCACCTTCGCCCGACTCCGACCTCACTCTATTTGTAACCGAGGGGGTTCTCACTTCAGGAACCTACACGCTGGTCATCCGAGGGACCGGCGAGCAGGAAGTCAGCACGTATCCTTTCAAGGTCCGACTCCGGTAACCAATGCAGCAGAGAGAAGAGAGGAGGCAGTCATGTCTTTCGCGTATAACGCAAGCGCCGTCGCGCTTGGAGGGCGTATCGTCCTTCCCGGTCCGGCAATCATTCAGAGTCAGGCATCTGTCGCCCTTGCACCGACTGGCGGTGTGGGTACGCAGACCATCAGCAACTTCAACTACAACGGGATCGTCACATTTGACGAAGCTTCCGCCTACGTGAGCGGCAGTCAGGACGACACCGACAACACGTTCAATACCCTATCGACAGTGACGATCAGAAACCTCAACGTCTTGAATGTTCTTCAGGTCGATCGTCTCGTGGGCAGCATCACCTCGCGCCACGACAGGGGAGCACCTGAAGGGGAGATCACCTTTCAGGGGACGTCTGTTGATAACCTCAGGATCGCCGGCCGTCTCATTGGCCCACGCTTCAATCAAAGTTTCTACACCCGGTACCCGACGCATCAGGCCATGGTCGCGGGTATGAACGAGAACGTCGCCAACTCTCAGTGCCCGGAAGTGAGGTCGTGGGTCGAGGAAGACGTAGCGAAGGAGCGGGCGAAGGCAGGGCCGAATTTTGACGAGGCAGCGTGCCGCGCCAGGTTGGGGTTGCTAAACGTGGCGGGTCTTGTCGCTGACCGATTCTGCCTGCCTCCCGGTGGCGGCGCACGCGACGATCAGGGCCTGGTCCACTGTTCGCTCGCAGACGACATCCCTGGCATTGAGGAGATGACCCCGGAAGACGAGGCGAGGATCCCACCGGCGGAATTGCGCCAGCGTCACCCTATCCGCCGCTACGGGTATGTCGTGAAGGTGGCCGGATTCGGGACGATCAAGCTCGCTGAGATCGTGATCAAGCCCGGTGAACGGCGGCTCAATATGTTTCGCCTCGAGTTCGGTTGCCCGACTACCGGCGACATGACGGTGGCGTCAGTGGGGACGAATGGTACGGAGCTCATTCCGTAGTCTTCTGATCGTTGCGTTGCTCTTTCTTTCGGCGGCGGCTTCTCCGCCGCCGGAAGAGGCGGCCAACCGCCATGCCAAAGAGCTGTGCGGACGGGGCGACTGGAAAGCCGCGTACGAGTTCATCACCTCAGCTCTGCAACGGTTTCCCACGAGCGACAGCGACTCTGTCTGGAATCTGCGGCTGCTGCTGTCGCAGACACTCCTCAGTCAGAACAAGACCCCTGAAGCGGTGCAGTTGCTCGCGACCCCGCTTCCTCCGCGCCTGGCGAAGACGGAGATCGGCGTCCGCTGGACAATGAACACGGCCGTCGCGGCGTATCGGCAGGGAAATTACGACCAAGCCGATTCGATCTTTGAAGGTGCTGAAGATCTCGCACGGAAATCGCAGCCGCGTCTGCTCGGTAGTGTGTTGTTGTACCGCGCAAACCAAAAAGCAGTACAGAAGCAAACCGACATCGGTCTTCGCTACGCCAGAAGGGCCGTCGTTGAAGGTCGCCGCTTTGGCGACGTTCGCGTCGAGATGACAGCGCTTGCCACCGTGGGGTGGCTTCTGACGCAAGAAGGTCATTACGCGGCTGCTATCAATGCTGAGAAGAAAGCGATCACTTTTGCTCGCGCTCTCGGGGACAACTCACTGCTTCAAAAGATTGAGGGCAACCTTGGCTGGGCGTATACCGCAATCGGGGAGTACGACCTTGCCTATGAGATCTTTACGCGCGACCTTGCGCTTTCGCGCAAGCTCGGTGCCGAACGCGACTCGATCCCCTGGATGATCCAATTCGCTGACGCGGCACAGCGAAGAGGAGACCACAGCACCGCACTCGGCATGTACCGGGATGGCGTTGCGCTCGCGCGGCGGAGCCAGCATCCCGACCTCGCCGAATACCTCACGAACTTCGGCCTCGCGCAACTCGAGACCGGCGACATCGGCGGAGCGCGCGCATCGACAAGGGAAGCCCTCGCGGTCAGGGGTGAAAATGAAGAACAGGCTCTACGCGCCACGCTACTCGAAGCTCGCATCGATGCCGCCACCGGTGCACTCGACGACGCCATCGCGAAATGCCGGCGAATCATAGACACGAAGCTGTCCTATTCGCTGCGTTGGGAGGCACAGGGTCGGTTGGCCCAGTTCTACGTCATCGCCAAGCGGCCTGATGCGGCGGAAAAGGAGTTTATCAGAGCGGTTGACACCGCCGCCGAGGCCCGGAAGTCGATCGAGACAGAAGAGCTGCGGTTACCGTTTGGCGCGGTCGTGCGGGAGGTCTACGACGCATATGTAGACTTCATGGTGAGCAATCGCCCTCCCGAGGAATCACTCCTCGCGGCGGAGCGCGGCAGGGCGCAAACACTGGAAGAGGCACTGCAGGGTAGTTATCGTCGGAGGACTGTCGATTTCCAACGCATCGCGCGCGACCGCAATTCTGTCGTTCTCGCATATTGGCTCGCCAGTCCCCGCTCCTTTGTCTGGGTTGTTACCGGCTCCTCTGTCGAGGTCATCGTGCTGCCTCCAGCTCACGTGATCGAGCAGCGGATCGAGGCGTATTCACGTCAACTTGCAACGCTCAACACCTCGGAAGCCATGCTGCAGAAAGGAGGCGCGGATTTGTTTGCGATGCTTGTCGGCCCGGTGGTGTCCAACATAGGCGAACCATCGCGGGTCATCATCGTGCCCGACGGGGGCCTGAACGCATTCAACATGGAGACGCTCGTGGTCCCGAAGAAGACGCCGCTCCGTTACTGGATCGAGGACGTCACAATTACCTCGACGGCGTCGCTGGAGTTGCTTGATCGCGCTCTGCCAGCACGCGCGCCCTCTTCGATGTTGCTCGTCGGCGATCCGCCGTCGCCTGACCCGGAGTTCCCTCGCTTGAAGAATGGAGCTGGAGAGATTCGTTTCGTTGCCGCGCACTTCCCGAGGCACACGATACTGGATGGAGCGCGCGCTACACCCACGGCCTATAAAGAGGCGGGTGCGGAGCGCTTCGGCTACATACACTTCGTGGCCCATGGCGTGGCTACTCGGCAGGTACCTCTCGACTCAGCTGTAGTTCTCGGACGCGACACTGATGACTTCAAGCTCTACGCGCGCGACATCATCAAACTTCCGCTCCGCGCGAGGCTCGTAACGATCTCGAGCTGTCATGGCGCCGGGACGCGTTCGTACACAGGCGAGGGACTGGTCGGTCTGGCATGGGCATTCCTGCACGCCGGCGCGCAACAGGTCATCGCAGCGCTTTGGGAGGTTGACGAAGCGACAACGCCGCAACTCATGGATGACCTTTACTCAGGCATTCAGCAGGGCCGTGATCCCGCCAGCGCGCTACGCGCCGCGAAGCTGCGCCTGGTCCATTCGCCTAGCCTGCACCGGCGGCCGTACTACTGGGCTCCTTTCGTCCTTTACTCCGGCTCGTAGTGGCGTAGTAGGATTCGCGCCCGAGACCACGAAGGAGGATGCTCTTGAATAACGTCATCTACGCGCTGCTCGCCGTCGCCGTCACCGCATGCTCGCCCTCGAGCAACGCGAACAGCGGGACGGCAGCCACGCAAACCGACACCATGACCACCAGCAGTGCAACCGCGACCGAGGCAACCGTACCGCCCCCGGCCGCGCCGACGAAGGCAGCAGAGGAGAAAAAGCCGATGAGCCAGTATGAGAACAAGGTAGCCGAGCTGCACACCAGCGCCGGCGAGATCGACATCCGATTCTTCCCCGACGTCGCCCCAAACCACGTGAAGAACTTCATCGACCTCGCCGAGAAAGGCTTCTACAACGGCACGAAGTTCCATCGCGTCATTCCCGGCTTCATGATCCAGGGCGGCGACCCGAACACGGTCAACAGCTCGCCGTCGACGTGGGGTACGGGCGGCTCCGGCAAGAACATCGACGCCGAGTTCAACTCCGTCTCGCACAAGCGCGGCATCGTCTCGATGGCACGCTCGAGCTCTCCGAACAGCGCCTCGTCCCAGTTCTTCATCGTCACGAGCGATTCGACGTTCCTCGACAACCAGTACACCGTCTTCGGGCAGGTCACGAAAGGGATGGACGTTGCCGACAAGATCGTCAGCGCGCCGAAAGGCGAGCAGGACCGGCCGAACAACCCTACCTCGATCGACAAAATCGTGATCCGCGACGCCAAACCCGATGAGCGGGGACCGGCGCCGAAATAAGATTCCGCCCGTCCGGACCGTGCGCAGACTGCGTGGGACCTGCTGGTGTCACGCAGTCTGCAAGGGACGTCCGGAGAGATGACGGAAACCGCTGAACTTCCGGTGGAGGTAACCGCCGCGCTGCAGTCGTGGCTCGGCGACGGATGGGCGGCCGCGCGGCTTCCCGGCGACGCCTCGGTACGGGTCTATTACCGGATCACCGCGGGCAACGGGAACAGGCTCATGCTGACCTGGTACCCGGACGAGGTGCGGCAGGATCTGCCCCGTGTTCTGTCCGCGTACCGCGCGGCATCGAAGCACGCCTACCTGCCGAAGTTGATCGAGCATGGCGACGCGGCCATGCTGCAGCAGGACGTCGGCGATCAGACGCTCTTCGACCTCCTCCACCGAGACCGCGAGGAAGGGGTTCGCTGGTACCGGAAGGCGGTCACGCTCCTCGCCTACTTCCAGAAGGCCGGCGCGGT
>Ga0247680_1000217_pt1 | contig 20924 bp, 15 predicted proteins | sample CNK21_metaG_FD_182803 | JGI IMG/M metagenome (GOLD analysis project Ga0247680, IMG submission 182803) | Soil microbial communities from Purdue University Martell Research Forest, Indiana, United States - CNK21 | ecosystem: Environmental > Terrestrial > Soil > Temperate forest > Bulk soil...
CTTTGTCGTAGGCTTCCTTCGCTCTGCAGCCTGCGAGGGTGATGGACAGCATCAGTACCGCGGAAAAGGTCCGGCGCATTTAGTTCCTCCAAATAAGATGTCGGGCGATTGTAAATTCAGCTCTCGGCGTTGGCAAGTCACTCGTCGAGTTTACGGCGCAGGCTCGACGTCAGCGATTCGAGGCCGCGAAGGATTTCTTCGATCTCTGCGCGATGGCCGGCTCGGAGAGAGTCGAGCTGCGATTCGAGCGACCGCACCTGCTGCTCGAGGCCGGCCACCCGGCCATCGCCATCGCCAGCAGCCGGCTCCGGCTCCGTTTCGTCCAACACCGCCACGGCAGCCGCCGTCTCATCGGCTGGCAGCAACTCGGCGGCGTGGAGCTCTTCGACGTCGTCCACCGCGTCGTCCACTGCTTCATCCAATGCGTCGTCGATGACCGGGACGGCCACATCGCCCGATAGCGTGGCTGGCCGCTCGCGGCCTTCCGAGAGGAGCTGTTCGAGCGAGACCTCTTCCATCCGCTCGTAGCTGCTGTCCATCTGCGATTCGGGGAAGGGGACCGAATCGGCGAACGGGTTGATCTGCGGCGCGGGCTCCGGCTCCGGTTCCGGTTTCGTTTCTGTTTTCGAAGCCGCGGCCGGTTTTGCTTTTTCCTTCTCCAACGGTACCGGTTTCCCCTGAAGCCTGGCGTAGAGATGTTTGGCCGTGATCTTGGAGACGAGGTGGAAGGTTTCCATCACCCCTTCGCCATTGATGGCGGCGGCTTCGATGTAGGGATAGCCTTCGAATCCGAGCGCTTCCTGCAACTCCTCGATCGAAAGAACGCCCGGGAGATCGCGCTTGTTGAACTGGATCACGATCGGCGTGTCGTTCGGATCGATGTTGTTCTCCTCGAGGTTCTCCATCAGGTTGGCGAAGCTCTCGCGGGTCGAGTCGACCATGGACGGCTGGGAGTCGGAGACGAAGACGACGCCATCGGCTCCCTTCAACACCAGCTTGCGGGTCTCGTTGTAGAAGACCTGGCCGGGGACGGTGTAGAGCTGGATCTTGAGGTTGAAAGCGCCGACCTTGCCGATGTCGACCGGCAGCAGATCGAAAAAGAGCGTGCGGTCGGTCTTGGTGGCCAGCGACAGCATCTTCCCCTTCTGTTTGGGGTCGAGCTTGTCGAAGATGACCATGAGGTTGGTCGTCTTTCCGCAGAGACCGGGACCGTAGTAGACGATCTTGGCAGTCATCTCGCGGGTGGCGTGGTTGAAGAGGACCATTCGTCAAAAGTATCGCACAGCTCTTACAAGGCAGAAGGCAGAAGGCAGAAGGATGAATGTGCGGCTGCTTCAGCATTCACTTCTGCCTTCATCCTTCTGCCTTCTGCCTTTGATCCGTGGTGGAATGCTTTTCGTGGACGATGACGAGCCCATCGAGATTCCGATCACCGACACGCTCGACCTCCACCCCTTCCGCCCGAACGAGATCCGCGACGTGGCCCGCGACTACCTCGTCGAGGCACGGGCGAAGGGCTTTCGTCAGGTCCGCCTGATCCACGGCCGCGGGATCGGTATGCAGCGCGAGAACATCCGCAAGCTCCTGGCCTCGCTCGATTTCGTCGAAGCCTTCCACGACGCCGACGGGAGCGGGGGCGGTTGGGGCGCGACGGTGGTGGTGTTGCAACAGGAGTGACTCCCGACGCTACATGAGTGGACCATCGCTGCTTTCCGTCGCTATCCCTGTAACGTTCGGTCCGGGTCACGTCACTACTCGATTGAGAAGGAGTGACGACATGCGCAACATTCTTCGAACGGTCATTTCGCTCGCTGCCCTCATCCTGGCCGGCAGTTGCTGCTGCGGAGCGCGGACGGGACTGAACGTGCCTGACGTGGAGCGGCTGGCATTCGATAGCCACGTTCCCGGCACGTCCAACACAGACGTATTTGTATGCGACTTCGGAAACCCGCCGCTCGTCCGGCTCACGAGCTCGTCTCGCTTCGATGCCTATCCGGCGTTCAGCAACGACGGTCTCCGCATCGCGTATGACACCGAGCGGAACTTTCCCGACGGTCCGATCGCCATCTTCACGATGACCGTGACGGGCGGCAGTCAAACGGCGCTGGTGCGCGACGCCGCCTCGCCGAACGAGGAGTATCTCGATGTGCGATGGAGCCCGGACGGCAGCACGATCGCGTACGCGCGTCAGAGCGCGATCTGGCTGTTCGACGTGGCGACGCGTGTGACCCGGCGTCTGACATCCGAGGGGGTGATCGCCTCGTGGCCGACCTTTGGGCCGGGAGGGGTCGTGGCGTTCGTGCGAGTCAACGGCACGGGCACGATTCAAGTCTGGCGCATTGGTCCCGGAACGACTCTCAATCGCTTCCTCGGTGTGCCCGACGGCGCCGATCAGCCGGCATGGAGTAGCGACGGCGCATCGCTCTACTACCGTTTCGAGAACAACATCCAGCGGCTGGACGTCGGCTCCGGCGTGTCGTCGCTGGTCGTGGCCAACGCCTCACAGCCGGCGCCCAGTCCGACCGGCACACGGCTGGCCTTCGTGCGCGACGGACAGATCTGGAAAGCGGCCATCGACGGCACGTTCCCTTCACAGGTGTCACCAGGCCCGGAAGACGCGCACCCAGTGTGGTCGGTGCCGGTGCCATGAGCTCACGCGGAGACGCGGAGAAGCGGAGACGATGATGTGGAGCTCATTTCTCCGCGTACTCCGCGCCTCCGCGTGAGTCCTGTCTCGATGTGACGTCGAGTGGAAGCGGGAGGGCGTGGGTGCGGAGGGGCTGATCAACCTGGCGACCACGGTAAAGCGCGTAGAACCCTTTTCTCCAAAGGCGATCGCCACGAGGCACGACGTGTCGATGTATGCGGCCTTCATTCGCGGGAATCGAGAAAACGCCGCACGGCGCCTGGCTTCTTTGTCAGGGCTTTGAATGCTCGCCGTTCGCGCTTCGGCGCGATGATTCCATTCCTCCGAAGGTCATTGATCCGGCTGGAGAGCGATGCCTTCGCCTGCTCGACCGGTCTGACTTCGGCGATCGGCTCCCCGCGGTGGGTGATTGTCACAACATCGCCCTTCCTGACGCGGCCGAGCAATTCGCTGAGGTGCGCCTTTGCTTCGTACGTCGAATAGGTCTTGGACATCAGAACAGTCAGTCTAGGTTGACTCCATCGCCTGGTCAAACCCTCATCCGCAGATGATGCAGATGTACGCAGATAAAACCATCTTCTATCTGCGTAATGCAGCGGTCCTGACGGGGCATCGGCTTCGGCGTCGTTTATGGCCTGACCTGGATGTTCCCGCTGCCATGTGGCAGATCTTCGAGCGCGTACGACGAGAAGGAGAAGGTCTTGCAATCGACTGCCGCCGGACGGTTGGAGGGGATGCCGGTGTCGTCGGTCCGTTCGGCGTCGGTGGCGATCCACGTCAGCCCGACACCCGAATCGACGTCCAGCTCCGCGTCGCTCGCAACCCAGGTTGCGGGCGTCGAGCGGTACTGGCCCCACGTGTAACGATCCGGCGCGGCATTCTCTCCTTCGCCGCCGTCTTCAACGGTGAGCAGCATACGGCGGCCGACATACGCGCTGATGCTCGATTCCTTGACCAGCCCGGCCAGTACGGCGCGGTTGCCCTGGACTTTCAGGCAGTCGATGCCGACCCGCAGAGAAAGAGTGGTCGCCGTGACGCTCGGATCGCCGGTGCCGTCGCCATCGACGTCCTGATCGGGAATCGAGAGCGGTCCCGTGAACTTGAGATCGCCCGAAGCGCTGCCATTCGCGTCGAGTTTGGCGTTGAACTCGATATTGCGAGTACCGTCGTCAGTAACGACGTGGAAGCCGCCGCTGACGCTCTGGGCGAAGGCCGTGGGGACGAGGAAAAAAATCGCAAGCGCCAGTGTAGAGAGAAAGACGCGCATGGCCCTTTTCATCGGAACTCCTTACGAAATCAAGTATGGGGATTCAACAAAACGTAGGTTCGCGGCCCGCGGGCGAATGTGATCGGGATCACATTCGCTTGTGCACGACGGCTTCATCCGCAGATGACGCAGAAGTACGCAGATAAGACCGTCTTGCTACCTCGAATCCCTATCGCCTGGACACGAGGCATGCCGCATGGCCGAGAATCTCGGCTCCGTCTGAAGGTCGCTGGGCGTCGGCTGCCACCCCCGCGCGAGGCGCGCCGCCAGAAGGAAGATTCCTGACACTGGCAGTTTGCTGAAGGCGAGTTGTGGTCCTAGAATGATCTCCATCCAATTACGATGTCTGCCCCCTCTGGTGTCTCGTCCGCGAGTGCCGCGGGCAGCCGGCGTGTCCGGGCTGCTCTCGTTGCGGGTGCGCTCGTCATCATCGCCCTCGGCGCACTGTACTGGTCGTATGTCCAGCGCCGCACCGAATACCTCGTCAATCGCGACCTGCGTCTGCTGAGCGTCGCCGCGGCACAGATCGGCGCCACCCTCGAAAGCCGCAAACAGATCGTTCGCAACTTCGCAGAGACGCAATTCTGGTGTGGTGATGGGCACAAGCCCATCGACAGCTATCCTTCGAAAGCGGCGGACGATCTGAAGCTGGCACCGTATCTGGCCAACTTTACCGACCTCCAGCGCGGCGCGGCGGTGAAGATGGCTGACGCCGTTCCGGAATCGGCGTGTGAAGGCGGCTACTGCGTGACCCAGGAGAACGCGACCGTCAGGATCGAATATCACGCAGAGGCGGCTCTTCAAAGCACGCCGGATACCAGAGGCTGCCGGGATCTTGGATATCCTCGCGCCGTCGGGCGTACGTCGTTGGATAGCCTCGTTACGCCGGTCCTCGACAAGCCGTTGTTCGGCGTCTTCGACACCGTCCTCATCGCCACGTCGAGCGGTGAGGTGATCAAGCAGATCCAGCCCCACGGTGCGCAGGGGCGGCGAAGTGTATCGTCACGTGACGGCCGCCCGGCGGCTGCCCGCGACGCGCCGTCGTCGCTGGTGCTGGCTACGCTGAAGAGCATCGTCGACCGCTCATCGAAGGACGGAAAGCCGATCAACCTCGACGCCCTGCGCAACGAGACGCGCTCCTCCGACGTCGAGATCTCCGGCGTTCGTTACTTCCTTCTCACGCAGCCCTACGCCTTCGCAGCGCCGTCCGGAGGCGGCCGCGGGGCGCAGCACTGGATCATCGCCGGCCTCATTGCTCGTCCGCACTTCCTGCGCGATGCCACCGAGATCTCGATGTCGCTCATCGAGCTGGTCGTCGCCGCGCTCGTCCTGCTCGTTTGTTGCTGGCCGTTCATGAAGCTCGCGTTCAGCGGTCCCGGAGAGCCTGTCACGCGCGCCGACGTGGTCATGGGCGGTGTGGCCACAATCCTCGGCGGAGGAATGGTCGCCCTCCTTTTCGCTGACGTTTTCGCCTACGGCCGGATTGAGTCGACCGGCGACTACCAGCAACGCGCGTTCGCGGCGGTCATGCACGAAGACATGCAACGAGGCCTGGAACAGATCGTTCGGATCGGCGGCAGTATGCAGGCGCTGACCAGACCGTACGCGGACCACTACGAGGAGTGCGAGGAAACGCACTCGGAAGGAGATTTCAAGACGAGACTTCCGCCGGACCTGACCCAGCCCTATGCGTACGGTTTCTTCTCCGGGGCCGCGTGGGTGAACAATCAGGGAGAACAGGTCGTCCAGGTGGCGATGAGGCGGCAGGGGCCGCCGCCACTGCCCTCGGTTGCCAGGCGGCAATACTTCCATGCACTGCAGGACGGCGGGAACGCCCATCCATGGACGTGGGCCAATCCGTTCAATCCGAAAAAGCCGCCAACCGAATTTGTCATCGAGTCGGTTCGCACGCTTACCACGGGCGCTTCCGAGGCGGTGATGGCCTTTCCCGTTCGCAGCGGCGACCTGCCCGATCTCCACGTCTTCACTGTTGCCTTTCCGTTCGTGGAAGTCGGCTCTCACGTCCAGTCTCCCGATCTGACCTATTCGATCATCGACCAGAACGGCGACGTGGTCTTCGGAAGTGAATCCGACCGCAACGGCATCGAGAACGTCTTCACCGAGACAGACCAGGACCGCACGCTGCGCGCCGCCGTCAATGCCCGCCAGGAGGATTTCGTCGACACCAAGTACTGGGGCGAAGACGTGCGCGTCCTGGTCACGCCGCTCGAGAATCTGCCGTGGACGCTCCTCACGTTCCGCGACAAGCGTCTGCTGCGGACGATGAATCTCGACACGCTGATGATGACTATCATTCTCTTTCTCTTCTACCTCGGAGCCATCGTGCTGATCGTCGTGGCCGTGCTGCTCGTGCGCCCGAGCTACCGCGTGCCATGGGTCTGGCCCCTCGAACGGCGGTTGCCGCACTGGAGGCGTGTTCGTCTGCTGTACATCGTGAGCGGAATCGCCTTCGTGATCGCCGTTTTCGCCCTGGCACCGGGACCGCGGCTGGCCGTCGCCTGTCTCGTGCCCTTTTACGCCTTCCTCGGTTCGTATCTCGTGCTCAACGACGGGCCGAAGAGAATCGCCTATGGCCTGACCATCGTCACCTGGACCGCGATTACTGTGATCTTCGCCTGGGGCTGCGTAGCTGCTCCGGTGGCGCCGGAGGTCATCGGTCCCGTGGCGGAGGAGGTGTCGCTGCGAGCGCTCATGCTGTTCTGTCTGCTGGTGGCGTTCCTCTGTGTCGTCATGCGCGCCAGGGAATTAGACCGTGTGCGGTGGCGCGAGTTCTCGCGGACGTACATCGCCAGCGGCGTCCTGTTCATCATCCTCGTGGCCGTCCTGCCGATGATCGCCTGCTTCCAGGCCGCGCTGACGATCGAATCGGAGGCGATGGTGAAATCCGGCCAGCGGCGCATGGTCGACCTGTTTCTCCAGCGCGTCGAAACGCTGGCCCAGAACTCGTGGTGCGACACGACCAACGTTCTGCCCGGCTATCCCATCCCCTTCTTCTATGAATCGAACTGGTGCATCCAGCCTGATTCGCTCGATTGGACGACACCGTGCGGCGACGATTCGTCGGCCCGCCTCTCAAAGCTCGCTTCCACGGTCAGGTTCCGCCCGGCCGACGATAAAGTCGGGGACTTTCTGGAGGAGTATCTGCCGGTCTACTCCGAAGACTCGCTGGATATGCGGGGCCTTCATAGCGGCAAGGGTGACGATGGAAGCTGGCAGACCGTGCGAGCCCGGCGAGTGCTGGCGTTCTCGCGCACGTTCGATCTCAGCGATGTTGCGCGGAGCAAGCTGCTCGGGCAGTTCAAGGCCAAGTTCAATGGCCTTCAGGCTCCGGCGCTCCTTCAACTGATCAGACCGATCGGAGAGAAGCGGGCCTGGCTGACGATCGTTTCGCGCGTGCCGTCGCTCCTTCCGGATTGGCTGCGCGCCGAAGATCCCATTCGCCGGTTTCCTAAAAAACCCGGGGAGTTGCTGCCGGGCGAGATCACGTCCTTCCCGGGGCCACCGAAAGACCCGGAGGTTCCGGGCCCGGTGCAGGCCCTGTTCTTTCTCTTCGCGGCGGGCGTGGCGTTCAGCGGCGTGCAGTGGGCAGTCCGCTTCGCCGCGCGGCGCATCGTTCTCTACGACCTGCGCGAGCCGCGCTGGCTCGACACTCCTCTGAGTCCGCCGCTGGGCGAGCATGTTTTTCTCGTCCACACGCCGGACAATCTCGAGAAACTGATCTGCATTGGCGCCGTAGAGCGCCGCAGCTTCGACGATCTGCGCGAAATCGAGCCCTCCTCCGACGACGATGTCTGGCGCATGGCGGTCAGGCCGGCAGACTGGTTGGTGCTCGTGGACAGCGGCCCGAAGAGGGTCATCCTCTGCGAAGGCTTCGGCGACGGATTGAGCGACGTGGCGTTGACCATGCGGAAATTTGCTCTCATCGAATCGATGATGCAGCTCACCGACTGCACCCTGATCATCTCCTCGCCCGTATCCCCGGCGCTTTTCCTCAGTCTCTATGACGACCTCGACCCCGCCATGCGGGCCCGGTGGGCGGCTGTCCTGTCGATGTTCGTCTGGATCGATGAGACGCGCCTTCTGGACCGCGGTCGCGCGTTCGCCGCCGACGACTCTCCGATCCCCTCGGCGTGGGAGCGCACGAAGACGGCGTGGCGCACGTTCAAAGCTCGTGTGCCGCGACTGCCCAGACGCCTCCGGATACGCTTGAAGCCCTCAACCTTCTACATGCGATGGTTGCGGCTCTGGAAGTGGTGCCTCCAGTTCACGGCGAAAGGAAGGGAGGAACGCGATCGGGCCGACGATCAGTCGTGGATCACACGCGAGACCAATCCGAGCACGTTCCTGCAGAGCTTCGCTGAACGGCTGCGGATTCTTCCCGGCGGGCGCGAGCAGATGCTCGATGAACTCCGGGAGCGCGCCGATCGTTACTACCACGCTCTCTGGAAGATGTGCAGCTCTTCCGAGCGTATGGTGCTCTATCACGTCGCCCACTTTGGAGTGGCCAACTGCAACAACCGCAGGCAGATCCGCCGCCTCCTGGCGCGCGGACTGCTGCGGCGGGACGGCGAGCTGCGTCTCTTCAATACAACGTTCCGGCTCTTCGTCCTCGCGCACGGCGACGAAATCCGTGAGCAGTGCGAGAACGAGCCCGAGGGACGCTCGACCTTCGACCGCGTACGCGTTCCGCTGCTCATCGGCATCCTCGTTGTCCTCGGCGCGCTCCTCGGCACGCAGAAGGAGTTAGCGAATGCGACAAGCGCCATTCTCACCGCGCTGGCCACCGGCCTTCCGATGATCGTGAAGCTCGTCGGCACGTTCACCGACCGGCGCGTCGGGACGGTCCAGCGGTAAGGCAGCGTCTCGGCGCGATAGGCAGTCCTCTATCTGCGTCATCTGCGGATAAGCTCTCCCAATGGACTGCGACTACGCAATCATCGGCTCCGGCTTCGGCGGGAGCGTCTCCGGCTTGCGGCTGGCGGAGAAGGGGTATCGCGTGGTCATGCTGGAGAAGGGGCGGCGCTTCAGGGCCGAAGACTTCCCGCGCTCGAACTGGAACCTACGGCGATGGTTGTGGATGCCGGCGGCCGGCTTTCGCGGCATCTTCAAAATGACCTTCCTGCGCCACGTCACCGTCCTCTCCGGCGTCGGCGTCGGGGGCGGTTCGCTCGTCTACGCCAACACATTGCCGACGCCGAAGGACGAGTTTTTCTCCTTGCCGTCGTGGGGGCACCTGGCCGATTGGAAGAAGGAGCTGGAGCCGCATTACGCCACCGCGCTGCGGATGCTGGGAGCGGTGCAGTATCCGCGCGATACCTACTCGGATCAGGTTCTGCGCGACATCGCCTCGGATATAGGTCGGCCGGATCAGATCGTGCCGGCGCGCGTGGCGGTCTACTTCGGCGAGCCGGGCAAGACGGTGCCGGACCCATACCTCGGCGGTGAAGGTCCCGACCGTACCGGCTGCATTCAGTGCGGGGCCTGCATGACCGGTTGCCGGCACAACGCCAAGAACACGCTCGACAGGAACTACCTCTGGCTCGCCGAGAAACGCGGCCTGCGGATCGAGGCGGACACCGAGGTGACGTGGGTGCGGGAGATGGAGGGCGGCGGCTATCGGATCGACGCCACCACCGGCACCGGCTGGTTCGGCAAGCGCCGGCGCACGTTCACCGCGCGTAACGTGATCTTCGCGGGCGGCGTGCTCGGCACGGTTCCGCTCTTGTTAAAGCTGAAAGCCAGCGCGGACGGACTGCCTCGGCTGTCCGACTGCCTCGGCGGATTCGTCAGGACCAACTCCGAGTCGCTCATCGGCGTGACCACGCGGGCCGACCGCGACCTGAGCGAAGGGATTGCCATCACCAGCGTGCTCCACACCGACGAGCACTCGCACCTGGAGCCGGTGCGCTACGGCAAAGGCTCCGGCTTCTTCCGCCTGCTGATGTCGCCGCACGTTCCGGGGGAGAGCGCGCCGGTGCGGCTGATCCGTGTTCTGGCGGCGATGCTGCGGCACCCGATCCACTTCCTGCGCGCCTACTTCGTCGACGATTGGGCCAAGCGGACGATGATTCTGCTCTACATGCGCACGCTCGAAGGCCACCTGCGCCTGCGTCTTGGCGCGTTCGGACTCACGACAGCGCTTGCCGAGGGACCGGCGCCGAGCGCCGCCATCCCCGAGGCGACGGAGCTGGCGCGGCGGGTGGAGCGCAAGATCGATGGCTTCGCCGGCAGCCTCCTCAGCGAGACCATCCTCGGCACGCCGACCACCGCCCACATCCTCGGCGGCGCCTGCATGGGTGCCACCGCGGAGGATGGCGTAATCGACGCCCGTCACCGCGTCTTCGGCTACGACGGCCTCTACGTGATCGACGGCGCGGCGATGTCCGCGAATCCGGGGGTGAACCCGTCGCTGACGATCACCGCGCTGGCGGAGCGGGCGATGTCGTTCATACCCGAAAGGCTTGATCACGCGGAGGCGCGGAGGCGCGGAGGAGATGTCGAGGAACTTCTTTCTCCGCGTACTCCGCGCCTCCGCGTGAGTCCTCTTACCCCCTCTTCAATCGATAGCCAATCGTAGGCGCCGTCAGTATGTGTTCCGGCATCCGCGGATTGTCCTCCAGCTTCCGTCGCAGCTCCGCGATGTGCGTATCGATTGTCCGCGTGATCACCGAATCCGCGTAGCCCCAGACCGCGCGCATCAGGTCGAGACGGGGGACGACCACGTTCTCCTTATCGAGCAGGGCGGCGAGGAGGTCGAATTCTTTGCGGGATAGGGACACAGCTTCCCCCCGTTTCGTCACCGTGCGGCTGGCGAAGTCGACGATCACGTCTCCGAAGGTGCCGATGCGGCGTTCGACGGCTGGCGCGCCGCGGCGGAGGACGGCTTCGACGCGGGCCAGCAGCTCGAGCAGGGCAAAGGGCTTGGTAACGTAGTCGTCGGCGCCCATCTTCAGGCCGCGGACCTTGTCGGACTCGTCGCCCTTGGCGGTGAGGATGAGGATCGGCAGGGTCAGGCCGGCGTCGCGGATGCTGCGGAGGACGCGGAAGCCATCGAGCTTCGGGAGCATGAGGTCGAGGATCATCAGGTCGGGCGCGGCGTGCAGGGCGGCGTCGAGACCGGCCTGGCCGTCGGTGGCGACGTCGATGGCATAGCCTTCGATCTCCAGGTTGTTGCGCAGACCGAAGGCCAGCTCGGCATTGTCTTCGACGATCAGGATCCGTTTCATGCGATCGCCTCCGAACCATCGATCGGTGCCTCGACCACGAAGCGCGCTCCGCCGCCGGCGGTGTTTTCGACCCAGCAACGTCCGCCGTGGCTGGCGATGATCTCGCGGACGATGGCCAGGCCGAGGCCGCTGCCCGACTTGTGCGTGCCGCGGTCGCGATCGAGGCGGTGGAAACGGAGCCAGATCGATTCGCGCTCGTCGGCCGGCACGCCCGGCCCTTCGTCGTCCACCTCGAGTCGGATCATCGTCTTCGGCGCCGACAGCCGGACGTGCACGGTCTGGCCCGGCGGTCCGTACTTGACGGCGTTGTCGAGCATGTTCGTCAGCACCTGCTTCCACGCCTCGCAATCGACGCGGGCGTGAAGGCGCGGCGGGGTGTCGACGGTGATGACGACGTCGCGCCGCATCGCCAGCGGCGCGAAGGCGTCGACCGCGTCGGCGACGAGCGCTTCCATGTCGCAGTCATCGATCGACGGCGGGATGTCCGCGTGCGGGCCGCGCGAGAGGAACAAGACGTTGTCGACGAGGTTGGTCAGTCGTTGGGCTTCCTCGGAAATGATCCGCAGCGAGCGCTGTCTCTCATCGGCCGACCGGACGCGATCGAGGAGCAGGGTCTCCGAGAACATCCGGATCTGTGTGAGCGGTGTGCGCAGCTCGTGCGAGACGCCGGAGACGAAGTCGGAGCGGATGTGGGCCAGTTGGCGCTCGCGGCGCAGGACGAGGAAGGCCGCGGCCAGCACCAGGGAGCTCGTGAGCAGCATCACGATGAGCAGCGGCAGGCGTGAGCGCGGTACGCCGCCGGGGATGAGGACGGGGATGGCGCGCGGGGTGAAGGAGCATTGCACGGTCAGCCCGCGGACGGCGTCGCCGTAATCGTCATGCGGCGGCATCGTCACGCCGGCCGTCTCGTCGAACGTTCCCGCCGTGCGGAAAATCTCCTGATTTCCGCGTGCCATGCGGATGAAGACGTCGGCGTTGCTCAGTCGTCCGCCGCCGAGGACGCCGGGGAAGGCGGAACGGCGCGAAAAGGCGCGGGCGGCGAGGGTGCCGATCGCTGATTCATGAACAGTAAAGGCGAAGATCCGGCCCTGCGTGAGTTGGGAGGTGCCATAGACGAGGAGGTGCTCGCCGTCGCTCAGTTTCACGCGGAGCGTGAGCTGTTCGCCGGCCGCGTACCGCTTGCGGACGATTGCGGGAAACGTCTGCAGCGCCCAGCTCTGCAGCGGTTCCGGAAGCGCCGGCGTGACCGTGCCGTGGTCCGCGTCGACGAGGAAGAGGCGGTCGATGACGAAGGCGACATCGGCGACCTGGTCATCCGATGCCAGCCCCTCGATGGACGGGAGGACGTTGTAGTCGAGCAGATGTCTGGAGATCACACGCCGCAGCGGGGGCGAAACGAACATCTCGAATTCGTAGACGGTGCGGCGCAGGAGGTCGTCGCCGAGGACGGAGGCGTCATCGCGAAGGGCCCTCTGCACCGCCGCGCGATGGGCGCGCTCGGCGCGCATGGCCTCGAAGGTGAGGCCGGCGGTGAGCACCATGGCCGTGACGAGCAGGCCGAGAAGGACCAGCGTGCCGGCGTTGGATCGATCGAAGGTGATCACGTTCGCTGACTCTAGCAGCGGCCGGAGCGCGCGGGACGGCGGCGGGAAGAGGCTGACAAAATCCTTGCAACGTGAGAAGAGTAGATTGGTAGATAAGTAGATCAAGGAAGCGGTGTTCCTAATCTACTGATCCACTACGTCGCCCGCGTGAACAATTGCCGCTGGCTGACCTGATACGCGGCCGCGCGGATGGTCTCGCGCACGTTGCGCGGATTGTGGATGCCGCGCAGCACGGTCACCGGGAGCGCCTTGTCGGACGACACGAGCGTCACGTTGCCGATGCCGAGGATCCGTTCGGTGAAGCTCTGAAAGAATTGGGTGTCGTCGAGGGAGCGAAGATCGATCTCGCTCACGCTCTTCGACAGCATCCCCTGCTCGATCAGGATGCGCTGGTTGCTGACCGTGTAGAGAGTGCTCTGGAGCCGCAGCATGGCGATGAGAAACGCGATGAGCTCCCAGACGACGATGACCGCCGCAAGCCCCCAGCCGATCTTCGTGATGCGGCTGCTCATGTCGAGGTCCGCGGTGTGCGAAGAAACAAAGATGGCGATGGCGGGAATGATGACGATAGCGAGGATCATCGCCACCACCTTCCCGATGAGCACGCGCCACGAGGGCGATCCTTTCCACAACGTCTCCTCGGCCGTCGGTACCGCGGCCGGAACGGCCATCGCCGCGGAACCTGCAACGAACGGTCGCCCGCAATGCGGACAGGCGGTGGCGAGCGTGGAGACGTCCCGGCCGCAGTCGGGACAGGTGATGACTGGCATGCGCCGATTGTAGCAACGATGGAGCGAAGCGTCGGGACCGGGTTGGTTAGTGCCAGATGCCGGTGATTGCCGATTCCGTGGCGCTCCCGCCGAGCGGCGCAAGTCCTTCCATCTCCAGAATCGTCCGGAGCAGGCTATAGTGCGTATACGTCGTCTCGCTGGTGCTCCCGGGCATGACAGCCTGACCGACGATGATCGTGGGAATGTGGTTGACGGGCGGAGTGGTGTTGATGGCATGCTCGCAAGGCTCGCGATGGCTATCCAACTCCAACCTGGCGATCCTTGACTTGTTCTCCTGGCTATCCTCGTCCCAGGTGATGATGAGGAGACTGTTGTTGGTCATCGCCCAGTCGGCATATGCGCCGAGGTGGTCTTTGAGCCACTGATCGCCCTGGAGAACCTCGGCGGGAATGTCGTTCCGATGGAAGATTCGCCGGAACCGCGCTGCAACCACGGATCCGCTCGGCGAGTGCATGTCGTCGATGAGGTTCGGGATCACGATGGCGACAGCGGGAAGGTTCGCAAAGCCATCGGCCGTCGTTGGAAATGCCGAGGAATCAATGCTCACCTCGGCCGGGATGCCGGCGAAATCAAGCCAGGGACAGTGCCGCCGGACATAGTTGCCTCGAGCCGGCGTCGTCAGATCCGAAGGAAGGTCTTCCGCGAATCCGACGAAACCACGCCTCTGAAGGCTCGGCGCTTCGAGGAAACTCCTGGCCAGATTCGGCGCATCGATGAGCACACGCGGAGGGTGGTCGTTGCACACCCCCTGATTGCTCCCCGAGAAAAGCTCGAGGTAGTTCGGCTGGCTCGGATGATGGAGGCCATAGGAGGCCTTGAGAAGTGCAGCATTCGGCAGGAGTCCGTTGAGATACGGAGCGCGGGATTGGCTCAATGGCGTGTTCGGCGGATCGATGACGTCCTCAAAGGATTTGTTCTCCTCGATGACGATGACGACATGGTCCGGATGCGGGAGCTGCTGGGCGCCCAGTTGACCAGACGCGCAGACGGCGGCAAGCAGGATGAGCGGTGCGATTCTCACGAGAAGATAGCTCCTATAATCGCCGACATGATGATCGGCGTTCGACTGGCAACTCCAGCAATCGTACTTGCACTGGCGATTGCGGCGGAGCCGGTGATCGAGAATCAATCCCCGGTCGTCTCTCCGGACGGATCGCGGATCGCGTTCCTCTCAAATCGCGACGGCCAGCCTGATGTCTATGTGATGCGGGCGGATGGGACGAACGTCGTTCGCCTCACGCGTTCCGAGGAGCAGGAGTCGACACCGTATTGGTCCCCGGACAGCAAACGTATTCACTTCGCCGTCTCCGGAAAGGACAGCAGCCGTATCGACTCGATCGACGTCGACGGCAGCAACCAGAAGACGATGGGTACGGTTCCGGGACGGGTGGTCGGATTCTCACTAGACGGCAGCAGGGTTTTCGTCGCCCGCGGGACGTGGACCGAGGTAAAGCTCCTGCTGATGGATCTCGACGGATCGCATCCGAAGCAGCTCACGGATGGCTCCTCGGTGGCGTGGAATCCGAAGTCGTCGCCTGACGGAAAGGTGATCGCCTACACCGGGAGAGACGCGAGCGGAATCCTGCATATCTACGTCATGGACGCGGATGGCTCGCAGCCGCGCCAACTGACGCACATCGACTCTTCCGAGGGTCAGGGGCAATGTCCAGCATGGTCGCCGGACGGACGCCGGCTGGCCATCCAGACGAGCCGCAAGGACCACATGGGTTTACGTCTGGATCGTCGACTATCCCAGCGGTACCGCCCACAAACTGGCCGCTCATGAGGTAACGTTCGCAGACGAGCTGCCGGTCTGGTTCCCGGATGGAAAACGGCTGGCATTCCAGAGCGACCGAAGCGGGAGGAAGGAGGTGTGGACCATGCACGCGGATGGGACGCATCTGCGGCAACTGACGGGGGCTCAGGCGCCCGCATCGGTCCACTGACTTCAGCAAGTGTGGCAGGCCACCGACCACGGACAACACTGTCATCCTGAGGCGCCGGAGCCGCATAGCGCGAAGCGCGGAGCTGGCGTAGGACGGTCGAAGGACCCCCAGATTGAAACCAGGGAAGGGCGGTGGAAAGTCGACAGCCGCAGCCCCGTCGGGCGAGAGACCTAATTTGGGGTTCTGTGCCTTTTCAACTCGCGGTGCCTGGAATTGGATCCACGATTCTCCGCGCGTCCGCCGTTCCGGCAACGCGGATTCCTGCCGAGATTTGCCTAAAGGCGGAGCGGTAGCTCTCGATCGATCCAATCTCTCGCAATGCAGCGATGCCGTCCGCGAGGTCGGGAAGCGGCTGCCTCGCTTCGATGTACGCCGCCGGGTCGCGCCAGAACGCCTCGTCTTCCAGCCACTCCGGATGAACGTGCTGGACCACGCTCACCGGCACGAGGATGTTCTCGGGGATGGCGAGAGCCGCGTCGTCCTGTAATGGGGCAAGGCGGCGCAGTCTGTGTACAAGAAGCACGAGGCGTTCCGGAAGCGTTGGCGGCAGTGGATTCGTCCGCTGCCTCATGGCGTAGTAGCGGACGCGGTTTACGCAGCGTTTCATTGAGCGCGGTGTCGCATTCGCCGCGTAAAGCAACGGATGCCACTGCCGAAGCGCTGTGCGGAAGTCCTTCGAATCCTGCTCGAGCTTTGCACGCTCGATTGACAGGCGGACGATCCCGCAGATCACGATGAGGACGATGCCGATGATCGGCAACACCTCAGGACGTTTGGCGATGATCGGCCGGACGAAGCGCGTGGGAAGCTGGAGATTCGTCTGCTTCTCAGGTGAAGGCTGTGCGGGGGTTCCGGCGGGTGTGCTCACGGCGGGACTCTTCGGCGCCGCCGCAGGTGTAGTGACCACGATCGTCTGAGCAGGCCGCTGATGAGGATAGCGATCGGGGAGAACGGTATACCCGAGGTACGCCGCGCCGGCAAGGACAGCTGCGCCAACCACCCAGGGGATTGCAGCCAGTCCGAAAGAAATGAGCCGCTCACCGAACATCGTGGCGTGCACCCGCTCGTTTAGAGCCTCTTTCCGGTCGCCGGCAAACAGTTCGCGCGATCGTGAGGGGGGCGCAAGCGGCACCGGAACCTCGATGTTGATCAGCTTCTCGAGATAGAGCTGTGCATAACGTACCGGCGTCACCGGATCGTTCTCGCCGTCGGAATTTTCATCGGCACCGATGTTCTTCGACTCCTCCTCGAAGCGCATGGCCACGCATCGCTCGACACGCGGCCTGTCGATTCCAGCGATGATGAAACAGTCGCCCGAGGTGACGAGGAAGTTGATGCATTCGAGCACAGACAAGACATGATCCGGGCGGCATCGGTCGAGATCGTCGATGAAGAGAACCAGCCGGTTCCTGCCGAGAGCGCGCGTCACTTCACCGAACGCTCGCGCGAAACGATGGCGGAAGCCCGTCTGCCCTCCCGCGTCCGCCAGCCGCACGCTGCCCGACAGCAGCGCGGCCACCTTCGTTCCGCTGACGCCGAACGCATTTAGCGAGCGGAACACGATGATGATCGAGAGGAGGCTGCTGATCACCAGACCCGCCGACTGGAAGAACTTGTCGCTCTTCTCTGTGCCGAGGTTCCGGAAGTTCTCCACGAGTTGGCGGAAGGCGTCGTGGTCGCGCATGAAGTACGCGGCGGTGGTGACCAGGACGGCCATGATCACCAGCGCCGGAAGCCAGTTCTTCATCCCTCGGAGCACGAGCAGCCGCATCCGGAACTGCAGGCCGTGCAACGTCCAGAACAGCGGCACGGCCTCGGTTCGCAAGCTCTCCAGCACCGCCGGAAGGAGGAACTCCTCGCTCTGGTAGTGCCAGGCATTGAACCAGACCGGCCGGTAGTCGTAGCGCTTCACGGCATCGGCGACGAGGTTCATCAGTGAGCTCTTCCCCGATCCCCACGGCCCGGTGATGGCGATGGTCAACGGCGGCTCGGTTCCTGGGTTTCCGAAGAAGCGTGCGATGCCGGCGGCGAGTGGTCGGTAGGCGAGGCGGTCTCCTCCCGGCTCCGTCAACGGCCGGTCGTTCCACGGCACGTCTTCGATCGAGCTTTCGGCACGGACGACCGGAGCCGGCTTTCTCATCGACACGAATAACAGGACTGCGATCGGAGCGAACGTGAGGTAGTACCAGGGAGCGGGGAAGCGGCGGTACTGCGGCGCCAGCCAGGTTTTCCCGCCGTCGAGGCTCCGCAGCGGTATACCGTCGATCGACGCCGTCCACATGCGCTTCCCGTCTTTATTCGCGATGAGCGGTCGTACGCTCCAAGAGCTTGGGTCGTTGAGGATCGGTTGCCACGACGCGCCGCCGTTGTTTGTCTCGAACTTCTTGCCGTTCTCCGCTTCGGCGAAGCCGTGATTGGCGTCGAGGAAGCGGACGTCGCGGATACTGACGTCCTGCGGCGCGCCAGTTGATTGCCAGGTGCGACCGCCGTCGATGCTGCGGTACGTGGGGAAGGATGTATCGCGCGCCCAGCCGTTCTCGCCGGTAGCGGCGATTGAAGTAACTCGGGTGGCAATCAAGGCCGACGCGGTGAGTGCACCGTGAACAAAGCGTTGAAATCTTGAAAAGGAGTCTGGCTCCGGCAAAGCGGACCACACATCATCGACTCTTGGGAAGGCCGCGCGTGAGATAAACACCGAAGTGCTCACCCACGTGATTCCTCCATCCCGCGTTTCCCTAAAGAACTTGGCGGAATGCGAGGCGACCCTTACGTGCATTCCATCGTCCGAGGAGACCACGACGTCCGTCGACCCGAACATACTCAGTCTGTCGGGAGGCACTTGTTTCCAGCTTGAGCCGCCGTTGTCGGTCTGGACGAGAGCTCCGTTATCTCCGGCCACCCACCCGCGTGTGCCATTTGCCGCGAACGTAATGCCCCGGAAGTCCTGCGCACCGAGACTCGTTCTCGGTTTCCAGATTGCGCCACCATCGTCACTGACCAGAAGAGTCCCTGCAGTTCCAGCGGCCCAGATTCGCTCAGCATTCGCGTCGGCGTAAAGGGCGCGGGCGACGCCATACGGAGTTGTGGCGCGCTGCAGTGACTGTCCGTCGGCAGTTACGAAGAGCTGCCCGTGTTCGCCGAGGACGATCGCGTGTTTGTGATCGCCGAACGCTTCGAGTGCATGGATTTGAGGTGAAAACTCCCCACCCTCGATCTCGGTGCCACCTAGCATGCTCATGACAACGTAAGCACCGAATCGGACGAAGCCTGTACGCTCGCTCTTGGAGAAGGCGACAGTGTCCGCCTCCTTTGCAGTAACGAAGGGCTTGCACGTCCGGTACCCATCGGATGTTTCCATGATTCCGTACTCACCTTCCACGAAGCCATGCTGTGGTCCATCGAAAAAGATTCGATCGATCAGCCCTTGGAAGTGCGCTCCTCCGTACATCCACTCTGAAGCATCATTCGACCACCACACGACGCCGTTGCTGCCGCCAGCCCAGATGCGGCCATCGGGATCGATGTAGAGTGCAGTGATGGAGACGTTCGTGTAGGTCGTGTATGTGGCGGCTCGCCATTGCTTTCCTCCATCGGTGCTCGAAGAGACGATTCCGCGTCCGCCGGCCACGAGGCGCGATCCCGATCCGGCGAGCGCCCGATAGTCAGTTCCTAGAAGCCTCTGGCTGGTCCAACTCTTTCCGCCGTCGTGGGTCTCAAGGATCTGGCCCGATTTATCGAGCACCCAGCCATGTGAGGCATCGGCGAAGTAGAAATCGGCGATCTCCACGGTATCAGACGTCTTAGCAACAGGATTTACCTCCCCGTGCGCGGCAACGTGAATGAGACTCCGTGACTGCGGGTTCGCCGTAAGCTGTGCCATGAGCGCTGCTTCAGGCGACGCGCTCACAAGATTGTCCGCTCGTGCTCCGATAAGCCCCCGGCTAGCAGCTGCTGAAGGTACCAGTCGCTGCGGTACGACTGTAATGGCCTCCCATGTCTCGCCGCGATCGGCAGTATGAAGAAGAACGGGCGAAGACTCTCCTCCCCCCACCCAGGCGTGCGTCGAGTTGGGGAGTACGAACAGCTTATCGGGCTCGTTGCTTACCAGCGGCAGGCGCATGAACGCGTTCTGCTCGATCGGGTAAAGCCACCATTGCCGCGAGAAGCGGTCGACTGGCCGCAACGGGTCGGGAACCCCCGACTGGAGATGCATCCACAAGGTCGCCGCCACGAACATGGCCAGTGCCATCACGAACGCCGCTGGACGGATGAAGTCCTGCCGCCCGCGACGAACCGCCGCAGTAGTCGAACCGGACGCACTCTTTTTCATCGCCACGCGCGTGACCTCCGGGGAGACGGATTGAGGGAGTTGCGGTAATGATAGCTCGTGTGGTGGCGGGTACGGCTTCAGTTGATGGATGCGCGTCCTGACTTCATGCCACGACTCTCGAGTCCTGCGGTTGGCGTGCTCGGTCGGACTGGACAGTCCGAACTAGGTACGGCACCTCGAGCACCGTCGAGAGACGCGCGCCTGGTAATCACCTTAGCCATGGATGTTTGCAAGGGAAACGCACCCTTAACCACTTGAGCCGTGAACGCCTGAAGGGATACGAGCCCCTCAGTCACCTTTGCCATGGACACTTGAGAACGACCGCGCGTCGTCTTCACGTTAGCCATGGACACCTGAGGACGAGCGCTGGTCGTGTTCACATTAGCCATGGACACCTGAGGACGAGCGCGGGTCGTGTTCACATTAGCCATGGACACCTGAGGACGAGCGCGGGTCGTGTTCACATTAGCCATGGACACCTGAGGACGAGGCGCGGGTCGTGTTCACATTAGCCATGGACACCTGAGGACGAGCGCGGGTCGTATTCACATTAGCCATGGACACCTGAGGACGAGTGCGGGTCGTGTTCACGTTAGCCATGGACACCTGAACAGGAGCGCGGCTCATACTCACGTTAGCCATGGACACAATATCTCTTGCCCGGCGTCCTTCTACCCCGTATCCTCATCCTTTGTTCATGCCGCGACGCCGGACCACCAGCAGCCACGCCGTCAGCTTCGGCGCCATCATCCGCCGCCTGCGGGAGCAGCGGCAGTGGACGCTCCTCACCTTCAGCCGAAAAGCCGGCATGAACCCCACCTACCTCGGATTCCTCGAGCGGGGTGACAACTCTCCTACGCTCGACACCGTGATCCTTCTGGCCCAGGTCCTCGGCGCCGAAGCGTCCGACATCCTTCGGGAGATGGAGCAGCAGAAGTAGCCTCTCGATGCCGAAATCAAATCCTCTTCGCCGGCTCACCGAGCTCTGTCTCTCGTTCCCCGAAGCCACCGTCGAGCGGCATGGCTCGCACGCCACGTTCCGCGTCCGCAAGAAGGTGTTCGCGTACTTTCTCGATGACCATCACGGCGATG
>Ga0247680_1000218_pt1 | contig 20736 bp, 17 predicted proteins | sample CNK21_metaG_FD_182803 | JGI IMG/M metagenome (GOLD analysis project Ga0247680, IMG submission 182803) | Soil microbial communities from Purdue University Martell Research Forest, Indiana, United States - CNK21 | ecosystem: Environmental > Terrestrial > Soil > Temperate forest > Bulk soil...
GCGACCCATCCGAAGGGGGAGCATTCGAAAGGAACGCTGATCCACGACGGCGTCCGCAATGTCGTGATCACCGGTTGTCTCTACGCGCACAACCGCGAGCGGAACCCCCGTCTCAAGGGGGGCACGACGTCGATCGTAGCCGGGAACGTCATGTACAACTGGGGCGCGGCGTGCGTCGGCGTCGGAAAGCATGGAAACCGTCAGACGCTGCAGCCGTCAGAGACGGTGCTGGTCGGAAACGTCGCCATCGCCGGGGCCGACACGCACACGCGGCTCTTCGTCAAGAGCGTCGATCCGGGGGGCCGTGTCTTCCTGCGCGACAACGTTGCGGTCGCCGCGAATGGGACACCGATCGCGATGACGGACGACGGTGTTGTGCCGATGCCCGGACCTGACGTTCCCTCCGTCCACCCGTGGGATGCGGCCGCCGAGGTTCTGCGCTCTGCCGGCGCCCGCCCCGCCCACCGCGATCCGATCGACGCGCGCATCGTGCGCTCGGTCATCGAAGGCGGCGGAAAGATCATCGACAGCCAGGAGCAGGTGGGCGGCTACCCGGTGCGAACGCAGACCACTCGAGCTCTTTCGGTTCCGGATGGTGTCGATGCGCGACGGAAATGGCTCGATGGGTTGTCGCATGCACTCGATGCGGACACGACGCTGGATCTGGCACCGCTTTGGAAGAGGATGGGACGCTGAACCACACAGTAGCGCGTGCTTCCTGGAAGGAAGGCCTCACGGTATTTTTAGTTCGTTACTGGGCCGCTATGAAGTCGCACAAACGGGACCGCACGGATGATCAGATCCAAGCGGACGAACCGCCGCCCCTGGATCGTGGCTTTGGCATGCTTCAGCGGCTGGCCAGACGGAGGACCACCTCGATCACCGAGATGCGCGCCGGCGTGCGACAGCGCGCGAAAAAGAAGCATTCGGTGAAACGCGCTTGATCACCACTGTAGAATCCTCCAGTGGTCAACTGGACCCGCTTTGATCCCGCACAGTTCGACATCGAATTCAACGAAGACAAACTCGCCGCGCATGGCATCCGCGTGAACGAGGCAGCCGAGGTCCTCTGGAACGGCTTCCGTCCACTGCGAGACAAAGACCACGATGATCGCTATCGTCTGCTCGGGCGAACCGACGGCGAGCGAGCTCTCGAGCTTGTTGTGGTGGTGCTCGGAAAGCGAAGGTTACGTATCATTACCGGATGGCCGCTATGAAGTCGCACAAACTGAACCGCACGGACGATCAGATCGAAGCGGATGTGCTGGCGAGACGAGACGATCTCTCGGCATGGGAAGAGTTGCCGTTTGTACCTCCGTCCAGGTCACCCAGGCCGGATTGGATGCTCCGCAACAAGCATTTGGAGCTCGCCGCAAAGTTTCACGTTCTTTCCGTCCTGCATCATCTGGGAGTCGAAGCGAACCTCTCGCTAGCTCAGCCGGACAGCGTCGATATCGCGATAGTCGGTAAGGCTGGTTTGTCTATCACGATTGACGTCAAGACCGTCGTGGAAGGGTCCCGTGAATGGCTGGTTGACCAATTCAGTGCACGAAAACATCACTATGTCGCGGTAGTCGAATTCTCATCGCAAGAAGGAAGTGTCGTCGCGCAGCCGCGCACATATGTGGTGGCTTCTGAAGCACTTCAAAAACTTGTCTCCCGCCGGAACCTCAAAGCGATTCCTCTCGACGTGCTGCGCCAGGACCTGGCCGCATTAGAGGCTTGGCAGCTCATCGTGTCTGCGCAGGCGGCGTGAGAACCTTTCCCGTTCTTTCGTCCACGATCAACGCGTGCCCGGCTACCGCCCCTCCATCTCCATACTGGCGAAGATGAACGGCCCCACCGCCTTCGGGTCGTTGTCGCGAACCTTCTCCGTCACGTAGTACTCGTATGTGCCGTCGCGGTAGCGCTCCTTTTCAGGGTCGCCGCCGAGGCCGACCACGGCGACAGCGCGATGGATGGTCACGAGGCCTGACGGATCAACTTCGATGAACTCCTTGAGGAGACCGTCGTACGCGCGGCGGCCGACGGCGGCGTACTTGGCGTCGATGTAGCCGAGCCGGGAGGACTTCAGCAGAACGTAGGTGAACATCGCGGACGCCGACGACTCGAGGTAGTTCTTCTCCCGGCCGGGCTGATCGACCACCTGCCACCAGACGCCGCTCTTCGGATCCTGCACGCGGTGAATGGCCTCGGTCAGGCGACGCAGGATGGCGATCAATTCGCGGCGGCGCGGATGATCGGGCGGGATGAAGTCGAGCGTTTCGACGAGCCCCATCGCGTACCAACCCATCGCCCTCCCCCAGAACGCCGGAGAGCGTCCCGTCTTCGGGTCCGCCCACTTCTGCTCGCGGCTTTCGTCCCAGCCGTGCGTGAGCAGGCCGGTCGTGTCATCGCGGGCATGCTTCTCCATCAGGACGAACTGCGTGATCACCTCGTCGAATGCGGCCGGCTCGTGGAACACCTTTCCGTACTGCGCCAGGAACGGAGCGGCCATGTACAAGCCGTCGAGCCACATCTGGTGCGGGTACCGCTTCTTGTGCCAGAAGCCGCCATCCGCGTTGCGTGGCTGGCCGCGCAGTTGCTCCCGCAGCGTCTCGATGGCCTTCCGGTATTTCTCGTCGTGAGTCTTTTCATAAAGCAGAAACAGAGGCTTGCCGGGGTTGATGCGATCGAGGCTGTACTCATCGAGGCGGTAGACGTGAATCGTACCGTCGGGGTCGATCATCCCGTCGTACCACGCCTTCGCATACTTCCAGTAGCGCTCGTCGAGCGTGCGCTGGTAGAGGTCGAACATGGCCTTCAGCACGAGGCCCTGCGTGTAGTCCCACTTCGGCTTGTCCGAGTCGAGCAGCAACGGATCGGGTGTTCTCTTCATCACCGACTCCGCCGTGCGAGACGACCACGGCGGCGATGGAACCGGCAGCGTCACCGGCCGAACGTGTGGTGCGAGCTCTGGAACGACACGCCGCACTTCCTCGGCCATCAGCGCGCCGAAGAGCGCGCTTCCTTCCTCGTTGAGATGCGTTTTGTCGAGAGTGCCGTCAGGCTTCAGCGGACCGAGTGCCGGGCTGATCGCCGGGCCGAGACGGTCGAGTAGCTCGATGCTCTTCGAATGCAGATCGATGAGCGGGACGTTCTTCTCAGTGGCAACGCTACGTGTCGCCTCCGCGTACTCGCCGAGGTCGGAATGGACTCGTCCGTCGACCGCGAAATAACGCCGAGTGAGCGGCGTGACCAGGATTGGCTTCGCACCCGCGGCGCGCGCCTCGTCGACGTAACGCGCCATATTCGCGCGGAAGATCGGAAGAGTGGTTTCGCGGTCGAGTCCCTTGCCGGGGATGTCGTTATGACCGAACTGCACGAGGATGTAGCTCGGATGCTGGCGCAGCGCATCGCTCCAATGTCCCTCGGCGGCATAACTCTTCGAGCTCCTGCCATTACGCGCGAGGTTCAGCAGCACGGCATCGTCCGCGACGTACCTGCGGAACCCACTCCCCCACCCGATCTTATCCGTCATCGTGGAATCGCCAACGAGCGCGATGCGGATCGTGCGCGTGTCGGCACGGAATGACCAGAGAGGTCCGTCCACGATGCCATCCGCGGTCACTGCGTCGACACGCCAGTAGTACGTCGATCCTGCTTTGAGGCCCCCGGTTGTGTACGTCGTCTCGTTTTGCTCGGCGCGAAACGGCGGCGGATTCGTCGTCCCGAAGTAGACGCGTTGTGCGCGCGCGTCACGTCCGGACGTCCAGCGCAGCGTCACCCCCGAGGGGTCGACCCAACGCCAGCCGTTCTCCGGACGAGGGATCGCCGCAAACGGCAGCACGGCCGGCAGCGTCTCGGGGTTCCAGCGTCCGCCGAAGGTCCACTCCGCGGTGATGTCCTCATCGCGCGGCGAGCGGGCGGCGGTAGGAAGGTTGTCGGCGAACCAGGCGAAGTCACCGCCGGTGCGATGAACGTTCGCGTAGTAGTAGCGCTGGCCCCAGATGTATCGATCCGGCTCGGGAACCTGGTAGATGGGGCGATCGGAGATGTTGGAGGAGAGCTCGGAGTCGAGCACGTAGAACTGCGCGTCGCGATGATTCCGGCCGAGGGCAATGCCGGGAAGACCATCGAACTGAGAGTGGCGGACGACGAGCTTCTGATCCTTATCCTTACTACCATCGTGCCAGATGCTAGCGTTCGGGTTGTGTCCGAAAAAGCGGCTGTTCGTGATGTAGGCCCAACCGCGGGGACAGACGAAGTCGACCCATCCTTCGAAGTACGAATCGTCGTAGTACGAAAGACCCGACTCGCTGTTCCAGAGGCTCAGCGTGTCGCCGCCGTCGGCGATCACGTTGGCGTGCAGGATGGCGATGCGGTTGGCGTTCCCCATCGAACGGATGGCGAACTGGTGATCGTGGTCGTCGTGATCGCGGCCGTAGTCGTTGCGCACGGTCAGGTTGGCGATGATCACGTCCGTGGCCTCGGGGCCGATGTTGATCACCGCCGCACCCCAGTCGTCGGCGTGCGTCTTCCGCCAGTTGCGGCGCAGTTCCGCGTATTCGATCCGCGTCTTCTCGCGATCCTCGCCGACCAGCGCAATATGGCTGGCCGTGATCATCACCTTTTCGCGGTACGTGCCGTTGCGGATGAGGATCGTCTGATTCTTCGTGTTGGTGGCGGGGATGGAATCGAGGGCCGCCTGAATCGTCCGGAAGTCGCTGCTGCCGTCCCGGGCGACGACAATGGTTGAGCCCTCGAGCCTCGACAGGCATGCCGTCAGGACGATTAGAGACAGCGCCGCGCAGACTCGTTTCATCAGATAGGTCATACCAATTCCGCAAATCGCTTGACGCAATGCGAGAGAAACGGCTGTAACAGCGGCGGATGCTACTCCCTCTTTTTCGAATTGGTCAATCCATGTGGTTGACAATCGCGCACAGGTGTAGAGAATTGGTCAAGCCATTAGCAATAACGAAAGCGAGCGAACCGTGACGAAGGAGAAAGACGAAAGGACGCACTCTCTCGACATTCAGTCGGCCGATCAGGTGGTCCGGCACGTCGCCCTGCTCATCGAAGGCGGCAAGCTGCGCCCGGGTGACCGTCTGGTGCCCGAACGGGAACTGGCGCAGGAACTGGGCGTGAGCCGCCCGACGGTTCGGGCGGGATTGCACGCGCTGGCAGCGATGGGCGTGACCGAATCGCGTCAAGGTGCCGGCACGTTCATCACCGGCGGGCCGCCACGGCTAGGCGCAGGACCGCTGAGCTTCCTGGCCGCGCTGCACGGCTTCACCCGTGACGAGATCTTCGAAGCGCGCCGAATCCTCGAAGTGGGCGCCGCGGGACTGGCGGCGGAAGTCGGCCTCACCGACCGGCACGCCACGATGTCGGAAGAAGTCACCGGCATGTTCGCCAGTCTGAGCGAGCCGCAGACCTTCCTGGTACACGACGTCCGGTTCCACCGAGCCGTCGCTGCCGCTTCCGGCAACCCTGTACTGCTCGCGCTGGTGGAGATGGTCTCGTCGCTCGTTTACGAGCAGCGCCGCATGACCGTTGAGCACGCGCACGATCTGAAAGAGTCGGCGGAGATGCATCGACGCATCTATCAGGCCATCCGCGATCGCGACGCCGATCGGGCGCGCATGGAGATGACGGTTCATCTCGACATGGCGCGGCAGGCGCAGGCCTCCGAGGAGTTGCCGGCGGGTGTGTTGCCATCGAGAGTCGTGGGGTCGGTCGCTTGAGCGCGAGCGCGCTACCTCTGGCCGGGCGTGTTGCCGTCGTCGCCGGCGGAACCTCGGGGATCGGACTGGCGCTGGCTCGCGGGCTCGCCGAGGCGGGAGCCGACGTAGTGCCGATTTCGAGGCGGCGCGAGCAGGTCGAGAGTGCCGCCGCGGACGTCGAAGCAAGGGGAAGGCGCTCGACGAGAATCACAGCCGACGTCGGCGATCGTCAATCGCTCGATGCCGCGCTGCAGAAGGTCATCACCGACCTCGCGCACGTCGACATCCTCGTCAACTGCGCGGGCATTACCAAACGAACGCCGACGATCGACGTGAGCGATGAGGAATGGGCGTCGATCATCGATACGAATCTGACCGGAACCTGGCGCTCCTGCCAGGTCTTCGGACGGCACATGCTCGACCGCGGCTACGGGCGCATCATCAACATTGCCTCGCTGGCGTCCTTCGTCGGACTCTTCGAAGTGGCCGCGTATACGGCCAGCAAAGCCGGCGTGGCCGGGTTGACGCGCGCGCTTGCCGTCGAATGGGGAGCGCGCGGCGTGAACGTGAACGCCATCGCGCCGGGAGTTTTCCGCACCGCGCTCAACGCCACGCTCCTCGATGGCACGGAGCGCGGCAAGGAATTCCGGCTGCGCACGCCGTTGAAACGGTTCGGCCGCGTCGAGGAGCTGGCCGGAGCGTGCGTCTTCCTTGCCTCCGAGACCGCCAGCTTCGTCAACGGCGAAGTGCTAGCCGTGGATGGCGGATTCCTGGCCAGCGGGGTGAATCAATGAAGATCACCGGGATCCTCGTGCGTGACATCCGGTTCCCCACGTCCTTTGACCTGGATGGATCGGATGCCCTGAATCGCGGCGACTATTCGGCGACGTACGTCACGCTGCTGACCGATAGCGGCCTCACCGGCGACGGGTTGACGTTCACGAACGGCCGCGGCAACGAGATCTGCGTCGCCGCCGTCCACGCTCTCGAGCATCACGTCGTCGGGCGCCGTCTCAACGACATCCTCGGCAATCTGCGCGGCTTCTATCGCGACTTGACGGTCGACAATCAGCTTCGATGGCTGGGGCCGGAGAAGGGCATCCTGCACATGGCCACCGGCGCACTGATCAACGCCGTGTGGGATCTGTGGGCGAAACGCGAAGGGAAGCCGATGTGGAAGCTGCTGGCCGACCTGACGCCGGAGCAGATCGTCGCCGCCATCGACTTCACATACATCACCGACGTCATCACGCCCGAGGAAGCGCTGGCGATGTTGCGAACGCAGCAATCGGGGAAAGCCGCGCGCGAAGCCGAGATGCGGCGCGACGGCTATCCGGCCTACACGACCTCCACGAGCTGGCTCGGCTATCCCGACGAGAAGGTCCGGCGCCTGTGCCGCTCTGCGATTGACGAGGGGTGGACCGCCTTCAAGATGAAAGTCGGGTTAAACCTCGAAGACAACGTGAAGCGCGCCGCGCTCATGCGCGAGGAGATCGGCAGCGAACGCCGTCTCATGATGGACGCCAATCAGTGCTGGGATGTCGGTGAGGCCATCCGGCAGGTCAGGGAGCTGGCCCGGTTCGACCCGTGGTGGATCGAGGAACCGACCAGCCCCGACGACGTGCTGGGCCACGCCACCATCGCGCGGGCCATCGCCCCGATCGGCGTCGCCACAGGCGAGGTCTGCCAGAACCGCGTCCTCTTCAAGCAGTTCCTGCAGGCGAAGGCGATCCAATTCCTGCAGGTGGACAGTTGCCGGATGGGCGGCGTCAACGAGGTCCTGGCCGTCCTGCTGATGGCCGCGAAGTTCGGCGTGCCGGTCTGCCCGCATGCCGGCGGCGTGGGACTTTGCGAGTACGTGCAGCACATCGCCATCTTTGACTACATCGCCGTGAGCGGCAGCCTGGAGAACCGGATGTGCGAATACGTCGACCACCTCCACGAGCACTTTGTCGATCCATGCGTCGTTCGCGACGCGCACTACATCGCTCCGCTCCGGCCGGGATACAGCATCTCGATCCGCCCGGAGTCGCTCGGTGCCTACGAGTTCCCTGCCGGCCGTGTCTGGCGTGCGCTGGAGACGGTGGCTTGAGATGAGTGTCGCTTCCGCGGCTGCGCAGCCGCGCATGACGAACGTTCGCTGGATCGTTTGCGCGCTGCTCTTCTTCGCCACGACCGTCAATTACATCGACCGCCAGATCCTGGCTCTGATCAAGGAGCTACTCGACCACGACCTCGGATGGACGAACGAGCAGTTCGGACTGGTCAACTCCGCGTTTCAGGGCGCGTACGCCGTGGGACTGCTCGCCTTCGGCTGGTTCGTCGACCGCTACGGCACGAAGATCGGCTACGCGGTCTCGATCTTCGCCTGGAGTCTGGCCGCCATGTCACACGCGCTGGTCGGCTCGGTGAACGGATTCTTCATCGCCCGCGTGGCGCTCGGTGTCAGCGAAGGGGGCAACTTCCCCTCCGCCATCAAGGCCGTGGCGCTCTGGTTCCCCAAACGCGAGCGCGCCTTCGCCACGGCCATCTTCAATGCCGGCGCGAACGTCGGCGCCATCATCGCGCCCGCTACCATTCCCGTCATCGCCTACGCCCTCGGCTGGCGATGGGCGTTCATCTTCGCCGGGATCGCGGGGTTGATCTGGCTGCCGTTCTGGTTCCGGTTGTACGAGATCCCCGAACGGCGAAAGAACGTTTCCGCCTCGGAGCTGGCGCTGATCCGAAGCGATGTAGACGAAGCCGGCGCCGGCGGCGTGCCGATGGGCTGGATTCATTCGCTGCGTTACCGGCAGACATGGTCATTCATCGTGGCGAAATTCATGACCGATCCTGTCTGGTGGTTCTTCCTGATCTGGCTGCCGGACTACTTCAACGCCACGCGCGGTCTGAACATCAAGAAGAGCTGGGTGCACCTGGTGACGATCTACGCGATCGTGACGGTGCTCAGCATCGCGGGCGGCTGGGTGACCGGCTACCTGAGCCGTCACGGCTGGAGCGTCACACGCGCACGCAAGACGGGAATGTTCCTCTTCGCTCTCTGCGTGCTGCCGATCCTGGCCGCAACGCGCGTAGGCAACTGGCCGGCGGTGCTGATCATCGGCCTGGTCGCCTCCGCGCATCAGGCATGGTCGGCGAATCTCTACACCACCGTCTCGGACATGTTCGCCAAGAAAGACGTGGGGACGATCATCGGCCTCGGCGGCATGGCCGGATCGATCGGCGGCATCCTCTTTCCCTGGATCTGCGGACGCATTCTCGACCGCTATCACGCACTCGGCAACGTCACCGCCGGCTACGCCATCCTCTTCGCGATCTGTGCCTTCGCGTATCTGATCGCCTTCGCCTTCCACCATCTTCTCGCGCCGAAATTCGAGCCTTTCGAACCATGACGACGCCATTCATTCACGAAGACTTCCTGCTCGAGACGGACGTCGCCCGCGACCTCTATCATCGCTACGTCGCCGATCTTCCGATCATCGACTATCACTGCCACCTGCCAGTGGCGCAGATCGCCGCCGATCATCGGTTTCGTTCTCTGACCGAGATCTGGCTCGACGGCGATCACTACAAGTGGCGGGCGATGCGAGCGAACGGAGTCGCCGAACGCTTCTGCACCGGCGACGCGTCCGACGCGGAAAAATTCGAAGCGTGGGCGCGCACCGTCCCTGCCACGCTGCGCAATCCGCTGTACCACTGGACGCATCTCGAGTTGAAGCGGCCGTTCGGCGTGACCGAGCTGCTGTCGCTGCGAACCGCGCGCGCGATCTACGACCACTGCAACGAGCTCCTGCAACGCCCGGACTTCACGACGCAGGGATTGCTGCGGCAGTTTCGCGTCGCCGTCGTCTGCACGACCGACGATCCGGCCGACTCGCTGGAACACCACGACGCCCTCGCGCGGCGCACCGATCCGGACACGCGTGTCGTTCCTACATGGCGTCCCGACGCCGCGCTGGCAATCGACGACCTGCCGTCATTCAACGCCTGGCTCGATCGGCTCGAAGGCGCTGCCGGAATCTCGATCGCCACGATTGATCAGTTGTTCGATGCGCTCGATCTTCGTCACGCCGCGTTTCACGAAGCCGGCTGCCGCGCCTCGGATCATGGCCTCGAGCGTATTTACGCCGACGACTGGAACGATGCGGAGATCGCTGCTACGTTCGCCACGCTGCGGTCCGGCAAGCCGGTGAGGATCGACGAAGGGTGGCGCTACAAAGCAGCCCTCCTTCATCGTTTCGCCTTGATGGATCACGCGCGCGGCTGGGTCCAGCAGTATCACCTCGGCGCGTTGCGCAACACCAATTCGCGAATGCGCCGCACCCTCGGCGCCGACTCCGGCCTCGACTCGGTCGGCGACTTCGATATGGCACGTCCCCTGGCGCATTTCCTCGATCGCCTCGACGAGACCAATCAACTCGCCCGCACCATCCTCTACAACATGAATCCGCGCGACAACGAGCTCTTCGCCACCATGATCGGCAACTTCCAGGACGGCTCCGTCCCCGGCAAGATGCAATACGGACCCGCGTGGTGGTTCCTCGATCAGAAAGACGGGATGGAGGCCCAGATCCGCGCGCTGTCGAACATGGCCCTCTGCTCCCGTTTCGTCGGCATGGTCACTGATTCACGGAGCTTTCTCTCCTACTCGCGCCACGAGTACTTCCGTCGTCTGGTATGCAACCTCCTCGGCAATGACGTTCGCAGCGGCCTCCTCCCCGATGACCGGAATCTGTTAGGGGCACTCGCTCAGGATGTCTCGTACTTCAACGCCCGCGAATACCTCGGGCTCGATCTCGGACGCCTCGGAATGAACGCTGAGCGGATCGCATGAATAGCCCCTTCCGCCTCGACGGGCAGGTCGCCATCGTGACCGGCGCCTCCCGAGGATTGGGCGGCGCAATGGCGATCGGGCTGGCGGAAGCGGGTGCCGACGTTGCGCTCGTCGCGCGCGGCGACATGCACGAGACCGAACGGGCAGTCCAGGCCCTCGGCCGCCGCGCGCTCACCATCAACGCCGATCTCGCGGATCGAACCGCACCGGACGCAATCGTCGAGGCCGTGCTGGCGGGATTCGGACGCGCGGACATCCTCGTCAACAACGCCGGCATCATCCGGCGCGCACCAGTCCTCGACTACAACGACGAAGATTGGGACGCCGTCATCGATGTGAACCTCCGCTCCGCATTCGCCCTGAGCCGAAGATTCGCGAGAGAGCTCGTCGCCCGGAAAAGCGGCGGAAAGGTCATCAACATCGCCTCGATGTTGTCGTTCCAGGGCGGAATTCGCGTCGCCGCCTACACCGCCGCGAAGAGCGGCCTACTCGGCCTGACCCGCGCCCTGGCCAACGAGCTGGCCCCGCTCGGCATCAACGTAAACGCCATCGCCCCCGGCTACATGGCAACCGACAACACCCAGGCCCTTCGTGACGACCCAACCCGCAGCCGCGAAATCCTCGCCCGCATCCCCGCCGGCCGCTGGGGCACGGCGGACGACCTGAAAGGCGCTGTCGTGTTCCTCGCCTCCCCCGCCGCCGCGTACGTGCACGGCACCACACTCGCGGTCGATGGAGGATGGCTTACGCGGTGAGCGGTGCAGACAGGTAGCATCTGCCAACAGACGCGATGGCTCGCAGACGCGATTTTGTGACCTTGATGCTCGCCGTCACTACCCGAGGCGGGTACTCGTTGAACAGAACTTCCGCCCGTTCGTAATCCGTATCGAGTCCTCTGAACTGGTTACCGATCGAGGCTTCCACGACCACGGGATCATGTTCGTCAAGTAGTCCCGTCGTGGACGATCATCCTCTCGTAAATCCAGCGCTTGAATCGAGCGCCGCGGGCACTCCGTTGGCTTCCATCTGCCAGGCGTCGCTCGGGACGAACGAGCGCGCCATGTCGTCGCACAGCGCCGCGTGCGTCATTCCCTCTCGGCAGCGACGCGCACGATGCGACCAAAGTCGCCTGAGCCTGCACCGAGCCAGGTGTCAATGTTCTTCTGCGGCCTCAACGCCGCAACCGCCGCAGGGAAATGATCTTCGACGGCATTGAGGCTCGCCACGTCGCGCCCGTAGTCGATCCATTCCGATGAACGGCTGAGCAGACGGAAAATCGGATTCATGTCGATCATCCGGTTCCCATTGATGTCGAAAGTGTCTCTCGTACAAGCCGGGGCAAACTGTTCATCGACGATTGGACCTGTCGCCCGGGTCCATCAGATCCGCGCCGCGTTATGTTGAGTTTCCAGATACGACCCAACCTTTCTGCGTTGCCGTCGCATTCGTTGATGATTCTGGAGGCTCGTGCGTTTGCGCTGTTGGCTGCGGTCGTGAAACCGTTGTATTCTTCCTGCCTTCAGGGCCAACAAGCGAAGACCAAAAGTCGGCAGCGAGAAACACATGCGCTCGTCCGTCTGATCAGTCGTGCGCCCCTTCGAAGAGGATGCCTTGACCAGCCTTCACGCACAGGCGCGTAACCGTCGCGGATCGAACCACCTTCTCCCTTGGACCTTTGTCGCCGCGCTCGCGATTGTTGTGATTGGCTTGGTCGGATACCGGCTAGAACGCGCACCAGTCGTGTCATTTCGCAGCGTGCGTCTGCGTCTGAGTGGAGTGCGGTGGGAACCGTACCGTTCCCTTGCGGCGCCGGGGCGCTTCACGGCCATGGCCGTGAAGCGCGGCGTGGGCGAGCTACTCAACGGCGAGCCGCGCCGGGCACTAGCCATCCTATCGAAAGAGAGCCAGGGGTCTGATACCCCTAGCGTCTGGAACGACGTGGCGGTCGCCTCGTACGAGGTCGCGGATCGCCACGACGCGCCGGAGATATTCGTTGACGCGCTGGCGGCGACTGACCACGCGCTGGCGCTCGACCCGCAGATGTCCGAGGCGCTGTTCAATCGTGCGGCAATTCTGCAACGCCTGGGATTGCGCGATGATGCGCGCGCTGCCTGGGAACGCCTCCTGACCAGCGAGAGCGACCCGGGGTGGCAGGCCGAGGCGCGCCAACAGCTTCGACTCCTCCAGCCGGAGCCTTCATTTCTCGAAACGCTCGATCGTGATCCGCGACGGATCGGCGAGCTGGCGGCGCACGATCCGCAGGGTGCGCGCCTCACCGGATCGATCGACCTCCTCGCCCGCTGGGCAACCAAACGCGACGCGCACTCTCTCGATCTGACCCGCTCGCTTGGCGCGGCGGTCGCGGCGCGCAATGGCGACCGCTCCCTAGAAGAGGGAGTGCGCGCCATCGACATCGCCGACGCGCCGGCGCGCGACGCGCTAGCAGAGGCACACCGGCTCTACGCTGAGGCATTTGAGAAGTGGCGCAACAACCGGCCGGGGGAGGCGGAGACGTGGCACACTCGAGCGGCCGAGGCGTTTGCGCGCGGCAGGAGTCCGTTGGTGTGGGCGGCGCGTGAGAACGCCGCGCGGATGATGTACGAACAAGGCCGCGATGCTGACGCCATCCGCGAAGAGGAAGCCGTGGTCCACAATGCGCCGGCATCGTTCGCCGCGATTCGGGCACATGCGCAGTGGATGCTGGGCGTCATCGAGACGTCGGCTGGCCAGTGGGGTGACGCGCTACCGCTCCTGCAGCGGGCGGCCGCCGGCTTCGAGCGGCTGGGCGAGGTCGATCACCTCAGCCGCGTAGAGCGCGTCATCGCGTTCGTCTATGACCGAACCGGCGACGACGCCAACGCCTGGAAACACCGAATGATCGCGCTGCGCGGCGTGGGGAAGACTTCCAGCCTCGCCCTCGAAAAGACTGTCTCCACGATAGCGCTGGCGCAGATGGCGGCGCGGAAGTGGCGGGTCGCGGAATCGCTGCTCGTGCTGGAGGTCGAGATCGCCCGGCGCATCCACGACGACGTGCAGCTCACCGACGCGCTGCTATATCGCGCAGCGGTGCGTCACGAGCTCGGCGACGAGGGAGGCGCCGGACGCGACCTCAGCGATGCGGAAGGTTTTATGGCGCGCCTCGCCGACGACGGTTATCGCGCCTACTTCCGCGCCGATGCGTTGGCCATCCATGCCAGCCTTGAGGCAGACGCGGGGAAAGCGTCTGCGTACCTCACGACCGCGATCGACTACGTCCGCGAGAAGGGCGACCGGATGGAACTGCCCACGCTGTTCCTGCAGCGCGCCCGTGTGCTGCGGCGAGGCGGCGACCTGCAAGCCGCCGCCACAGACCTCGAGCGAGGGATATCTGCAATAGAGGCGAGTCGTCAGTCGCTGCCGGCGGGCCAGGCACGATGGGGGGCGTTTTACGCGCACGAGGAGCTGTTCGAGGACGCCATCGACCTCGCAGCGAACCGCGACGATGCCGCAGCCGCGTTCCGATTCGCCGAGCGCGCACGCGCGCGCGCGTTGCTCGATACGTACGGACGCACCCCCGCATTCGATGCGGCTCCCCTGCCCGATGACACGATCCTCGTTGAACTGGTGTCGCTCCCGCAACGGCTCCTGTTGATCACGCCTTCCCGGGTGGTGAAGATCGACGTCACCAGAGAGGAGTTGCGAGCAGAGATCGACGCACTCATGTCGGCGTTGCGAACGAACGCGCTTCAACCCGCGCGGACAGCGGGAGCGAAGCTTTACCAGCGCCTCGTGGCTGCGATCGATTCCGACGAAAAGACAATCGTTTTCGCGCCAGACAGCACGACGTCGATTGTTCCCTTCGCGGCACTGATCGACGGACAGAACCATTATCTCGTCGAACGGCATACGATCGTCGTTGCCCCAAGCGCCGCTGTGTTCAGCGCGGCGCATCAAGATCCGCGACCGCTGCGGTCGGTGCTAATCGTTTCCAACAACGCATCGGGCGAACCGTTAACAAATGTGGACGCCGAGTCGCGCCGCGTTGCCAGCGCGTATCGTAGCGCGCGCGAGATCCACGATGCTGCATCGCTGCGGCGGGACCACACCGCGGACGCCATTCATTTCGCAGGACACGCCATAGGGGATGAGAGTGGTCTCGAGCCCGCGTCGATCCTCCTCGCAGATGAGCGGATGAGCGCGGCGGAAATCGCCAAACTGCGTCTTTCGCATACATCCGTGGTGGTGCTCGCCGCCTGCAGCACGGCGCGCGGTGAGCGGAGAAGCACCGAAGGGGCGATCAGCGTCGCGTATGGGTTCCTCAGCGCCGGCGCCCGGTCAGTGGTCGCGACGCTGTGGCCAATCGAAGATACGGCCGCTGCGAATTTCTTTCCGCGCCTCCACCGCGAGATGGCCGCGGGCCGCTCGCCCGCGGATGCGCTGCGTAATGTTCAACTGGACATGATTCGCGACGGCGGCGTTCCGCCGTCGTTGTGGGCATCGCTGCAGGACATTGGAAGCTGAAGAAAGGAAGAAGACGTGTACCAACTAACAACCATCGGATTGATCGCCTATGTAGACCTTACGCCGCAGGGAGGATGGGCGCTTCTGCCCAACGGGCTGAATCCCGAAAGCGGGATCGCCAAGCACTTCGCACGCTTTCACATTGAAAAGAACCGCATTGTGGCCGACCAAACCGACTGGTGGCCCGCCACGCTCCCGAATCCGCTTCCCGACGTCATGACCTGCTTTGAGATGCTTGAGCCAGTGGACCTTACCTTTACCGGGATGCAGGAGCAGCAACCGATGAGGGCTTCGGAGGTGATCACGAGCGAGAAGCAGTCGCTGAGGTTGCAGGGGGATCCAAACGACCTCCTCGGACGGTGGGATCTCGACGCTTCTCGCTACACCCCATACATAGCGTCGCTCAAAGATCTCGACCGGAACTTCAAAGTCGACATGGAAGCGGCGGACGTCATCGCACGCTTCCGGGTTCATCACGCAACGATGTACGCCCATCGCCTGGCGAAGTCAGCGGTGACCACGATGTTCGTCCGCACGAACGACGGTCCGGTGACGATCAAGGCAACGACCCGCAGCGGCGAGATGAAAAGAATCACGGTCACTGACGGCACGGAGATCGTTCTCTCAAACATGTCGCTCCTCGGAGCGCATGAGGACGAACAAGGGCCCAGCCATATCAACCTCTACCGCCGGCTCGATCCACAGAGCAAGCGCTTGCTGCCCGAGCCGAAGCTTCACCCCGCTCTGACGCCGCTCTACGGACCGTCGCGCCATCCATTCATCTGGTACATCCGGCAACAGTTCGGGGATGTGCCACGTCCGGGATGTTCCGGCCTTCGCTATTCGTCGTCTTCGTCTCCCACAGGCTGCCGACCATGGTAACGGGTACAGTCCGGGCCGCCGCCCTTGCCGCTGTAGTGACTGCATCCATGGCACAGATGGCGTGCCGCGCGCTTTCGGAGCAGCCGTTCACGGCGCGGCCGAGTGATGCCGAGCCGGGCTTCATCCCGGATCCGATGCTGCGCGGAACCAATCCCCGTTCCGAGCCTGACGTCGAATATGACTCTGCTGTGAAAAGGCTCTTGGACGCCCAGATCGCGCTGACGGCCCGGAGCGAACAGGTTGTGTTGGCGCGGCGCGCTCTCGCCGCAGCTCAAGGGAAGGTTAATACGCTGGAGACGATGCTCGATTCGGCGAAGCAGTCGTCGCGAGGATCTCAGAGCTCAGAGGGAGTGCGTGTAGCGCTGAAGGGAGCGATCACTGTCCGCGATGCCGCGGGCGCGAAAGCCGCCGCGGCCACGCTGGCCGAACGGGAGTGGCGAGAAACCGTGATCGAAAGGCGCATCGCCGAAACCGCAGCCGCGCGCGCTCGATGGGAAAAGAGCACCGTCCCCACCGCCGGTGCTCACGGAGCGCTGGTACAGCGCGCAACGGTGCTGGTTCGCTTTCGACCAGGGATGTCAGAGGCTGAAATCGCCGACGTGCTGTCGCGCAAGCGGCTGCGGCAGGTTTCCGCCATCCCCGCCATCTCGCTTGTGGTGGCCCGCTCACTGGACGACTCACAATCGACCACTGATGCCGAAGCGACACGGCTCCGCGCATTGGTGCAAAGCATCGAGGTATCGTCTGCCGTCGTCGCTACTGCGTCACAGAATACGCTGCTCGTCGGCGACTTCATACCGAGACCGAATGCGGCTTTCCCCCGCAAATGGTTTGCTGCCGATGAGCCGCTCGTGATCGATCATCACGTACAGGCGTGGAACCTGCGGCAAGCGATGAAACCCACCTTGGTGGGCGTGCTCGACGAAGGGTTTCTCGGCGATCCCGATATCCCGATCACTCCCGCGGTTGAGGTGAAGCCAATCCCCCCCTGCGGAGTGAGCATCAGCGCCGAGCATGGCGAGCTTGTGGCGGGACTGCTCGGGGCGAAGTTCGACGACGGACTCGGCGTCGACGGAGCTGCGCCGCCGGCGAACATGATCGGGTGTGCGCCGCCGGCGCCTGCCGGATGCCCCGATCCGCAGGCGCCGAATGAGGACGCGGTACTCTGCGATCGGCGGAGGACGATGAGCGGCTTCCTGAATGGTCTGGCAACGCTGCTCGGCCAGGTATCGATCGTCAACGCAAGTATCGGGTACGCGTGGCATGACATAAACAACTTCGACCCCGTGACCAGTACCGAAGCGAAGAATCTCATCGCCGCACAAGGCGACAACGTGCGTATGTTGATGACCGCCAACCCAATGGCGGTGCTGGTCTCATCGGCGGGAAACGATAGCGGACGGCCGGCGGTCTGGTCGAGCCCTTTCAACTGGGCAGCGCTCGGAAGCGGCACGCAGGCCGACAACGTGATCGTCGCTGCGGCCACACTCGCGGACCGGACAACGCTCACCCCCGAATCGAATACCGACGCCACGATCAAGGCAATTGGCCGGAACGGTCTCGCCCGCGTCGTGGGCTGTCCTCAAGTGTGCACTGAACTCTTCGCCGAAGGGACATCTGGCGCAGCACCGATGGTGACGTCAACCATTGTGATGATGCGCGCACTCGACAATACACTTGACCCGAAACAAATCAAGAAGTGTCTCGGCATCACTGGCGGAGCACCCCCTGCCCTCGACGCGTTCGATGCCGTGCGTAACTGCATCGCGAACGCAAACGAGATCCTCGGCGACCTGGACATGGATGGCGACGTCGACGAGGACGACTTCGTCAAATTCCGCGAAATGTTCCGAAAAGTCCGCGATGGAATCGTCTCCGTGCGCGACGCACAGTTCGTCCGTGAGGACCTCAACGGCGACCGGAAGATCGACGCGAACGATCTGCAGATCTTTGTCGAGGCACGGCATCTGTCGCAAGCCGAGGCCGAGGAACTGCGGCGACGGCTGAACCAGTAATCACTGCCTCTGGCGTTCTCTTGCCCAGGCATCGCCTCAAAAAGCGATGCAGAGGCCTGGAGCCGTTGGCCGGATTTGAACCGGCGACCTGCTGATTACGAATCAGCTGCTCTGCCAACTGAGCTACAACGGCGAGTCGGGATGCGGCCCTGAAGAACAGGGGGGCGCGCGATTCTATTCACGGTGGCGTCAGGTGTCGAGAGGGTACACTCCGGCCCGAATTGACCATGACGATTTTGGAAGTGGAATCGGAGGCCGGAATCGAACGCGAGATCCGGCTCCCGACTCCCGACTCCCGACCGCAGGCGTTGCCGCGTTCGGAACGATTCCTGGCCATCGCCATCGCTGGCGTGACGCTGGTCATGCGCGGCGTCGCCTTCTTCCACTACCGGTTCGACTCCGACGAGCCGCAGCATCTGCATGTGGCCTGGGGATGGACGGCCGGGCTGTTGCAGTATCGCGATCTCTTCGACAACCACGCTCCCCTCTTTCACATGGCCTCGGCTCAACTGCTCCGGTTCCTGGGCGAGCGGCCGGACGTCCTGCTCTTCATGCGGGCTCCGATGGTCATCCTCTGGCTCGTCATCACGTTCGCGGCCTTCACGCTGGCGCGGCGGCTGTACGACACGCGCGTCGCCATCTGGGCTACGCTGCTGCTCAACGTCTTCCCGCCGTTCTTTCTGAAGTCGCTCGAGTTCCGCACCGACAATCTCTGGAACGCGTTCTGGATGCTGGCGCTGCTGATCCTCTTCGACGCCTCATCCAGGAGTGGGAGATTGCACTCCCTGCAGCTCTTTCTCGGCGGCATCCTCCTCGGCTGCGCGCTCTCGGTCTCGCTGAAAACCTCGCTGCTGCTTCTCTCCTTCGCGGCGGCGGGAGCGCTCACCTGGGCGGCCCGCATCCGCGGCAGGGAACGGCCGGCCATCCGGGCGATGGACATCGCCGTCGTCCTCGCCGGCCTGGTCATCGTGCCGGCGCTCATCGTCGCCTACTTCGTCGCCCGCGGCGCGTGGAGCGACTTCGTCTACTGCGTTTTCCGCTTCAACGGGCTGGTCGCGCTCACCCGCTCCCCGCTCGCCGTCTGGATTCCGCGCCTGATCTTTGTCCCGCTGATCATCATCCTCGTGCGCGTGGCATGGCGCCATCGTGGGACGACGACGACCTGGCGCTTCCTCTTCGCCGTGGCCACCGGCATCTTCATCCTCACGCTCGGCGGCTTCTGGATCCTGATCTCGCCGCGCGACTACCTCCCCTTCTTTCCGTTCCTGGCCATCTTCTCCGTGGCGGCGCTGGTGCGGCGCAAGCATTTCGTGATGATCTTGTGCGCGCTGTCGCTGGTCTGCCTCATCGGCGTCGGTTACTACGCGGCCTGGCTGACGAACCGGACCCGCGAGTTCATTACGATGGAGAATCAGCTCCTGCGGCTGACGACTCCGGCCGACATGGTGATGGATTACAAGGGGGAGATGATCTACCGGCGCAGGCCGTACTACTTCATCCTGGAGTTCATCACCCGCAATGCCATCGCTCGCGGGCTCATCGCGGACACGGTTCCGGAGGATCTGGTGAGAACGCGTTGCCACGTGGCACAGGCGGATGGAACGCAGTGGCCCGAGCGTGCCCGCGTTTTCATGCACACGTACTTCATCGATCTGGGCCGGCTGCGGGCCTCGGGGCAGTGGCTCCGGTCCAATGGATCATTCACCATCGGCGTACCGGGCGATTACGTGATTCTGACGAAGCGAGGGGAGGCCGGCGGCATGCTCGACGGCACGCCGTACCGCGGCCCGCGGCAGTTGGCGGCAGGCCCGCACCTCTTCACCGCCGCGCATCCGGAAGGGATGGCCTGCCTCTGGGCTCCCGCCTATGCGCGCGGCTTCTCCCCCTTCCACCTGCAGGACCTCGACTTCTGATGGGACTGGCACTCGACCGGACGCTCGTGATCGCGCCGCATCCGGACGACGAATCGATCGCCACCGGCGGTCTGCTGCAGCGCGCCATCGCCGCCGGCGGCGAGGTACGCGTCGTCTTCGTCACCGATGGCGATAACAATCCGTGGCCGCTGCGCTATCTGAAAAAGAAGCTGTGGGTCAGCGATGCCGACCGCGCCGAATGGGGAGCGCTGCGGCGCGAGGAGTCACGCCGCGGCCTGGCCGCGCTCGGCGTTCCCCCCTCCTCGGCGATTTTTCTCGGCTATCCAGACAGGATGCTGCTCCGGATGGTCCGGGCCGGCGACCTTCGCGTGCGCGGCGCGCTGGCGGCCATCATCGAGGCCTTTTCACCGTCGACGCTCGTGCTCCCGTCGGCCTTCGATCTTCATTCCGACCATCGCGCCATCTCCTGGCTGGCGCACGGCGCGGCAAAGGGACGCAACGTCGTCACCTACCTGATTCACGGCCGTGCACCGCGCGGCCGCATGGCCTTTCGACTCGAGCTCAGCGCCGAGGAAACCGCCCGGAAGCGGGCCGCCATCGAGTGCCACCAATCCCAGCTCGTCCTCAGCCGGTCGCGATTCCTTTCGTATGCCCGATCCGTCGAGGAGTTTCAGCAGGCGGAGTTCGATACGGCCCTCGAATCGCGGCTGCACGACTGGAGTTGCGCGGTGAAGCACGCGGTGCGGGTCGTGACGTATAGGGGCGGAGAGTAGGCCGCATTTCTCACACTCTCACTGGAATCGTCGGCAACCTGTACCTCGTCGAGACCCTTCTCCCCCAGCGCTTTTCAGCTGGGGGAGAAGGTGCCGAAGGCGGATGAGGGGGCGCTTTACGAGATATGAGCGATTTACCGACGCTGGTCC
>Ga0247680_1000220_pt1 | contig 20507 bp, 16 predicted proteins | sample CNK21_metaG_FD_182803 | JGI IMG/M metagenome (GOLD analysis project Ga0247680, IMG submission 182803) | Soil microbial communities from Purdue University Martell Research Forest, Indiana, United States - CNK21 | ecosystem: Environmental > Terrestrial > Soil > Temperate forest > Bulk soil...
CGATGGCCAGCAATGATTCGGAGGGCGTTACCGTGACCCGTTCCGTCGCCACGGAATCGCTCAAAATCGAATCGAAGAAGCGCCCGATGGCGTCGACGGTGTAATTCCACGCGTCGCCTGAGCTCTCGACGTAACCTTGCAGGATCGCCAGCGTCGACGGCTCGGCCGATGGAGTCGTTTCGTATTGCAATGCACCGGCGAGGCGGGGCGTGCTCCGAAACGACGTTTCATCATTGAGGAAACGCGTTACCTCGATCTCGGTGTTCATCCCGGGCTCCAGGCGCCGCAGGAGTTTCATGAAAAGCCTGTCGCCGTAGAGGATTGCCGTGTTGCTTTGCTCGGTCTTGAGAGTCTGCGGTGCGAGGACGTCCGCGCCTCGGAGCTCCTTGAACACGCGTGTGGTCGTGCCGGTGACGGCGCCCTGGTCGGCCTTCAGCGTCCGGCGCCGCGCGATGATCTCCAGCAGAGCGGCAGCAAACTTCGCATCGGACACCGGCTCGTACAGGAGATGGCCGTCGCGCAAACGCGCGATCTGCGTCGTTACTTTCGACGTCTCCTGTTCACGTCGGGCATGCATGATCGCCAGCGGCAGGAGATAGGTCTCCGGTTCGCCATCGGCGTACTCGATCGTTACGAATGCCAGTTGGCCTGCATCGTCCGGGAGCGCAACGGTGTCGCTGATGCGCAGCGACGTGATCGTACGCGCCTTGCCGCCGAACCAGCGGCGCGACCGGATATAGCGTTCCAGGGCGCCGCGGACGTCGTCGCGGTTGCGTTCCGAGAAGACCTCTTCGAAATTCACCGCACCGACAAGCGGCGCCTCCGCGCTCGTCTCGCTTGCCAACTGCCGCTCGAGTGAGAACCAGTAGAAGGCGAACGGGCCGAGATTGAGAAAGTACGGCCGGTCGCCGATCTCGGGGAATCGTGTACCGCCGGAGAGCTCGACGGGCGTCGTCCCCTGAAATGCGGCCAGATCGAGGTCGCAGCACTGCACGAGTCGCGAGAGGTTGGCGACGACCAGAATCGTTTCGTCGCCATAACGGCGCACGAACGCCAGGACCTTGCGGTTCTCGGGAAGCAGAAACTCCATCGTGCCGCGGCCGAAGGCCTGGTAGCGATTGCGCTGGGCGATGAGGCGCTTCATCCACCACAACAGCGAGTACGGGCTGGTCTGCTGTTGCTCGACGTTGACCTGCTCGTAGTGGTACTGCGGATCGATGACCACCGGCATGTAGAGCTGCTGCGGGTTCGCTCTGGAAAAGCCGGCGTTGCGGTCCGGGCTCCATTGCATCGGGGTACGCACGCCGTTGCGGTCGCCGAGGTAAATGTTGTCGCCCATCCCGATCTCATCGCCGTAATAGATGATCGGCGTGCCCGGAAATGAGAACAGCAGCCCGTTCATCAGATGAATGCGGAGCCGGTGGTTCTGCATGAGCGGCGCCAGCCGGCGACGGATGCCGAGATTGATGCGCGCCTGGCGGTCGGAGGCATAGGTCCGCCACATGTAATCGCGGTCCTCGTCCGTCACCATCTCCAGTGTCAGCTCATCATGGTTTCTGAGAAACATCGCCCACTGGCAGTTCTCGGGGATGGCCGGCGTCTGGGCCATGATGTCGATGATGGGAAAGCGGTCTTCCTGGGCCAGCGCCATATACATCCGCGGCATGACTGGAAAATTGAAGGCCATGTGGCACTCGTCGCCGTTGCCAAAATACGGGAGGGAGTCCTCAGGCCATTGATTGGCCTCGGCCAGCAGCATCCTGCCGGGGTATTTCGCGTCGACATGCGCGCGCAGCGACTTCAGATACTCGTGGGTCTCGGGCAGGTTCTCGCACGTCGTCCCTTCCCGCTCGAACAGGTACGGGATGGCATCGAGACGGAAGGCATCGACTCCCATCTCCATCCAGAAGTCGAGGGCTTTGAGTAGCGCCGCATGAACCGCCGGATTATCGAAATTGAGATCGGGCTGATGGGAGAAGAAGCGGTGCCAGTAGTACGCCTTGGCGACGGGATCCCACGTCCAGTTCGACGTCTCGTAATCCTTGAAAATGATCCGGGCGTCCTTGTACTTCGCCGGCGTGTCGCTCCAGACATAGAAATCACGCCACGGCGATCCCGCCCTGGCGCGCCGCGACTTCTGAAACCATTCGTGCTGGTCGCTGGTATGGTTGATCACCAGCTCGGTAATGACTTTCAGTCCTCGCCGATGCGCCTCTTTGAGAAAGGCCTTGAAATCGGCCAGCGTGCCGTAGCTCGGGTTGACCGCCGTGTAATTGGCGATGTCATACCCATCGTCGCGCAACGGCGACGGATAGAACGGAAGCAGCCAGATGATGTTGATGCCGAGGTCCTGGAGATAATCGAGTTTCCGCGTCAACCCCTGAAAATCGCCGATCCCGTCGTTATTCGCGTCGAAGAAGGCGCGGACGTGCGTCTGGTAGATGATCCCGTCTTTGTACCAAAGGTCGTTCATGGTGATTACAGAAAATACTCAAAATCCCTCTCACTCCTCACCTTCCGCCTGATCCGAAAGATATGCGCCGGTACGACGTGCGGATTCAATTGCACGTAGTTCCGTGCGCCATGCCACGTATACCGCGCGCCCGATAACAACTCGTGGACCTGGAACGGTTGATTGGCATCGAGGTTCAGCGCGGCGAGGTCGAGGTCGACATAGCCGGCCTGCGTATTGTGTGGATCGACATTGACGATCGTCAGCACCACGTCGCTTCCCGCGGACTTACTGTAGCAGAGGATGTCGTCATTCGAGGTCTCATGGAACCGCAGGGTCAGGTTCTGCTGCAGCGCCGGATTGTCGCAGCGGATGTGGTTGACGACGGCGATCAGCTCCGTCAGATCGTCGTCGGTCTCGCCCCAGTTCCTGATCTCGTATTTCTCGGAGTCGAGATACTCCTCGCTCCCCGGCTCTCGCGGTGCGCCGACGAAACGCTCGAATGCCGGCCCGTAGATGCCGTAGCTCGCCGACAGCGTCGCCGCAAGCATCAGCCGGATCGTGAAGGCCGGCCTGCCGCCGTATTGGAGATACTCGGTCAGGATGTCCGGCGTGTTCGGCCATGCGTTCGGCCGGAAGAAGTCGCTGACCGGCGGCTTTGTGATCTCTTCGAAGTATTGGGTCAGTTCGTATTTCGTGTTGCGCCAGGCGAAGTACGTGTACGACTGCGAGAATCCGGCTTTGGCCAGCCAGTACATGATCTTCGGCCTGGTAAAGGCCTCGGCAAGGAAGATGACGTCCGGATGGTGCTTCTTGACCGTCCGGATCACCCAATGCCAGAACGGCAGCGGCTTGGTGTGGGGATTGTCGACCCGGAAAATGCGCACCCCTTTGTCGATCCAGAACCGGAAGATGTCGCAGAGCTCTTTCCAGAGATCGGCCCACGCCTCGCTCTCGAAGTGGAAGGGATAAATGTCCTGGTACTTCTTCGGCGGATTCTCCGCGTATTGAATCGTACCGTCGGGCCGTTTCTGAAACCATTCCTCGTGCTCGGTCACATACGGGTGATCCGGAGATGCCTGGAAAGCGATATCCATGGCCAGCTCGATCCCGCGAGACCTCGCCACATCGACGAGCCGCCGGAAATCGTCCATCGTCCCTAAACTGGGATGGATGGACTTGTGCCCTCCCTCGTTTGAGCCAATGGCCCACGGACTGCCGGCGTCGTCTTCGTTAGCGCCGGCCGTGTTGTTGCGCCCCTTGCGGAAGGTCGTCCCGATCGGATGGATCGGAGGGAGGTAGAGAACGTCGAATCCCATCTTCGCGATGCGCGGCAATTGCGCCTCGACGTCCTGCAACGTCCCGTGTCGCCCTCCCTCGGCGGCAAGAGACCGCGGGAAGAGCTCGTACCAACTGCTGAACGCCGCGCGGCGAGGATCCACCTCGATCGCCAGCTCGCCGGCGTAGCGCGTGGCAAAGGGCCGTTCACCGTTGTGCTCCATCAGCCGGAGCAGCTCATCGTTGGCGACGTCGCCGGCCTTATCCCGCGGTTCATCATCACCCTCGATCACGGCGATGTAGTGATCGAGCCGTTTTCGATCGCGGCCGTTCGCCCGCGCAGCGGCGGCGCGAATCATCTCCAGTCCGATGCGCAGTTGTACGTCGAGATCCGCATCGGCGCGCTTCTTCAGATCGCGATGCCAGGTCAGGAAGTGATCGACCCACGCCTCGAACGTGAAGTAGTAGAACCCGAGGCGGTCGACCGGCAGCTCGGCGCGCCAGCGGTCGTTGACCAGCGCCGTCATCCGCGTCTCCGAATGCGCCGTTTCTGACTCGTGGCGATGGAGCATGACCGCGGAGAGGAGATCGTGGCCATCGGCGAAGATGTCGGCCTCGATCACGACGACGTCGCCGACCGCGCGCTTGGCGGGAAAGCGGCCGCCATCGACAGACGGAGCGACGCCCTCGATGACGACACGGCGACGCCCGTCGAATTGCAATTCGGCCACGCCTCTGCCTGGTGCGAGTTGCATGCCTCTCGCGCGATTACAGGAACTTTCGGACGAATGGCCGTGCCGCGATGCCGAGGAAGCTGCCGGCCGGGCGGCGGCGCAGGACGACCAGGCGATAGATCTGCTCGGCCGCGATCACCGCCGCCAGGAGGAACGAGAGCACCGCCCCGCGCTGCACCGAGGTGGCCACACCGATCAAAGAGAAAACGAGAATGATCCAGGCGATGATCGACGATTGATGCCGGTAGTCGTACCCGAACCGCTCGGCCACGCGCGCCTGATCGGCGGGACTGAGCAGCGTCACCAGCGCCTCCCGCATCAGCAGCGCGTCGCTCACCTTCCGCTCCTCGGTGGCCTCGCTGATCGTCACCAGCATCCCCTTCTCCCTCGCGAACGGAGAGACGCCGCGCCTGCGATCGGCCACCGTGAAGTAGTAGAGGAGATACCCGACGGTTCCCACCGGTGAGCCGATCGGCCGCCCGATCAGCCAGGCCACGACGAAGCGGAATGACGACTCGACGAGCAGGTAACCGGTCACGAGGTACACCGGCAGCGGCCGCGGCGTCCCCGACATGATTCCGTCGACGATCCACAGCACCAGCGCGATGACGCCCGCGTAGATTGGAAGGGTGGAGAGAATCGTCAGCCGTGTCGACAGGATGCCGAGCTCGCGCCCCAGCTCTTCCTGCACGGCGGCCGGAAGGTGTCCCACCAGCATCGCCAGCGCATTCGCCGACTTGCGCTTCGTCTCCCGCGACAGTTGCGCGCGATACTCGATCAAGCGCTCCGCTTCGCTCTCCGCGTCGTACCGATCCGTCGTCCGCATGACGTGCATGTCGAGCCACGGCTCGAGCACGTAACGCACTCCCCCCTGCGGCAGCGCCTCGGCATCGACGACTTCGAAATAGCGCTCCTCCCACAGCACAGCCGTCCCCGGAAACTCGGCGCTCGTCAGCGTCTTCACCGCCCGCGGCGTCCACCGCTTCGGAATGCGCGATAGCAGGACGAACTGTTCGCCGTCGCCCGGCCGGACGCGGTCGGAACCATAGGCCTGCATGGGAGGGTTACTTCACCACCGGAATCACGTCATTGAGGATCCACAGCGGCCCGATGAGCAGATGGAGAACGTTCTTCAGAAACGCCGGCCGTTTGTGCTCGTAGACACTGTGGCCGATGAACTGGAAGATCCATCCGAGGATGAACAGCGCCACGTTCACCGACATCGGCATCCAGACGCCGAGGAGGTAGAACGCGACCGAAACGACGAACATCGGAATCGCCAGCCGCCACTCGAGCATGAGGTAGTAGATGACGGCGACGGCGATCAGCAGCATGCCTGCATCGATCCGGACGCCGCCGATCGTGGCGATCCCCACCCGCGCCAGCATGCCGAGGAGCGTCAGCATGATCATCGGGATACCGAAGCGGTGAAACCACTTGTTCCCTTTGGTCTGATGGTACGAGGCGTAGTCGGCGAAGGAGGAGTGGATGTCCTGCATGGGGAAAGTGTACCCCTGGGACCGCGGGCGTCCCGCCCGCGCGTGAAAGCGGCACGATGCCGGGAATCAATCGCGTGCTCAGACGCGCGCAGTCCCAGGGGGTATTCTTCGCGCGACTGGCTCGTGCACCATCGAATGGCGGCGAGACGCCGCCAAGCCAGCCGGCGAGACGCCAGCGCTCCGGTGCTACCGCCCCACCACCCGCATCCGTATCCCGCCCTTCGGCCGTAGCGTGATCGACGCCTGCGGCGTCACATCGCGCGACACCAGCTCCATCCGCCAGCGCTGCGCGATCGTGGCCACGATCAGCACCGCCTCCATCCAGGCAAACCCTTCGCCGATGCAGATCCGTGGACCCGCGCCGAACGGGAAGTACGCCAACTTCGGCCGCGACGCCTTCGCTTCCGCCGTAAACCGCGAGGGCTCGAACCGATCGGGCTCCGGAAACCAGCGCGGATCGCGATGCGTCACTGCCTGCGCCGCAACCACCACCGCCCCGCGCGGCACCTGCCACTCGCCGATCGTGGCATCTTCGATCGCCAGCCGGCTCACCGCCCACGCCGGCGGAAACATCCGCATCGATTCGGCCACGACCATCTCCGTGTAGGTCAGCCGAGGATAGTCATCCGGCAGCGGGAGCCGATCGCCGAGGACAGTGTCGAGCTCGCGATGCATGGCATCGGCAGCCTCGGGGTTCAGCGCCAGCAGGTACCACGTCCACGCCAGCGCGTTCGCCGTCGTCTCGTGTCCGGCCAGGAAGAGCGTCATCGCCTCATCGCGAAGCTGCTGGTCGGTCATCCTGCCGCCATCCCCTTCCTCGTCGACCGCCATCAGCAGCATCGACAGAAGGTCGCCGCGATCCTGGCCCGACCTCCGTCGCTCGTCGATGATTCCGTAGACCGTCCGGTCGAGCCGTTCGATCGACCGCCGAAAGCGCATCGTCTGCGGCAGCGGCAGTTTCCGCAGCAGGTTCGCCAGTGGATTCATCAGCGTCGGAAAGAGATCGACCAGCGACGTCAGCGCCACCCCGATCTCGTCCGCCTCCTGGTCGACGTCCGCATCGAAGAGCGTCTTGGCGACGACCGACAGCGTCAGCCCCATCATCTCGTGATGGATGTCGCGCACCTCCCCATCCCGCCACGCTTCTCTCGCTCTCGCCGCCCGCTCGATCATCACCTCCGCGTACCGCCCGATCCGCTCCCGATGAAACGCCGGCTGCACCAGCCGCCGCTGCCGTTTATGCAACTCCTCCTCGGACGTCAGCAACCCTTCCCCGAAGATGATCTTCGAACGCTGCAGCACCCGGCTCTTGTGAAACGACCGATGCTGAGTAACCAGCAACTCCCGGATCAGATCCGGATGATTCAAAAGAAAGATCTGCTGCGGCCCGACATGGAACTGCGCAGCATCGCCGTACTCAGCCGCGATGCGCGCAAAGAACGGGATCGGATCGCGCTGCAGAATGCGCAGGTAGCGGAAGGGGATCACGCTTCGCGGGCCGGGTGGGGTCGACATTGCCTGCTGATGGTAATGGGGAACGGTTTCACGCGGAGACGCGGAGGCGCGGAGAAAAGAAGCTCTCCCCTCCGCGTCTCCGCGCCTCCGCGTGAAACCATCTTTCGCTCTAAAATGTCACACGCATGAACGCCCTTCCGCTCATCCTCTTCTTCCTCGCCGTCACCGCGATCGGGTATCGGTACTACTCCGCCTTTCTCGCGGTGAAGGTGATGGCGCTCGATGACGCGCGCGTCACGCCGGCGCATCGGTTCGAGGACGGGCAGAACTACGTGCCGACCAACAAGTGGGTGCTCTTCGGCCATCACTTCGCCGCCATCTCCGGCGCGGGACCGCTCATCGGGCCGGTATTGGCAGCGCAGTTCGGGTATCTGCCCGGTCTCCTGTGGCTCGCCTTCGGCGTCGTTCTCGGCGGGGCGGTGCACGACTTCGTCACGCTGGCGGCCTCGGTGCGGCGGAACGGCAAGTCGCTGGCCGAGATCGCGCGGACGGAGATCTCGCCGCTGGCCGGCATCACGGCCATGGTAGCCATCCTCTTCATCGTCATCATCGCCCTGGCCGGACTCGGCATCGCCGTCGTCAACGCCCTGGCGGACTCGCCGTGGGGGACCTTCACCATCTTCCTGACCATCCCCATCGCCCTGGTGATCGGCCAGTACCTGCACCGCTCCAAGGCGCCGTACGCCATTCGCAACGGCTCGATCGCCGGCGCGCTCCTGGTGCTTGGCGCCGTCGTGGCCGGACGCTTCATCCCCGGCACCGCTCTCGGCGCGCTGTTCACCATGAGCAGACCACAGATCACCATCGCCATGGCCATCTACGGCTTCATCGCCTCGGTGCTGCCGGTGTGGATGCTGCTCTGCCCGCGCGACTACCTCTCGTCGTACATGAAGCTCGGCACGATCGCCGTGCTCGTGATCGGCACGATCATCGTCGCCCCGCACATCCAGGCTCCGGCCATCTCGACGTTTGCGCACGGAGGGGGACCGATCATCCCCGGCAAGCTCTTTCCCTTCGTCTTCATCACCATCGCCTGCGGGGCCATCTCCGGGTTCCACTCCCTCGTCTCCTCAGGGACGACGCCCAAGATGCTGAACAAGGAGTCGGAGGCGCGGATGATCGGCTACGGGGCCATGCTCTGCGAGGGGCTGGTCGGCTGCGTGGCCCTCATCGCCGTCTGCGCGCTCCATCCCGGCGACTACTACGCCATCAACGTTCCGCCGGCCGTCTTCGCCAAGCTCGGCCTGTCGACGGTCAATCTGCCGCACTTCTCGACGCTGGTCGGCGAAACCCTCGTCGGCCGCACCGGCGGCGCGGTCTCCCTGGCGGTCGGTTTCGCCCAGATCTTCTCCGGCATCCCCCTCCTCGGCGGGTTGATGTCCTACTGGTACCACTTCGCCATCATGTTCGAGGCGCTGTTCATCCTGACCACGATCGATACCGGGACGCGCGTGGCCCGCTTCATGGTGCAGGAGTTCCTCGGGCGGGCCTGGAAGCCGTTTGAGGACTCGTCGTGGCTCCCGGGCACGATCGCATCCACGGCGCTGGTGGTCTTCGCCTGGACCTGGTTCATCCTCAACGGATCGATCTCGCAGATCTGGCCGATGTTCGGCATCGCCAACCAGCTATTGGCCGCCGTGGCGCTCTGCGTCGGAACCACGGTCATCCTGAACGCCGGACGCGTGAAGTACGCCTGGACGACGATGTTCCCGCTGGCCTTCGTCGCCTCGACCACTCTCTACGCCGGCTACCGCTCCATCGTCGACAATTTCCTCGGTCCGAAGATGATGGCCAAGGATCCGTTCACCGGCTACCTCGACGCCACGCTGACGTCGATCCTAATGGTCTGCGTGATCATCATCATCGCCGCTTCCGCGCGTGCCTGGATGCGGGCCATCCGCGGGGAAAGCATCGCATTCGTTCCCGCCACCGCGGGCCCGGATCATACGCATTTGCCTGGAAGCGGGTGCTGCTGATCGATCCGCGAATGAGATAGCCGCAGATCATTAATGATCCAACGGCGCGTCAGAACCTGCCGCGCGGTGCAGCAATCGACCCACCGATTTTGCGCATGCGACGTGCAAACACCGTTTCATCAACAACTTAGGATTTTGACGACATCGGCATCCTGCTTGCCATTGGCAAGCTCGAAAGGAGCTGCCCTCCCATGCGCACGCTTTGTCTCTCTCTCGCTCTGACGCTCGTCATCCCGGCGGCGTTTGCCCAGACCAACAACCCGAACAACCCCACCTGGTGGGATAAGTACCAGTACCTCGTGAAGAACGGGGCCATGGACGGTGGCACGGCCACCTCCTCGACCGCTGCCGGCGCGAACATCGACGTCTCGAACGAATGCGGACCGCAGAGCGAGACCTACATCACCATCAATACCGCCAACACCAGGCAGCTCGCCGCCGGATCGAATGAGATCTTCCGCGATCCGATGCGCGGCTACTGGTCGGCGGACGGCGGCAAGAGCTGGGGCGGCGTCGACCTGCCGCTTCCCGCGCCCATCGGAGCCAACGGCATCCGTTTCGGCTCCGATCCGACGCTCGCCTTCGACAGCCGAGGAAACCTCTTTTACGGCTACATCGTCGTCTTCTTCGGCAGCGGCAACGGCGTGAACGGAAGCGAGATGGCCGTGGCGCGGTCGGCCGACGGCGGAAGGACCTACCCGTTTGCAAACTTCTTCTCCTTCTCCGGCGGCAGCGATCACTTCAACGACAAGCCGATGATCACCGCCGACGCGAACATCAACTCTCCCTTCCGCGACAACGTCTACATCGCCTGGGACGCCGCCAGCGGCGGCTCGACCGGCGGCGGCGTCCGCGTGGCCCGCTCCAGCGATCACGGCGTCACCTTCGACGTCACCCGCGCCGACGATCCCCAGGGGCCGGGCCGATCCATCGGCGCGGTGCCGTTCGTCGGTCCGAACGGCGAGGTCTATCTGGCCTGGAACGACTACGCCGCGAACACCATCGCTTTCAGCCGCTCGTTCGACGGCGGCTCGACGTGGGAGCCGCAGCGGGTGATCGCCTCGAAGCAGATTCCGTTCGACATCCGCATCCCGGCCGAGTTCAACCGCGGCGCGCTCGTCTATCCCTCCTGCGATGCCGACCGGAGCAAAGGGGCGCATCGCGGGCGGCTGGTCTGCTCGTGGATGGACCTGGCCGGCAACGGCACGACCGACATCCTCACCTCGTACTCCGACGACAACGGCTCGACCTGGTCGCTCTCGAAATCGGCCACCGATGCGTTGCCCTTCGCCGTCGACCGTTTCAACCACTGGCTCTCGCTCGATCCGACGAACGGCGTCGTCAACGTCTCCTTCTATGACACGCGCAACGACACCACCGGCGCGCGCTACATGACCGACATCTACCTGTCGCGCTCCTCCGATGGCGGCGCCTCGTTCGCGCCGAACGTTCGCGCCTCCGACGTCAGCTCGAACGAGCACGACTGTGACGGCCTCTTCCCCTGCTCCGCCATCAATTACGGGAACCAGCAGGGCGACTACTCCGGCCTGGTCGCCTACGGCGGCATCGCCCATCCGGTCTGGACCGACAGCCGCCGCAACCGCGACGCGGTCAACGGCTGCAGCGTCCCGGCGATGGAAGAAGTATTCACCACCAGCGTAAAGTAAGGTTTTCCGAGGGGTTGATGAAGGGCGGGCTCCTCGAGTCCGCCCTTTTTGTTGAACGGAGGGACTTCCCATGCTGGGCCACACACCGATCGTCGCCTTTCTCCCGACCCTCGACTTTGACAAGGCGAGAGCGTTCTACGAAGGCGTACTTGGATTGCGCTTCGTCCACAACGACGGCTTCGCCATGGTGCTTGACGCGAACGGCACCATGATCCGCGTCTCGAAAGTCCAGCCCGACTTCAAGCCTGCCGGCTTCACCATCCTCGGATGGGAGGTCTTCGGCATCGAGAACGTCGTCGCTGACATGACGAAGCAAGGCGTCGTCTTCGAACGTTTCAGTTTCTTCGAGCAGGACGCCCTCGGCATATGGACCGCCCCAAGCGGCGACAAGGTCGCCTGGTTCAAGGACCCCGACGGAAATACCCTGTCGGTATCGCAACACACGTAGGTCTAACGTAAGCAGCGCCCCCGTGGCGTCCTCGCCGCACGGCACAGACAGAGTGTCTGTGCCATGCCACATTGACTGTCGGTATTTGCTGACGTGTGGAGTCTTCGCCGGATCCAATGTGGCACAGGGACTCTTGTCTGTGCCTGGCGGCGAAACCGCGCAGTCGCCGGATGAGGCCGCAGGCTACCGTTCATACATGGGCCTCCGCAGACGAGTCCAATGTCAATACCCAAACTCAAGGGGGCGCCGCCTGCGCGGCGCCCCCGTCTCACACGCGGTTATTCTCTCGAATCCGCTCCAGCGACGTCGCGAACGAGATCGAGTACCTCATCGTCGTCCGGAGCATGCCTCGCCCCCAGCGAGGGGGCGAGGAAGCCCTGACCCTTCGGAGTGCCGGCGGGAGGGGTGGCGGGTGGTGTCTGTGGCTTGTGGCGGCGGTTCATCGTCCGTCCGACGACACTCTGCATGTCCTCGACGTAGGTTCGAGCACCTCCGCCATCCGGCTGTTTCACATGGCGTTTGGCCCATTGGTACATCTGAAGCGCCTCCTCGCCGGAGACGGCCAGCTTCTGATTCACCGAATACGACATGGCCAGCGTGATCGCCGCCATTCTCTTCGTGATCGGATGCAACTGTTGCTGGTAGTCGAGGGCGGCCTGACCGGCGGCGACGTCGAAGAGGTTGCGCTGTTGAAACGGTGCGTAGGAGCTCACCGCGGTGATTACGTGCGGTATGAGCGCCTGGCCGAACTTCGCGCTCTGGGAAATACGTTTGATCCGGCTGATTATCCGGCTGTACCAAGTCGGGGATGAGAGCCTCCATTTCATTGAGCAACTCGGCCATTCTGGAGGCTGCCCCGGCAGGGTCTCCTACGGCCGCAGTTGTTGTCCTGGGACGCTTACTGACTGCGATACGTGACGAGGAACTGGGCTTGGTCTTCGAGGACATCTTCCTTCTCCTTTCAATGCGCGGTGGAGGTTTGCACCTCCTACCCACGTAATCACTTAGACGTTCCATGCGGAAAAAGGTAACAGATGGAATGTATAGTGCTCTTAAGCACTCTATAGTGGTCAAAACCGTGGGTGTAATCGGTATCGATAGGGTCGCGATCTCAGTTCTGTAGGTCGTGATCTCTTTCCCGTAGATCGCGATCAATGCTTGGTAGATCGCGATCTAAGCCGGGTAGATCGCGATCTAAGTTTGATAGATCGCGATCTAAGTTTGGTAGATCGCGATCTAAGTTTGGTAGATCGCGATCTAAGTTTGGTAGATCGCGATCTAAGTCGGGTAGATCGCGATCTAGGTCGGGTAGATCGCGATCTATGCCGGGTAGATCGTCATCTAAGTTCGGTAGATCGCGATCTCAGACGGATCGATCGTGATCTCTGCACGTGTGATCGTGCGAACCGCTTAGTTCGGCGGCCGGCCGAGGGCATATTCGGCCACTGCTACGGCATATAGCTCACCCGCAGCACCGTCGAGGTTGACGTCCCGACGCATCGACTGAAAGAGGCGCGCTGCCTTCCGGTCCCCGCTCGCCATGGCCGCGAATAGTTGACCTACGGTGTTTTCATCAGGTGCGTAGCTCCGTCCAAGGCGTCGAACCTTTGCCGAATAAACGCTCACGAAGTGTCGCACCTCCGCGTCCGTGAGCTCTGGCCGCGGTAGCCGGGGCTTCCACCGAGGGGACGTTGAGGTGGAACCGAGCATCGTCTCCGCAACTGGAACGAACACCCAGCTCCAGTGTTTCCCGAACGGCCAGCGCGACACACGGACCACCGCAAGGTCAGCTCCGACGTCGGTCAGGTCGGCCGTCTCCAGGGCGTCAAACGCGAGAATTCGAGTGCCATTGTCGCACCGGAACACCTCGAGCTCCGAGGATCGGATCGTCACCTGGCTCCGGGCATCTTCATATCCGCAGGCTACGAATCCGCTCGCGGGGCCGGAACCGGTCGAGATCAGAAGGTGCTTCGACGCCGCTTGCGGCGGGCACGGACACCCTGCTAAGAGTTGCGTGGCCGCGGCGGTGGCGCCGAGAACAAGCGCGAAAGGAATCACGTGCATGGGCGATCTAATAGAGAATCCATTCTCTCTTGCCGCGCGGCGAGCAACCAACAACCATGGTGACGTCGGCGTCAGTGAATCCTTCGGACGGCAATCATTCGGGGTAAAAACCAAGCCCACGAGGGTACTCGAGAAATTGCCTGCTGCGCTCGGGTTGACTCCCCTCAACTCCGGCCGCAGATACACGTGGGGAAGAAGAAGCTACTGGGACACGGACACGAAAAAGATGTCGTAGACCGGTTGTCTGCGTGCGGCATGGCCTGACGGGTTCTTTATGGAGATGAGCGACTCATAGCGGAAGGCGTTTCCCCAGGAATCATATCTACCCGTCCAGTGGTCGTGGAGGTCGATCGCAGTGACGTCACTTGCGTCGAGCGGTTCGATTTCGTTTGGTTCGGAGATCCCGTTATGGTTCAGGTCACGCCAGAGCATGAGCTGCGACCAGATCGGGTCCTGGTTATCGATGACGCCATCATGATTGGCATCAAACTCGGCCAAAGCTTCAAAGCCGTTCTTCGCCAGGTAGCCGTTCTGCAAAGGCGTAAAGTTACCGAACAGCTCGGCGCCGCCGGTGACCCGATGGTTATGATTGCGGTCCAGCCAGAGAAACGCCTCGTCTTCTCCTGCTGCAGTCCACCCGATGAGCCTCGGGTGACCGCTGCCGCTCATGTCGAAGAGCACAGGTGAGTTTGCGCCGGTGAGCCGATACCCGCCGTCAGCGAAGTTGATGACGATCGGGCTGCACTGTGGATTGCACGCGTCTTCTATGTCGGGAAGTGGATCAGACGAAGGCGGTGGTGCTTGCACAAAATTGGCGATAAATTCCTTGTCCTGGTTCAGGACGACGGTGAGTGTTGTCGATGAGCCACTACCGTCGCCTGACCATGAGTCGAAGAGGTAACCATTGTTTGCGGCCGCAGTGACACTGATCGTGGTTCCACAAACCTCTGTGGAATATCGCGGCATCGTGTAGCCGCCTTCATTGGGCTGCGGATGAGCTACCCAGTAGCAGTGCCGTATGGCGCAGGTTTGCGCCGTGCCGGCACCCTGCGTGGTGTTATTGTTGCTTTCCGTTGCTGTGATCGTGGCGCGATAGCATTGATTGGTGGTAGCTGTAACAGTCAGAAGATCAGACCAAAGCCCCGAACCTGATCCAGAAGACACCGCAATGTTCCCGCCATCGATGGTGTGTCTTCCCGAGACGGTCGGTGTGGGCTCAAACATCCCTTGGAACTGATACTCCGCCCGCGAGAGCGAGTAGAGGTCGCTAAAAAGCTCCGAGTAGGTGAGGTCCACGCTTGTGTACAGGACACCCGTTGCGTAGGCGGACGATGCGGTCAAATAACAGAGGATCACCAGTTGAGCCAGGCGTCTCATTTGCAACCCTCGGCCTCGTGGCGCAATCGGGCCGCGGGATCAGGGAACGAGGTCGCCTGGGAATACTGCAGGCCGGGGGCAATCAGGGTATACAACAGTTGGTCAAAACGAGCGGAGCCCACGCGTTTTCTTACTCTAGCTAGCGCCGCGGCTCGAGCGGCACAAAGCTCCCTATCCGAGAAATGTGGGTCATGTGCGATGAGTTGCGCCTGCAAGACAAGAAACGGCTTTGAATCCTTTTCCAAGTCGGCCCAAAAACTGGCCGTATCATTGAAACCGAGGGATTTCAAGCCGGTGTCGAGCACTCTGCGGCCGCGCGCGCGAACACTTGCGTCGGACCCTACTGCTCGCAGTAAGTTCTCAAATAGCTCATGGGGCATGAAGAGAGCGGGGTCGCGACGGCCGTCGATGAAATACTCCAGTGAAGTGCTTCCTGTGCTTTTTATGCTCGCAGCAGTGGTTGTACCCGGAATTGAATCAGCGTGGCGTGCCGCGTTGCGCTGAGCGATTGCCGTGGGATTGAAGCGTGAAGACAGTCTTTCCTCGTCCGTCCATTGCCATGCTTCTTTCGGCGCCACTTGCGCTGAGTGAACTGTTTGCGCCGCGACTGTAGCAGCCAGAAGTATCGATAGCCCAGCCAATGTCTTCATCACTGCACCTGCATGACTTCCGAGATTATGGCCGGCCATAGAATGATCGTCAAACCGTGCGATGGCGAAAAATGAAGATCCGTCCCTAGGGCTTGGCCTTGGCAGCCTCCCGCTGCATAGCGGTAGCTGGCGGCGAGGTCAGGCTCGGTAGAGCCCACGGTGATCGTTGGAGCGATTCCTTCGTAAAGCACTCGATAGAAAGCCGTCCTGCCAATGCGCCTGGCGGCCGCCGCGAGGGCTGCTGCGCGTTGCGCACACTGCGGCGGCTGGTTGTTCTTGATTTGCTGCCGCAAAGCCATTCGCTCATCATCTGTATTGGCACGATTCAGTTTGTGAGCAAGGGTCTGCTCATGCCGCATATTCGCGATATAGTCTGTGGATGCGAGCTCGACCAACTCCCAAAACTTCTCCGGCTGGAGACCGGTTCGTGCTACGACTGAAGCGTGGGACTTACGAAAATTCTCCCGCTGCCGCGCATCCTCGTTGAAGCCACCTTCGATAAGGAATGTGAACAGCTCGAATGGCATGAAGAGCTCGGGGTTGCGCCGCCCGATGATGACGTTCCTGAATGTGCCGGAAACCTGCGCTTGCGCGCGACCGGCCTGTTGAGCGGAGGCGGCCGGCGTCCAGGCACCGTAGGGCTCGGTAGCCTCCCGCGACGCCCGCTCGCGGATTGCGGCCGGATCGAAACGGACGGCAAGCCGCTCGTCGTCGGTCCATTGCCACGCTGGCTTGATCGTGCGGGCGGCCTCGGAGGTCACGCTGGCTTTGGGAAGAACCTGGTAAACGGTACCAGTCACTACTTGCGCAGATGTGGCAGGGATCGTGACAGGACTCAGTAGCGCGAGAAACAGAGAAACCGCGTACCTCTTCATTGATCGTCCTTCCCGGCAACGGTGTATAGGAGGAAACATTCGCCGGGGATCACGTTATATGAAGACCAATGTAGGTCTACCATTTGGCTCCGTCAAGGCCGAAGGGTGGAATGTCACTTTTAGGTGTGATCACCGTTCAAGTCACGCCCGAAATGTAGTCGGAACAGCGCGAACGATTACTGCTCCAAGACCAGCCCCACTCGCCCACAGCTTCGAGCATCATCGTCCGCGTGCCCTCGAATGGGATCATCAGCACCTCATCGCCGAAGTTCAACGCCAGCAGGGTGTCGCCCCCAACAGCCGATGCACGGCAAGATTCCTCGCGCCTTACGGCGTGATCGAGATGAAGCTGCCCGTTCCTCGCTGAATTCGGCCCAAGGTGGTGGATGGTGTCGCCTGCGTTTGGCCATGGCTGGCGAGGACGCTCCGATCAGCGCCGACCCGCAATTGCGCCGGCGCGACGGTTGCGCTACGGTGTTCTCGAAATCACCTGCACACCGGAAGAGCTCATCGAGGAGTAGCCATGTGGGAAGATCCAATCGTCAAAGAGACCCGCGCGGCGCGCGAAGAACTGCTGGAGCGCTTCAACTACGACCTCGATGCACTTTGCGCGTATCTCGAGGAAGTCGGGAGCCAGAGTAAGAAGAAGGCCGTCACTCTCGCGCCACGGCGGCCGCTAGTGGCACGTAAAGTGTCATAGCCTGGGACCGCGGGCGTCCCGCGACCGCCCCCGGGTGGGGGGTGGAATGGTGGTGTTTGCGTCCTGGCGATATCGAACGAGGACGCTGTGATCAGCCTTCTCCCTGCTCGATCTCAGCCAACCAGCGTGAAACTGCCCCGCTCATTCCAGGCACCTCGCGTTTCAGCCGCGCCACGTCAGCGATCGTGACGCATTCCGCAAGCTGCACCTCGATGAGATGATTGAGATCCACGCGCTCCTCATCGTCCGCGTCCTCGTTCGCCTGCTTGACGCGCTCCTGCAGGGCGCGGACGAGAAAGCCGGGCAACTCAATCTCCAGTGTTTCGCGCGGTTCAGGTTCGGGGCAATGGGAAAGATGCTCATCTTGCTCATGCGGGTCCTCTCGAAACCACAACTTAAGATGGTGGTCACGATACCCAACTTTAGCGTGGAATGCAAGCATGCAATCCGTGGCCGAGCTGTTCGGTATCTCGTTACGCGAAACGCGAAAACGCCGCGGCCTCTCCCAGGAACGGCTGGCCGAGCTGACAGGGCTCAGCACGAACTATGTCGGTGAGATGGAGCGCGGACTGAAGGCTCCCGGTTTACCGGTGATCGTGCGTCTGGCGCGGGCACTCGACGTTGGCGTCAACGAGCTCCTCCAGGGCTTCACAGAAGCGAACATCCGCAGGCTGAAAACGTGAGGCGAGAAGCGCTCGTCGTCGAGGGAGCGAGCCGGATCGAATTTCAGTGACCTCAGGCAATGGGCTTCTCAATGCTTTTGTGACCGAATGACCTGACGTTGGGTCAGGAAGCCAGGCCAGTTCTCCAGACTGGTAAACGTCGACTTCGGTAGCCATCCAAACCGGCCACTGACTTCCGAGCACACGTACAACCACTCATCGGTGCGTTCGAGGACATAAACAAGGTCGCCCGCGCGAATGACACCTAAGGAGGCAGCGTCTTCTTTCGGTTCAACTCTGTGCTCAACGGTTTGTTGCGTATACCCAACATCTATGGCGGCTCTTGCGGCGACTACAGACGGAAGGCGCCAAGTGACGATGCGCAGGTAGCCTTCGAACACATTTATACTGAAGACCCGAGAATCGAATGCGCGCAAGGCGCCCGCAAGCTCCTCGTTTCCTTCGGCATCGCTCGTTAGTCCCTCGCGGGATCCGGTGACTCCGAGTCCCAGCCAGCCAACCTGAAAGGAGGCGCGGCCGAAGGACAGCTCGTCGAGGAGCATGTTCAGGCTTCCACCATCCTTGAGCACCGACACACCGAACGCATGATTCTGAATGGTTCTATCAGCATCCACCGACGTGGTAAAGAGCCGGATGTAGTTACGATGCAGCTTGACGCAATCAAAGGTCGCGCTGGCGTGGTCCTCATCGCCCTGTTCGTCATCTTCGGCCGCGCGACGCCGAACTCGATCGTCTCCCCACTTCTCGGCTAGCAATGAGAGCGCAGCTGTCAGTTGTTCTTCGGTCAGGATGTATTCACGCTTCACGATGGGAGGATCTTGTGTCAAATCAATATACAGTTCGGCGACAAGGCGCACTTCGGCCGGGTCGAGTGGAATGGCATTGCCGCAGCGAGAAATCAGCGGGCGATCGCCGCGAGCTGTTCCTCGTTGTGTCATCGTGTTTACCTGTGCTGCCACTTTGTCTCGCCTTACCTTCACGTAGTTCTGTACGTCAGCAAGCTTCGAGACTTGTGGCGGCGTCTCGCTCCGGCCGATTCGCTCCACGGGGGCGCGTGTAGGTAGCCGTACACTCAAGGTTTCATTCCATGCCTTTGGGTCCCGCATCTGTAGGTAAGCGAACATCAAGACGACAACCATGATCAGAACGATTACGGCAACTTCCAACATCACGAGTGCTCGCATTCTGCGCACTGCCATACGAGCTAGCAGTTGGACCCGACGCAGCCGCCATCGCCTGACGACGGTGTTGCGGATGCTAGACACAAAGACCAAAGCGCCTGCGATGGCGACGAAAGCCACGCACGACGCGATCGTGCAAGCAACGAACAGGAGTACCAAATTGACGGCCGTCTTGAGGAGCGCCATGGCAAACGACAGGCCTAGAATGCCGAAGCCAAGAACAGCGTTGACACCAACCAGCAGAATCAGCGCTGCGCCAACTGACGTGCCGACCGCGAAGGCGAGTTTTCCCAAGAGCCTCATAACAAGTCTCGTGAGCTTCCAGAAGAGCAAGGCCGGTAAAGGCAATGCGGACTCGTCGCTCACCTCTGAGTCGGTAGGTTCGGTCTTCTCGCGAGCACCCATGTGTCTTACCTCTCAAATGAGGAGTGACGGCGCGTCTCGTTTCCCTACCCCTTGACCCGAGTACCGAAGTCAAGGTCCCAGCCGCGGACACGCCTCCTGCATCCAAGCCGTGATGAGCGATGAGACACTCACTAACGGCGGTCTTGCCTCTCGGGCTAACCGTTCAACATCGAAAAGAGCCCAAACGACTCAGCAGTCGTCGTCATACGGCCAGATTTGATCGAGGCCCTGCTTTCGAGAATGGCTGTCCACTGTCCGTCGAAAGGCAAATCGATGGTCTGCGCAATATCGCTAAAGTTAAGGACCAGCAGCGTATCCCCTCGTTTCACCATCAGCATTCGCCGCTCATCGTCCGCATGCGTTTCGACAGCATCGAGATCGAACGACCGCAGCGCGGGGATTTCGCGCCGAAGGCGCAACAACTCGCGATAGAGATCGCGCACACCTTCAAGCTCGATTCGGGAAAGCTTCGACCGATTGAACGTCTCCTCATCGTGCGGATCCGGCGGCTCGCCGTGCCAATCGAAATCGTCGAACTCCTCCAGCCTTCCTTTTCGGACTGCCTCGATCAAATCGGCGTCGTCGTGGGAGGTGAAGTATTGGAAGGGGGCGGTCTCGCCGTACTCCTCGCCCATGAACAGCATCGGGATGAAGGGGGAGAGGATGGTGACAGCGGCGGCGAGGCGGAGTTTGGCGGGGGAGACGATCGTCGAGAGGCGCTCGCCGAGCATGCGGTTGCCGGTCTGGTCGTGGTTCTGGGAGAAGACGACGAACTGTTTGCCGTCGCGCGTCTTTGGAGCGAGGCCGTATTTGCGGCCGTGATAGGGGGAGTGCTGACCGGTGTAGAGATAGCCGGACGTGAGCGTGCGGGCCAGGTCGCTGGTGCGGCCGTAGCCGGCGTAGTAGCCGTCCTGCTCGCCGGTGAGGAGCGTGTGGAGCGCGTGATGGAGATCGTCGGACCATTGTGAATCGAAGCCGAGGCCGTGGTCGTTTTTCGGGGTGA
>Ga0247680_1000221_pt1 | contig 20352 bp, 23 predicted proteins | sample CNK21_metaG_FD_182803 | JGI IMG/M metagenome (GOLD analysis project Ga0247680, IMG submission 182803) | Soil microbial communities from Purdue University Martell Research Forest, Indiana, United States - CNK21 | ecosystem: Environmental > Terrestrial > Soil > Temperate forest > Bulk soil...
GCTGGCCCGGCGGCGTCTCGCCGCCGGTCTGGAAAGACACGGAACATTCGCTGGTAACCCTCCTCAGCGGCGAGACGCCGCTGGGCCAGCCGGCGAGACGCCAGCGCTCCGACTGACTCAATCCCTCATCAACAACCTCGCCGTGTTGCCGCCGAGGATCGCCGCGCGGTCGGACTCGCTGATGTCCAGATCGGCGATGCTCTCCAGCATCCGAGGAACGCTGCCGATCAGGTGTGGATAGTCGCTGCCGGCGAGGATGTGATCGGCGCCGGCGAATTCGATGGCCAGGTGCAGGGCCCGGACGTCGAAGTTCACGGAGTCGTAGTAGAAGTTCTTCAGGTACTCGCTGGGCGGGCGGTCGATGTGAACGCGGTTCTCCTTGTAGGCGTAGAAACCGCGGTCGAGACGCTCGACGAGATACGGAATCGCGCCGCCGAGGTGACCGAGCACCCAACGGATCTTCGGGAAACGCTCCACCACGCCGTGGAACACGAGGCCGGCCGCGGCCAGCGTCGTATCGAGCGGGAATCCGACCAGCGCGGTCAGCCAGTAGTCGGTCATCGCCTCGACGCCGACCGGGGCGGTGGGATGAATGTGAATGACCGCGCCGAGGTCGTTCGCCGCTTCCCATACCGGCAGGAAGCGATCGTCGTGCAACGCCACGCCGTTGATGTTGCTGAAGATCATGGCGCCGCAGAAACCGTGTTGCCTGAACGCGCGCTCGAGCTCGCGTGCCGAGGCCGCCGGGTCGCACAACGGCAGCGTGGCGATGCCGAGGAACTGCCCGCGATAGTCCGCGGCGATCGAGGCGAAACTGTCGTTGACGATCTGCGCCAGCGTCACCGCGGTGGCCGGCTCTTCCACGTGCGTCCCCGGTGTGGTCAGGCTGATGATCTGCGTGTCGACACCGTATTCGCGCATGACCTCGGAGCGATAGGCGATGTCGCGGTGGCCGCGCACGGCCACGTTGTAGTCGCCCGGGTAGTGCAGCAGCGTGTTCCCCTCGGCGTCGTAGGTGAGCTTCACGTGGCTGGGGCCGGCGCGCAGCGCGTCGAGGTAAGCGGCGGGATAGAAGTGGTTGTGAAAATCAATGACCGGCATCGATGGTGGTTCCTTTTCGCGAAGTCGTTCGAGTCCAGAGAGCGTATACCGGAAGGCCGGCGGCGACGATGAGCAGTCCGACGGCGCTGCCGGCCGGCTCGGCTACGATCTGATTGACGACGATCAACACCGTCGCCGCGATGAAGAGAATCGGTACGAAGGGATAGCCGAAGGTCCGATAGGGAGGCGCATAGCCGGGCCGCCGCCGCAGAACGAACGTCGCTACTGCCAGCGCCGCGAAGAACATCCATTCCGTATAGACGACGCGCGTGAAGAGCTCGCGATACGTTCCGGTGGCCACGAGGACCGACGCCCACACCGCCTGCAGGACGATGGCGATGTAGGGCGTGCGATAGCGGGGATGCGGCACACCGGCCGATTGGAAGAACAGCCCGTCGCGCGCCATGGCGAAGTAGACGCGCGGGCCGGCCAGGATCACCCCTCCCAACGCGCCGAGCGCGGAGACGATCACCAGCAGCGAGACCGCGGCCGCGCCACGCGGGCCGACCAGTGCGGTGGCGACGTCCGCGGCGATGCGCTCGGAGTGGATGACCTGATCGAGCGGCAGCACGTAGACGTAGGCCGCGTTCAGGCCGAGGTAGGAGAGGGTGACGATGAGCGTTCCGATCATCAGCGAGCGGGGAATGGTCTTCTGCGGCTCGCGGGTCTCTTCGGCGACATACGTGACCATGTGCCAGCCGCCGTACGCGAACAATCCGGCCACCAGGGCAAGGAGGAATTCGTGAGCCGAGTACGAGGCGGCCGCCGGAGCGCCGGCACGAACGGGTGCGAGCGCAACGACGATGATCAGCATCAAGCCGATCGCCAGAACCTTGACGATGGTAAAGAAGGTCTGGATCGCGCTTCCCTGCCGCACGCCGACATAGTTCACGGCGGAAAGCGTGAAGATCGCGGCGATGGCGACGATGCGCGTGCCGGTGCCGCTCAACGGAACGAAGTAGCCGATGTACCGCGCCGTGACGACGGCGATGGCGGCGACGATTCCTGAGTGCATGCACCAGAACATCGCCCATCCCCACAGGAAGCCGGCGGCAGGATGGAAGGTCTCCTTCAGGAATACATACACGCCGCCGGTCCGTGGAAACGCGGAGGCGAGCTCGGCGCAGATGAGCGCCCCGAACAGCGTGAGGATTCCCGCCAGCAACCAGACCAGCAGCATCCCGGAGATGCTGGGAACGCGGCGCGTGATCTCCGACGGCTGCACGAAGATCGACGCACCGATGATGATCCCGACCACCATGGCGGTGGCGCGAAGCAGGCCGATGGAGCGGGTGAGCGTGTGAACAACGGTCTCACGCGAAGACGCGAAGGCGCGAAGGGGTTTTCGGACGTTCACGTTTGCAGAATCAGACTACAACACGTGACGCCGCCCTCCGCCTTGGCAAGCTCCGAGGCCGGAACGGGCCGGACATCGATCCCTTCGGCTTCAAGCCTTCGCCGCGTTCGCGTGAGCTCCTCGGGGAAGACGACGCTGTCGCCGATCCGCAATGCATTGGCGGCGGCAGGCTCGGACGGATCGACTTCGATGACGCGCCAATCCGCGAAAGACGCGGGCGGCAGCCAGGCGCGGTTCATGAGTAGTGCGTCGTTTGAAACGCGCGTGACCGCCGACTTGAGGTGCAGGCATCCATCGACCGTGACCGCCTCGACGCGATAGCCGTGCGGCGCCACGAGCTCGCGCAGATTGTCGATCCCTCGGCTGTTCGTGCGCAGCGAACGGCCGACGTAAAGAACCCGGTCGAGTTGCAACACGTCGCCGCCGTCGAGCGTGGCCGGCTCCTCGATGCTGGCGACCGTTCGGTAGCCGCGCAGCATCTCCGCCACCGCCTCGACCTCTCCACGCCGCGACAGCGCGCCGGGACGGGTCAGGATCGCCAGCTCGTCCAGCACGATGGCGGTGTCCTCGATGAAGACCGCGTCAGGATAGCGGCCGTCTTCCGGAATCCGGCGCACCTCGCATCCCAGCGCAGCAAGACAGGTCTCGTACGCGCGATGCTGCTCGCGCGCACGATCCACGTCGATCGGCGTCCGCGCCGCGTGCGTCAGTTCGCAGCGGCCGATCGATGCGCTGACCGCGCGCGTGATGGCGATAAATCCCATAGTGGAGAATCCTACATGCCATCACAGGAAATCGACGGATCAGAGGCGTATTCTCAGCGGCATGGACGAGCCAGGAGCGGTCAAGGTCAAAGGCGGCGCACTGCTGTCGCGCCTTGCCTTCGTGAGAGAGCAGCGAGGCGAAGAGGGGGTGCAGCACGTTCTGGCGCGGCTTCCCGAAAGCGACCGCGCCGCGTGCTCCCCGATCCTCACCGGCGGCTGGTATCCATTCGCCCTCAACCAGCGCCTCGACGAGGCCATCGCCGCCGAGATGGGGATGGGCGAGGATGTTTTCCTGCTCATCGGCGAGAAGTCAGCCGAGCACAACCTCACCGGCGCGCACCGGGCCATGCTCTCCCCCGGCGACCCTCACGGTCTTCTGCGGCGCACCCCGCAGATCTATCAGATGTACTACGACACCGGCCACCGTACCTACGACCGCCTCGCCGACAACAAAGCCGTCCTCCGCACCTACGAGGCCCCGACGTTCTCACGCCACGATTGCCTGACCGTGGTCGGATGGCATCGCAAAGCGATCGAGATGTGCGGCGCGAAGAACGTACGCGTCACGGAGACGAAGTGCCGCGCCAAGGGAGCGGCGCTCTGCGAGTACGTGTGCGAGTGGGAGTGAGTCCCTGCAGAGAGGCCTTCACCACAGAGACACAGAGGCCACAGAGGTTTTCTCTGCGATCTCTGTGTCTCTGTGGTGAAGCCTTTCGAATGTTACGGCGCGGCAAGAGGCTGACTTCGCGCCAGCCGGTCCTCGCGTGCCGGCCCGGAGATCAGGCGCATCACGCCATGTCCCAGTAGGACGATGACGGCCCCATACGTCACTGCGTCAGCGATGATGGGGACGATGCCCGGAGAAAAGACCATCCACTCGGGGAACTTCGAGGCGATGAAGTAATCGCGTGGCGCGCCGATGATGGTCACGGCACCGGTAAACACCGCCAGGCCGCGCCATCCGAACCGGCGGACGATACGCCAGGTGACGAGATAGATCGGCGAGACGGAGATGGCCAGACCGAGAAATAGCAGGAATGGCGTGGAGAGCAACGGCACCTTCCACCACCGGAGCGTGTCACCCAGAACGATCAGGCCCAGGCACACGAGTCCGGCCGCTGCTCCGCCAGCCAGGGCTCCCGCGACGCGGCGTGACGTCGCCCTTGTAACGTAGGCGACGATCACGAACACTAGCGCGTATCCGGCTGTGAGCAGGATGAGTGGCAGCGTCGTCATCGGATGGTTGCACCGACGATACTTGAAATCCGCGGATGGAGCCTTTGGAGATCCTCCATTCTTCTGCCATCATGGATGAACCCGCTTCTAATCCAAGGAGGTCGCGAATGGTTCCACTGTCCTCTCTGTGGCTCCCGATCCTCGTGTCCGCCGTCTTCGTCTTCATTGCCAGCAACATCCTCTGGATGGCCCTTCCGTTCTGGCATCGCAAGGACAACGGCAAGTTGCCGGACGAGGGGACCGTTCTCGGCGGACTGGCATCCGCGAAGAGCGGCCAGTACATCGTGCCGTGCCTCGACTGGGGCAAAGCAACGCCCGAGCAGCGGTCGGAAATGCAGCGCGGCCCCATAGCTTACGTGCTGGTTCGCAATCCTGGGGACGTCAACATGGGCAAGGTGCTGTTTCTCTGGTTCCTCTACACGCTGGTGGTGTCGTTCTTCGTCGCCTATCTGGCCTGCCACACGCTCGCCAGCGGCACGAAGTACCTCGCGGTCTTCCGCATCGTCGGCGCAGCCGGCTTCCTCTGCTATGGTCTTCGAACCGTCAGTGACGCCATCTGGTACGGCAAGCCGTGGATCGTCGTGATCAAGGAAATGATCGATGGACTGATCTACAGCCTGGTGATGGCCGGCGCCTTCGGCTGGCTCTGGCCAAGATAGCCCTGCGCTACATCGGCAGCCAGTACGACACCTTCACCAGGAAGACGTCATGTGACGGCGCTGTCGGTATGGCGCGGAAATCGCGGCGGAATCGGAAGTCGCCGATGGGGAGGGTGTCGGCGCGGTTCTCGTTCCAGACGACGTAGAGCGCGGAGCCGGGACGGAACTCCCACCGCACCACGGCGCTGCCGCGGACGCTGCGGAAATTAAAATCGGGACTGGCGACGGTACCGGTGAACGGCGTGTAGTCGCGCGTTCGGGCGGCGGCGAGCGAGTGGTAGTCGTGATAGTCGCCGGTAGCGACGAACGGCTGCAGAAAGAGCTGGAAGGAGAGATGCCCGCTGACGGTCCAGTCGGCGCGGGTGTCGAATTCGAACGAGCGCTGCTCGAGGTCGGCGAACAGGTAGCGATGTCCGAAGGTCAGCGTCGCCGTCGGGTCATCGGACGTGCTCACGTACGCGGTGTGATCGTGCGAGCGAGTGAGAACCGGGCCGGCCGTGAATTGCAGGTTCGCCCTCGGGCGCGCGGTCGCCGTGACGCCGAGGCTGTGGTTGTAAGAGCCGTCACCGTAGCGGTCGGCGTGACCGTTCAGACCGAACGCCAACGTCTTTCGGTCGTCCGTTCCGAGATTGGTGTCGCTGCTCCAGCCGGATGGCGTGCGCGCCAGAGGACCGCCGCGCGTGAGCCGGTCGGAGATCGCGTCCCCGTTGAGGAAAAGCGAGAAATGTGCGTTCCAGTAGTTCTGAAACACTCCCTGCATATCGGCGAAGGCTCCCCGCTCGAACGTGTTGCCGTCGAAATTACGGTTCTGCCAGACACCGAACCATCCGTACCTGTCCCGAAAGAGCCCCGCCGGATTCTCATTCACGTACTGCATCAGCGCGTGCGTGGAGATGATGTCGGTGCGCTGCATGAAGCCGGTGTCGTTCGTCTCGAAGCCCGGCGAAAAGACCTGCACCTGCACATTCGGCCGCCAGAAGCCGGTCGCTTTCGACAGCATGGCCCGGCCGCCCCACCCGCTCAGCGAGGTGCGCGTGGGATCGAAATGGAAGTTCTCCGCGTCGGGGCGCTGGTAGTAGCGCGATGACGATGTCTGCGTATTGGCGATTGCCTCCGGGCTGCCGGTGACCTCGGAGCCAACCAGCGATCCTTCCAGGATCCAGGCTTTCTTGAGAAAGGAGGTAAAACCATCGACGCCGCCTGTCACTGCGGAGTCGCGCAGCGACGAAAGCTCCTCCGGCAGCCTCCGGTTCACCGACGTCAGCATGAAACCGACGCGCGATCCGTCGCCGATATCCTTCGTGCCGCGCGAGACGAAGTAGTTCGTCATCGGCTCGACCTGCTCCCGTCCCGACAGCGATCCGGTCACGAAGCGGGCATGCTCGGCGGCGGTCAGCGCATCGAGCACGCCGATCGAGAAGCCGCCCAGCTTGCCGGTCACCTTCGCCGCGCCGAGGATCGTCGTCTCGGATGGGGCATCGACGAAGTCGGCATTCGGCGAGCCCTGGGGCGCGCGGCCGATGCGGCGCGTGTAGAAGAGACTCGGCGGAAAAAAGAAGTTGAAGTGGCTGGGCGCCGGCGTGTCGCCGAACTTGAAGATGTTCAACCCCTCGGTGAAGAACGGCCGCTTTTCGGGATAGAAGGTCTCGAACTGGCTTAGGTTGACGACCGCCGGATCGACTTCGACCTGCCCGAAATCAGGGTTGATCGTGCCGGTCAGCGTGAGGTCCGACGTCAGTGCGTACTTCACATCGAGACCACCGTCGGCGCGGTAGTCGCTGCTCTTGATCAGCGGATTGTTCGGGTCCTTACGCGAGAGCAGATCGGATCGGGCCACGCTGTACGGCACGAGCTCGAGCGGCTTGCCGCGATGGATGCCTTCCAATCCGTCGATGTCGGCGAAGTGCGATACGAAGCCGTTGTCGCCCTTCTTCGTGTTGACGATGCGTGAGATCTCGTTGGTGCGGATGGTGCGGCGGGTGATGTTGACGCCCCAGACGTGCACCGGCTTGTCCGGAAAACGCAACTGCGAGAAGGGAATCCTCACCTCGGCGATCCAGCCGTCCGGCACGATCTTCACCGCCGAATCCCAAACGCCATCCCAACTCGGATCCTCGCCGATGTCGTTATAAAGAATGGTGTCACCCTGCACGTCGGCCGGCTGCACCGTGAAGGCGTTGCCGGAGAGGCGGTCGTGCCGCGGATCGATGTTGATGGAGAGGAAATCGCTCTGGCCAAGCGTGTCGCGCCGAACGAGCAGCCCGGTCGGTTTCTCCGGATCGGTCATCTTCGCGCCGAAGTAGATGGCGTGGTCGTCGTACACGATGCGAATGCTCGTCCGCAGCGTGGCCGGTTTGCCATCGTCCGGATCGTGCTGCGTAAAGTCCGTAAACTCCGGCGCGTTCTTCCACGCCGCATCAGAGAGATCGCCGTCGATCACCGGCCCCTGGGCCACCCGGACCGCGTGCAGAACCGGATGCTCCGGCCAGTTCGCGGCCCGGAGGCCGACGGAAGCGAAAACGAGCGTAAGAAAGACGAGGATCGAGCGTTTCTGCATGAGCGAGTGAGGATACGAGATCGAAGGGAACAAAGTTACGGCTGCCTCGCGACGGAACGGTAACGGAGGAGGTGCGCATCGGGGACACAATTTGAGGGGGCCGATGGGCCGATCTATAATTTGAAGTATGACCAAAACAGAAGCGATCGAGCGTGAGGTCGAAACACTGACCCGAGAAGAGCTGGCTTCTTTTCGAGAATGGTTTCTCGAATACGATGCAGAAGCGTGGGACCGTGAATTTGAAGAGGACGCCGCGGCAGGCAAGCTCGATCGGTTCGCCGCCGAGGCTCTCGCGGAATTTAAGCGCGGTGAGACCAAAGAGCTTTGAGTCACCACTCCAGTAGCCGCTTTTGGCGTCACTTCGAATCGTTGCCGCCCGAGATCCAGCAGCTTGCGCGAGAAAACTTTGAACTGTTGAAGTCAAATCCACGTCATCCTTCACTCCAATTCAAGCGCGCGGGTCCCTACTGGTCTGTTCGAATCGGCCGTTCTCATCGAGCGTTGGGCTCTGAATCGGAAGATGGCATGTTCTGGTTCTGGATCGGCCCTCACGAGGAATACAAGCGTCTGATTCGTTCCTGACCAAACCCGCCATCCCGACTCCGGACGACCCCGAATTGATAGAGTCACCCCAAATGCCCGACGAACCCACCTTCGATTCCCTCGGCCTCAGCGCTCCGCTTCTCGAGACGCTGGCCCAACTCGGCTATGAAGCGCCGACTCCGATTCAGGCACGCACCATCCCCGCGCTTCTGGCCGGGCGCGATCTGATCGGGCAGGCCCAGACCGGCACCGGCAAGACGGCGGCCTTCGCCTTGCCGATCCTGCAGCAGCTCGATCTCAAGAGCCGCGCCACGCAGGCGCTCGTACTTGCGCCGACGCGCGAGCTGGCCGTGCAGGTCTCCGAGGCCATGCACTCGTACGCCAAGAAACTGGAGGGAGTGACCGTTCTCCCCGTCTACGGCGGCGCGCCGATCTTCGGGCAGATGAAGCACCTGCAGCGCGGCGCGCACGTCGTCGTCGGCACGCCGGGGCGGCTCATCGACCATCTCGACCGCGGAACGCTCGACCTGGCCAAGGTACGCATGGTCGTTCTCGATGAAGCGGACGAGATGTTGAAGATGGGCTTCATCGACGAGGTCGAGCGGATGCTGTCCCTCGTTCCGAAGCCGCGGCAGGTGGCGCTCTTTTCGGCCACGATGCCGGAGCCGATCGCGCGCATCGCCCAGCGGCATCTCGTCAATCCCCAGCGCGTCGAGATCGAGCATCACGGAATCTCGGCCCCCGACATCGAACAGCGCTTCCTGAATGTCGCCGAGGGGCAGAAGCTCGAGGTGCTGACGCAGATGCTCGAGCTCGAAGAGGCGGACGCGGTGCTGATCTTCCGCCGGACGAAGAACGGCGCGGCGGAGCTGGCGGAGAAACTCGGCGGCCGCGGCTTTGTGGCCGAGGCCATGCACGGCGACATGAAACAGGCCGAGCGCGAGAGCGTCATCCGCAGACTGCGCGGCGGCAAGATCGACATCGTCGTCGCCACCGACGTCGCCGCGCGCGGGCTCGACGTCGAGCTGATCACCCACGTCGTCAATTACGACATCCCCAATGACGTCGAAGCCTACGTGCATCGTATCGGCCGCACCGGCCGCGCCGGACGGAGCGGTGTGGCCACGCTGTTCATCACGCCGCGCGAGCGCCGGATGATGCGCGAGATCGAGCGCTTCACCGGGACGCAGATCAAGCCGATGAAGATGCCGTCGCGCGCCGACGTCGCCGCGCGCCGCGTGGCCGTATTCAAAGAGACGCTGCGGAAGGAACTGCAGAGTGGCGAGCTCGATCTCTACGTGGAGATCGTCACGCAGCTCGCCGACGAAGGGCCGTTCGACATGGCCGACGTGGCCGCCGCCGCGGCGCGCCTGGCGCACGGCACTCGCGCCGTCGGAACGCCGGTTGCCGAGGCTCCCGCGCCGGCGCCGCGCGAGAAAGCCCCCGCGCGCGATGACGAAGAAGCCAAGGTCCGCCTCTCCATGGCCCTCGGCAAACGCGACGGCATCCGTCCCGCCGACGTCGTCGGCTCCATCGCCAATGAGGCAGGTATCAGCGGAAGCGAGATCGGCCCGATCGAGATCCGCGACGAGATCACCTACGTCTCCATCCCCGCGCGCTACCGCGACGACGTCCTGGCCAAGCTCGGCGGCACCCGCTTCCGCGGCCGTCCGGTGAATTTGCGCGTTGCCACTCCCGAGCGGGCGGGAGATAAACCGCGCTACGACCGCAGACCGCCCGCCGGCAAGTTTCAACGCGACGACCGGCCACGCGAAGGGAAGCCGTTCCGCTCTGCGAACACCTTCGTTCCCGAGGGGCCGGGAGCGCGTGGGAGCAAGCCGTTCCGTCCCGGTGCCTCGGCACCTCCGCGCGGCGGCAAACCGTTTCCGCCGAAGGGAAAACCGTTCTCGCCGAAGGGGAAGCCGTTTCCTCCCAAAGGAAAACCGAAGAAGCGGTAAGGGCCGCATTTCTCGCAAGCGCCGGCACAGACAAGAGTGTCTGTGCCACATTGGCCGTCGGAATTGCCTGAAGAGTGGAGTCTTGCGAGACGGAATGTGGCACAGACACTCTTGTCTGTGCCGGAACTTGGCAGGCTTTGGCAACCTCGCAACCCAGCAACCCATTTACGATCCCCTCATGGACGATCTCGACTTCCTAACGTTTGATCCTGACTTCACGTCACAGCAGGTACTCGCCGCTTACGACGAGCTCCCGCTCTGGTCGGCGATGTTCGGCCTGCTTCTCCTCGAGGAGATGCCGCTCGCGAGGATGACGAACGTCCTCGACGTTGGCTGCGGCACAGGCTTCCCGCTGATCGAGCTGGCCGAACGCCTCGGAGCCCGCGCCCAGGTCCACGGCATCGACCCCTGGGCCGGCGGTCTGAAACGAGCGGCGGAAAAGATCGCCAGCCGCGGTACGCCGAACGTCACCCTTCACGAAGGGAGCGCTGCAGCCATGCCCTTCGCCGACGCCGCCTTCGACCTCATCGTCTCCAACCTCGGCGTGAACAATTTCGAAGACCGCGCCGCCGCCATCCGCGAGTGCCGCCGCGTCGCGCGCAACGGCGCAACGCTGGCCCTGACCACCAATCTCCAGGGACACATGCATGAGCTCTACGCCGTTTTCGCCGACGTCCTGCGCGGCGACCATGAAGCACTCCACCGGCTACGCGCCCACGTCGAGCATCGTGCCACCGTCGCCAACGTCCGCGAACTGCTGCAAGACGGCGGCTTCACCGTCACCCGCGTCGTCGAGCGCGAAGGCGTGATGCGATTCGCCGACGGCACAGCCCTGCTCAACCATTACTTCATCAAACTCGGTTTCCTCGACGGCTGGAAGAAGGTCGTGCCGGGCAATGAGCGCGACGTCTTCGCGCGGCTGCGCGATGCGCTCGACGATCTCGCCGCGCGTAACGGCGAGCTGCGCCTGACCGTCCCAATGGCGTACGTCGAGGCGACAGCGGCGTAGATCCTACTGATCGATCATCCCCGCCTTCGTGGCCCGGTCGAACACCCAGCGCGGACCCTCTTTCACCATCCGCACGAGGAAGAGGGCGTTCTGTCCTTCGAACAGCTCCCCCTCGACCTTGAGCACGGCGCTGTCGCCGTAAACCGTGCCGCCGGTGATCTTTCCCGGCTTCTTTGGCAGCCAGAAGCCGAGGGTCTGCAGTGCGTCGTCCAGATTCTCCTTGGGGGTCCGGTCGGACTCGTTGAAGGACTCCAGGTGCTTCGCGGTGACGTTCTTGCTGATCCCTTCCCAGCTCTTGCCCGCGATCGCGGCCTGCAGTGCTTTGAACGCCTTTCCCGGCTCGCCGCCGTCAGAGGGGAGTTTCGTTCCGGCTGGCGCGCGTGTGACTTCGGTCGAGAAGGTCAGGTCGATCGTGTAGGGTGAGCCATCCATCGACTTCAACGGCTTCGGCGAATAGACGTGGCCGGCCACCTTGTCCGGTGTATTCGCCGTCATCTCCGCCTTCATCCGGCCGCCGGTCATCTCGATGAATTGGGTCATCGTGTCAGAGTAGGTTGCGTTCATGCTGACGTCGTTGTCCGGCCGGACCCAAAGCAGGACGTAGTTGTGATCGCGCAAGGCGCTCTGGTTGATGACGTTCGTATGCGGATCGAGCTCCGCCGCTGCCGCGACGACGTCGATGGGCGCCTCGGAGAGCACGACCTCGACCGCCATCTTCCGCGCATCGCGCTGGTCCGGAGTCTCGAACGCCGCAGCGTACTTCGGCCGGATGGGCGGTCGGGTACCGGCCGTGAATTCGCCGGAGGCTTGGCCCGCGAGAACGGGAAGGGTGAAGGCGGCAACGGCCAGGAAGAGCGCGCAGATTCTCAGGTTCATGCGCGGACCGTATGTCGGTGCCGAGGCAGGGTCAAGAGCACCGCTTACAATCCGGAGTTGGTTGCGACCAAATGACCTTCTTCCTCGGCCTTCTCTTCGGATCGATCGGCACCGTCTACCTGATCTACGGCAAACGGCAGTCCAGCCCGATCCATCTCATCGTCGGCGCGATTCTGATCGTCTACCCGTACCTCTTCTCCAATGCGCTCCTCATCTTTCTCGCCGGCGTGATCCTGACGGCCATTCCGTATGCACATCATCGAGGACTGATCTGACGTGAGCGACTCGATTCCATTGAACTGCCCCTACTGCGGCGAAGAGGTCGACCTCGACGTCGACGACACCGGCGGCAGCCGGCAGTCTTACGTGCAGGATTGTCCGGTCTGTTGTCAGCCATGGCAGGTGGAAGTGACGCGCGATCGCGACGGCGACTGGAGTGCGACGCTGCGGACGGGGGACGAATAGCTCTTGTAACCCTGTGTTTCGGTCCCGCTCCGGGCGTTTCTGTTCCCGCTCGATTCGTTTCCGCGTCCGCTCGGTGCGTTTCCGCTCCCGCTCGGTGCGCGTCCGCGTCCGCTCGATGCGTTTCCCCGTCCGCTCGATGCGTTTTCGTTCCCGCTCGATGCGTTTCCCCGTCCGCTCGATGCGTTTTCGTTCCCGCTCGATGCGTTTCCGCGTCCGCTCGGTGCGTTTTCCCGTTCGCTCGGTGCGTTTCACCGTCCGCTCGGTGCGTTTCCCCGTCCGCTCGGTGCGTTTCCCCGTCCGCTCAGTGCGTTTCCCCGTCCGCTCGATGCGTTTCCCCGTCCGCTCGATGCGTTTCCGCGCCAGCTCGGTGCGTTTCCGCGTCCGCTCGGTGCGTTTCCGCGCCCGCTCGATACGTTTCCGCTCCCGCTCGACGCGTTTCCGCGTCCGCTCGATGCGTTTCCGCGCCAGCCAGCCGATTCACCGTCCGCGCTGGGAGAGGAACCGCCCAACCTGGGAGAGGCACCGTCCGCGCTGGGAGAGGAACCGCCCAACCTGGGAGAGGCACCGTCCGACCTGGGAGTGCACGGCCAACGCCTGCTGATTCACCTTGCGCGCCGGACGGCGCCACCGATGCCTAATCCGGATTCGTGGCCCACACCGACAGCTCGGTGATGAAGCCGCGGTCGTCCATCTCCAGCATCGAAAGGGCCACGTGGGCGATCTCCGTCGCGCGCAGCTTCCGCTCGCTCGGCGGACGGTCGTTGCGAAAGAACTCCGTCTGCACTTCGCTCGGATTGATCTGCATGACCCGGATGTCGTGTTTCCTGAGCTCGGCGCGCCAGCATTCGGTCATCCCCGACAAGGCGAACTTGCTGGCCGCGTAGGCGGTACCGCCGGCGAATCCGCGCACGCCGGCCGAGGAGGAGATGTTGATGATGTTGCCGCGCTTGCGGCTGATGAAATGGCGTGCCGACTCGCGGGCGGCCACCATCGCTCCGAAAACGTTGGTGGCGAAGAGGCGTTGCATCCCGGCCAGGTCGGTGTCGAGGAGCGGCGCGAACGAGCCGAAGCCGGCGTTGTTCACGAGGACGTTGTAGTCGGGGCAGAGCTCGACCGTCTTCCGGATCAGGGCCACCACGTCGGCCTCCACGCTGACATCCGCGCGGATTCCATGCGCGCCGATTCTCTTCGCCGCCTCGATCACCTTCGCCTCATCGCGCCCGCAGATGACGACCTCGGCGCCTTTCTCTTTCAGTTGCCGGGCGATCTCGAATCCGATTCCTGAACTGCCACCGGTGATCAGCGCGCGCACGTCAGTAAGTTTCATGCGCCGATTCTACGTCTCACCTGCATCCACGGGCCGCATCAGCAGCGACCCGTGCGCTGGGAAAGAGGGCATGCGCCGCACTGGCGTTCTCACAACGCGCGTGTCCACCCATGCGCGCCAGCCGCAGGCGAAGCCGGAAGTTCCCGGGATCGATACGCGCGGCACGAACGAGCGACGCGCGGTCGCTGTGCGTCGCGTAGATGTCCATGGCCATGAGTTGCGCGGTACTTCGCACGGCGCCGTAGATCGACAAGGCCAGGATCACCGTCACGGCAAATCCCCATGCCGGCCGAGGTGACGTCTCTTCCGGAATCCACAACGCTCCGAGCGCTGCCCAGACCAGGAAGGCCGGCACCGCGAGCAGCAGCACGGCATCGAACGTCCCCGCCACGGCCGCGCCGGCAACGATGCCGAGGAGAGCAGCGGCGGCCAGTCCCTCCTGAACGTCAATCGCCCGTTTGAGCTGGCGCAGGCCGGACGTCGCGAATCGGACGAAGACCAGGGCGAGCAGGACGAAGGCGGCGATACCGCGCTCGGCGATACAGGCGATCCAGTCGCTGCTCGGCCACGGATTCGACGTCATCCCCGCGTTCGTCTGGTCGAGCGACGGATCGTTCGCCGGAACGTGCGACGGATATTCGACCGGCCAGTTTCCCGGCCCCACGCCGAAGAGCGGATGACGAACGGCCATCAGTAGCGAGCGCCCGTATTGCACGAGCCGCCCGCGGCCGCTCCCTTCCGAGTACTCCGCCACCCGCCGCACGGACTCGAGGTAGGGATTCTTGCCGTGCCAGTGGAGCGCGTTCGGAAGAACCAGCGACAGCGCCACGACGCCAGCGGCGATGACCACGATCCCGGTCAGCCGTTTCCAGGTCTGTCGATCACGGCGCAGCGGCGCGGAAAACATCATCGCCATCAGCAGAACGATCACCACCACGGCGAACGCCAGCCACGCTGCTCGCGACCGCGTCAACACCAGCGAGGCGATGACGAGCGCGGTGCCGAACGCCCAACGGAGATACACGGCCCGCCGCTGCGCCCGCAACGTAACGAGAACCAGGAGCGGGAATCCGAATGCCGCGACGTGGGCGATGAAGTTTCGGTTGCCGAGCGTTCCTCCCGGGACGCGATTCTCCGAGAAGAAGTCGATGTTCAAGCCGTAGGTCTGCAGGAGCGACGTCGCCGCGGCGGCGACCACCGCCAGCGCCAGCGCGCCGACGATCGGCCGCGCCAGGCCGGCATCGCGCAGCGTCCGCGCGGTCCAGAAGAGAATGACGCCCGATGCGCTGACCGCCAGCGCCCGAACGCCCAGCCAGCGATTCGTCGCCATCAACGCCGACAGCGCGCTGAGCGCAAGGTAGCCGGCCAGGAGCAGGTCGATTCGCGTCACGCTCATGTGCCACAGCGCGCGTACGACCAGCAGCCCCGCCAGAACCGCCGTCACGTGCAGCACCAATTCCTTCGGAACGAAAAAGCGATCGAGCTCGAAGACATTGAGCGTCGTCACCACCAGGACCACGGCAATCGCACCGGCCTGGAGGATGCGGAGCGCGAGACGGTTCGTCATCGCCAGCCATGAGATCACAGGAACCATTTGCTGCGCTCTTACGTCCCACCACAAAACCGATCCCGACTGGAGGCAACGAATGATCCGGAAACTCGTGCCCTCGTTTTTCATCTTCGCCTTGTTCGCCGCGCACGCGAATGCGGGAGATCTCGTTCGAACGGTGCGCTACAAACTCTCGGCGGGCGATCTCGCCAGCGGCATCGCCGCTGTCGAGGATTACAAGCGGGCCTCGGGCGTCGACGCCGAGTATCTCGATGCCGTCGGCTGGCTGGCCCGCGGCGCGGAGATGCAGCGGCGGAACGAGCTGGCGAAGGAGTACGTCGCCGAGCTCCGGCGCGAGATCCCGGCCGAAAAGCCGGAGCTCCTGGCCCCCTTCGGCGCCGCGATCGAAGTCGAGGCCAGACTGATCGCATCGCAGACCGGCCGCGGCGCCGCCATCCGCTATCTCGAAGGTGAGCTTGCCCACGCCAGCGCGACCTCGCTACGCGCGCGTATCAATAAGAACATCAACATGCTGTCGCTCGAAGGGCAGCCGGCCCCTCCCCTGGGCGGAGACAAGGTGATCGGCGCGCCGTCGACGTCGCTCGCCTCGCTGCGCGGCCGGCCGATCCTCATGTTTTTCTTCGCCCAGGGCTGCGGCGATTGCAAAGCGCAGGCGCCGTCGCTGACACGCGTGTGGCAGAAGTACAAGTCGAGCGGACTGGCGCTCATCACCGCCACCCGGCTCTACGGATCGCTGGATGACAAACCGGCAACCCCGGAAGAGGAAACGGCGCGCATCGAGACCGTGTGGAAGGATCTCTACGCGGGTCTCGACGGAGTTCCGGCCGTGATCGACACCGAAACGATGGTGCGCTACGGCGTCTCGGCAACGCCGACGTTCGTCCTCGTCGACCGCAAAGGAATCGTGCGGCTGTACGCGCCGACGCGCCTCTCCGAGGCCGAGCTGTCGCATCGGATCGACGAGGTGCTGGCGGAAGCACCGTAGAGACTACACGGAGGCCTTCGCCGAAAGGTATCCGATCCGCCGTTGCGGCTTCTCACCGGGAGTGATCAGAGTACGAATGGCGTCGAAGACGACCTGGAATTGGCCGTCGTATCGTTTCTCCAGTTCGCTGATCCGCTGCGCGAGATCCGCGTGATCGGAAACCAACCGCCGGAGCTCGACGAATGTCCTCATGATCTCGACGTTGACCGCGATGGCACGCTTGCTGTGAAGGACGCTGGAGAGCATCGCCACGCCCTGTTCGGTGAACGCGTACGGCGCGCTGCGCCGGCCGCCCCACAAACTTGAGATCACAATTTGTGATCTCAAGTTTGCGAATTCACGCTTCGTGAGTTGAAACATGAAGTCGCGCGGAAAGCGGGACGCGTTGCGTCTGACCGCCTGAATCAGCACCCGCGTTTCCACCGCATACAACTCGGCGAGATGTGCATCGAGAATGACCTTCTGCCCTCGGATGAAAAAGATGCTCTGACGAATCCGGCTTGCTACTTTCGCTTTCATGGTCATGATCGTCTCCGGCCGTCAGTGACCCGACGAGCGCTCGCGGCGGTGGTCTTCGCCGTGCGTCTGCGCCACACAATCGGGGCACGAGAGAACTTCCCGGAGGAACAACTCCGCGACGTCGTCGGGAAGGTTTTCGTCGATGTGAATCTGTCCGCCGCGCTGCTCGATCTCCTGCTTCAGTCTCCGAATAGTCTTGTTCATAACGTTCCTTTCATCTCCGAGGCTCCCTCGGATTTTTCAGGAACGCAACTCTTCTACATTAGGTAGAGACGCCTACTCGGTCTCTCCTCGCGCCACCAACGCGGCAGCGGCGAGATCGCCGGTCACGTTGAGCACGGTGGAGAACGTGTCGGGGATTGCATCGACCGCGATCAGCAGGCCGATGCCTTCGGCGGGGAGGCCGATGGCGATGAAGAGCGGCGTGAGCATGATGAACGCGCCTCGGGGAATGCCGGGCACGGCGAAGGCCAGGAAGATCGATGCGAAGGCGATCATGGCCAGTCCACTTGCGTGCAGCGGAACGCCATAGAACCAGCCGACGAAGAGCGCGCCGACGGTCCACGACAGCGGCGCCGCGATCTTGAACGTGGAGACCGCCAGCGGCAGAACGAATCCGGTGGTCCGCGTCGACAGCCCCAGTCCGCGCTCCGCGCTTTCGACCAGCGCCGGCAGCGAGGCGATCGAGGAGCTGGAGCTGAAGGCGATGAGTTGCGCGGGCAGCGCGGCCCGCGCAAAGCGAAGCATCGAAATCTTGCCGAACACGGCCACGACGGGATAGAGGAGAACGGTAACGACCAGGCAACCGGCCGAATACGCCACGACGTAGAACCCGATGGCGCCGGCCAGCGCGGCACCGGCGTGCGTGGCCAGCGGCAATACCAGCGCGAAGACTCCGACCGGAGCGAGCATCACCACCCATCGCACCAGCGTCAGCATCGCCTCGCCGAGGGCCTGGAAGAATCGGGTCAGCGTCGTGCGGGCCGATTCGGGACTGCGGGCCACGGCCAGCGCAAAGAGGAGCGTGAAGAGGATCAGCGGCATCATCGCCCCCGTGGCCGCGGCGGCGACCGGGTTGGACGGCAGCAGCGACGTGAGCCACGTGGAGAACGTCTGCGATTGCCCGCCGGCCGCGATTTCGCCCGCGGCTTGCGCGGCACCCGGTGGCAACTGGACAGCACCGAGACGTTGCGGAAGAAGGCGGAAGAGCGCGGGGCCGAATGGCATGACCACGATCGCCGTCCCGGCCAGAAGCAGCACGAACACGAGAAGCGTTCGTCCGCCGAGGCGTCCGATCGATTTCACATCCGAGGCCGAGGCTACGGCGGTGATCAGGAGCGAGATCACCAGCGGGATCACCGTCATCCGGATGGCGTTCACCCAAAGCGTACCGATCGGCGCGATGAAATCGGCGGCGCGAAGCAGCGCGGCATTCCCCGATGCGGCGATGGCGATTCCGCCGGCGATTGCGGCGATTAAGGCGACAAGTACGCGAGTGCTTTCCTTCATGTCGTCGGTTTACATCATCAGGTCGCCGCCGTTGATGTCGAATGATGCCCCTGTGATGTATCCCGCCTCCTCGGATGCTGCAAAGCAGATCAGATCGGCCACTTCCAGCGCCGTTCCGAGGCGCGGCACCGGGTAGCTGGCAGCGAGGCGCGCCAGCAACTCCGGCGTGGCATTCTCGCGCGTCAATTCCGTGTCGATCATGCCGGGACAGACGGCGTTCACTGTGATCCCGAACTGCCCCAGCTCTTTCGCCGCCGCGCGCGTCAGACCGAGCAGGCCGGCCTTCGACGCCGTGTAGTGGGCACCTCCGAGCGTGCTGACCGTCCGTCCGGCGGTCGACGAGATGTTGATGATGCGCCCGTAGTGCTGCGCCTTCATCGCCGGCAGCGCCGCTTTGGTCAGGAGAAACGGCGCGGTGAGATTCACCTCCAGCGCGTGACGCCATTCCTCCGCCGACAGATCGGGAAAGCGCGTCGAGCGCGCCAGCGCCGCGTTGTTGACGAGGATGTCGATGCGCCCGAACCGCTCGAGCGTTTGCCGGACGATCTCTTCGGGAACACCGTCCGCCGCGATGTCCCCCGGCACGGCCAGCACGTCCTCCCCGATCTCCCTTGCCAGCGACTCTGCCCGCTCGCGATCGCGCACGTTGACGGCAACCGACGCGCCGCGCTCACGCAACCGCTCGGCCGCAGCACGCCCAAGCCCGCGCGCGGCGCCGGTGACGATGGCCACTCGTCCGGTGAAGTCGGTCATTGAAGGATGGAGAGTGTATGGCGGAATGCGTCGGGGTTAGTCGAGCACGACGCAAACGACGTCTTCGGCGGAATGGGGAGCCGGGACAAGGTGAGTAATCCCACGATCGAGGGTTGCAATGCGTCCACCATGCCGGAGAGCCACCGCGAGCACATGAGCGTCCGTGATCTGGCGGTGACCGTGTAACTTCTTCTCATCGATGAAATCGCTGGCGGCAATCGAAATGTCGTCTTGCCAGAAGACGTGGTCAGTAAGTCCGACGATTCTCCGAAGAAGGGCGAGGGCTTCTCGCGGAGATCGTGCGTCGGGGAGGGTGTGCGCGTTCGATGAAACTCTCACAAATCCGCTCTGGGTCAAAGGACACGTTGCCCAACCGGATTTGCGATTCCGATCGAACCACCGCAACGCCGTCCTGTGATGAACGTGATTCGGCCAGGCAAGTGCAATCAGCAGATTGACGTCCAGGAGAGCAATCACGATTCACTCTGCGTCCAGCGCGTCCTTGACCAGCTCAATTGTGATTGGGGCAGCATCGGGGTCGACATCGAAGACAGGAAACCCCGATCGCGTCTTTGGCTGGCTACGTGGCGCGAGACCACGGCGGGCTAGATCAGAGAGAGCCTTCCCGATGTTCTTGTCTTCCGCCGCGGCAACGCTTCGCGCAGCCTGCAGCACATCGTCATCGATTTCCAGCGTCGTTCGCATCGCAACATCATCGCATCATGATGCGGCTGCGTCAAGAGCGTCCGAGGCTTACACCTCGCGCGAAAACAGATCCACCACGATCTCCGGCAGGCGATGTCCGAGTTGCTCCCCCGTATACGTCGCCTCGTACTTCATACCGAGGCGGGCGGCGACGCGTTTCGAAGGCTCGTTACCGGGATCGATGATCGCCACCACGCGCGGGCGGGCCAGCGTCTCCAGCACGTGACGCATCGCCGCGGCGCCGGCCTCGGTGGCGTAGCCGCAGCCCCAGGCCTCGCGCGCCAGGATCCAGCCGATCTCGAGATTGCCGGTCGTGCCGAGCGGTTGCGTTCCGGCAAGACCGGCCAGGTGTCCCGTGGACTTCTCGATGAGCGCGCCCATGCAGACGCCGTCCTCCGCAAGCTGGCGGGCCTGACGTGCCAACCACTCGTCGACCTCGGCCTCGCTGTACGGTCGCCC